>Ga0207646_10000124_pt1 | contig 104800 bp, 98 predicted proteins | sample KBSK5502metaG_FD_184343 | JGI IMG/M metagenome (GOLD analysis project Ga0207646, IMG submission 184343) | Corn, switchgrass and miscanthus rhizosphere microbial communities from Kellogg Biological Station, Michigan, USA - KBS K5-50-2 metaG... | ecosystem: Host-associated > Plants > Roots >... | reverse complement strand
TTGGACGACCCAAGCCGCACCCAGCGCCAGCATTAGGGCGAGGTACAGACGCCACGATGGACCGACGTCGAGCCGGCGGGCGACCTCGATGGCCAGGTACACCGCGAGCAGTATGCCGACGAAAACGAGCGAGTTGACGAACCAGGTCGTGCCGAAGAGGAGCGCGAATTGGACGACATTCTTGGTTTCGAGCAGCAGGAATGCGGCACCCATGCAGAACAGGTCGAGATAAGTGCCCATCGGCCGCAGCCGGCCGGCCGCAACCCGCACGAGCAGCAGCGCGGCCGCCAGGACCAGGGCAAGCGTCACCAGGTAGAACCCGGGGATTGAGCGATCCTGCAGGTAAAGAAACGGATAGTCATCGGTCGCGGGCGCGAGGACAGTCGCAGAGACGGGATGCCATAGAGTGGGGCACTGCAGCGCATCCGGTCTGGAGCTCGCCATAAGCAGGGCCAGCCGGCCGAAATGGCCCGTTGAATCGAGGCACGGCGGCCGCCCGTAAACCTGCTCGAGTGTGCCCGCCAGCCGGTCGACAAGCCAGCCTTCGCGGTAGTAGTTGTATTCGCCGAATGCACCGCCTGCTGTCAGGTGCGCCCGCGCCGCCTGAATCGCTTCGGTAGTAAACAGGTAGCTCTCGAGTCGTAGCGACGACTGCCCGGCGACGAGCGTGAGCGAGTCCGGTAGCGCGAAGAGGACCAGGTCATACCGCCGGTTGGTTTGCTCGAGGAAGGCGCGGCCGTCGTTGACGTACGAGGTCACTCGAGGGTCCTGAAAAGGGTGGTCGGGGTTCTGTTGCTGGCCGATGGCATGGATACGAGGGTCGATTTCCACCGCATCGACGTGTTGGACGCCCTCCCGCAGCGCGAGAGCGACATCGACGCCTGTCCCGGCGCCGACGATGAGCACGTCGCGCGGTGTCGAGCGCGTTCGCTGGTAGACGAGGCCGTAAAGCGTGTCCAGTCGCCGGGCCGCCGGTTCCATCGTCTGGTGCGGAATCCCGTTTACCCGCAGCGTCACGGCTCCCGACGGCTGGGTGATCAGTCGAATCTTGTAATAGGGGGACCAGCTATCCGTTGGGACAACCGACTCCAGACCGAGTAGGACGAGCATGATCGCCAGCACCGGCAGCTGCCACGTGCGGCTTTGCCGATCGACAAGTAGGACCAGGACCACGGCGACGACAGCGCCCCAGGCAAGAGGTGGCGCTCCGAGGAAGGACAGCACCGAGAAGGCGATGATGCCGGCGAGGCTGCCGAGTATGTCGAGCCGGTAGGCGTCCAGCGGCGGAAATCGTCGAAAGGTTCGCGCCACGCCCTCACCGATGAGCGACATCACCCCGGCCACGCCCAGGAAAAGCGCCGGAAGGGTCAGCCAGGGCGGCAACCCGCTCTGTGTGCCCAGCGCGCCAAAGAAGATGAGTTCCGTGCCCGATCGATCGATCTCGACTGGGAAGAGCCGCACGAGCGCGACGAGCGCGGCTAGGCCGATCGAAGCCAAGGGAAAGAGGTCACGATGGGCGTCGGCTCGCAAGAATCCAAGCCCGATCCCGAGGAAGCTTGCCAGGAGGATGAAATTTGAGAAGTACGAGAGGTACAGGATGTTGGATCCCGTCCACCGAATGAGAGCGAGCTCGACAAAGAGCATCAGGAAGCTGAGGGCAAGCATGCGGGCGCTCAACGCCCCCGTTCGCCGGTTGACCATCCCCTTAAGGATGTGCGATCAGGCCCGGATCGGGTCGACCCCCACCCGTGGCGTTGATGGCAGCCCGTGACATCCTTCGGGATTGCGCTTGGGAACTTACTTTCTGTTCGAGACCGCGTTTGCCGCCGTCACCCTTGCCCTGGTGGGTGTCATCGTGTTGCGGAAGATGAAGCTGGGGGCCTTCTTCATCTATTCGATCGTCTACTTCGTCCTCATTTGGAACCTCCCGGCGGCTTGGTACAAACGACCGATTACCTCTCGAGGTCCTAAATGTCAGGCTGCGGAAAACGCCGCAATCCGCAGCCGCTTCACCTGTCGTGGGCCAGGCCGGGAAGGTCGGCGACCTCGTCGGGACTCTTTGGGCAGGGGTCTACGCGATCACGTCACGGCTCAAGATGACCCTCGAAACAGCCCAATGGGCCCCAGCGCGGCCGATACTTTCGAGTTTGCAGGTTGCTGAAACTCAGCGACGTGGCTTAATGGCAGCCGCCCGCCGGTAGAACGTCACCACTTCCAACGCGAGCGACCTGTTGGATCCCCGCGGCCGGGTTGTAAAGGGAAAACGATCCTGCGGAATCGCCGAGCCACATTCCATGTGCGTCGCTGACCGGATGGATGTAGTTACTGAGGTGCGGGAGGACAGACCCTGGCGCGGGTTGCAACGCCGTGGCCGAGTCCTGGGCCGTAACGAGCAGCAGCTGGTTCGGGTAGTTCTTGGAAGTCTGCAGCAGGGGATGGCCGGCAGCGTCGGCGCCCGTCACCACGAACTCGATATCTGTTCGTTTGTACCAGGATGAGATGGAGCCGGTCTTCAGATCAAGCTGGACGAGGCGGCTGCCGGGTCCCGGCCCGTGGCCTGTCAGAGCATCGGCCGTTCCCCACGCGCCTCCGCCGCTGATGTATTGCCAGCTATGGGACTGGTCAAGCTGCCGAAAAGCCGAGTGTCCGGAGGGATCTAACAGCCAGAGTCCGGTTGGCGCCGCGGCACCCGATGGTTGGACGGACAGGTAAACGCCCTCTGCCTCGTAGTCGAGAACCACCCAGTCTTCCGCGGCCGGCCTGAACAGGTGATCGACTCCGGTCGCAAGGTCCACTACGTGGACGCCACCGCCGTTTGGTTGGCCGGGCGCGGCAGGCGGATCGGCATATGCGTAGTGCTGGCCATCCGGCGAGATCCAGTCCCTGGGCACGGGGAGCCAGCGCTCGAACGCCTTGTCGTAACTCTTCCAGAAGAATGGAGGAGACGAATAGCCAGGAAGCTGGACATTGCCATTGGCATCGGCATGAAACAAGCCATCGGGGAAGGTCACCCAGCCAGCCTGGGTGGAGGTAACCACCGGGATCCGGCAGGTTAGGGCGGACGCCCCGGCAGCGGGGTTTGGACTGCCGCTCGGGTTACGTCCGGAGTTATCGGCCACGGCGGTAACAGTCATGGCGTTGCCGTGTTGACTCGCGATGTCGGGGAACGTGCACGCAACCGTGGTGGTCGCGTTGAATCCAACGTCGGGGTGAACGGGCGTCTGGCAGGTTGCGACCAGCTGTCGCGACGCCGAGTCGGTCATCGTGAACGTGATGATCGATGGCCCTCCGGCGCCGGTCATGCCGCCCAGGTTCTTGAGGAGTGCCGAGACGGTGCATGGCGAGCCGCATCTCGTCGTGTCGACCGAGAGCACGGTATAGATGGGGGGTAGCGTGCTTAGGTTCGAGAAATCAATGACGTTGGTGGGCGCCGAGATTCCGAAGTCGCGGTTGTACTGACCGAAGCGAAGGTCGCCGTCACGAATGCCGTCGACGGCGGCCCCGTGCTTCAGCCGAATGCGAAGCAGCCGGTACGGTGCCTGAGAGGAGATGAACACCTCGGCACGGGGGCCCGACAGGTCGACTGCATCGATGCCGTCGACCGACACATGGTCCACGCGCTGGGTGACCGCCTGGCCGAGGAAGGTTGACCGCACGAGGTTTCCATCGGTCAGATCCGGAAGTTGTGGAGCTTGCGCGGCCGAGCCCCTCCACCAGCCATTGCCAGACACCTTGACAAGGCCCCGAGAAAGAGGATCGTTTCCCATGTGCGCAGAGAGAAACTGTGGCCCGTGAAAGTAGGCGTCCTTCTCGAGGATGACCGCCTCCAGCTGCACGGCGGACCCCGTAACGACAACGTGCTCGGCATTGCGCCGTTCCACCTGCAGGTCGATCGTCCAATGGTTGGATCCGTCGCTGTAGGCGCCCGTGATCTCGAAGCCGTTCGCTGCCGTCAGCGTGGCGACCGCACCCGCCTCCAGGCTGCGCGTCGTCGGCGTGCCGAGTCCCGCCGGGAGATCGCAGGCCGTGAGGGTGGTGAGGATGACCGCGGCGACCAGGGCGGCCCTGGTCCGGAACAACGCCTCCGACGGGGAATGACTCATTAACAAGGCTGGCTCCAGCTGTAACGCTTGGGCGCCGGGAAGCGTTACTTGAAGGTGGCCAGCAGCCTCCCGACACCGTCCGAGCGGACCCGCCAGGCTGGCGACCGGCGGCGGCGAGCATCGGGCAGCGGCACCCGTCCGACTGTCAAGCTCTTCGGACGCGAATACACCGTTCTCCTCCCCAGGATCCGAGATCCTCGGCTGCACGTGGCCGCGGTGCTGCTGACGCTTCAAGTCCTCGGCCAGACCGTGCTCGGCTTCCGACTCTCCGTTGCCCAGATCCTCATCTCCTTGGCGACGGGGGCGCTGATCGAATTTGTGGTCGCCTTCGTCAAAGACCGCGCCATCATGTGGCCGGCTAGTGGCCTATTGACCGGCAACAGTGCCGCCGTCATCTTGCGTACGCCTGGCACGCTGCATGGCCAATGGTGGAGTCTCCACGGAATCTGGATCTTCGTCGGTGTCGTGGCGATCTCGATGGCGTCGAAGTACATTATTCGCTGGCGCGGACGGCATATCTTCAATCCCTCGAATCTCGGCCTGGTCCTGGCCTTCGTCGTGCTGGGCCCGCGTTTTACCGAGCCCCAGGACCTGTGGTGGATTCCGATGGGGCCCTGGCTGATCGTGACCTACGCGCTCCTGGTCGGCGGCGGCCTGCTGATTGCCTGGGAACTGCGCTTGCTCGGACTCGAGCTCGGCTTCATGGCCGGGTTTGCCGCCTTTACGGCGCTGGCGTTGGCCGCCGTGCCCGACCATTGCATGGTCGCCAGCTGGCATGTGGCGCCACTGTGCGGGCGTGACCTCTGGCAGGTTCTGGTCGTGTCGCCCGAAGTCCTGGTCTTCGCGCTCTTCATGATGCCTGATCCAAGAACCGTCCCCGATGGTCAAGTGGCAAGGCTGGCGTTCGGCATCCTCGTTGCGATTCTGTCGGTGCTGTTGCTCGGCCCAACCACGCTGGAGTTCTGGACCAAGACCGCGATTCTCGCCAGCCTGTTGATCGCCTGTGCCCTGCGTTTCGCGCTGGCGCGATTTCTCTCCCCAATGGAGGCGCCCACCACCGGGAGCATGGCGAAGCGCCGGCTGGGCTGGCGGCTTCCGGCTGCGCTCGCGGTCGGACTTCTCCTCGGAGGCGCGACGCCCGTGGCCGCCGATCTCTCGACCCATGGACCGGAGCCGGCCGCCGGCCTTAGTGATGGGTCAACGCCCTCCCTCACCCTCACGGTCGGGGCGGGACCAGCCATCGGCGGCTGGACCTCCGGCTCTGCGGCCACCGCCCTGCCCCCGCCGACAAAATCGGGGCCGGCCTCGGCGTCTGCGCGCTTGTGGCTCTTGCCTGCAATCCCAACGATGACGGTCGCCTCGAACGTGGTCGCCTTCGACCAGTCCGCGACGCAGAACGCCAGCCGAATGGCCCACGATGTCGTCCTCGATCTGATCATCGAATCCGAGGCACGCCGGGCCCACGACTTGCAGCTGGCACAAGCCGGTGCCACCGGTGATGCGCTCAAGGAATTCGTCGATGTCATCAACCAGGACATCGCCGCCGGGAAGATCATCCAGAAGACCTACAGCTTCGACAAAGTCAGTCTTAACCTCTTCCTCCCGAAATACAGCAGCCAGGCAGCGCGGCTGGTCGGCGTCACGCTGCAGGGAACGAGCACCTTCACCACGAGGGATGCGTCCGGTAATGTGATCTCGCAAACGAGCACGGCGTACTCGAAGAGCTGGGGCCTCGATACCTCCGCGAACGGTACGCAGCCGCTCATCATCAACGACTACACCGACCTGGCGCCCGCTCCGTAGGCCGGACCGCCGTCATTTCGTGGGTGTCCCCCCTCGTCACTGTCTCGCCAATCACAACCCGTCACAAAGATGCCCCAGGGGAGCGGCTCGCGATTCTCTTGCGGCAGTTAAAGCGGCTCTCAGGTTTGCCCTTGGGCGTCCGAGATAACGCCACGGCCGTCCTCGCATTGAAGGCGATGGGTGGGTCAATTGGTCAGGTTTAGCAACTTCTCTGGCGGACCTAAGTCACGAGGTGGCCGCAGCGATCGCCTTGTCGTCGCCGCTATGTCCTTCGTCCGAAACCAGGCGGAGACCTGAGACGTTTACACGGTCTGGTGAACCGTGCCGGCATCGCCCTGGCTTTTGCCTAAGTCCGTCGTAATGTGCGGGTGCGGCGTTACCCCACTTCGCGCGATGTCACCTTAGCGCGCCGCTAACGACGCGCTGCTAACTTTTCCATTGGTCGCGTTGACGACGACGGAGGTCACAAAGCCAAGTGTCCGAAAAGTACGCCCGATTCTGGCCCTTTAAAAGGGTGAGCGTCCTAAGAGCGTGGACTGCTCCCTAAAGAGGGACTCAGGGCAGGCCCTTATTCGACACCGCGGCGTCAGACGCAGCGACCGTGCGGCTAACCAGCCTTGGTCCGCCAAGCGACGCAGAGCTTCACAGATCTCGGCATCCCTGTACTCAGGTGCGGCCTCGACGACGGTCGACCAAACGTTGTCGAGAACGCCGCGGTGAACCAGCCCAGCGGAGCAGGCCGGTTGACCGAGTTCGATCGCGGCCCTAACATCCAGGTACCGACTCGGAGGAAACAACGGTCACAACGGCAAGGAGGGAGGGACTGTGATGCGCAGGTGGCTTTCGATACTCGTTAGCGTGGCAGCGCTCGGGGCAGCCATGGCCGCACCTGCACTGGCGAACGCTAGTTCGGCCGGTGCCTCGCCGACCCGCGGGGTCGCTCCCGGCTGGCTTCCCCTCTATCCTCAGGCATTCGCCCGTGCCAAAGCGGCCGCCGATCGCTGGGCAGCGGCTAGGGTCAGCCAGGGCCGCGGTTCCACAACGACTCCGCTGACCGCCGTCGGGCCGGCCTGGCAAGGGGAGTACGACTCGGGGGTGACCCCAGGCGATCCGACGGGCGCGATTGGCCCGAACAGCTACATCGAGATGGTCAACCTGAACTATGGCGTGTACAACCGTTCGGGGGCGCTGCGGTTCGACGGGAGCCTGGCGACGTTGACGAACGACTACTACATCAGCGACCCCCAGGTCTTCTGGGACCCATACAGCCAGCGCTTTTTCTTCTCGCTGGTGGACTACATTGCCGACACCATCCACTGGGGCTTCACCGTAAACAGCGACCCCCAGAGCAGTCAGGACTTCTGCACGTACACGGCCGACTTCGGATACGGCAGCGATCTCCCTGACTACCCCAGACTCGGCGACACGCAGAGCTATCTGCTGATCGGGGCCAACATCTTCGCGAATTTCTCGATCTACCTCGGGTCTGACCTTGACTGGATCTCGAAGCCGCCGCCCGGCCAGTTGACGGCCTGCCCCTCTCCAACGTCCTTCAGCCTCGGCAGAATCAGCGCCCTTCACAATGCCGATGGCAGCCTGGCCTCTACGCCACTGCCACCCCGCCAGGTCGATCCGTCCACGACCGGCTGGGTCCTCGGGAGCGCTGACGTGAGCAACGGCTGCAAGAGCTTCATCAGCGTCTTCCAGGCGAGCGAGCTGCAGACAGGCGGGGTTCAGCTGAGCGCCGCCGCTGCGGCGCCAGTGCCCAGCTACTGCATGCCGGCCAGCGCGCCGCAAGCAGGAAACAGCCGGAAGCTCGACACGCTGGACGGCCGGCTCGAGCAGGCGGTGGCCGGGGTCGATCCCAGCCTACCGGTCCCTGCCGTGACTGTCTGGACGGCCCACGCAGTGCTCGGCGGGGCCGGTTCCGAGGAACGCTGGTACGAGATCAATCCGGCCAGCGGCCGCGTCGTTCAGTCGGGCAAGGCCAGTGACTCGTCGCTATTCGTTTTCAACGGCGCCATCTCACCCGACCGCGCCGTCACCCCCATCAGCTCGGCCTTCGGGAGCGACATGGTGATGGGCTTCAACACCTCCTCGTCGACGACCGACTCGGCTATCCAGATGATCTCCCAGCTCGGTCCCACCCAGGCAGGGAACTTCTCGTCGGCCTTGGCCAGCAGCTTCACGTCTCTATTTCGGTCGCCAGGCTTCGACGCGGACAAGAGTTGTAAGAAGGCGGGCTCTGTCTGTCGCTGGGGAGACTATTCTGGCGCAAGCCCGGACCCCAGTGCTCCGCTTGGCGGCACCGAGGGAGAGGTGTGGTTGTCGAACCAGTGGAACGTCGCCAGCCAGAGCAACTACAGCCCGGACTGGCGGACCTTGAATTGGGCGGCGGTACCGTAGGCGGATCCAGGCGACCGCCCATAGCGTGGTCGCCCGACGCCACGGCCCTGGAGGAGCTGCGCCAAATTGACGCCTCCAACGCGTCATTGATCCATCGCTCGCGTCCTTTAGCCGAGCCAGCGATCGGCCGGGCGCTCGAAGGCGATGGCTGGGTCAATTGGTCAGGTCTGGCAACTCTCTTGGCTGGACTCGGAAATGAAGTGGCCGCTGCGGTCATCAGGTGCCTGCGGAGGCCTGCGGTCGGTCTAGAGATATCCTCGACGGGAGCCTCTAATGAGCAACGCCGAGGCCGTGGCTCCAGCGCCAATGCTCGACGCTAACCAGGTAGCCGAAAGAACATAGGCGACCACATCCTGCCTTGTTGCCGCGATCGCGGCGACCGGACCTACGGCTGCGAACGGCAGAATTGCCAGCGTTATGCCACCCTTATTCTGAAGTCGACTCTGGACCCAGACAATGCGAACGCCGACGATGACCCCGGCGATCAGGACGACTAGCCACGAGAGCAGGATATGATTACGAGCCGCCGCCGCTGCTGTTACCGCACCGAAGAAACAATCGGCTAGCCCCAGCGAAACGAGACCTGGCCAGCTGCGCCTCAATTGAGAAGGCCCTGGACCAGATCCCCGAAGAACCAGAATCCACCACTGAGGTAGATCGCCCGAGTGTTCACAGGAGCATCTTCAGCTCTTATTCTGGCACCTCCGCTCGGGAGCCACTCATGATCGCGGGCAGAAAGGCTCCTACTTGAAGGCGATGGCTGGGTCAACTGGTCTGGCAACTCGGCTTGACGAACTGAGCTCGGACTTGCGGGCTTCCCTTGTTGGCTTCCTTTGCAGAAAAGGATTGGACCAAGGGACGCCAGAGCGGACTAAGCACCGGCGCAAACGTGGGCTCTCGTGGGACTCGGGAAGGCACGCAACGGTGCGCCGAGGCCTGGCCATCTAGGATCTGGCGTGTGACCACGCCGGAGATCTCGGAGGCCGAAACCAAGCTGTATGACGCGCACGAAAAGCTCCTGCGGGATTTGGTCACTGTCGTCGATCGGGCACGGCCGCCGGTCAAAACGATTGGCGATCGGATGATCCTCCTCCTGGCCGGTCGGGTGCTCCAAATCGGGCGGGCCATCAATCGTCTCTGTCGCGCCGGTCATGCCGGAGAAGCCGGCCCGCTGGCCCGTGCGGCAATCAGCGCCTGCGTCATCCTCGCCTACATCTCGGAAGATCGCGACGGCCGAACGATCGCGTACATCGAGGAGGACCGGAAGGTGCGGAAGAAGCGGATCGCCGACCTCGAACGGGAGAAACAGAAGGCGGCTGACGCCGCAAAGGCTTTCTTTGTCTCGGACCAGGAGCTAAAGGCGACCGTTGCCAGGGCGGCCGAAGTCGTCGCGATGGAGGACGCGAAGCTCGCCGCCCTTGGGATCCCGGCGACGAAGCTGGGGGAAGCGGACAGCTGGACGGGGTTGCCAAACGAGCGCGACCTGTTCGAGAAGATGAACGTGCTTCGCTGGTACATGACTTTCTACAAGGTCTTCTCGGATGAGACTCATATCAACGCCAACTCCCTCGCCGGCGAGCTCGAAGAGCAAGTCACCGGCATCGTGGCGATTGGTCCCAAGTTCGGCGACCCATTGACGATTCACGTGATTAAGTCGAGCTCGGAGGCCGCCTTGCAGGCCATCGACCAGGTGGTGATCGCTTTCGACATTCCCGACGTGCAGAACCTCAGCCGCAAAATGGGCGCTGCTATGAGCGACTACGCGAAAGCGATTGCCACGCCGGATCAGGCGCCACCCTAGCCCCCGCTCCTTCGTCTCCGCTCTAACACCTGGTCTCCGGGAACAACGGGAGGCGCCGCACCTGTTCTGACTGGCTTGCCCCAAGGCCGAGGGAAGCCGGAAAAAGCCCGCCGAAGGCGTTATCAATTCATGCGTGCTGCCGGGCCAGAATCCGCTTGAGCGCCACAAGTCCGAAGGTAGTGTGAGGACAATGCACTTGACTTCAGTACTAGCCAACCTCGTACTTCGAAACCCTGACGGCTCCCTTGCCTGGGCTGGGTATTGGATTCTGGGCGTGGGTTCGTTGATGGTATTGGGCGGATTGGCAAACGTTGCGGGGCGCTTACCGCGCCGATGGCTTCCCCCCAGGATTCCCCGATGGGTTCAAGTCATTTGGGGCGCTATCGGTCTATGCGCCGGGGCCGGTTTCATTCTCTGGGCTGTGCTTTCGGGGCCCGGGGTCGTTTACGGGGCCTCAGGCTCTATCTCTCAGCCCTCAATTGGGCAGCATCCCTCGACCGCTCGTACCGTCTTCCTGATCGCCCTGGCCGGTGCCGCCGTGGCCTGCTGGGCAGTTGGACTTATGAGTGCTCTGCTGGCGTGGCCACCAACATCTCGATGGCGCAAGAAGTTAAAGAAGCGGGAAGGGTTCCCGGGACCATGGGACCTTACGATGGACATGACCAAGCAGTACGAAGTGTTCGGGCGGCTCTTCGGCCGGCAACCCGACCCGGACCCAATGACAGAAGTTGATCGAGCCGCCGCCAGGCGCCACTACATGCGTTTTTTCATTGCCATGGGAGGCTTCGTCGGTTTGTTGGCCATCGGTTCGGTGATTGCCAGTTTGCTTCCGCAACGATAGGCGCTGGCGGATCCTCAAGCGTCCGCTGACCGTCTGTCGACCGTCCGGGGTCCGTCCGTCGTCATCGGGCACGTGACCAAAGGCAGGAGAAAACTGGGCTCACAAGGATCAGAGGCGATGGCGCCGGCACCCGCTGGAGGGCGGTGACCCAAACCTCGATGTAACAAAACATCAGCGAAAACCGGCTCTTTAAGAATTAGAGGTCGATTTCGCTGCAGGTCTTTTGGACGGCATCCAAAAACGCAACCGGGCTCACCCTTTAAGGGGTAGGAGGACGACAAACGCGACGAACCTACTTGAGCGAACAATCGCGAACGAGGACGCAGACATCTTGATGGGTCATCGGATCCAGGTTGAAAGCGAGGCGGGAGAGGCGGAACTCCGGCCTCACCCTACTCCGGCCTCACCCTTTAAGAGATAGGGGATGAAAAACGGACTCACCCTTTAGAGAGTGAGACCCGGATGCATCGAATCGGTGCGGAAAACCGGCCTTTTAGAGATTGGAGGCAACAACGGCAGATGTTCGGAAACCACGGTCCAAAGCGACGCTGACCTCACCTTTTAAGGAGTAGGAGGAGAAGGAACCGCGACGAGCTGCGTCCTGAGCGAATAACGATAGCCAACGAAGACCCGGACGGCTTCGTGGCCCAGGACCCCTTTGGTGAAGGCAATGCCTCCAACAATGGTTGGGTCCCCGGCCCGTATGTCACCACAGTCCGGAAGGACCTCGTTTCCGCTTTCGCCCCTGCCCCTTCGCTTCCGGCTGCGTTTCAGGGAACGAACCCCAGCGCGAAGCCTCTGCGAATTCAGGAAACGCCGTCCTTAATCCCGCGACGGACTCCCATACACGGTCGTCCCATCATTCTTCGCGATCTTCGCAAACACTCCAGCTCCCTCCTCACACAAGAACAAACGTCCCACCTCCTCCGCTCCCTAACCCAACGCGATATCGCTATCGTCCAAGCGCTCCACGACTACCGCTACCTCAACACCTTCCAGATCCAGCAGCTCTTCTTCCACGGCATCCGTTCCGCTCAAATGCGTCTGCGCTTTCTCTCGGACCACGGTCTCATATACCGCTGGCAAATGATCGATCCGCCCGGTCTTACGCGCCGGCCCTCGCTCCTCCTTCTGACACCGCGCGGGGGGCGGCTGCTCGCTGAACACCGCGGCGACTCGCCCTGGTCCTACATCCGCCGTGCGAAGGATGCCCGCGATCACTGCTGGCATGTCACCCACGACCTGGAAGCCAACGGCTTCTTCGTCGATCTCGCCCTGGCCAGCCGGCTGTCTATCGACCAGGGACTCCTGCTGTGGGTTGGCGAAGAGAGCAGCCGCAGCAGCCGGCGGGCTTGGGGCAAGGAGCATCGCCGTCAGGTAGCCACCCCCGATGGCGAAGGCCTTTACCTCGCGAATGGACGGACCATCCGCTTCGATCTTGAGTGGGATCGGGGAACGGAATCCCTGATCCGGCTGCGGGCGAAGCTCCGCACCTACGTTGGTTACTACAAGAACACGAAAGGCGCTGATCACGAGCATGTCCTATTCGTCCTGCATCGCGACGGTCGCGAGGTCCTCCTTCACAACCTGTTAGGCGACCTCTTCGAGGCGCGGAGCCATTGCTGCCGGTTTTGGACGACGACGGTCGACCGCATCAACCAGGCGGGGCCTCTCGGTCCGCTATGGGCGGCTGCGGGTAGACGTGATTCGGAAACGGATGACGAGGAGGAACTCGAGGATGCCCGGCCGGTTGACCCACGACGCCTTCATCGGCGGCGTCTGACAGCGTTGCCGACCGGCGATCGCTTGACGCGGACCGTTGCTGACTGCATCGGCCGACCACAGTGGTGGGAGCGGCGGCCCGGTGGCGGGGAGGTGGGCTGACCAAGCAGACGGTTACGCCGAGGGGGCCAGAGTCTGTCCCCCTGCAGCCGGAGCCGATGCTGGCGAGCGAAGTTGATGCCGATAGGCGGACTACACGGCTCCTTTGGGAAGAGATCTATGGTCATCAACTGACGGACGATGACCTGGCAGAGATCGAACGCAATCTGTTTCGCTTTATCGACTTGCTCGCGAGCATGAACGGCTCTATACTCGGACCCCGCGAGTTGTCCACGACCGACGGAGACGAGGCCGCGTGAAGGCGAAGCAGACCGACCGACATATCGACACGAGAGCCGCGAAGGGCGCAGTCATTCCAGCCTTTGGTTACGCTCGCGTGTCATCCAAAGAGCAGGAGCGTGAAGGCTACTCGATCCCGGTCCAGCTCAAGCGAGTCCACGAGTACGCGGAGCGCCACGGCTACGCCATCGTTGAGGAGTTCGTCGACGTCGAGACCGCCAAAGAGCCGGGACGGCTTGAGTTCTCCCGAATGGTTGAGGCCGCTCGCCGAGACGCCACCATCGGCGCCATCATCTGCGAGAAGGTCGACCGGCTCTGCCGCAACCTCCGCGACTACCTGACCGTCGACGAGCTCCCCGCCAAGACGCTCTTCTGGCAGCAGGACTTTCCCGACAATGCCGCTGGCAAGCTCTCCTTCGGGATGATGGTCCTCCTTGCCAAGCATTACATCGACAACCTCTCCGATGAGGTCAAGAAGGGCATGGCGGAGAAGGTGCAGGAGGGCGGCTTTCCGCACCAGGCGCCGATCGGCTACCGCAATGTCCGCGAAGGCGACCGCCAGGTCATCGTTTCTGATCCCATCAAGGCGCCGATGGTCCGTCGCGCCTACGAGCTCTACGCGACGCGAGCCTACTCGCTGAAGACGCTGCGAAACAAGCTGCAGGATGAGGGGTTGGCGACGACGAAGAAGGGAAAGCTCATCAGCCTCAGCCAGCTGGAGTGGCTTCTCAAGAACCCGTTCTACTACGGCGCGTTTCGGTGGAAGGGGCGCAGCTGGACGGGCAGCCATCCGCCGCTGGTCTCGCGTGAGGTGTGGGATGCAGTCCAGGCGGCCTTCAGCGCCCACGAGAAGCCCGTTTATCGCAAACACGACTTCGCATACAAGGGCTTGCTGCTTTGCGGGTCTTGCGGCCGCCACCTCACGGCAGAGATCAAGAAGACGCGGTACGTCTACTACCATTGCGCCGGCGAGGAGGCATGCCGCAAGACCTACATCCGCGAGGAGCAGCTCGACGAACAGGTCCGCGTCCTCCTCGCGAGCATCGCCATCCCAGACAAGGCGAAGGCGTGGCTGCTGCAGGGCATCGCCAAGAGCCGCGAAGAACAGCGCGCCTATCACCAGACGGTCGTCCAAGAAATCCGCACGGAGATCAAGGAGCAAGAGGTCCTTATGGACCGTCTCTACGACGATCGCCTTCATCGCCTGATCTCAGAAGACTTCTTCCGCCAGCGATGGGATCTGCTCGAGGAAAAGCTTAGCCAGCTCAGCCGCGACTTGGTCCGGCACCAGCAGGCCGAAGGCGCTTACATGGAACTCGGCAGCAAGCTCATCGAACTGATCGCCCAGGCTCCGCAAATATTCGAGCGGGCCGATCCGGAGCAACGGCGGGAGCTTGTGGGTCTGCTGACATCGAACCGCGTCCTGAAGGGCAGAACGCTGGAATTTGAATTGCGAAAGCCCTTCGACGCCCTCGTCTCAGCGGCAAATGGTGAAAATGGCTGGGCCGACTGGATTCGAACTCCCCAGAAAGTAACGACGGATACCGGCCAGACGGGTTAGTCGTCGCCTCTCAACCGAACGAAGACTTCGGAGGCTTGGAGGATCTTCTCGGTCCGGCTGTTCGGGATGTGGATCCGCACGCCGGGATGGGCGGCGGTTCCGAAGTCCCAGCCCTCGAGATACCGCGAACGGATCTCGGCGACGGTCTTGACCGCGGCCGTGCTGGAGCCGTTCGTCATCCAGACGGTCGGCTCGCGCCCGGTCGCGTAGCCAAGGCCGATCTCTGTGCCGCTATCGCGGAAAGAGCGCAGGCCGGCCAGCGACGCATCCGGGGGGACGAGGTCGTTGGAGCTTTCGGCCACTTGCTGAAGGGTCGGCATCTGCCCCTGTGCCACGGTCGTTCGGACCTGCAGCCGGGCCTTCAAATGCTGTGAGCGCTCGCGTTTCTTCTGCTCGCTGACCACCTGCTGGATTTGGGCTCGCAAGCGGCCCAGCGCTTCCTCCAGGGGCGTCATCTCGGCCATGATTTCGCGCACCCGCCGGGCGAGCTCGTCGTCGGACGCTTGCTCCAGATTGACCTGCTCTGCCATCGCCATACAATTATTGGCCAGCATGTCAGTAACCCAGGCGCCAATCAGCCAGCTGAAGGATGAAATCAGCAGCCGGATCGACGCGCTCCGACCGGAGCTCGAACGGATCGGGCGCGACATTCACGCCAACCCGGAGATTGCCTACCAGGAGCACAGGGCGGTGGCCTGGCTCACGGAGCTGCTCCGCAAGTACGGCTTCAGCGTCGAGCTGGGCGTCGCCAACACCCCGACCGCCTTCGTCGCCAGCCGGCGGAATGGGACCGGCCCGACGGTTGCCTTCCTGGCGGAGTACGACGCGCTCCGTGGGCTGGGCCACGGCTGCGGCCACAACCTGATCGCGACCGCGTCCACCGGAGCCGGGATCGCCCTGGCCGACGCGCTCGATCGGTTGGCGGGACGGGTGCTCGTCATCGGCACGCCGGCCGAGGAAGGTGGCGGCGGGAAGATCCGGCTGATCCGGGGTGGGATCTTCCAGGAAGTCGACGCGGCCATGATGTTCCATCCCGACACCCGCACCCAGGTGCTCCATTGGGCGCTGGCCGTCACGCACATCCATTTTGCGTTCATCGGCCGCGCCGCACATGCCTCGGGCGACCCCGAGAAAGGCATCAATGCCCTCGATGCCTTCGTCCTTGCCTACAACGGGATCAGCCTCCTGCGTCAGCAGATCAAGGACGGTGCCCGCCTGCACGGGTTTCTCAAGGAGGGTGGCACGGCGCCCAACATCATTCCCGAGCGGACCAGCGGGGAGTTCCTGGTCCGGGCCCGCGACAAGGCGTACATGGAAGAGCTGGTCGTCAAGGTGAAGAACATCTTTCAGGCGGCGGCCCTCGCGACCGGCTGCGACGTGAAGCTCACGTTCGATGAGGAGCCATATGCCGACCTTCGCAACAATGGCGTGCTGGCCCACCTCTTTGAGCAGAACTTGCGCCGGCTCGGCCTTGACCCGGTCAAGGGCGTGCCCTGGGAGAATGCCGGGTCCACCGACATGGGCAACGTCAGCCACGTCGTCCCGGCGCTTCACCCAACGCTTGGCATTGCGCCGGCTGAGGTCCCGGGTCACTCGCAAGCCTTTCTCGAAGCCTCCGCTTCGCTGCGCGGGTACCAGGCGATGGTGGACGCCGCCAAAGCCCTGGCGATGACCGGCGCCGATCTGCTCGCGGACCAGGCGCTGGTCGAGCAGGCGAAGGTCGAGTTCCGCCGGGGGTAACACGATGCTCAACGAGCGCTACCGCGAGGATCGCGAGCGCCGTCGCCTCGGCAGCCTGACGGTCTATTGCGGCCCGACGCACTCGGGCAAGACCAAGAAACTCGAGGCCGAGGCCGAGCGCGCCCAGCGGCAGGGCCGTCGCATGCAGCGGCTGGCCGCCCCGGCGGACGCCAACCAGCTGCTGGATCAGCTCGAGCCGATCACCGAGCTGGTCACGGTGGATGACGCCCAGCAATACGACGACCGGCTGGTTGAGGTGCTGAACGACCTGGCCACCATCCATCGGGTCGACGTGGTGGTCGCCGGCTGGGAACTGGACTCCACGGGGAGGCCCGCCGGGCCGATGCCCGAGTTGATCTGTGCCGCCGACTTCGCCCTCAAGCTCGACGACGGCGTCTGCGCCCAGCCGGGTTGCCGCAATCTGGCCAGCCGAACCCAGCGCTTTCAGCCAGTCAACGGCACGCCGGAACGCTTCCTCCCGGTCTGCCGGCGCCACCATAGCGCGGAGCCCCGGGCGCGGGCCTTCCAGGAAGTGTGGTTCGACGAGCCGTCAGGCAGCCTGGACCTGATCAGCGGCTGCATGTTCAGCGGCAAGACCCAGGAGTTGATCCGCCGGCTGGACCGGGCGCGCTATGCCGGGACCACCATCCAGGCATTCAAGCCCGCCCTCGACGACCGGTATGCCATCGCCGCGGTCGCCTCCCATCGGGAGATCCGTTTCCCGGCGATTGCGGTTCCCGACGTGGCCGCGCTTGCCGAGCAACTGCGGGATGACACCCGGGTGATCGGCATCGACGAGGCGCAGTTCTTCGGGCCCGAGGTTGTGAGCCTGGCCGAGGAGCTGGCCAATCGTGGCCGGCACGTGATCGTCGCCGGGCTCGATCTCGATTTCCTGGCCCATCCCTTCGGTCCGATGCCGCTGCTCGCCGCCTATGCCGACCGGCTCACCAAGCTGCAGGCCTCGTGCCAGTACCCCGGGTGTGGATCCCGTCAGGCGAGCCGCACCCAGCGGCTGGTGGACGGCGTCCCGGCGTCGGCGGATGAGCCGCTCGTCGTCATCGGCGGTGCCGCGACCTATCAGGCGCGCTGCCGGCATCACCACCGGATCGCTGCGGCGGCGAAGCCGGAGTCTGAGCCCGTCCCGGTCGCCGAGGAGTCACAAGACCTCTAACTCGCGCAGGTGCTGGTTGCCGAAGAGGATGCCGAGGGCCGCGACGGCGACGGCGCCGCCGATGGATACGGCCATCGCCGCCAGCCAGGTGGTGAAGAGTGGGAGTCCAGTCGCCCCCGCCAGCGCTATGGAAATTCCCAGTAGCAGGGCGCTGGCGGCGCTGATGATGGAAAACAGCCCCATCCCGATAAAGGCGGCGGCGGGGTGCATCATGCGGCGAGCATCGGTCCAATCGAAGCGGGCAAAGACGGCGCCGATCCCCACCATCAGGGTGGTCACTGCCGCCGCCAGGGCGATGGCAAGCAACACGGCGGTCGTCGCCCAGAGCCAGCCGGGCCGGATCACGATCTCGCTGGCCACCGCGACGAGCGCCACCAGGGTCGCCGTCGGCAAGGCCGCCGACCAGCACTTCCCCTGGACCAAGCGCAGGGTGCTGTTCGGCGATGCCGCATAGACCCAGATGCTCTTACCTTCGAGACTGACCGCCGTCAACCCCAGCGAAATGCTCAGCGAGAAGAGCAGCACCCAGACCGGAACCAGGCCGAGCATGGCGGCCACCGGGCCTTCGCCAAGACTTCGTACCGAGCTGAGCAGTCGCGGCCAACGCAGCCCGAAGATGACGAAGATGAAGACGACGGGCATCACGAACCGAACCAGTTGGGCAACGTCACGGGTGCGCATGCGCCAGTCCTTGATCACGATCGATGCCAGCACCGGATCGAGCAGCGGCACGGCACCGCTCCGCTGGTGGGCCCTGGCCAGCGCAGGCAGACGTCGTCGTGGTGGGACGGCCTGAATCCAGCCGGCGAGATAAAGCCGGCCACTCAGTACCGTCCCAATCGCAAAGATCACCGCGGAAACGGCCAGCATGACGAGCAGCCACTCGCTCGCCGTGATCCAATTACCGCTGAGGATTGCCGCCGCCGCCCGCCCCGCCCAGCCGGACGGCAGCCACGGCGCGCTCGCAGCGGGGACGTCTGGCAGTGAGGGCGGCGCGCCGCGGCGAAAGCCCGAGTCACGCAGCGCCGGGTTGAGCAGGAAGTTGAGCAGGTTGATCCCCAGTGCCAGCGCGACTCCGAAGAGAGTGAGGAGTTCGCGGCCACGTCCCACGGGGATGAAGCGCACGAGCAGCAGGCTCAGCACCGAGATGATCACGACAACGAACACCGGATAGAGGAAGTACAGCGCGGTGAAGGCGAACAGCAGCAGCGGACTTTGGTTGGCGATCGCCAGGACGAGCAGCGCCGGCGCCGTGAACAGCAGGCTCAGCATGAGCAGCCGGAGCACCTGGGCCACCATCCGCCCGGCAAGGATGCTCTCGACCCGCCGAGGGGCCGCCAGCAAGAGGTCGAGGTCGGCATTCAGCAGCAGAGCATTGAGGCTGAACACCAGGCTGCTGAAAATCAGCACCGCGGTGTAGGCGAGGAACGCCAGGCTCAGCAGCGCAACCATGTCGATTCGCATCGGCACCCGGTGCGAGGCCTGCACGCCGGCCCAGGTGATGATTACCTCCCACGACCAGGCGAGCACGATGACCGCGGCGCCCGTGATCGTGCCGGCGAGCCGTCCGGCCTGGCGGCTGCGCAGTGTCTGGTTGATGAACATTCGAAGCTGGGCCCGCCAGAGCAGCAGGCCCACATCGAGTCCCTCCAGCAGGCGCGCCGCTAGATTAGCTTTCGAGACCACGCAGCACCGCGCTGACGTCTTCCTCGCGGCTCCCCGTCAGTTCGAGGAAGATCTGCTCCAGCGATTGCCCGTCCTGTCCGACCATGTGCCGGAGATCCTGCAGGCTTCCTATCGCGACCAGGCGGCCGTGGTTGATGATGGCGAGCCGGGTGCACATCCGCTCGGCGATCTCCAGGATGTGGGTGGAGAAGAAGACGGTCTTTCCCTCCCGGCAGAAGTCCTGCAGGATGTCTTTCATCTGGCGGGCGCTTTGGGGATCGAGGCCGACGGTCGGCTCATCGAGAAAGAGGACCTGCGGGTCGTGGAGCAGCGCCGCCGCCAGAGACACCTTCTGTCGCATGCCCCGCGAATAGCCCGAGAGGAAGTCGTTGCCCCGATCCTGCAGATCGAAGAGCTTCAGCAACGTCTCGACCCGGCGGTCGCGAAGCCGTCGCTCGACGTGGTAGAGATCTCCGGAGAACTCGAGGAACTCCCGGGCACTGAGCTTGTCGTAGAGGGTCGCCGCGTCCGGTACGTAGCCGATGCGCGCCTTGGCCTTCTCCGGCTCGGCCATGATGTCGAAGCCGGCCACCCGGGCGCTGCCGCTGGTGGGTCGCAGAAGTCCGACCAGCATCTTGATGGTGGTCGTCTTGCCGGCGCCGTTGGGGCCGAGAAAGCCGAACAGCTCCCCGCCGCTGACCTCCAGGTCCAGGTCCTCCACGGCCGTGAGGCTGCCGTAGCGCTTGGTCAGGAGGCGGGTTGACAGCACCGTGGCAAGTCTACCGGTGGACTGGCGAAAACCGGCCTAGAATGACCGTCTGGCGGGGGACGGCCGCGAATTCAGCCCCAATTCAGGGAGTGGCGGCGGAGCGGCGACAGGTTTTCGACTTTTACAGCGTTGTTGCCGTGAAGGTCGAGCCATATCTTCAAAGGCCGGACAGCAGCATGGAGGTAGAACCGCAGGAGGGAGAGCTCGGCTCCCTGGTCAGCAGCCCGGAGTTCGCCCGGATGGTGGACCGGTTTGCGGGCACGACCCGGCTCAGGCTGCAAGTCTTCGACCTCGACGCGCATCCCCTGACGCCGGTTGAAGAGTACCCGCGTTACTGTCGCCTGCTGCAGGAGCGCAAGGCCTGCCCTCTCTACAACGACCCGGACTTCCTCAAGCGCGGCGAGGAAACGATCGGCGTCTGCAAGTCCGGCGTCGGGCATTTCATTGCCCCGGTCCGCAACGAAAAGGATGTGCAGATCGGAGCTGTCCTCAGCCCGGCCGTCAGGTCCGCCCCCAACTCCGTCGAAGAATTTGCCGAACTCGCCTTCCGCCTCAAGATCTTTCCCGACGACCTCATCCAGGCGGCCGACGCCGTCCAGGAACATGACGCCGAGAACCTGCTGGGCGCCGGCGAGCTGGTTTCGGTCGGGCTGAACCTGCTTGCCGAAATGCAAGCAAAGGAGCGCGTCGGCCACGCGCTGCGGCGCTTGCAGACCGAGATCGCCGAGTCGAATGCCCAGATGCTGACCCAGCATGTGGTCAACGCGGTCCTCTACCTCACGCGCGCCGACTACGCCCTGGTGCTGATGACGGATGACAACGGCTCCGATCTTGCGTCGGCCTACGACCAGGCGTCGCCCGATCGGCTCGTCGAATCGAAGCGGCGATTGGTCGAGGGGATCGCGGAATGGGTCAAGCACGCCGAGCGCGCCGTGACGATTCCGGACATCTCGAAGAGCGCCTGGTCCCGCTACCTCACCGAGGACGCGGTCAAGGAGGGGAGCATCGTCGCCGTGCCGATCCCGGGGCAGAAGGGCGGCTCGACCTTCGGCGCGATCGTGGCCGGCTTCGATCGTGCCCGCGATGATCTCGAGGAACAGCTGGGTGCGCTGGAAAGCTTCGTCGCGGAAGGCCTGTACGCACTGGTGATGGGCCGCAAGCTGATGCAGGCGGAGCAGCTTACCCTCCTCGACAGCCAGTCGGGCGCCGGCAGCAGCCGCTATCTCGAGGACCTGCTCGACAAGGAGACCAGCCGCGCCTCGCGCTTCAACCACGACCTGGCCGTTGTGGTCTTCCAGATCGAGGCGTACGAGGTCCTGCGCGGCAAGTATGGGGAGGGCGGGCTCGGCCGCATTCTTCGCGAATTCGTGGCGGTGATCCGGGCGAAGACGCGGCGGATCAACACCCTGGCGCGCATCCGCGACGGCGAGTTCTGCCTGATGATTCCGGAAGCGGACCGGGCGGTGGCGGTCCGGCAGGCCGATCGCCTGCGACCTGCCCTGGAAGATCACCCGTATGCTGCGGCTGTCAATGGCGACATCGTCAGGCTCGCCGTCGACACCGGGGTCGCGGCCAGCGAGCGCGGCAAGGATGACCGGGCGGCCCTGCTCGCCCGGGCGATGGATAGCCTCGAGCAGGCTCGCAGCGAACGGCGAACGCGCAGCTTCAAAGCGTAAGACTCTCCGGAAACAATCTCCCTCCCCCTTGTGCTTGTGGGGGAGGCTAGGGTGGGGGGTTAGGGTAGCGGTAAGAAAGATGAAAGTCGTGATCAGTGGCGGATCCGGCTACATCGGCCGTCAACTGGCGAGCGGCCTGGTGAACGATGGCCATGACGTCGTCGTCTTGAGTCGGCGACCCGAAACGAAGAGTCCCCCGAGCGGGGTGCGCGTCGTCCCCTGGGATGCTCGCGCCGCCGGCGGCGACTGGGTCAGAGAACTTTCGGGAGCGCAGGGCATCGTCAACCTCGCCGGTGCGAGCATCGGCAGCCGTCGATGGACACGTCGCCGGATGGCGGAGCTCGTATCCAGCCGGCTCTCCGCGACCGCGGCGCTGGTGCAGGCGATCGAACGGACCCCGCCCGATCGGCGCCCGCGCGTTCTGGTCAACGCGTCGGGCATCGACTACTACGGCGACCGCGGGGATGAGATCGTTACGGAAGACAGCGCGCCGGGTGATTCGTTTCTTGCCCGGCTCAGCCAGCAATGGGAAAAGGCGGCACAGCGGGCCGAACCGCTCGGTGTTCGGGTCGTTCTGATCCGCACCGCCATGGTCTTCGGCCGCGGCGCACTCGCTTTTCGCTTGTTGACGCTGCCATTTCATTTCTTCGTCGGCGGTCCGCTGGGTAGCGGTCGGCAATGGTTCACGTGGATCCACGTCGACGACATCGTGGGGCTCTACCGGCTGGCCCTGGAAGATGGCCATCTGAGCGGACCGGTGAACGCCGTCGCGCCCGACATCCGGCGGCAGCGGGAGGTGGCGCAGGAAATCGGTCGCGTCCTCCATCGTCCGGCGCGTTTGCCGGTGCCGGCGGTCGCGCTCAAGCTCGCGCTCGGCGACCAGGCGCAGCTGCTCCTGGACGGACGCCACGCTGCACCGGCAAAAGCGCAGTCGGCCGGCTACCGGTTCCGATTCGGCGGCTTGCACGAGGCGCTGGAGGACACGCTGCGGCGTAGCTGACGCGCGAGTAGACTCGTCTTGACAAATACACAGATATGTGTAAGGATGGCAGCGTTGTCGTCTGCCCAGCCTCTTCAGGAGTCCCTCATGCGCCCACCCTGGAAGCTCGTGTTAATCGGGGGCGAGGTCACGATGCTCGCCGCCTTCACCGGAATCGGGATTCACCTGGCCATGCAGCCGCATCGCATCGCCTTCCGGCCGCCGCCGATCGTGCTGCCAATCCGACAACCGGCCGTCATTCCCGGCCTGGGCACGCCGCTGGTTCCCCCGCGGCCAGCCCCGTCTGCCGTTCCGACGGGGCCGGGGCTCGCCCCTTCACTCTTCCAAAAGTTCGGCCAGCAGGACCGCAATCTGCTGGTCGAACAGTGGGACATCCTGCAACGACTTACCGGGGCGATCGAGGGCTACGTCGAAGCGCAGGTCCAAGCGCAGTTGGCAAAGAAGCGCTGATGGATCAGCTCAAGCATCTGATTGAGGTCTGGACGAGTTACGCGCAAGGCCTGACGGGCAGCATCGGCGCCCTGGCCTTCGTTTGCGCCTTCATCTGGAAGATGGTCGCCATCGAGCCGCGCAGCGTGATGGAGGCCAAGCGCTGGATCGGCCGGATCGTCTTCGGCACTATCGGCGTCCAGATGGCGGGTCTGCTGGTCCGTGTGCTGGTGGACTCGGTCAATCACTAGCCGGTTTGCAAGCTCCGGTGGTGACGGTGCGCCGTGCTAGAGATCTTCTCCGGACTGATCACCGGCTTCTTCAACAACCTCATCAACGACGTCCGCGACTCGATCGCGGGCAGTGTCGAGACCTATCTGCTCAGCACCCACGACCTTTCCAGCCTGACGCCGCGACCGTTGACCGAGGAGCCGGCGCTGCAGGCAATGTTTCACCTGACGCTCGCCATGGCGGACCTTCTTCTGCTGCTGGTCTTTACCTGGGCCTTCCTTCGCAGCCAGTGGGAACGCAGCTTTCGCGCCCATTACACACTGAAAGTGATCCTGCCGCGGGCGATGGCCGCGATCGCTATGGCCCACTTCGCGCTCCTCTTCGGCCAGATGGCGATCGATTTGAACAATGCCCTCGTCCACGCGGTGTGGACCCAGCCGCTTCCGGGCGGGGCCCCGCGCCTGCCCTGGATGTTCGCGATGACCAACGGCTTTGGTCTCCCGCTCTTCGAGATCGCGATCCGGCTGGCCATCGCCGTGATGCTGGTGATCGTCGCCTTTACCTACCTCGTCCGCTTTGCGTTGCTGGCGGTGCTGCTGGCGGTGGCGCCGCTGGCGTCGATCTGCATGATCCTGCCCGAGACCAAGCGCTACGCACAGTCGTGGCTTCGCCTCTTCCTGCTCACGGTTTTCATGCAGTTTGGACAGGTGCTGGTGCTGCGCTTCGCCAGCCTATTCGCCGATCAGGTAGGCGGACGTCCGCTTGAGGCGCTGTATGGCGTTGCGGTGCTCTATCTCTTGATCAAGGTTCCGGGGCTGATGAACGCCTCCTCGCATGTCGAGCTAAAGGCGCAGCACGTCGCCGAGGGGCTGACCAAGCGGGCGATCAAGGGCGCGATGGCGACGACGAGGGCCTCCACCGCATAACCGTGCTGACCACGACTCGCGTCGCACTCTTCGCCTGGTCCTGGCGCAAGCCTCTGCTCGTCATCGCCGCTGCTGTGGTCGGCTTGCCTCTGCTGATGGCCGGGATCGTGGTGCAGGCCGGGCAGGGGCGAGCCGGCCCGCTGCTGATGCCGGTCAACCATGCTACCTTGACGCAGCCGTTTGGCTGTTCGACGCTCGAGATCGAGCCCTGGTCGGCGGCGTGCCCGGCCCATCACTTCCACAGTGGCGTCGACCTGGCCGCGCCGCTCGACACACCGATCTATGCCGCCACCAGCGGTATCGTGACCATCCACCGGGAGCGCGGCGGCTACGGCCTCTACATCCTGGTAACCCGCGATCCGCAGCTCAGCACCCTCTACGGACATCTCGACTGGCCGCTCGTCCAGTCCGGCGACGTCGTTACCGCGGGACAGGCGATCGCCCTGATGGGTTCGACCGGCAACAGCACAGGATCGCACCTGCACTTCGAGGTGCGCATCGCCGGCATTCCGGTCGATCCCCTGCCGCTACTCCGACATTCGGCAGCGGGAGGTGATGGCTAGCCAGGATTCTCGAAAATCCCTCCGTTGCGGGGGAGGCTCTTCGGAACGCTCCCCCGCCCGGGAGGCTCTTCGCAACCCTCCCCCTCGGGGGGAGGGCGGGGTGGGGGCTTACGCACACTCAACATGGAAGGGAGAACGATATGGTCAACCGCGTGATCCTCGTCGGCCGACTGACGCGTGATCCAGAGATCGTGACGAGTCCGAAAGGACTGACGATTGCCAAGCTGCGACTGGCGACCAACAGCTACTCGAAGGACGACGACGGCAACCGGCAGGAGGACGTCCAGTACCACTCGCTGGTGGCCTTCGACCGGCTGGCATCGATCTGCCAGGAATTCCTGACGCGTGGCAAGCTGATCTATGCCGAGGGCCGGCTGCGCAGCCACGAGTGGGACGGCAAGGATGGCTTGCGCCGCTACACGACCGAAGTCGTCATGGACCAGATGAAGATGTTGAGCCCGAAGACAGATAGCCCCGTCGAGAACGGCCAGCCCGTGGCCGCGCCGGTCGGCGCATAAAGGAGTACACACTGTGATGATTCCCGAACCTCATCCGTATGACCCGGACGACCCAACCTATGACGACGCCACTGATGATCTCGCCTATCTTTTCCCGGACCGCGCGAATCCCTACGACCTAGTGAACCTCGACGATCCATCCAACTACTGATCGTCGCCGTTCTCCGCTCGCGACCCGATAGCATTTGCCCACACCGGACGCTCCGGCGTGGGCGTCTGCTCAAGTATCAGGAGGTGGCTGATTACCCTCGGCGTCGGCATCGTTGGCCTGCCCAACGTCGGCAAGACCACACTCTTCAATGCGCTTACCCGCGCGGGCGCCGGGGTCGCCTCCTACGCCTTCAGCACGGTCGAGCCGAATACCGCCATGGTGGAGGTGCCGGACAAGAGGCTCGACGTGCTGGCGCAGATGTACAAGCCCAAGAAAGTGACGCCGACCGTCATGAAGTTCGTCGACGTGGCGGGCCTGGTGGCCGGAGCCAGCCGTGGCGAGGGAATGGGCAACCAATTTCTCTCGAATATTCGCGAGCTCGACGCGCTGGCCATGGTGGTCCGCTCGTTCCAAGATCCGAACGTTCAACACGTTGACAGCAAGCTGGATCCGCGCCGGGACATGGCGATGGTCAACCTCGAGCTGGCTCTGGCCGACCTCGACGTGGTCAACAAGCGCCGGGAGAAGATCGGCGGGACGGCGCGGCTCAAGCCGGGCGCCAAGGAGAAGGAGGAGCTCCAGCTCCTCGACCGGCTGGCGGCCCACCTCGACGAGGGCAAACCGATTCGCACCCTGAGCTTCGACCCGGAGCAGGCCAAGCTCCTCAAGAGCTTTTCCTTCCTCACCGCCAAGCCGGTGCTCTATGTCGCCAACATCGGGGAGGAGCAGATTGGTAAGGAGACCCCCGAGCTGCAGGCACTTCACGCCGAAGCCAGGACTGAGGACGCCGAGGTCATCGCCCTCTCGGCGCGGCTGGAGGCCGAGATCCGCGAGCTACCGGACGACGAAGCCGCGGTCTTCCTCGAGGACGCGGGTCTGAAAGAGGCGGCGCTCCCGACCTTCATCCACGCGGCCTATCGCTTGCTGAACCTCGTCACCTTCCTCACCGCGGGCGATCCGGAGGTGCGCGCCTGGACGGTTCGCCAGGGGGCGAAGGCGCCCGAGGCCGCCGGCGTGATCCACAGCGATATCGAGCGCGGCTTCATCAAGGCGGAGATCGTCGCCTACGATGAACTGGTCGCGGCGGGATCCTACGCCGCGGCCCGCGAACGAGGCAAGGTGCGGCTCGAAGGGCGTGACTACGTCATGAAGGATGGGGATGTCTCCCTCTTCCGCTTCAACGTCTGACGCCGCCTGGCGCCTGCTGCTGGACCCGCCGGCGAGCGGCGCCTGGAACATGGCGGTCGATGAGGTGCTGCTCGATGGCGTGGCCGCCGGCGGCGCGCCCGCCACGCTGCGCTTCTACGAGTGGGCGCCGCCCTGCCTTTCGCTGGGCTACTTTCAACCCTTCGAGGTGGTGGACGTGGCCGGTTGCGGTGCCATCGGTGTCGATGTCGTCCGGCGGCCGACCGGCGGCCGGGCCATCCTCCACGATCGCGAACTGACCTACAGTGTGGCGCTGCCGCTCAGGTTGCTGGGCGACGACGGCGGTGTCCTGTCCTCGTACCACCGTCTGAGCCTGGCGTTGGAACGTGGACTCAACCAGCTCGGCGTGCCGGTGGTGCTAGCGCCGGAGACGGCGGGTCAACCCGCCCCGGATCATGGTCCGGTTTGCTTCGACCGGGCATCCGCGCACGAGATCCTGCTCCACGGCCGCAAGCTGGTCGGCAGCGCCCAGGTGCGCCGGGCCACCGCCATCCTGCAGCACGGCAGCATCTTGATCGAGCCGCGGATCGACAGGCTGCTCGCGTGCCTGCGGCTGCCCGACGCCCCGGCCGGGCAGATCGAAGACGGCGTCGCCGGCCTGGCCGAAGTGGGCAACTTCGAACCGGCGCGGATCGCCAGCGAGCTGGCTGACGCCTTCGCCGAGCAATTCGGCGTCAGGCTTGTCCAGGGTCCTCTACGGCCCGACGAGCGGCGGGCCGCCGAGGCTCTGGCAGCCTCCAAGTATCAGACCGAGGCCTGGACCGAGCGAGCGGTCGCGGCAGTGGCCACAAACACAACAAGGACCAGATGAGGAGGGGCATTGCAGCGGCGATGGCAGGACGGCTGCAGGATCTGGCCCTTGTTGGCTCGCGGCTTCGGGTACACCCTATATGTTGTACCCGGGGCCGTTTGTACCACAGCCCGTTGGACGTGTCAAGGGCTTATCCACGTTCGCGATAAACTCCTCTCGGCCTACCAAACCGCATGTCTCGAAAAAACAAGCGCTCGCATCTCCGGAAGCCTCAACGTGGATCATCCGGCGCTGGGCGGGCGGCCCGCCCGGCCGGTATCCCGCCGGCTCCGGCTTCGCCCCCGCCTGCGGGCGGCCAGGCGGTCCCGGCCCCTCAGCCGGCGACGGCCGGTGGGCCCCCCGCCGTCCGGCCACTCCCGCGGGGTCCGCGCAGCCGGCAGCAGGCGGGTCCGCTACCGTCGCAGGATGCCACCATCCCGCTCGAGCGCGTGCCCTATTTCCGTTCGGACTTGCGCCGGATCGCGATCACGGCCGCGCTGATGTTCGTGCTCTTGATCGCCGGATCCATCGTCCTGCGCGGTTTGCTCCAGGCGTGACACGCGGGAAATTCGCGCGACCCTCACGACGAATCTTTTCCGGGCCAGCAAGAAAACCGATCCCGTAACCGTTCTGGCACAAAGGTAACAACTCGCCAGGAGGTTTGCGTGTTCGATAAGAAATCCAAACGTGAAACGGCCGGTCCGATCGTCGCCGAAACGGTCCTGAGCAACCAGATCAAGCTCGAGGGCCGGCTGCAGTCGACGTCCAACATTCGATTCGACGGTGAAATGCTCGGCGATCTGACCACGGACGGCGATCTGTCGGTGGGCGAGCACGGCCGGGTGAGGGGCAATGTCAGCGGCCGCAATGTTGTCGTCGGCGGCAGCATCCAGGGCAACGTCAGCACCACCGGCCGCCTCGAGATCCTGGCCACCGGCAAGGTGTTCGGGGACATTGTCGTCGGATCGCTGATCATCGATGAAGGCGGTATCCTCCGCGGCAAGAGCGCCGTCCACGCGGAAGAGTCGGCCGCAGCCACGGTCTCGGTCGGAATGCGCGCCGAACCTGTCCCCGCTTAACCCGCCGGGTTTATTCGCAATGGCTCCGAGAGATCGGAGCCGTTTTGTTTTCGCCGATACTTACTAGGGTCGTGCTATTCAGCGGTGATCCGAGTCAGTTCATCGTCAATGCGCTTTACCTCATCCCGGCCTTGTTGGTCGGGCTGATCGGACACGAGCTGGCGCACGCCGTCGTCGCCGTCGCTCGTGGCGATCAAACCCCACGACTCGACGGTCGCCTCTCCCTGGACCCCAGTCATCATCTCGACCCGCTGGGCACCATCGCCATCTTCCTGATCGGCTTCGGATGGGCGAAGCCGGTCCGGATCAACCCGTCGCGCATGCGAGGCCCCTTCGATGCCGCGCTCGTTGCTCTGGCCGGCCCCTTCACCAACCTCCTGATCGCTTTCGTGCTTGCCATCCCGATCAAGTTGGGGTTTCTCGCCGGGAGCTTCGACGCCTCCTCGCCCCCCTGGCGCTTGCTCCAGGTGGCCTTTATCCTCAATGTCGTCCTGGCCGTCTTCAACCTCCTTCCCATCCCACCCCTGGATGGTTACAGCTTCCTGTCGTCCCTTTTCCGGCGGACGTTTCCAGAATTCTTCTTCCGGATCGACACCAACCGGCTTGCCATCATGCTGGTATTCGTGCTTGTCTTGGTGCTCAGCCGCTTTTTGGGATTGAGCGTTCTCCAATTCATTTACACGCCCGTCGCCCGGTTCATCCTCGCCCTGCCGCCGTTCCCGATCGGGAGTTGAGCGTGGACACCCTGCGAGCCCTGCCGAGCGTCCATCAACTGCTCGAGGAGAAGCCCGCGGCGGCCTTGATCGCCGAGCATGGCCGCACGCTGGTTCGTTTCGCGGTGCAGCGTATCCTCGAGGAGGAGCGTCGTAGCGGGGCAATCGCCGGGCCGAAAGCCCGATGGGCCGGGGTTGAGCGTGTCATCCGGGAGTTGCGACAGCCCCGCCTGCGCCCGGTCATCAATGCCACGGGTGTGGTGCTTCACACCAACTTGGGCCGCGCCCCGCTGGCGGCAGCCGCGGCGGAGGCCACCGCCGCCATCGCGGGTCGGTACTCCACGCTGGAGTTCGATCCGCGTATCGGAAGCCGTGGCCGGCGCCACGACCTGCTCGCCGAGCCCTTGCGCCACCTGACCGGCGCGGAGGCGTCCGCTGTTGTCAACAATTGCGCCGCGGCGGTGCTCTTGATGTTGACGGCCCTCGCGAAGAGCAAGGAGGTCATCGTCGCTCGTGGTGAGCTGGTCGAGATTGGTGGCGGGTTTCGAATGCCCGAGATCATGCGCCTCTCTGGGGCTCGCCTCGTTGAGGTGGGAACGACGAATCGCACCCGCGCCGAGGACTACGCCGCGGCGATTACGCCCAGGACCGTGGCCATCATGAAGGTGCACGCGAGCAACTTCCAGGTGGTTGGCTTTACCGAGGGTGTCGGGCTCGAGGCGCTGGCCGCCATCACGCGGCAACATCACCTGCTCTTGCTGCATGACCTCGGCAGCGGATCGTTGCTCGACACCACGGCGTACGGCCTGGCGGAAGAGCCGACGATCCAGGCCAGCTTGCGCGCCGGGGTGGACCTCCTCGCTTGCAGCGGGGACAAATTGCTGGGCGGCCCGCAGGCCGGGTTGCTGCTCGGTCGCGCCGAATTGGTGGAGCGCCTCATGAAGCACCCTCTTGCGCGCGCGATGCGGGTCGACAAGCTGACGATTGCGGCGCTCACCGCCACCCTCGACCTTTATCTCACGCAGTCCTTGACCGGATTGCCCGTCTGGCAGATGCTCGGGGCGCCGGCCGAGGCGATGGCGACCCGGGCCGGCGCCTGGAAAAGCCGCTTGGCGGAGCTCGGGGTGGCCGTCGAGTTGACCACCGCCGAGTCGACGGTCGGAGGCGGCTCGCTGCCGGGTGAGCGGCTGCCGACCACGGCGCTCGTCATCTCGCCCCTTAAAGGCGGCGCCGCGTCACTGATGCGGCGCCTGCGCGAGCACGAGCCGCCGGTGATCGGCCGGATCGAGCAAGAGCGCGTGCTGCTCGACCCGCGAACCGTGCTGCCCGGCGAAGATGATGCTGTCATCGATGCCGTCGTCGCCGCGCTCGTATGACTGACGTCCGCGCCGGCTCGTTCGTGGTTGGCACCGCGGGCCACATCGATCACGGCAAGTCGGCGCTGGTGAAGGCGCTGACGCAGATCGACCCGGACCGGCTGGCCGAGGAGAAGCGGCGCGGGATGACCATCGACCTCGGCTTCGCCTACATGGAGCTGCCCAGCGGACGTCGGGTGGGGATCGTCGACGTGCCCGGCCATCAGCGCTTTTTGAAGAACATGCTCGCCGGCGTCCATGGCATGGACGCCGTCCTCCTAGTGATCGCGGCGGACGAGGGTGCCATGCCACAGACCCGCGAGCACCTCGCCATCGTCGATTTGTTGCGGATCGAGCATGGCCTGGTGGTGCTGAGCAAAGCGGACCTGGTTGACGACGCCTGGCTCGCCCTCGTCCGTGATGACGTGGCCCGCCTCCTTGCCGGAACATCCCTGGAACGGGCGCCGATCGTCGCCGCCTCGAGCGTCACCGGCAAAGGCCTCGAGCAGCTGCGAGCGGCACTCGATGCGGAGCTCGCCATCACCGTCCCGCGGCCCGATGTCGGCCGCCCCCGCTTACCCGTCGACCGTTCCTTTGCCATGTCGGGCTTCGGCACCGTGGTTACCGGAACCCTGGTTGGTGGGGCGCTGCGGCAGGGTGCAGAGGTCGCCGTGTTGCCCTCCGGCCGGCGGGTGCGGATCCGCGGCCTGCAACAGCACAACCGGCCGGTCGACGAAGCCCGGCCAGGGAGCCGCACGGCGGTGAACCTGAGCGGCCTCGACCACTCGGAGGTCGAGCGCGGTGATGTGCTGGCGCTGCCAGGAACGCTGGCGACGAGCCGCCGTCTCGATGTGCGCCTCCACGTGTTGCCCGGGGCCGCCCAACCGCTCCGTCACCGTCAGCGGCTGTTGATGTACCACGAGACGGCTGAGGTGATGGTGGAGCTCAGCCTGCTTGAACGCGATGAACTGGCCCCTGGAGCGGCCGGGTGGGCGCAGCTTTTCGCGGCGGAGCCACTCGTGGCGCTGGACGGCGATCGCTTCATTCTCCGTGTCCCCTCTCCGGCGGCCACCGTCGCCGGCGGGGTGATCGTTGACCGCGCGCCGCGCCGTCACCGCCGGCGCGATCCCGGCGTGATCAGAGATCTCGCCGCCCGGGAGAATGCCGACCCGGCGACCGCCGCGGTCCTGGAGCTTGGCAAGCATCCCTGGGGCTTGATGGACGGCGAGCTGGCCAGCTATATAGGGATCCCCAGCAGCCGGCTGGTCCAGGTCCTCACCCCGCTCGCCGACCGTGGCGTGCTGCGCCGGCTGCCTTCCGGCTGGTTGGGCCGCGATCAATGGGAAGGCTTGCGCTCGCGCGTCACGACCTCGCTCGAGGTCTACCACCAGGCGCAGCCGCTCCGGCGCGGGATGCCGAAAGAAGAGCTTCGCAGCCGCACCGGCATCCGGGCCGATCGGTTTGCGGAGGTGCTCGGCGCGCTTGCGGATGAGGGCGTCGTCGTGGAACGGGGGAGCGAGGTGGCCGCGGCGACGCACCGGCAGTCGCTCAGCCTCGAGCAGGAAACCGTCATCGGCGCCTTTCTTGCCGAGCTCGAGATGCGGCCCTTCAACCCTCCGCCGCTGGGGGACCTCCTGCGTCGGCACCCGCTGACAGCGGCGCTGCTGCAGTATCTGGTGGCCGACGGGCGAATCGTACGGGTCAACGACGACACCGTGTTTGCCCGGTCCGCCTACGACGAGGCGGTCGAGCGGCTGCGCACCCATCTCACCAACCATCGAACACTGACGGTGGCGGCCGCGCGCGACGTGCTGGGATCGAGCCGCCGTTACGTTCTTCCCTTACTCGAGTGGCTGGATGCGCAGAAGATCACGCGCCGGGTCGGAGACGACCGTATCCTGAGGAGTTGATGCACACCGCCGGTGCTTCACCGCCTCGTGTCGTGGCTGTCGGGCTGGCGGTCGTGATCGGGGTCACCGCCTGTGGGGCGCCGCCTCCAGACGGAGCCAGCTTGCTCGAGCGGTCGAGCCAGCGGATGCTCGCACTGAGGGGGTTTCATTTCCAGATGCAGATCAGTGGCTTCGCCGGTAGCGGCGAGCCGGTGCAGAGCGCTCAAGGCGATGCGCACCCTCCGGACCTCCACGCCAGGGTGAATCTCAAGGAAGGCGGGGTGCTGCTCGAGGTCGAGGTGATCTTTGCCGCCGGCAATATCTATTTGAAGGCGTTTACCGGCGGCTGGCAGCAGCTCACCGCCGCGCAGGTCGCCCAGTTCTTCGACGCGCGGACGCTCTTCGATCCGCAGACCGGCCTGTTCGCGGCGATGCGCGATACCACCTCGCCGACTCGTGCCGGCAGCGAAAAGGTGGATGGGCATGACGCCTATCCGGTTGGTGGCGTGGTGCAAGCGTCGCGGGTGCATGAACTGCTCCCGCTGATTCGTGACCAGGGCGCGTATCAGGCCACCTACTGGATCGAGAGTCCGGGCAACAACCTCTGGCGCGCACGACTGCGCGGCAATCTCTTCGACGCCTCTCAGGCGGCGACCATCGTCTTCGACTTCTCCAATCATGATCACCCCGTTTCGGTCAGCCCGCCTCCGCTCGGTTAATCGCCCGGCGCTGCTCGCGCTCACCGGGGCCGGGCTGTTCCTTGCCTCGCTCGACGCCTACGTCGTGGTCACCGCCCTGCTGCCGATGCTGACCTCGGTGCACATCGCGGTCAACCGCCCCGAACAGGCGACGCCCATCATCACCGGTTTCCTCCTCGGCTACCTCGCCGCGATGCCGATTGCGGGCGGCCTCAGTGACCGCTTCGGGCGGATCCGGGTCTTCGCCGCCTGCCTCGCGCTCTTCGCCTTCGGCTCGTTCCTGACGGCGACCGCACCCTCGCTCTCGCAGCTCGTTACCGGCCGGCTGCTGCAGGGCGCCGGTGGGGGCGCCCTGGTGCCGGTCGTGCTGGCGCTGGCCGCCGATCTGTATCCGGCGGGCGATCGCAGTCCGGTCCTGGGCGCCGTCAGCGCGCTCCAGGAGATCGGCAGCGTGCTGGGGCCGCTCTGGGGCGGCCTGATCACGGCATCATCCTTCGGCTGGACCTGGATCTTCTGGCTCAACATCCCGGTGGCCGCCCTGCTGTTCTGGGCGCTCTGGCCGGAGATTCGCTCCAGCGCCGAGGCCCGCCGTCCCGCCAACCTCGATTGGCTCGGGGCGCTGCTGGCCACTGCCGGGCTGGCCCTGCTGACGCTGGCGCTCTACGCCGCCAATCCCGAGCAAAGCCCCGTGGGTGAAGGCTTCTTCTGGCAGGCGCCGCTGGCGGCGGTCTGCTTTGCCCTCTTCGTGTGGCACGAACGGCGCTCGTCGCATCCGCTGATCAACGTCGTGCGGTTCCGCGATGCGTCATTCAGCGGGTCGGCGCTGACGAATGCGATCGCGGGCGCGGGCTTGATGGTCGCGCTCGTCTATATCCCGGTGCTCGCGAACGCCGTCTTCTCGATGAATGCCAGCGGCTCGGCGCTGCTGCTCTTTCGGCTCATGCTGGGGATACCCATCGGTGCCCTGCTCGGCGGCTGGCTCGCCCAGCGACTCCGGAGCTACCGCTTCGTCGCCGCGTTGGGCCTGGTGCTCGCCGCCATCGGCTTTGTGATGCTCTCGGGCTGGAACCAGGACTCGCTCAACGGGCACCTCTTCGGGCTGCCCCTCACAGTGGCGACCGGCGAACTGTTTCTCACCGGCATGGGGCTTGGCATCGAAATCGCACCGGTGAGCGCCGCGCTGCTCGATGTGGTCGGCGAGGCCGAGCGAGGCGCCGGCGCGTCATTCTTGATCATCATGCGATTGGTGGGCATGCTGGTCGGCTTCTCGCTGGTCGCCGGGTTTGCGCTCTGGGAATTTCACCGCGCCACGGCCCATCTGCTGCCGCCCCTGCCGGGACTGAACCCGACCTTCGCGAGCCAGTACGCAATCTATCTCCTGAAGGTCAGGCAGGCAATCTTCGATGAATATCACCTGATCTTCCGCGCCACTGCGATCGCGCTGATGGTCGGCGCCGTGGTGGCCGCGGCAACCTTGCGGCCGTTGCCGCGGCCGCGCTGGCAATAGCGGCGCTATCCTGACCAGCGACACCAATGGCCTTTGTCGGCATTGACCTCGGCGGCACGCAGCTGCGCGTGGCGGTTGCGGACGATCGCGGTCGCCTGAAAACGGTGGTGCGGCATCCCACCGAGGCGCACCGCGGGCGTCAGCACCTCATCGACCGGATCGTCGCCGCGGTCGGTGAGGCGCTCGAAGCAGACGGGACCGCGCCGCGGCACGTGCGAGCGCTTGGAATCGGCCTGCCCGGCCCGGTTGATCCTTCGGCGGGCCTTGTCATCAGTCCCGCCAACCTGCCCGGCTTCCGGAATGTCCCGCTCAACCGGATCCTCACCCGGGCGACCGGAATCCCCAGCTTCCTTCACCATGACGCGCACCTCGCGGCCCTCGGTGAGCACCGGCGCGGTGCCGGTCGGGGCGCCAGCGAGATGATTTATGTCACTGTGTCCACCGGGATCGGGGCCGGGCTTGTACTGCGTGGCGAGCTCTACGCCGGAGCGCACGGGATCGCCGGGGAGGTCGGCCACATCGTGCTGCAACGCAACGGTCCCCTCTGCACCTGCGGTCAACGGGGCGACCTGGAGGCGATCGCCAGCGGGACTGGGATTGCCCGCGCCGCGCGCGAGTTGGCCCCGGGAACACCCGGCAGCGCGCTCCATGGTCTAGAGCATCCGCACGCCGAGGATGTGGTTCGCGCAGCCCGTACGGGCGACGAGCTAGCGACTTCGATCTTGGAGAACGCTGGCACGTATCTCGGGGTGGCCATGGGCACCCTGGTCAACCTCTTCAATCCACAATTGATCGTGCTTGGAGGGAGCGTCATTAAGGCCGGAAACCTCCTCCTCCGCCCCATGCGCCGCTCAATGAACGCCTCGTCGTGGAAGGCGGCGCGCCGCGGCCTTCGGATCGTCCGGCCCGCACTCGGTGACGACGCGGGATTGATCGGTGCCGTCGAGTACGCACGCCTTCGCGCCCGGCATGCCCGTCTTTCTTGATCCGCCGGCGCTCCCCGGGTGGGAGCCGGCGTTTGCCGCCGTGCGGGAGCATGCCCAGCAACGCGGCCTGCGGGCGCTGGTCGTCGGCGGGTATGTCCGCGATCGGCTGCTGGGCGGCGTCCGCGCCGACGCGATTCGCGAAGTCGACATCCTGGTGGAGGGCCAGGGCGCCACGCAGCTGGCGACCGCGGTAGGCACGGCCTTGAAGCTGCATCCACCGGTCATTTTCGAGCGATTCGGCACGGCGCATCTCGACCTGGATGGCCGCGCACTGGAGTTCGTGTCCAGTCGCGTGGAACGATATGACCCGGCCAGCCGAAAGCCCGACGTCAGCCCCGGGACGCTGAGGGATGACGTCATGCGGCGGGACTTCACCGTCAACACCCTGCTGATGGACTGGGACGGAAGCGTGCTCGATCTCACCGGCCGCGGGCTGGCCGACCTCGAGTCGCGGCGGATCGTGACGCCGCTCGAGCCTGAGTCCACTTTCGACGAGGACCCGCTGCGGATGCTGCGCGCGATCCGCTTTGCCGCGACGCTCGAGTTCACCCTCGATCCGTCGGTCGAGGCAGCGATCCGGGACCAGTCGGGCCGGCTGCAACCGCCGACGGTTTCAATGGAGCGGATCCGGGATGAATTCTCGAAGCTGCTTCTGGCGGAGCAAGTGGGGCGTGGATTGGAGCTACTCGATGCGACCCGGCTCCTGGTCCGGATTCTGCCGCAGCTCGAGACCGGTAAGGGCATGCAACAGGGCGGATGGCACAGCCACGATGTTTTTGGCCACGCCCTGCTGGCGGCGGCGCTTGCGCCGCCGGAGCTGATCACGCGACTGGCGGCGCTGCTGCACGACGTCGGCAAACCCGCCGTCCACGAGCTGCGCGACGGAAAGCCGACTTTCATCGGCCACCAGGACGTCGGCGCCGTCATGGCTGGCACCGCGCTGAGGCACCTGCGCTACCCGGGCGAGGTGGTCGACGCCGTGACGAGGTTGATTCGCCTGCACATGCGCCCCATCCAGTACGATCCCCAGGGCTGGGAGGACAAAGCCGTACGCCGCCTGGTCCGGGACGCGGGCGACCAGCTGGACCGGCTGCTGGCGCTGGCCCGCGCGGACATGCGTGCCAGTCATTACCCGGACGTCAAGAAAATCGACGACCTCGAGGGGCGCATCCGTCGGCTCGATGCCGACGCCATCGCCGCCATCCGCTCACCGCTGCGCGGCGAGGAGTTGATGGAGCGATTCGGACGGCCCCCTGGGCCATGGATCAAGCGAGTCAAGTCGGCCCTCGAAGAGGCGATCGTCGATGGCGCCCTCCCGTCCGATGCGCAGGCCGCCTGGCGGTACCTCGAGGCGCATCCGGAGCTGCTCGAAGGCTAAGTGTCGACCGCCGTTGCGCTGGTCGTCTTCGCGCTGGGGCTGGGCGTCAGCCTCGGCGCCAGCGAGTTCCTGGTTCGTGGGTTCGGCCGGCTGGGAGCTAACCTGGGATTGGCCGCCGGTCTCGTCGGACTGCTGACGGCGTTGGGCGCCGATGCGCCGGAGATTTCCTCGGCGATCACCGCCCTGCTGTCCGGCGCGAAAGACGTCGGGCTCGGCGTCATCCTCGGTTCGAATCTCTTCAACCTCGCGGCGCTGCTTGGATTCAGCGCGGTCGTCGCCGGCCGGGTCTCCTTTCGTCGGAGTCTGCTGACGCTCGACGGGAGCGTCGCGTTGTGGGCGACCCTGGTCGTCGGCCTGATGCTGCTGGTCGGGCTCGCGCCCGTCATCGCGCTGGTCCTCGTGGTCGCCGTCCTCCTTTTCTATGTGTTCCTGCTCGCGGCCGAGCCTCATCGAGTGGACCGCCTTCTCCTTCCGCGGCACATGCGACACCGGCTGGCGGCGGCGGCCCGCGTGATTCACGGTGATCTCGAGCGCAGCGAACGCTTCAATGACGTGTGGGGCCCGGTCTGGTGGGTCGTCCCGTCGATCGCCGCGATCGTCGCTGGGAGCTTCGCGATGGTGAACGGCGCGCTGGTGCTGGGGGATCACTGGCATCTCTCAAGGATTTTTTTGGGAGCCGTGGCGCTGGCAGCGATCACGAGCCTGCCCAATGCCTACGCCGCTACTCGCCTGGCTCTGTCGGGGAACGGGACGGCCGTCGTGAGCCTGGCCTTCAACAGCAACACCCTCAACCTGCTGGCGGGGGTCAGTCTGCCCGCCGTGCTGATCGGCGGCCTGGCCTCGGCACCCGGCGCCATGGCCGACATCGCCTGGTTGACGGCGCTGACCCTGGTTGGCATCGGGCTCGGGTACCTGGAGCGAGGACTCAATCGCTGGAGCGGCCTGGTGCTGATCATCGGCTACCTGATTTTCATCGTCGTCATTTTGCGTTGAGCCGCCGGAGGGGCGGTTTTCCAGCGGCTATCCACAGGCTCTGCGTGGAAGTCGTGGAGGAGTTGCGACAGACAGCTGTCACAACGGTTCCGTAGGCTTGTGCTCTGATAAAATCTGCGTCGCCACGGACGCGTCGGAGCAGGCTCGGCGCGATCGCAGGCTCGCGGACATAGGGGACGCATGCTTTTCAGTCTTCGGCTGCTCCGGCGGATCGCTCGGGAACTCCCTCGTTACGGCAAGCTCACCTATTGCCTGTACCGCGATTCGCGCGTGCCGCAGCGCAACAAGGTGGCGCTCGCGGCTGCCATGGCGCTGATCCTCAATCCGGTGGTCGATGTGCCGCTGCGGTTGCCCGTCTTTGGCGAGATGGATGCGGTCGCCCTGACGGTGCTTGCGGTGCGAATGTTCGTGGAGAAGGCGCCCAAGGACGTGGTGGCCGAGCACGAGGCACAGATCGCCCTCGGGACGAGCATCTTCGACCGGGACCTGCAGCATGGCCGCCAGGGCTTACGGGCGAGATTGAACGAGCTGCGTGGGCGCGGACTTGAGTTCGCCCGCGCTCGTCGGCGGAGTGCATGATGAAGGTTGTCCTGATCCAGGATGTGAAAGGAACTGGGAAGGCCGGCGAGGCCAAAGACGTCGCCGACGGCTACGCCCGCAACTACCTGATCCCGCGAAAGCTGGCCCAACCCGCGACGCGCGGCGCGCAGGAGCAGGTGGATCGGCGGAAGGCCACGGAGGTCCAGCGCGAGCAGCGCGAGCTGACGGATGCGCGGGCATTGGCGGTGCGGCTCGAGGCCGCGCAGGTGGTGTTGAAGTTGCGAAGCGGCAAGGACGGCAAGCTGTTCGGGGCTGTGACGAATGCCGATGTCGCGTCGGCGCTGAAACAGCAACATGGGATCACCCTCGACCGGCGGAAGATCGAGTTCGAGGAAAAGGTCACGGCGATGGGCCCGGGCACGGCACAGGTCAAGCTGCACCGTGAGGTCACGGCTCGCATCCCGCTGATGGTCTCCTCCGCTTGACGGTTGATCTGAGACGTTCGCCGGCCCCGCCGGCGGCCGGCGGCCGCGTGCCGCCTCACAATCTCGAGGCGGAAGCGTCGGTGCTCGGTTCCTTGATGCTGGACCGCAACGCGATCGTGCGCGTGGCCGACTTCCTCCGACCGGAGGACTTCTACCTCGACCATCACGCCCAGGTCTACCGGGCGGCGCTCAATCTCTACGACCGGGCCGATCCAATCGACCTGCTCACGCTCGCGGCGGAGCTGGAGAAGATGCGCGTGCTCGAGCGGGTTGGCGGGCAGGCGTTCCTCGCCGAGCTCGAGAGCGGCGTGCCGACCGCAGCCAACGTCGAGTACTACGGCCATCTCGTCGAAGAAGCCGCCACCAAACGAAAGCTGATCAGCGCCGGCGGCCGCATCACCGCGCTGGGGTTCGACGAGAGCACGCCGGCGAGTCAGGCGCTGGATACCGCGGAAGGCGTCATCTTCAACATCGCCGAGGGCCGCATCACCCAGGACTTCGTCGCGCTCAAAGACATTCTCAAGACGACCTGGGACCAGATCGAGCAGATCCACAAGGACCAGTCGGTTATCTCCGGCGTGCCGAGCGGTTTCAACGACCTCGATGCGAAGACCGGCGGCTTCCAGAAGTCCGACCTGATCATCATTGCTGCACGCCCGGGAGTTGGTAAATGCGTTCGATGGGACAGCCTGATCGACGACCCAGTCACGGGCGCTCGTGTCACCATCGAACAAATCGTTCGTGAGCGCAGACCGATCGCATTTGGATTATCGCCGCGAGGACGAATCGAATGGCGTCACGTCAGCGATTGGGTTGACAGTGGCGTTCAGCCATGCTTTGCCGTGACGACGCAGACCGGCCGACGCATCGAGGTGACGGGGCATCATCCTTTCATGACGGTCAACGGCTGGCAACCGCTTCACGATCTGGTTCTTGGCGACGCGATCGCCGTGCCGCGGGCCTTACCGAGTTTCGGTAACGAATCGATAGATCCGCAGCGAGCTCGGTTGCTTGGATATTTCATTGGTGACGGGGGCCTGTCGGGTGGGTCGCCCGCCTTCACCAATATCGATCCGGTCATCATTGACGACTTCAAAACAATCGTTTCATCGCACTTTCCAGGCTGCCACGTTGCCCAGCGGGGCATAACGTATTACGTCGGCGCGTGGCCGCGCGTAAGCCCGCTCGGCGTGAAAGAGCGCCTTGCCGCCTACCTCCAGCGTGTCCGGAGGCCAATTAGGAAGAACCCCCTTATCGGCTGGCTTACGCACCTGGGTCTCTGGGGAAAAAAGGCGGATGTAAAGAGGTTTCCGGATACGGTATGGCGATGGGATAAAGAGACGCTTCGCGAGTTCATCTGCGCCCTGATGTCATGCGATGGCAGCACCTTCGCGACCCAAAACGGTCGCCCGCGAATTGAGTTCGCGGTTGCTTCGGAAGGGCTAGCCAAGGATGTTCATCACGCTTTCGTGCGGTTTGGCATCGTCTCGCGCTTGTACAGGAAATCCGCGCGTTGCTGGCGTGTTCAGATCACCGACTCCGAGTCCGTGGCTCGATATCAAGCGGAGATCGGATGGGTAGGCGAAAAGGCAGGTCGGTTCCCGAAGGATTTGCCTCAATTCCGTAGTAACAACGGCCATCTCCCCATCGCAGTCTGGAAGATGGTGGGTCAGGCAGCCTCGACCCGTGGTCTTTCTTGGTCAAAGCTGGCGGTTGCCTCCGGCGAGCGGGCTCGAACCTCCAAATTTGAAACCTACAACCCACGGATCAATCACGGCCTGTCCCAGCGTCGTCTGGCGATCTTCAACGAGGTTCTCGAGGACCGGCGGCTCGCGGCGCTTGCGAATCCGGAGTTGTACTGGGACCGCATCGTCTCAATCGAGCCGACCGGTAATCACCAGGTTTACGACCTTACGGTGCCGGATGGCGCCAACTTCATTGCCGAGGACGTGCTTGTCCATAACACTTCCCTGACTCTCAACATTGCTCAGCACGCCTCGATCCAGTACAAGATTCCCGTTGCAATCTTCTCGCTCGAAATGTCGGAGCAGCAGCTCGTTACCCGACTGCTCTGTAGCGAGGCGTCCGTTGATTCGTATCGCCTTCGCACCGGACTCTTGAAAGACGCCGAGTGGCCACGGATCGCTCAGGCGATGGGCGCACTCTCCGAAGCGCAGATCTATATCGATGACTCGCCTAATGTGTCGGTCATGGAGATGCGCACCAAGGCACGCCGGTTGAAGTCGGCGAACAACCTGGGTCTGATCATCGTTGACTATTTGCAGCTGATGCAGGGGCGCAATCAAGAGAATCGTGTGCAGGAGGTCTCCGATATCTCGCGCGGATTGAAGAGTCTCGCCCGAGAGTTGCAGATTCCCGTCATCGCCTGCTCGCAGTTGAGCCGCGAACCGGAGAAACGAACGGATCATCGCCCGCAACTCTCGGATCTTCGTGAGTCCGGCACATTGGAGCAAGACTCGGATCTCGTGCTGTTCATTTATCGCGAGCGTTTCTATAACGACAACGTCGCCGAGGACCGGCGCAACATCGCGGAGATCATCATCGCGAAGCATCGCAATGGACCGACCGGAAAGCTCGAGCTGCTTTTCATCGACGAGCAGACGAAGTTCGCCAGCCTCGACCGGCGACGCGGGAGCTAGCCATGGTCACGATCCTCGTAGGCGGCCAGTGGGGCGACGAGGGGAAAGGCAAGATCATCGATCTCCTCTCGGAAAACGCGGACATGGTGATCCGCTCCCAGGGTGGCAATAACGCCGGCCACACCGTCGTCAACGCCGGCCAGGAATTCCGCTTTCACCTGATCCCCTCGGGGATTCTTTATCCGAACACCACCTGCGTCATCGGCAATGGCGTCGTCCTGGATCCGCGGGTCTTGCTGGAGGAGATAAAGCAGGTGCAGTCCCGAAGGGTCAGCATCGACCGGCTGATCATTTCCGACCGCGCTCATCTGATCATGCCCTGGCACCCGATCCTCGACAAGCTGGAGGAGGAGCAGCGCGGCGACGACCGGCTGGGCACGACCTGGCGCGGCATCGGTCCGGCCTATGCCGACAAGATCCGGCGGATCGGTTTCCGCGCCGGCGATCTGCAGAAGCCCCGCTTCCTCGAGAAAAAGCTCACGTTCGTGTTGAACAAGATCAAGAATCCGATCCTGCAACAGCTCTACCATGTCCCGCCGCTCGACCCGCAGGCGGTGCTCGCTGAGTACACCGCCTACGGTGAGCAGCTTGGTCCCTACATCAAGGACATCTTTCCAATCGTCCAGCGGGCGCTGAATCGCCACGATCGCATCCTGCTGGAAGGCGCCCAGGGCAGCATGCTCGACCTCGACTTCGGCACCTATCCCTACGTCACCTCATCCTCGCCCACGGCGGGCGGGGCGTTGACTGGCTCCGGCATTCCGCCCACCGCCGTCGACCTGACGATGGGCGTCTTCAAGGCCTACACGACGCGAGTCGGCTACGGGCCGATGCCGACCGAGCTCGACAGTCCCCTGGGCGAGCAGATCCGCAAGATCGGAGTGGAGTACGGCACCACCACGGGGCGACCTCGCCGGGTCGGGTGGTTCGATGCCGCCGTGGCGCGTTACAGCGTGGCTTTGAATGGGATCGGCTCGGTCGCCTTGACCAAGCTCGATGTGCTCGATGAGTTCGATCCCGTTCGGATCTGCACCGGTTATCTCAGCAAGGGCGAGTTGCAGTCGTTTCCGATGTCGAACATCAGTCACCTCAAGCACTGCGAGCCGGTTTACGAATCGCTGCCCGGCTGGCGCTCATCGATTGCGGAGGTGCGGCGGCCCGAGGACTTACCCAAGACCGCCCGCCGCTATATCGACCGGCTCGGGGAACTCTGCGGCGCTCCGATCGACATCGTTTCGGTCGGGCCCTCCCGCGATCAGACGATCTGGATGCAGGGCGGCCCGGCGGAGTTCGGCTTAGCGGTGCATCAGCGCGAAGGCCAGGCCAGCCACACCTAAGTACCAGAGTACCGACGCCGCGCTTAGCAGGAGCTTCGCTCGGCGATTGCGGGACGGTCCAATCCATGTGAGCCACAGCCCGAGGGGGTTGATGAGGAGCAGCGTCGCCAGCAGGACCAACGTATTCTGTGTCCCGCCCCGCAGGGGGCCGCGCGTCGCCGCGCGGCGCATCTGCCGGACGAGATCGTCGGGATCACTTTGCGCATCGAATGACCGGACTGAACGGGTACTCGCCCCGCGCCTGAGGGCCGTCGTCCCAGGCGACATCGCCATCGCCGGTTGCCGCGACTCCTGGCGCACGGGCGCCCACAACCGATGCGGGCCGGGCTCACCGGACTCGACGGCCAGGGTTCGAAGCGGCGCGGGACGGAGCGCGGACCTGGAACGTCGCCGCAGGATTTCCTGCACCTGCAGCACGACGGTGACGACCGCACTTGCCAGCAGCAGCCCCTGCCAGGCGGCCTGCTGGCCCCCGCCGTACCAGCGGAGAATCATCGTCGCCACCCCCGCGGCGGCGCCGAAGGCGAATGTAAACCGCTCGGGGAGCAGCAGGCGCCGCCGGTCGGCGGCAACATAGCCGGCGAGGAAGAGCGATGGTCCACAGGCAAGCTGAAAGCCGAGATCGGAACGGATCGCGACCGATACGACCGCCACGCCGCAGAGGAACCCGACGACGATGCCCAGGGAGATCTTTCGCGTGTACCACAGATAGATGACGCCGAGCAGCACCGCACCGGCCGAGGTGACGCCGATCGGTCCTGGAATATTGCCGACGTACAGCTTGACAGGATCGATGACGATTTGCAGCTTGTACCAGAGCACCAGCGGATCGTCCAGATGCCGGCCATCGAAAGGATTGACGAAGCCGATCCCGAGTTGTCGCTGGATCAGGAAGAGGATGCCGAACACGATCAGGGCCGGATGCAGCATCACGCGCCGGAGCTGCGGCCACAGGAGGGTGTCGACGACGATGAAGAGAATGACCATCGAAGCGGCGACCCAGGCGGGCGTCCGGGGCGAAAAGAAGCAGGCAATCAAGATGCTCGCCACCAGCGGATGGGTCGCCTTGAAGCCGACCCACGCGGGCAGTCCGAAGGTCAGCCGAGTCAGTTGAAGCGCGAGCAGGCAGACGATGCCGGAGAGAAACGAGAGCGCAAACAACAGGAGAGCATCCTGCAGGAAGAAGATGATCCCGGCGAAGACCAGCGGCATAAGCACGAGCGCGTACGCGAGGTCGTAGCCAAGCTGCTCCGGCTGGACCAGGAGCAGCTGCGGGACGCCATGCAGCGCTCGCCAGAGCTGTCGCACGTCGAGCATTGTAGTCGAGCTTCGCGCGAATCAGGCCCAAACTTGGACGCTGCGTCCAAATGCGCCCGGACGGTCCGGCGAAGAGCGTCTGCTATCCTTACTCCGTTTTTACGGGCACCCACGTGAGATTTTCGCGCCGGATTGCTCTCGCTACGCCCATCTCGCTGGCCGCCGGGTTGCTCGTCACCATTGCCTCTGGCTCCGCGGCGGACGCGCGCTGGACATCGACGGGCACGCAGCAACCCGGGACGCCGGATCGTCCGGTGTGGTCGATCGCGGTCTCCCCGGCACATCCTTCCGTCTGGCTTGCGGCCACCGAGGGCCGCGGCGTGCTGCGCAGCACGGATTCGGGCGCGACCTGGAGATCCGCGATTGCGGCTGTCGACGGCGCCTGGGTCGTGCGCTTCGACCCGCAGCAGCCGGCGACGGCCTACGCCGGGACGCAGACCGCCGGGATCTACAAGTCGGTCGACGAAGGCAAGAGTTGGGCGCCGCAGACCAAGGGTCTGAACAACCTGGACGTGCGCTCGATCGATCTCGGGAGCGGCCTCATCGTTGCCGGGACCGCTCGGGGCGTCTACTACTCGACCGACGGAGCCGCTTCCTGGCACGCGTTCGGTCTCGACACCCTGGACATTGCCGCGGTCGCCGTCCTGGCTAAGACGACCGGCTTCACACTCTTCGCGGGTGCCGACAACGGCCCAGCCGGCGCCGGCTACCTGTTGAAGACCGAGGGACTCGGCGGCAGCTGGGCGGTGGTCAAGGGCAATTTTCCCGCGGATGCGGTGGTCGCCTCGCTGGCGGTGGCGTCCGCTCCGTCCGGTGGCACCGATCCACCAGTGCTCGCCGGCACGTCGCAAGGTCTGTTCCGCAGCGATGATCGAGGCCTGACCTGGAGTCCACTGGCCGGCCTGCCGTCAACCGACGTCAACCTCGCGCTCTTCAACCCGGCAAATCCTGACCAGATCTATGCCGGCAGCGATGGCGACCAGGGCAACGGCGGCGTCTTCCGCTCACTCGACCGCGGCGCCAGCTGGAGCACCTTCGGCCTGGGTCTCCCGGTGAAGCCTCGCGTCACAGCGCTGGCTCTGCAGCCGCTCAACCCGGCCCAGGTGGTCGCCGCCACCTGGAACCCAACGGACGATTCGGCCGGCGCCTACCGAATCGCCGATCCGGCTGCCACCGTCGCCGGGGTGACGCCCACGGCGGCAGCCTCTGGAAGCAGCGCGGTGCCCGCCACGCCCCAAGCCAGCCTCCCGGCGTCCGTTCCCGTCCGGCGATCGGCGGGCAGTCCAGCCTACGCGACCTACGCCGTCGCCGTGGCGCTGCTCCTCGCCCTCGGCGCGGTGATCGTGGCCCGGCGCTGGCGGCTGCGGCGCGAGGATCGGCCGACCTACCGGCCGTAACCCCGTGTCACGAGGAGGCCTTGCGCGTTAACCATCTTTTCACCTGTTCAGGCTGGCGATTGCGGACGCACGGGGCTACCCTCTGGGCTACAGCCCGTCGAAGGCGGGCCCAGGAGGTCGATCGCGCCTGCTCACGACCCGGTCGAGGCGAATCCTGAGCATGGATTCCGCTGAGGCGACGCTACGGACGCTGGGGCTGGAGCTTCCAGAGCCGCCCAAGGCGCTCGCCTCCTATGTGCCCGTCCAGCAGGTCGGGGAGCTGCTCTACACCTCCGGCGTCATCCCGAGCTGGAGCGGCGACGTCCAGTTCCGCGGCATCGTGGGTGCCGAGGTCAGCGTCAAGGACGCGGCCCGCGCCGCCGAGATCTGTGCCCTCAACATCATGGCGCTGATTCGCCAGCATGCCGGATCGCTCGACCAGGTCGAGCAGTTCATCCAGCTCAGCGGGTTCGTCCGCTCCGCCGCCGGCTTCGAAGAACAGCCGAAGGTGCTCAACGGCGCGTCCGACCTGATCTACAAGGTTTTCGGGGAACGTGGCCGGCACACACGCCAGGCGCTGGGGACCAGCGAACTACCGCTCGGCGTGCCGGTAGAGATCTCGGCGATCATCCGTATGAAGCCTTAAGCCGCCAGCGGCAGCCAGGCGGTGAACGTCGCTCCCATGCCGGGCTCGCTTGCGGCCTCGATCGTGCCCTGGTGCGCTTCGACGATCGACTTGGCGATCGCCAGACCCAGCCCCGAGCCGCCCATCGACCGGTCGCGCGCCTTCTCCCCGCGGTAGAAGCGCTCGAAGATGTGGGGAAGATCCTGCCGTGAGATTCCAGGACCCGTATCCTGCAGCCGGATGGCGGCTCGCCCGTCCGCCTGAAAAACGCTCCAGTGCTGTTCCGCGCCTGGCGCGTACTTGATTGCGTTCTGGGCCAGGTTGGTCACGACCTGCTTGAGCGCCTCAGGGTCAGCCCTCACGGTGATCCCCGGTTGCAGGTCCCGCGACTCGATGGCTCCCTTGTCCCCCAGACTCAACTCGTCCAGCGTCTGGTTGAGAAACTGGTCGAGCTGCACCGGCTGGCGGCTGGGCGCCTTGCCCGATTCGAAGCGGGTCAGCGTCAGGAGGTCGTTGACCAGCCGGGTCATTCGGGTGCTTTCCTGCTGCATGGCGGCGAGCGATGCCTGGAGGGTCTCCGCATCCACAACGTCACGCCGGCCGAGCACGTCGATGTAGCCGGCGATCGAGGTTAGGGGTGTCCGGAGCTCGTGCGAGGCATCCGCGACGAAGTGCCGCATCTGCTGTTCCGACTGCCGGCGGACTTCGAAGGCCTGGTCGATGCCGGCCGCCATCTGGTTGAAGGCGACCGCCAGCTTGCCGATCTCGTCGCCGGTCTTCGGTACCGACACCCGCTGCTTGTAATCGCCGGCCGCCAGCTTCCCCGCCGTGGACGACATCTGCTCCAGTGGACGTAGCGCCCGGCCGACGATCAGCGGGCTCAACAGTAGGGCCAGCAGAAGGACGATCAGGGACCCGACGACGGCGATCAGCCGGTCGAAAGCGAGCGTGCGATCGATATCTGCGGTTGGAATGCTGAGTTGGGCGACGCCAAGGGGACGAGTGCCAAGGCGAATGATGTTGAGGACGGCGAGGTTTGTTTGCGGCGGATCGCCGGTTGTGGTCAGGTAGTAGCTCCTGGCGTGTCCCTGCCTGAGCGCGTCGATGTAAGCGTTCGGGTCCAGGGACACGACCGGCTGGTCGGATGTGAGCGTGGCCGGGGAAAAGGCCACCACGGAGCCGCTCATGTCGAAGATGGCCGCGGATATCTGTTGAGACGCCAGTTCTTTGGCGAAGGCATCGAGGAGCGCCGGGCCGCGCAAGGGGGTCTTCGACGCGGCACGCTGTCTGACGAATGCCTGCTCGACGGCCTTGTAGTCGTTCGCTAACACGTCGGCGTTGCTGCGGAAGAGGACCTCGCGAGCCGCGAAGTACTGACCCACCCCGAGTATCAAGAGCAAGATCGATAGGAGGCCGAGATACACGAACGTCAGGCGCCAGCGGAGCGATCGGAACCGAGCCATGGCTAGCCGCGCCCACCGCGGCGCGACCCGCGGTTCATGCCTTGATCCGGTACCCGACGCCCCTGACGGTCTGGATCAATTTATGCTGCTCATCACCGAGCTTGTGGCGAAGGTAGCGGATGTAGACTTCGACGTTGTTCGCGTCGCCGAAGAAGTTGTAGCCCCACACCTGGTCGAGGATGCGGTCGCGAGCCAGGACCTGGTTGGGGTGCATCATCAGGAGCCGCAACAAGTCGAACTCGCGAGCCGAGAGCTCGATGGCGCGCCCGTCCCGCCGCACCTCTCTGGTGGCCTCGTCCATGGTGACGTTCTGGACCTGGAGTTGCGGCCCGGCGTTGGGGTTGCGGCGCCGCATGACGGCCCGGATTCGCGCCAGCAGCTCGCCGAAGTCGAATGGCTTGACCAGGTAATCGTCGGCGCCGACCTCGAGTCCCTTGATCCGGTCCTGGACCTCGTCCCTGGCCGACAGAATGATGATGCCAGTGTCCTTGTTGCCGCGGATCGCCTCGGCGACCGCCAGCCCGTCAAGCTTCGGCATCATCACGTCCAGCACGACGACGTGCGGCTTGAACTCGCTGATCAGGCGGAGGGCGGCCTGGCCGTCCGGTGCGGTTTGCACCTGGAAGCCCTCGTACTGCAGGCCCAGGCGGATAAAGTCCACGATGCTGCGCTCATCGTCGACGACGAGCACCCGCGGGCTACGGGACGCCGTGACCTCGGCAGCGGTTTCGGCCATCTCGATTCCCCAATATAACGGCCGTTTTAGCGAAATCCCATCTTCTTGCCCGCTTCTCAGCGGCCTTTAAGCAAGGCAGTTCGGTCAGGGTCGCGAGATTTCCCGCGTGTGTCAGGGTCGCCGGTTTTCCCGCGTGTGTCAGGGTCGCGGTTTTTCCCGCGTGTGTCAGGGTTGCGGGATTCGCGTATGTATGCTTTCCCGGTGCAGCCGGCTGACGCGCCTCAGCGTCCGACCGTAACTCGCCGGCGCTCCTGGCTCCTACCGTCGCTGGTCGGCGGGTACCTGGCGGTGGTGACCCTCTTCATGGTCTTTGCCCTCCACCTCTCAGTCTCGCCAGAGCGCTTGCTCCTGCTGATGTTGATCGCGGCGCTGATCCTAGGCCGGGCCAGGTTGTTCCTCGCGGATTGGATCCCCTTCCTCGTTCTCTTCTTGTCCTACGAGTACCTGCGCGGCCTCGGCGGCAAGCTCGGGATGCCGATCCACGACGTGACGTCGCTCGAGCGGCTGATCAGCTTCGGACAGGTGCCGACCCTGGCCTTGCAGCAGACGTTCTACCACGCGGGTCAGGTGAGCTGGTACGACATCGCCGCCACGATGTTCTATTTCCTGCATTTCGCGTTTCCGCTCGGGCTCGGGTACCTCTTCTGGATCGTTGACCGGCGGACCTTTTTGCGATTCTCACGGGCGCTGATCGCGATGTCGTTCGCCGCCTTCGTCTTCTACCTGTTGCTGCCGGTGGCTCCGCCCTGGAAGGCCGTAGCCGGCGTTGTGAAGATCATCGATCACACGCTGCCGAGCTTCACCGACCTTCCCGGCGTCGCGGTGCCCGCGACGGTCTACCACTGGCTGACGCCCAACCAGTACGCGGCGATGCCGTCGCTGCATGCCGCCTTCCCCTTCCTGGGTGCCCTCTTCGCCTTACGCCTCTGGGGCCGCCGGGCCTGGCCAACGCTGGTGTATACCGGCTGCGTATGGCTCAGCATCGTCTACCTGGGCGAGCACTACATCGTCGACATCATCGGCGGCATGATCTTTGCCCTGGCCGCCTACTTCGGCGAAGACGCGTTCACCAGGTGGTGGCACTCGCGCGTTGGCAGAAGCGCGAGCCCGCAGGGCGAGCCGCTTAGCGCGGCTCCGCCGCGCCGCCCTTTCGGGCGCTGACGCGCAGGCGGCGGAGGCGGCTCGTGCGAGCACATGAGGACACTCTCTTACGTCCGAGTGCGCCGCGAGCCGCTCGACGCCGCACCTGCGCGCTTTCGTGTCGCGTAACTCTGCAACACGGCGCGATGATCCCTGTGAACTAGGAGCGCCAAATTTTCTTCATAATCGCGCGGGCCAGCTTGTCGGGATCGTGGTGGGTCGAGATCCGCGGGTTGACCACGTCGACCAGCACCGCGTGGATGCTGCGCTGGTTGACCGTCGCCGGATCGTAGACGACCCGCTTGATGGCGGCGGCCTGGGCCGACGGCGGTAGCGGAAAGTTGTTGTTGCTGTTGACGACCACGAAGTCGAAGATGTTGGTGTCGAGGTGGCTCTCGATGGCCTTGAGGTGGTCACTGACGCGGAAGGCGTCGGTCTCGCCCGGTTGGGTGGCGACGTTGCAGATGAAGACTTTGATCGCGGGCGACGCTTTGAGCGCCTCCGCCATCCCGTCGACGACGAGGTTGGGCAGGATACTGGTATAGAGGCTGCCCGGGCCGACAAGGATCATCTCGGCGTTGAGGATCGCCTCCTCGGCTTCCGGGTTGATGGTCGACTCCGGCTGTAGGAAGACCCGCTTGATGGCGGTGGCCACGGCGCCGTTACCATCGGTCTCGCCGTTTTGATGGGGGATGCTCGACTCGCCGACCCGGGTCTGGCCGTCGGCCATCTCGGCGATCAGGGTCACGTCGCGCAAGGTCGAGGGGACGATCTGGCCGCGGACCGCGAGGACGCGCCCGGATTCCCGGATGGCGTGCTCGAAGTCTCCGGTGATCTCGGCCATCGCCATGATGAAGAGGTTCCCGAACGAGTGCCCGTTCAGGCTGCCTTCCTTGAAGCGGTGCTGGAACAGGGTGGTCATCAGTGGCTCGACGTCGGCCAGCGCCGTGATGCATTGCCGGAAGTCGCCGGGCGGCAGGATGCGGTACTCCTCGCGCAGCCGGCCGGAGCTGCCGCCATCGTCCGCCACGGTGACGATCGCGGTCAGGTTGCCGGTGTACTTCTTCAGGCCGCGAAGGAGCGTCGAGAGCCCGGTGCCGCCGCCCAGGGCCACCACCCGGGGGCCCTTCTGCAGAAAGCGGAAGTTGTAAATGATCTCGGACAGCGCCCGGTCGCGCCCGGGCAGGAACGGTCCGAGCACCGACTGGGTCAGCTTGTACAGGGCATATCCGATCAGGCCGAAGCCGATCAGCCCGAACAGCACGGCTCGGTAACCGCGGGGGATGAATTGGAGAGTCAGCGGGCCGACGAACTTGGGGAAGGTGCCGTACTGGTAGAAGTCGCGGAGGAGGTAGCCAATCCCGAGGCTGATGATCACCATGCCGAGGATCAGGAGACCGAGCCATCGTTTGACGTGGAGGCCGGGGGTGAACCAGCGCACCACCCGGGGGTTCATACGTAAGGGTGCCACCGGCGCCACAAGCTTAGCACAGCATTTTTTGAACTCATTTCCTGCCTATTTCGTTACATCCGTTGGACCCTTCCCGGTTCCCGGAAGCGGGCATATAATCGGGTCAGGGTCTTCGAAAGCGAATTCGGACCCAGTTCACGCCGCCTGTGTGAAAGGCAAAAGGAGGTCGTCTGTCGATGGCGATCAAGGCAGAAGGCGTTACCCGCGCGGCCGAGGCCCGGCGGAAGGAGCAGGCGCAGTACTGGGTTTACCTCGACGGGGAAGTCAAGCGTTACGAGGACGCACGGGTGGGCTTGATGACTCACGCGCTCCAGTACGGGACCGGGGTCTTCGAAGGGATCCGCGGCTACTGGAGCCCCGAGCACGAGCAGCTCTTCATTCTCAAGCTGCGCGAGCATTACGCCAGGATGCAGCGCTCCGTGAAGGTGCTGAAGCTCAAGATCCCGATTTCCCTGGACGAGCTCTGCCAGACCAGCATCGAGCTCGTCCGGCGCAACAACTTCCGACAGGACGTCTACCTGCGACCCCTCGCCTTCAAGAGCTCCGAAGAGATCGGCGTCCGGCTCCACAATCTTCGAGATTCTTTCGCGATCTATGTCACGCCATTCGGCAACTATGTCGACATCGAACGCGGCATCCGCTGCATGGTGTCGACCTGGCGGCGCGTCGACGACAATGCCGCCCCGGCCAGGGCCAAGATCACCGGCATTTACGTGAATTCGGCGTTGGCCAAGACCGAGGCCATGGAAAACGGCTTCGATGAAGCCATCATGCTGACCCACGAGGGCCACGTCTGCGAGGGCAGCGCCGAGAACGTCTTCCTGATCCGCGACGGCAAGGTCTTTACGCCCCCCACCTCGGACAACATCCTGGAAGGGCTGACCCGGCTCGGGATGATCGAGCTGTTGCGCAAGGAGCTCGACATGGAGGTCTCGGAGCGCTCGATCGACCGCTCCGAGCTCTACATCGCCGACGAGATCTTCCTCTGCGGCACCGGCGCCCAGATCTCGCCCGTGATCGATGTCGATCGCAGGCCGATCGGCGATGGCCGGGTGGGGCCGGTGGTCAGCCGGCTCCAGAAGCTCTATTTCGGCATCGTCCGCGGCCGAAACGCCAAATATCGTTCCTGGCTGACGCCAGTCTATTAAGCGAGGCCGCAGGCCGAGCCGCGCTTTCGCGCGCCGAGCGCCGGCCACGCATGGCGCCCGTGCGAGCATCCGAGCGCATCCACGCGTTTGGCGCGAGGGCGCCGCGGGCGGCGGGACGGCGCATCGGCGCGTTAAAACTGAAGAGTTGACCGCGCAATGAAGATTGTGGTGGCGCCGAACGCGTTCAAGGGTTCGCTGTCTGCGCTGGAGGCCGCTGAGGCCATCAGCGAGGGCATCCGGGCCGCCGCGTCCGACGCGGACCTGCTGCTGGTACCGATTGCGGACGGGGGTGACGGAACCGTCGATGCGCTGGTCGCCGCCACTCTCGGCGAGCGATGCACGCTTCGGGTTCGTGGGCCACTCGGCAATCCTGTCGATGCCGACTACGGGATGATCGATGGTGGATCGACCGCGGTGATCGAGATGGCGAAGGCGGCCGGTCTCGCGCTGGTGCCGCCCGAAAAACGGGACCCACGGGTCACGACCACCTACGGTGTCGGCGAGCTGTTGCAGCACGCCTACGACGGCGGCGCGCGTCACTTCATCGTCGGCATCGGGGGCAGCGGGACCAACGACGGCGGGGCTGGCATGGCGCAAGCGCTCGGTTATCACTTGCTGGATGAGAATGGTCAGGAGCTCCCGCCCGGCGGCCTCGGCCTGCGACGCCTGGCCCGCATCCACGTCGGCGGGGTGCATGCCAGCTGGAAGGAGGCTCAGGTCGAGGTGGCCTCCGACGTCACCAACCCGCTGACGGGGCCACGTGGGGCGAGCGCCGTCTACGGCCCCCAGAAAGGGGCCACGCCGGAGATGGTGGCGGAACTCGACGCCGCGCTCCACCACTTTGCCGAGGTCATCCGCCGCGACCTTGGGGTCGACGTCGAGCAGCTGCCCGGCGCGGGCGCCGCGGGCGGCCTGGGCGCCGGACTCGTCGCCTTCACGGGAGCGCGCCTGCGGCCGGGCGCCGAGATGGTGATGGAGGCGCTACATCTCGACGAACGCTTGGCCGGCGCGCAGCTCGTGATCACCGGCGAGGGTCGCCTCGATTCGCAGACGGCGCGTTTCGGCAAGGGCCCGGCCGCCGTGGCACACCATGCTCGTAATGCCGGTATCCCGGTGGTCGCCATCGGCGGGAGTGTCGCCGACGAGACCGAGCTCAGGCTGCTGTTCGACGGGCTGGAGGCGACCGTGGTCGAGCCCTGTGCGCTCGAGCAGGCGATCGCCCAGGCGCGGCCGCTGCTGGTGCGCGCGGCGACCCGTGTGATGTTGCTGGTGTTGACCGGCCGTCGCCTGCGGTGAGCGCCGGCCCAACCGCCTAAGATCGCACCATGCCTCACCGCCACGATGAGGAGTACGTCCACCGTCACGCGTACGATGTGGCAACCCATCGGCACCGCCTCATCGAGGTGATCGAGCATGCGCACGGCGCTCATGGCGACGATCGCCACAACCACACGCACATCGTCATGACCGCGCCTGCCCAGCGTGCCGGTCATGATGAGCAGCACCGCCACCGATTGGAATCACCGTTCGAGCACGAACATCCCTCGGACAATCCGCGCCACCGTCACCAGCTCGGGGAGATCGAGCACGAAGAACGGGATCGCCACTGGCATCGGGTGGAAATTACGGAAATCGAGGTGACCGTCGAGCCCCCGGAGCGCGCTCGCCACCCCTGGCCGCGGCGATAGGGCTCGACTCACGGCAGGCCGTGAGATCAGTGCTTGCGGTAGCCGCCCTGGACGCGCCCGTCCATGAAGGAGATCTTCGGATGGCGCACCTTCGACGTGAGGCGGCGAGTGACCACGCCGGTATTCAGCTGCACGACAACGTCGTTGCGCTGCAGATGAGGCGGGTTCGGATAGCGCTCGGTGCAGGCGGGACAGGAGTCGAGGTGCTGCGCCACCATCTTCCGTTGCTCCCGGCGAAGCGTCCCGGGCGGGAAGTTGTCGAGCAGGTAGGCGATCGTCGGGCAGCGCGTTTCCTCCGTCTGGGCCTTGCCCTCCATGAAAAGATATTCTTCCTTGAAGCGGCGGCGGGCCCGGTGCAGCAGCGTCTCCACCGCGCTTTCTGAGACTTTCATTTTGCGGGCGATATTGGCGTAACTGAGGCCTTGCAGCTCGCGGAGGGTCAGCACCAGCCGATATTTCTCTGGTAAGCGCCGCGCCACCGACCAGACGGCGTCGCGGAGCTCGCTGATTTCGAGTGCAACCTCCGGACTCTTGCGCGAGTCCCCATCCGGAACCTGGAGCACCGAGTCCTCGCTTTCTTCGTCATCGATCTCCTGGGCTTCGGGGAACTTCTTGCGGCGGCGGAGCTCGTCGTAGCAGAGGTTGGTGGCAATGCGGTGAATCCAGGCTGAGAAGTTGAAGCTGTCGTTGATGCGGTGGATCGTCCGCAGGATCTGGAAGAAGGTCTCCTGGGTCAGGTCCTCAGCGAGCTGCCGGTCGCGCAGCAGCCGGAACGTCAGGCCGTAGATCGCCTTGTGGTACCGCCTGAAGAGCGTATCGAAGGCGGCCACGTCGCCACCGAGATAGTCGCGGATCAGATCGAGGTCGGAGGGCCCCCGGGCTACTCGCGTCACTACCCTGACTACCACCCGGACCCGGCAAAATCGTTCGACGTGAGGTCCCTCCCGCCGAGTCGCTGGCGAATCATAGCACCCGCTCTTGCGCGGATCGCACGACTCTCGGTCGCAATTTCCAACTTTGTCACACGGCCGCGATTTTTTCGCAGGAGTTCCGCAATGGGCTCGTTATAATGCCGCTGACGTCCACTTCACGAGGGCCACAAATGGGCAGTCCGGGGGCTGGAAAAGCCACCACCGTCACCATCCGGTTTCTTGACGACGAGATCATGGAGGGCCAGGTCGCCACGATCAGCCTGGACCAGGTAAACGTCGTACTCGACATGCCGGAAGAGGCGAGCAACAATGAGCGTGCCCTCATCCCGTTGCCGTCGATCAAGCGCATCACCCTCGAGGCTGGTCCGCCCACGCCCGACGAGCAAGCGCGCGCCGGTCGGAAAGTCGCCATCCGCTTTCAAGACGGCGAGGTGTTGAGAGGCTACCTCGACGGCGAGCTGCAGCACGCCAGCCACGGCGTCACGATGCGCCTGATGACGGTCGAAAAGGACCGAATCGAAACGCTGGGCATCCCCTATACCGCCCTCAAGGCGCTCTTCTACTTGAAGTCCTGGGATACCAGGCCGCGGGAGTTCGACGGAACGGAAGATCGGCATCTGAGCAAGCAGCTTTCCTCGCCTCTCGTGGACCTGATCTCCAACATGGGTCAGCTGGAAAAGCTCCGCAAGCGCGGCGCCATCACAGAGAGCGAATTCCAACGGAAGCGCCGCAAGATCCTCGATAACATCTAACACGCGGCCCTTTCCACACCGGGGGCCGCTTAGCGCCACGCGGCCCTTTCCACGCCCGGGGCCGCTTAGCGCCACGCGGCCCTTTCCACACCCGGGGCCGCTTAGCGCCACGCGGCCCTTGCCACACCGGGGGCCGCTTGGGGCCTCGCTCGTTGCCCTGGCGCTGCTGCCCCTGATCAGCGGCTGTAGCTCTCTGCCGTCCGTCCAGGGAATTTCGCTGGGCACCGCCAGCCCTCCGGCGTCCCAATATCACCCGGAGCCCGCTCGCCACGAAGGCGGAACGCTGGTGGTCGGGGACTGGGAGAGCCCAACGAACTTCTCCCCTCTCTTCAACGAGGAAGTGCCGGCCGCCCAGATCGACGCCTTGCTCTACGGCGGCCTGGTGCAGCTCGACGCCAACCTGGAGCCCATCGCCGATCTCGCTCAGCGCGTGCCCACGCTACAAAACGGGGACGTCAGCTGGAACCGCGCAGCCGGGACGATGGACGTGACCTACCGGCTGCGCCCCGGATTGCGCTGGTCCGATGGGCAGCCGCTGACCGCGGACGACGTGGCGTTCACCTGGCGGCTGATCGTCAACCCGCAGGTCCAGGGGGTGCTCTCGCCGGAGGGCTATACCGCGATCTCGCGGATCGACATCCACGACCCGCAACGCTTCACGCTTCACTTCGATCGCGTCTACCCCAAGTATCTCGATCTCTTTCCGGCCATCCTGCCGCAGCGCCGATTGGGTGCGATTGCCCCGGAGCAGCTGGCCGGCGACCCGTTCTGGACCCGACCGGACGTTGTCAGCGGTCCCTTCAAGATCTCGGAAATGGTCCCGGACGACCACATCACCCTGGTTCGCAACGACGCCTGGTCACAAGGGCGGTCGGGACGGCGGCCCCACCTCGACAGCATTGTCTACAAGCTCTATCCCGAATCGGGCCAGCTCCTCGATGCCGCCCGGGCGGGCCAGGTGTCCCTGGCGCTGGAAGTCCCCGATGACCAGCTCGGCACCCTGGCCGACACCGGATCGACGACACTGCAGCGCCGCTCGCAGCTCGCCTATGAGCAGGTCACCTTCAACCAGGCGGATCCGAATCCGCTGACTGGCCAGGCACCCCCCTGGAAGGACGATCCCGCGCTACTCCAGGCGCTTCGCATGGCGATCGACCGGCCGGGGATCGTCAAGAAATTCTTCCATGACCGGGCACGGCTCGCGGAGACGCCGATCCCGAGCGCCCTCACCCCATTTCATGATCCCGGCATCTCGCTCGATTACGACCTGGGCGCCGCCACAAGACTACTCGACGCTGATGGCTGGGCGGTCGGTCCGGACGGCATCCGCAGCAAGCAAGGACGGCGGTTGAGCTTTCACCTGGTGACGGCGCTGGGCAGCCCGTTACGGAGCGCCATCCGCGATGAGCTGATCGCGCAATGGCGGAAACTTGGCGCCGAGGTGAGCGCCACCGAGGCCCACCCCAGCGAGCTGTTCAGTGGCTATGCGCAGGGCGGGCTGCTGGAGCGTGGCCAGTTCGAGGCCGGGTTGTGGACCTGGAGCATCGGTCCCGACCCTGACGGCGTCTACCCGCTCGAGGACTCGTCGCAAATCCCGACCGATCAGAACCAGGGGCGAGGCTCGAACTTCGGCCGTTTCAATAACCCCGATCTGGATCGCAACCTCGATCGTGGTCGCAGCTCGCTGGTGACCGTCGAGCGGGCAAGATCCTATGCCGCGTTTGAGCGCGCCTATGCGCGTTTGGGCTTCGAGCTGCCGCTCTTCGAGCGGGTGCTCGTCGTTCTGGCCAGCCCCCATCTCCATAACCTGATGCTCAACCCCGCGCCGGATACCACGCTCTGGAATGCGGCCGACTGGTGGGTGGACTGAATCGGTCTTGTTAGGGAACCTTAGAAAAGCCAGGGTTTCGTTGACCCTCTCAGGTGCGCGCCCGTAGAATGCTGCCCGATATCAGCGCCATCCCCTGGAGTGGCGCCCGCCTCTTTATCCGCGCAGTCATCGTCAACATCCGGAAGGAGGTCGCATGACAGGAACCTGCCCGGGATGGTTGCGGCTGCTTGGGGTGGCCACCACGGGCACGGTGTTCCTCGTTGCCTGCGCCCCGAGCACCGGCACCCCGAGCACGTCGGCTAAGCCCGGCGGGACGGTCACCGTTGCCTCGTGGCAGGAGCAGGATAGCCTGCTGGCTTGCAACATCACTTCGGGCGCATCGCACGCGTGCGCCTACATCAACCCGGCGATGGAAGGGCTGCTCACCGTCAAGGCCAACCAGGATCCGCTGCCCAGCAATCCGAAGCTGTCCGACTACTGGGTACCGGAGCTGGCCACCGAAGTCCCCACGCTCGAAAACGGGGACGTGAAAGTGAGCGGGGACAGGATGGACGTCACATGGAAGCTGCGCCACGGCGTCAAGTGGCATGACGGGGTCGCCTTCACCTCGAAGGACGTCAAGGCCACCTTCGACTTCTGGTGGCTCAAATACAGGGATAAGAACCCGACACCGCTCATCTCGGTTGTCGGCTGGGACCAGGTGGATAGCGTCGACACGCCCGATGACTTTACGGTGGTCGTCCACTTCAAGACCGTCTACGCGGCATACCTCACGCTGGGGACCGGACCCTACGGCATCCTGCCCGACCACCTGCTGCAGCAGGTCTGGGCCCAGACCGGAGACATCACCCACGACAAAGTGACGGTTAACATTCCGGGTGGCTACAGCGGCTCGGACACACTCGACAAGGTCATGGTCGGCACCGGGCCCTTCATGTTCAAGGAATGGGTGACCGGCGACCACCTGACCCTGGTGAGGAATCCGCACTGGTGGGGTGGTGGCGGCCGGCCCTACCTGAACGAGATCCGCGTCAAGTTCGATGCCGACCCTAATACCGAGCTCAACGAGCTGCGTACGAACGTGATCGACATGGGCCTGGACCTGAGGCCCTCCCTGCTGCCGCCGCTGTCGCGGCTCAGCGACGTGACGACCGTCACGATCCTGGACAGCGCGACCGAGCACCTCGACATCAACTTGCACAACACGTTCCTCAAGGACGTGACGCTTCGCAAGGCGATCCTGATGGGAATCGACCGGCAGAAGATCGTGGACACCTTGCTGCTCGGCCGGACCGTGGTGCCGCCCGATGCCTGGATGTGCATCCAGACCGGCGCCTGGTGCCTGGATCCGAACGCCAAACACACGCAGTCCGACACGGTCGCCGCCAACAAGCTGCTCAACGATGCCGGCTACAAGCTCCAGGATTCGGGGCCGTGCAAGGGCTTTCGCACCGACCCGCAAGGGCGATGCGTTCAACTGCACCTGATCACGACCACCCTGCCGCTGCGCGCGGAGCAGCAAATCGTTATCGCCTCCGACCTCGCGAGTATCGGCATCCAGATCATCCAGCCCTTCGCCAACGTGCCGGCCAGCCGGATGTTCGGCTCCTGCACCGGCGGCGGGGTGATCTACAGCCATAACTTCGACCTCGCCATGTACACCACGAACTACAGCTTCCCCGCGGAGCCGGACTCCCTCGCCTACACCGCCTACCACAGCTCGCAAATCCCAACCGAGGCCAACGGTTGCGTCGGTCAGAACACGACCTATGTCAGCGACCCGCAGCTCGACCTGGCGCTCGACCAGGCGCGGCTATCGGTTAAGCTGTCCGACCGGAAGGACAAGTACGTCGTGGCCCAGCGCCGACTCGCCGACATCGTGCCCGAGATCCCGCTCTACCAGGCGGTCGACGTCGAAGCCTACAACAAGAAGCTGGCGGGTTACAAAGGCAACGAATTCTGGTGGATGAACCAGACCGCCGATTGGTACATCAATCAATAACTTCGCCAATTGGGTCAGCGAGCCCGCAGGGCGAGCCGCGCCTTCGCGCGAGCTAGCGCAACTGCCCGGTTACGTCGCCGCGTAAATTACTCTCTAGGCATGAGAGATCTTGCGGAAGCGGCGCTGAACGCCGCCCAGGTGAAGGGCGCCGGCTATGCCGACGTCCGCCTCGATGAACGGGTGCAGCAGGATATCGTGGTCAAGAACGGCCAGCTGGCCGCCGTTGAAGATGATGCCAGCGAGGGGTTTGGCGTTCGCGTCCTGGTGGACGGCGCCTGGGGGTTCGCCGGCAGCGCCCGGCTCGAGAGAGCTGAAGTCGAGGAGGTCGTCGAACGCGCCATCCGGATCGCTCGGGCGAGTGCCCGTGTCCGGTCCGCGCCGGTCGACCTTGGGCCGCCGGTGACCTCGCACGGTCAGTACCGAACGCCGCTCGAGCGTGACCCCTTCAGCGTGCCGCTAACGGAGAAAGTCGATTTATTACTGCGGGCCGACGCGGGGATGGGCGCCGTCAAGGGCGTGAGCATTCGCGAGAGTTCGATGGAGTTCATCCGGCAGAAGAAGATCTTCGCTTCGTCCGAGGGCGCCTTCACGGAACAGGAGCTTTACGAAAGTGGGGCGGGCATCGAGGCGACGGCAACCTCACCCGACGAGGTGCAGAACCGCTCCTATCCCAACTCCTTTGGCCGACACCAGGGCGCCGGCGGCTACGAATACATCATCGCGCTGCAGCTCGACCACCACGGCCAGCGGATCGGCGAGGAGGCCGTGGCCCTGTTGACCGCGCCGCAGTGCCCGAGTGGCGTCAAGACGTTGATCCTCGATGCCAGTCAGACCGCGCTGCAGATCCATGAGTCGTGCGGCCATCCGACCGAGCTCGATCGAGTCTTCGGCATGGAGGCGGCCTACGCGGGGACCAGCTTCATGACGCCCGAAAAACTGAATCACCTTCAGTACGGCTCGCCCAAGGTCACGATCACCGCCGATGCGCTCACGCCAACCGGCCTCGGCACCTTTGGTTGGGACGATGAGGGCGTGCCCGCCCAACGATCGTTCCTGATCAAGGAGGGCCTCTTCGTTGGCTACCTCACCTCGCGCGAAACCGCCAGCGTGCTCGGCCAGCAGAGCAACGGTACGATGCGCGCCGATGGCTGGGATCGGATCCCCCTGATCCGCATGACGAATGTCAGCCTGGCGCCCGGCGATTCGTCGCTCGAGCAAATGGTGGCTGAAACGAAAGATGGCGTGTATATGGAGACAAACAGAAGTTGGAGCATCGACGACAAGCGGCTGAACTTCCAGTTCGGTACGCAGCTCGCGTATGAAATCGTCAATGGCAAGCGGGGCCGAATGGTGAAGAACGCCACCTATGCCGGGATCACCCCGGAGTTTTGGAATTCCTGCGACGCGGTCGCCGGAGCCTCCGAGTGGAAGGTGTGGGGCCTGGCCAATTGTGGCAAAGGGCAGCCCCCCCAGGTTGCCCATGTGGCGCACGGCGCCGCGCCGACACGCTTCCAGCACGTCAAGGTCGGCATCCTGAAATGAAAAGCATGGAAGTCTCCCGGCTGACGGACGAGGGCGCGCTGAAGCGGTTCATGGTCGGCGTGCTGGAGCGCTCACCGGCTCAGCAGACCGAGGTCATGGTTACCGAGTGGGACAGTGCGTTGACCCGCTTCGCCAACAACGGGATCCACCAGAACGTCGCCGAGCGCAACGTCAGTATCCGCGTCCGCGTCGTGAAAGACGGCAAGACCGGCGTGGCGTCGATCAACCAGCTGAACGAGGCGGCGGCGACGGACGTGCTCAAACGGGCGGTCGCCATCGCCGACCTCCAGCCGCGCGGCGAGGTCGTTCCGATGCCCGGGCCGGCGAAAACCCAGCAGCTCGAGGCCTGGTCCGACGCGACCGCCGCCGCCACGCCGGAAGAGCGTGCCGATTTTGTCGAGGTGGTCTGCCTGAAAGCCGGGCGCGCCGGGCTCAAAGCCTTCGGCGCTTTCGGAACCAGCGCCGGACAGCTGGCGTTGGCCAACTCGCTCGGCGTCTTCCACCATCAGCGCTCCACCCAGGCCACCATCAACTCGGTCGTGATGGGGGAGGCCGGATCCGGCTATGCCGATCGCGGTGCGATCGACGTCCGTGAGCTGGACAGAAACGACCTGGCCGATGAGGTCATCGAGAAAGCGCAGCGCAACCAGAACGCGCAACCGGTCGAGCCTGGCGTCTACGAGGTTGTGCTCGAAGAATACGCCGTAGCCGAGATGTTGGAGTTCATGAGCTTCATGGGATTCAGCGCGCTGGCGGCACAGGAGGAGCGCAGCTTCATGCGACTCGGTGAGCAGATCACCGGCGACCAGGTCAGCATCTGGGACGATGGCCTCGACCGCACCGGCCTGCCGGCGTCCTTCGATTTCGAGGGCGTTCCCAAGCAGCGGGTGGACCTGATCACGCGCGGGGTCGCCAGTGGCCTGGTCTATGACATGCAAACCGCGACGCGGGCCGGTCGTCAATCAACGGGTCACGGCCTGCCGGCGCCCAACACTGAGGGACCGTTCGCCGTCAATCTCTTTATGCAGCCGGGGACGGCAGCCAAAGCCGAGCTGGCCAGCGACATCAAGCGTGGCATCTGGGTCACCCGCTTCTGGTACGTCCGCATCGTGCATCCGAAAGCGTCCATCATCACGGGCATGACACGGGACGGGACCTTCCTGATCGAAAACGGGCGGATCACGCGTCCCGTCAAAGACCTCCGGTTCACGCAGAGCATCCTCGAGGCGCTGACGGGAACGGTGGCGCTCGGCCGGTCCACCAAGCTCCAGGTCGCCGAGTACCTGGGGGGGTCACGGGTGCCGCCGGTGCGCCTCGAGGCCTTCACCTTCACCAGTTGAGCACGTCGCCCCTCGTTGGCCTGCCGACGCTGGCGATCCCGCCGGGGCGCAAGCCGCCCCGCTTCGGCATCAATCAGAGTTACGTGCGGTCGCTGGTTGCGGCCGGCTGTGCGCCGGTGCTGATCCCCATCCTGGACGACGACGACCGCCTGCGCGCCATCTATGAGCGCCTGGATGGGATCGTCTTTCCGGGCGGTGCCGATGTAGCACCGGAGGAATATGGCGAAGAGCCGATCGACAACGTGAATGTCGTGGAGCCAGAGCGCGACCGCACTGAGTTGACGCTGGCGCGCTGGGCCTTCGCGGATGACCTGCCGACGCTCGGCATCTGTCGCGGCCAGCAGGTACTAAACGTCGCGCTGGGTGGCAGTCTCTACCAGGACCTGCGCCATCAGCGTGTAACGCAGGTCGAGCACTCGGATGCCGATGGTCGAGCGCGGAACGCCCTGCTTCATCGGGTGCGCCTGGATCCGGAGTCTCGGCTGGCGCAGTTGATCGATGAGACCAGCATCGAGGTCAACAGCCTGCATCACCAGGCCGTGAAGACGATCGCCGAGCCGCTACGGGTCACCGGCACTGCCGATGACGGCGTGATCGAAGCTCTCGAATCAGCGGATCGCCGGTTTCTCATCGCTGTCCAGTGGCACCCGGAAGAGATCGATGAGATTCCATGGGTGCGTCGTTTGTTCCAGGGCTTCGCCAGAGCCGCCCAGGGCGCGACCTGAGCTAACTGTGGTTCCCACGGACCTTGTTGACACAGACCGGGTGAGTTCCAGCAGTCGGCTGAGGTCGGCACACCCCTCGAGCGTGCTCGACAGGCCGGACTGGCTCAGGCCAAATCGGTTCTTGGCCAGCCGGCGTAAACGCCTTGGAGCCTCGCTTGTTCAAAACCCGGACTTGTTAAAGCTCGTGGCCAGCACGGCGATCCGGCCTGTCTGTGTCGCGCCCGAGGGCGTGCCTTCCCGCCGACTGCCGGTGCTCCCTCGCACCGTGCCTGTAAACAACCTCTTTGGGAACGACAGCTAGCCTGGCTCACTCGCGGCGAGCAAAGCGTCTCGCCGGGATCTTGTCCGGCGGCGCGGCATGCCACGCGTTCCCCTTCCGTTGGAGAGACCAGCCCGCCTCGTGAACCAGTCGATGGTGCGGTCGGCAAAGGAGGGCGAGATTCGGCAATGCCGTTTCACCGCCTCTGGTCCACCAGACAAGGTGATGCCCATCGCACCAGTCTGCGGGCCGGCCGCAGCCGGGCCAGACACAGCGGCGGTCTCGTGCCTCCAGCGCGCGCCGGGTCGATGCCGGCAACGTTCGGGTTGCGTGGTTGAGCTCGTGCTCGAGCTCGGTGCGTCCGGTCATCCGGACAATCGCCGAATCGCAAGCGTAGCGCTGCACGGTTTCTGCTGGCACCGTGCCACCGCCTTCGAGCTCGCCGGCGGGAGCGCCGGTGATGCCGGCCAGGGTGTCAAGGGTTGCACGGATGATCAGCTGCGGTCGCGGGCCCGAGCTGTCGCGCCGGCTCCCCGGTCCCCGACGGCAGAACTCCACCAGGGCGTCGGCACAACGCTGCCCGTGGCTCCGGTAGTCATTCCTGGTCGGCTTCATCAGTCCGGCCAGCGCAGCCCGCACAGTTGCTCCGCCTTCGGCATCGAGCAAGCCATCGATGCGTACGACGCCAGCTAGGGGCTCGCCAATGTGGAGATAGCGGCGCTCATAAGCACGGTTCGTCTCGGCCAGAGCGGCCGCGGAATCGACGCGGTGTTCAAAGCTCTTCGCCACGGTCGTGAACTGGCCCGGGTCCATTGACTGCGCCGCTTTCAGGAGGTTGCCTTCTTCGCCTCGCACCGTGGCCGCACCCAGGTTCTCAGCCGTTCGCGCCATGACTGCGACATGCTGGTAGCCAAGGTGGCCACGAGCGAAGGCCTCTTCCGTCTTTGGCAGACGTTCCAGCTGCTTGCCGATTTCAACCCGCTCGGCGGCGGCGCCTCCCGACAGCTTGCACTTCCATTTCAGCCAGGCGGTGACGCTCAACGCGCCATCTGCGGCGTACTCACCCGATTTGTCGAACCGGCGCACGCCGGTTGCGAAGGCCGCTTCCAACGGGTCGATTCCAGCTTCGCGGATTAGGATCAGTAACTCGCCGAGCTGCGCTCCTTCGGCTTCCTGGGCGTAAGCCGACATCCGTTTGACCGCAGCCTCCAGTTGCTCGGCCGCGGCCTTCGCTTCGCTTTGCCTTAGCGCGATGACGCTGCCTGATGCGGCCATGCTTCGATGATGAAGCCCGGCTTTGACAGCTGCCTGTCAATAACCCAAAGATGTGCTCGCTTCGCGCTCAGTGACAGGCGAAAATCAGTGCGAATGCCGGCAGCGCGCGACAGACAGCTGTCAAAAGGGGCTGCTACCGTCGATCACATGGCCACCTGCCCCGATTGTCACCGCGAAATGCGCCTGGCACCCAGCTGTGTGGCCTCCTTTGCCGTCAGGGTCGGGGACAAAACGTTCGACCGCGTTCGACATTCTGCGGACGCGTTGGAGCGCTGCGAGGACTGTGGCGTCAAACCAGGCGGGGTTCATCATTTCGGGTGCGATACGGAACCATGCCCGAGCTGCGGCGGTCAGCTCATCACGTGCGCCGGTTGATCACGGTAGATGACCTACCGCAGGTCCACCAAACTCACGCGTTCGAGTCAGACCTCGATGGCGCCGCCAACGCCCGCAAGTGAGTCAGTTCAAGCGGACCTACGGGCTGACGCCGGCGCGCTGGATGTCGCTCACGGCGGCATCCTTCAGGAAGGGCAGGGCGACGCCGAGCGGTCCGACCAGCAGCGCAAACTGATCCGCGTTCAAGCTCCGGCGTGCAGCCAGGGCCGTTGCGGCATCGCCGACGGCCCACCAGGTCAGTGATTGCGGCGGAGCCCCAGCTCGATCGGCCGCGGTTTCGAACGTTTCGCGGTAGGAATCGGCGCCCAGTGCGTTAAGCGCCTGCTGTCGGGCGGCCTCAACCTGCGCCTGCGACTCGATCCAGGCCTGCTGCTGCCTTTTCGCGATCAGGGCTCTCGCCGGATCGCTGAGCTCGAGCAATCCCTGGTAGAAGCGATCTACCAGGGATCCGCTCGTCGTCGAATCGCCTTCCTTGACAAAGGCCCGGCTCATGCGAGCCCCGTTATGCGGCCTGCGTCAGCGTCTCGCGCTTCGGTTCCAGGGCCCAATCGAGCACCTGGCGGACGTCCTTGGCGAGGTGGATCGTCATCGCCTCCCGCACGCTCTGCGGCAGATCATCGAGGTCCGCCTCGTTGCGATAGGGCAGGATGATCTCGGTCAACCCGGCCCGGTGCGCCGCCAGCAGCTTCTGCTTGACCCCGCCGATCGGCAGCACTTTGCCCTGCAGGGTGACCTCGCCGGTCATACCCACAGTGCTTTTCACCGCGCGGCCGCTCAGCAGGCTGACCAGCGCCGTCACCATCGTGACGCCCGCCGATGGCCCGTCCTTGGGAACCGCGCCGGCCGGAACGTGGACATGGATTGCCTTTTCCTCGAAGCCGGTTGCGATGCCGAGCTCGGTCGCGTGCGAACGGACGTAAGAGAGCCCGATTTGGGCCGATTCCTTCATCACATCGCCGAGTTGGCCGGTGAGGGTCAGGCCCTTTTGACCGTCCATGGCGGCGGCCTCGACAAAGAGCACCTCACCGCCGAAACCGGTCACGGCCAGTCCGGTCGCGACGCCCGGAACTGAGGTTCGCTCGGCGACTTCCTCGTGGAACTTCGCGCGACCCAGGTACTTGGTGACGTCGTCGCCCGCGACCTGGATCGGCGCGCTCGCCTTACCGGCTTCGATCTGAGTCGCGACTTTGCGGAGCAACCGCCCCAGCTCGCGCTCCAGGTTGCGCACGCCCGCTTCCCGCGTGTGCTCGGCGATGATTCGCCGGATGGCGTCATCGCTCACGGCCACCTCGTCCGAAGTGAGCCCATTGCGTTCCAGCTGTCGGCGGAGCAGGTGATCGCGCCCGATGGCAAGCTTTTCCTCCTCCGTGTATCCATCGAGGCGGATGATCTCCATCCGGTCGAGCAATGGCCCCGGGATGGTATCAGCGACGTTGGCCGTCGGAATGAACAGGACTTCCGAGAGATCGAGGTCGACCTCCAGGTAGTGGTCACGGAAGGAATGGTTCTGCGCCGGGTCGAGCACCTCGAGCAGTGCCGATGAAGGGTCGCCCCGCCAATCGTTGCCGACCTTGTCGATCTCGTCGAGCATGATCACCGGGTTTTTGGTGCCGACCTCTTTGAGGGCGCGCGCGATCCGTCCGGGCAGCGCCCCCACGTAGGTGCGGCGATGACCGCGGATCTCGGCCTCATCATGGATGCCGCCGAGCGAGATGCGGGTGAACTTGCGACCCAGGGCCCGGGCGACGGACTCGCCGAGCGACGTCTTGCCCACGCCGGGCGGTCCGACCAGGGTGATGATCGCGCCCGATCCGCGGCCGCCGGCCAGCGCCAGGCCGCGCGAGTCGCGCCGTTTGCGAACGGCGAGAAACTCGATGATGCGATCCTTGACGTCGTCTAGCCCGGTGTGATCCTGGTCGAGGACGCGTCGCGCCTCGGTGACGTCGAACTGGTCGACGGTGCGCTTGTTCCAGGGTATGTCGAGCATCCAGTCCAGGTAGTTGCGGATCCATCCGACCTCCGGGTTCTGCTCGCTGGTTCGCTCCAGGCGGTCGAGCTCGCGCTCCACCTCTTTACGGACGGCTTCCGGCATGCCGGCCTCTTCGATCTTCTTTCGATACTCGGCGGCGACGTCCGAGTCGCCCTCGCCGAGCTCCTTCTTGATCGCTTCCATCTGCTGGCGCAGCAGGAACTCGCGCTGGCGCTTCTCCATTCCCTCCTGCACCTCGTTGCGGATCTTGTCCTTGAGCGAGGCGTCGGCGAGAATCTCTCGGGTCCAGGCGATCAGTTTCTGGAGCCGCAGCTCGACATCGAGCGTTTCGAGGATCTCGACCTTGCGTTCGAGCGTTAGATCCGGGGAATATCCTGACAGGTCGGCGAGCTGGCTGGGCCGGTCGATGCCATGGACCATCTGCACCACCTGGTCGGCGCCGCGCAGCTCCAGCAGATTCTCGATCAGCGCCTTGTACTCGCGGGCCAGGACGTGCGAGGTCTCCGACAGGGGATTGATGTCGGCCGCCGGCTGGGCGAGCACGCGTAACGCCGGGCCGGTCCCCGCCGCGGCGCTGCCCACCGAGGCACGATGCAGGCCCTGCAGGATGGCGACTTCGATGCCGTTGGGTAGCTTCCGCGAATCCTCCAGCTTGGCGACGGTGCCGACGGCGGCATAGCGACTTCCGACCCGAGGCACCAGCAGGACCAGGCCGTCGCCTTCGCGTGCGGCGGCGATGGCGGCCTGGGCTTCCTCGCGCTCCAGCGGGATCGTGACCACCATGTTCGGTAGCACCACCCCGTTGGTGAGCGGAAGGAGCGGAATGAAATCAGTTTTTTGTTCAGGCATTGCTTACTTCTCCTCAGTGTTCTCGCCAGGGACAACCGGCGAGACCCTAGGTTTATGCCCAAAATGGCCGCCGCCAAACGAACGCCGCCGCGGCTTCTCAGGAGCGGACCGTGGCCGCACCGGGGCCACCGCTCGACTCGGAGAGCGACCCCATGACGGCATCGATGGCGGCTGCCACCACCTCCGGTGGCTGCGCTCCATCGATCAGCTTGAGCTTGCCCTGATCCTGGTAGTAGCTGATCAGGGGGGCCGTCTGCTCGAGGAAGACATCGAGGCGGTGGTCGACGATCCCCTGGCGGTCGTCGCCGCGATGGCGCTGGCCGAGGCGCTCCCGGACGGCTTGCGGGTCCACCTGCAAATAGAGGACCGCATCCAGCGGCCGATCGAGCGCCACCAGCATCGCATCGAGGGCTTGCGCCTGCGGGACGGTCCGGGGGAAGCCGTCGAGAATGAAGCCGTGCTGCGTGTCAGGGTCCGAGAGGCGGTGCTGGATGAGGTCGACCACCAGGCTGTCGGGCACCAGCTCGCCCCGGTCGAGGTAGGCCTTGACCCGCTTGCCCAGCGGGGTACCGGCCTCCACCTGGGCCCGCAGGATATCCCCGGTGGCGATCGCCGGAATCCGGTACTTCTCGGACAGCACGGCCGCCTGGGTGCCCTTGCCGGATCCGGGCGGTCCCAGCAGCACGAGATCCAGGCCCATGGCGATCAGCAGGGGAAGCCGATCGGCTCCGAATACGCGGTGGCGGCCTGTTCTTCTCTGATGTATCCATCGTGCGCCATTTGGGCCAGCACATTGAACTGGCGGGCCCGGGCGGCGCAGGGGTTTCGGTAGAGGTCGTAGTACGACGGCGCCTGGGGGAGGCCGGCCAGCATCGAAGCGCGCGCCAGGTCCAGCTGCGCCGGCGCCCGGTGGAAATAGACCGCCGAGGCCTGCCCGATGCCATAGGCCCCATGCCCGTAATAGACGGCGTTGAAATAGTTCTCGAGGATGGTGTGCTTGTCGAAACGGGCCTCGAGCTTCAGCGCGAGCATCAGGTCCTCCGGTTTGCGCCAGCCGTCATCGTTGTTGTTCAAGTAGAGCACCTTGATCAGCTGCTGGGTCAGCGTGCTGGCCCCCTCCAGCGCGCGGTGACGATAGAGATCGGTCAGGACCGCGCGGACTAGACCCTGGGTATCGATGCCACGGTGCTCGTAGAAGCGCTCGTCCTCGATCGCGATCAGGGCCTCGCTCAATTGGTCGGGGACGTCGACGAGCGGCACCCGCGTCCCACCATGCTCCTTGAGGATGGCATCCACCCGCTTGGGCATGTCATCGATCGAGGGTGTCATCGTAAGGCCCACCGCGACGGCAACGCCGAACATCGCCGGCAGCCCCAGGGCGACGGCAACGATGACGGCGATCACCTGCTGCCGCCGGGTGCGCCGGTGGGCCCGCATTGCGGGAAGCATTCTAGTGGCGCGCCGGCTTGCGACCGGCGGGTCGGGACCGATTCGCGACCGGCCGTCCACGAGTTCGGATCGAATTGCCCTGAAGGCGCAGTAAAATGAAGTCGTGGCCGACGGATCACCCCAGCTGAACGACCGGCGCGGTACGTGGAAGGTCAAGGCCGGGCTGGCCGAGATGCTCAAGGGCGGCGTCATCATGGACGTCGTCACACCCGAGCAGGCGAAGATCGCCGAGGACGCCGGCGCGGTGGCCGTGATGGCGCTCGAGCGGGTGCCGGCCGACATCCGTCGTGAGGGCGGGGTCGCCAGAATGAGCGATCCCGGGCTGATCACGGCCATCATCGATGCCGTGACGATCCCGGTGATGGCCAAGTGCCGCATCGGGCACTTCGTCGAGGCCCAGATCCTGGAATCGCTGGGCGTTGACTACATCGACGAGAGTGAGGTCCTCACCCCCGCTGATGAAGAGCACCACATCAACAAGCATCGGTTCAAGGTGCCCTTCGTCTGCGGCTGCCGCGATCTCGGCGAAGCCCTGCGGCGGATCACCGAAGGGGCGGCCATGATCCGCACCAAGGGTGAGGCTGGGACCGGCAACGTCGTCGAGGCGGTCCGGCATATGCGCGCCGTCACCGGCACCATCCGCAAGCTGCACGGCATGGGTCCCGAAGAGCTTGTCATGGAGGCCAAACGGATCGGCGCACCCGCCGACCTGCTGGAGGAGACGGCGCGCCTTGGTCGACTGCCGGTCGTTAATTTTGCCGCCGGTGGGATCGCGACTCCTGCCGACGCGGCGCTGATGATGCAGCTCGGCTGTGACGGGATCTTCGTCGGCTCGGGCATCTTCAAGGCGGAGAATCCTTCCGCCCGGGCCAAGGCCATCGTGGCGGCGACCACGTACTTCGACCGGCCGGACATCCTGGCCGATGCTTCCAAGAGCCTCGGCAAAGCCATGCGCGGGCTGGAGATCGGGGCGATCCCCCAGGAGGAGCTGCTCGCCGGCAGAGGCTGGTGACAACGGGGCCGCGCCCCACGCGAGTGGCCGGGGCCGCCGCCCCACGCGAGCCGCGCTTCAGTGCGATGCGAGCGTTTGAGGCGTTGTGGACGTGCCAAACGAGCGTTTGAGACATCACCCTCGCCGCGTCGGCGTCCTTGCGCTGCAGGGGGACTTTCGGGAACATCTGGCGGCCCTGCGCGCCTGCGAGGTCGAAGGGGTCCCGGTCCGGCTCGCCGCCGATCTCGAAAAGGTCGATGCCCTCATCCTCCCGGGCGGTGAAAGCACGACCATGGCCCAGCTGATGGAGCCGGCGTTGCGCGACTCGATCCAGCGACGGGCCGGGGCCGGCATGCCGGTGCTCGGCACCTGCGCCGGGATGATCCTGATGGCACGTGACATCCAGGACGGGCGGGCCGACCAGGAGCCGCTCAAGCTGATGGACATCGGGGTCAGGCGGAACGCCTACGGCCGCCAGATCGATAGCTTCGAGGCCGAGGTGGAATCGCCGGCCATCGGTGGCGTCGGCCCCGCGGTATTCATCCGGGCCCCACAATTGACCGATCGCGGCGCTGGAGTCGAGGAACTCGCCCGGCACGCCGATCAGGCGGTCGCCGTCAAGCAGGGCAACCGGCTGGCGCTCGCGTTCCATCCTGAGCTGACACCGGACCGGCGCTGGCACCAGTACTTTCTCTCGCTCGATGGGGAGACTCGATGACGCTCCAGGTCCGGCCGGCCCAGCTCAAGGACCTGGCTGCGATCGAGGCCCTCTACCGGCAACAGGTTCGGGAGGCCGAGCGCTCGCCGCTGAAACGCCAGTTCGCATCGACGCGGCTGTGGTTCCTGCTGAACAGCACCTTCGCCTCCATCATTCCGATCACCTCGGCCGCGGACTATGTCTACGTCATGGAAGACGCGAAGCGGCGCGTGATCCAGGGCTTCGTGCAGGCCGAAACGGCGGCGCTCGGACCAAACGTTTGGCAGATTCTAAATCTCTGCCTGAGCTCCGATCTCGATCGGGTCCAGGACGGCACGGCGCTGCTCGACCACCTCTTCAACGAGGGCTTGAATCGCGGCGTCACGAAATTCATCGTCCGGGTGCCGGTCGACGATCCGGTGGCGAACCTCTTTCGAACCCGCGGCTTCACGGCATACGCAACCGAGCATGCCTTGCTGAATGAGACGGTAGCCGCGCGACCGGCGCCGGCGGTCTCGGGTTGGCGGCCGATGCGGCGCGACGACGAGCTGGGCCTCTACCTACTTTATGTTGCCACTACCCCCAAGAGCGTGGCGATGGTAGAAGCATCGAACTTCGCCGAATGGCGGCGGAGCTTCCAGCCCGGCTCCTGGAGCGCTCGGATCCCTCGCCGGGCGGGACAGCCCCGCTTCGTCATCGAGCGAGTGCAGGTGGTGGGCTGGATGAGCCTGGTCCCGGGTGGCGGAGGCCGGCCGCATTCACTCGGTCTGATGGCGGCCGCCCAACCGTCTGACCTGTGGCCGTCGGTGGTTCAACGATCGCTGGCCTATGTCGCCCAGCGCCAGCCGGGGCCCGTCTGGTGCAGTCTCCGGCACTACGATGAGGCAGGCATCCGGCTGCTGCAGCGCGAGGGCTTCGAAGTCATTGCCTCCCAGACCTTGATGGTCAGGGAGCTGCCGCTGAAAGTTCCAGCTCGATTGCGGGTAAGAATCAAAGACAAGCGGCTGGTGCCGCAATATGGCTGAGGCAATGCACGAACCGAGGCGATCGCTCAACGGCCTGGCCGATGCCGATCCGGCTGAGCTGGACCTGCTCTTCCAGGCGCTGCCCCCGCATCTCAACCGGGCGGTCAAGCGCCTGGATCACCAGCGATTGCTCCTCGAGGTCGTGCTCGACCTGGGCCGCGAGCCCGAAGCTCGCTTCCCCGACCACGAGGTGATCCTCGTCGAGACGCCGGTCACGGCGGAAGACCTCGAATTCGTCTCCACCAGGGTCGGCTCGTTTGGTGACGACAATCGGGCCGGTATCGAGCGCACCCTGCATCGCATCTCCGCAATCCGTAACCGCTCCGGGCAGATCGTCGGTCTTACCTGTCGCGTCGGCCGTGCCATCACGGGAACGATCGACATCATCAAGGACATGGTGATCGGCGGCAAGAGCATTCTTCTCCTTGGTCGCCCCGGGATCGGAAAGACGACCATGCTTCGCGAATGCGCTCGCGTGCTGGCCGACGAGATGAAAAAGCGCGTGGTGATCGTCGACACCTCCAATGAGATCGGCGGTGACGGTGACATTCCGCACCCAGGGATCGGTCGGTCCCGGCGAATGCAGGTGCGCACGCCCTCGCTGCAGCATGCGGTGATGATCGAGGCGGTCGAGAACCATATGCCGCAGGTCATCGTCATCGACGAGATCGGCACCGAATTGGAGGCGGCGGCGGCGCGCACGATCGCGGAACGCGGCGTGCAACTCGTGGCCACCGCTCACGGCAATTCGCTGGAGAACCTGCTCGTCAATCCCACGCTCAACGACCTGCTGGGCGGTATCCAGACCGTCACGCTTTCTGACGAAGAGGCACGTCGCCGCGGCACGCAGAAGTCGGTGCTCGAGCGCAAGTCGCCGCCGACCTTCGACGTGCTCGTCGAGATACACGACCGGGATCGGCTGGCGATCCACCAGCCGCTCGGCGAGGTGGTCGACGCGGCCCTGCGCGGCACGCTCAAGCCGCCGCAGATGCGGATTCGCGGCGCCGACGGTGAAATCGTGGCGAGGATCGCCGAGACGGCGCCGATGCGGACCGCCGCCGTCCGGGAGCCGCTGGAAGCGCCTCGATCACGCAACCTCCACGAGGCGGTATCCGTCTTTCCTTACGGCGTCAGCCGCAACTACCTGGAGCAGGCCATCACCGAGCTCAAGGTCCCGATCCGGGTCCAGAACCACATGGAAGAAGCGGACCTGATCGTCACCCTCAAGAACTACTACCGCCGCAAGGACTCGCCACTCAAGGAGGCGGAGGCCGACGGCATTCCCATCCAGGTGCTGAAGAGCAATACCATCACCCAGATCAAGAACGCGCTCAGCCGCGTGTACCAGCTGGACACGCCCGACCCAACCGAGTCGGCGCTTCAGGAAACACTCGAGGGCATCAGCCGGGCGAAGGCGACGAACTCGATGGTGGAACTCTCGCCGCAGAACGCCTACGTGCGCCGGTTGCAGCACCAGCTCGTCGAGCGACACGAGCTGACGGCGCGCAGCGCCGGCAAAGAGCCGAACCGCCGCCTGCGCATCTACACTTCCGCGGACTGAACTCGCTATAGTTCAGCGCAAAATGGAGACCGCGGGGAAGCCAGGCGGGTTTTTCATCAGCTTCGAGGGGCCCGAAGGCGGCGGGAAGTCGACCCAGATCCATCGCCTGGCCGCGGCGCTGGCCGAGCGGGGGCACGTCCTGTGGACCACCCGCGAGCCCGGGGGGACCCGCATCGGCGAGATGATCCGGCCGATGCTCCTCGGGTCGAAGCAGCCCCGGCTGTCGGCCTTCACCGAGGCACTGCTCTTTACTGCCGCCCGGGCCCAGCTGGTCGACGAAGTGATCCGGCCGCGCTTGCAGCGTGGGGAGGTCGTGCTCTGCGACCGGTACAGCGATTCAACCCTGGCCTACCAGGGGTATGGCCGCGGCATCGAGCTGGAGGCGCTGCGGCGGCTCCAGGCGGAGGCAACCGGTGGGCTGTCCCCAGACCTGACGCTGCTGCTGGAGCTATCGGTCGAGGCCGGCCTGGCCCGCATTCCGCGTACCGCCCAGGACCGGCTGGACCGGGAGACGATCGCCTTCCATCAGCGGGTCCACGCCGGTTACCGCGAGATGGCGGCGCGGGACCCCCACCGCTGGCGGGAGGTCGACGCCTCGCGCGATCCCGACCAGGTGGCGTCCCGGATTCTGGAGCTGGCACTCGAGGCGCTGCGGGCAGCCGGCATCCGCCCGGCGGAGCGGCGATCGGCATGAAGTTGCTGATCGCGATCGTGCACAGCGAAGATGCCTCGGCGACGATGGACGCGCTCAACGATCGGGGGATCTCGGTGACCCGGTTCGCCACCTCGGGCGGCTTCTTGCAGCACAAGAACGTGACGCTGATGTCGGGCATCGACGACGATCGAATCGAGGAGGTCCTCGGCCTGATCAAGGAGAACTGCCGGACCCGAAGCGAATTCATGAACCCGATGCCGCCGCTCGTCGAGCCGGGTGACTTCTTTGTGCCCTACCCGGTCGAGGTCCAGGTGGGCGGCGCCACCGTCTTCATCGTCAACGTCGATCGTTTCGAAAAGCTCTAACGCCGGCACGCGCCATGACATGATCCCCGGGCTCGGGACCGCGCTCAACACCGGGACCGTGCTGGTCGGTGCCACGGTCGGACTGACGCTCGGCCGCGTGATCCCGGATAGCCTGCACCGCACCATTCGCGCGGCGATTGGCTTGTTCGTGGCGGTGATCGGCATCCGGATGGCGCTGGAGACGCGCAACCCCCTGGTCTTGCTCGTCAGCGTGCTGATCGGTGTGGTGATAGGCGAGCTGCTTCGACTGGATGCGGGTGTCCAGGCGATCGGCTCCTGGGCGGAACGCCGCATCGGCCGCGGCGACGAGCCGGGTCGGGTCAGCCTGGCGTTCATCACCACCAGCCTCATCTTCTGCGTGGGGCCGCTGACCGTGCTCGGTTCCTTCCTCGACGGCACCAAAGGCGACATCACCCTGCTGGCCATCAAGTCGACGCTCGACGGCGTTACCTCGATCGTCTTCGCCGCCACCCTCGGCTGGGGCGTGATCCTCTCCGCCGGCAGCGTTCTGCTGGTGCAGGGAAGCCTGACGCTGATCGCCTTCCTGGTCCACGCGAGCCTCACCGACCTGGAGACGGCCGAACTGACCGCGGCGGGCGGAATCGCCGTGCTCGGCATTGCGCTCAGCCTGCTCGAGCTGAAGGCGATCAAAGTCGCCAACTTCCTTCCGGCGCTGGTCGTCGCGCCCCTGCTCGCCGGCATCCTGCACACCTTGCGCATGCTCTGATGGATAGACTTAGGCGGCTCCATGGCGAGGTCTCAGGCGGGCGATGGGCGGAGGGTGGACTGGTTCGCCGCGGGATTGGGGCTGGTGCTCGCCGTCGTCATCCAGCTGGTTGGTGGCACCTTGCTTTTCGGCAGTCATCGGGGCCAGCTGCTTTCCCAGGGGCTGCTGACCTTCGGCGCCCTACTGGCGGGGGGAGTTCTCGCCGGCTTCATCGGTCCGGCCGGCGGGGCGGTCTGGAACGGCGTGGTGGTGGCCGTCGGCTTCATCATCGTCGAGGAGCTGGCCGGGGCAGTGGGGCCGGTGGGTCCACTCGGATCGGCCGGCCTCGATACGGTCGGACTGGTGATCGACGACGTGCTCGTCTTGAGCGGGGGCACGATTGGCGGCGTGGTGGCCGGCGTAGCCCGACGCCGTAACCCAGGGTAACGAACTGTCGGCTGATCCCGTTCGCTGAGCACGACGTCGATCGACATCGGAACCGAATCATCGAAAAGGAAGTAAAGGAAGTAAAGAAGGATGCAGGTGGAGAACGGATCGGTCGAAGCGCTCGGTTCGCGGATCGTCGAGAACGTTGGTCGCGTGCTCGTCGGCAAAAGCTCGGAGGTCGAGCTGTGTGTCATCGCGCTGCTCAGCCGTGGCCACATCCTGATCGAAGACGTGCCCGGCGTTGGCAAGACCATGCTGGCCAAGTCGCTGGCGCGCTCACTTGGCTGCTCCTTCGAGCGCTTGCAGTTCACGCCGGACCTGCTTCCCTCCGACGTCACCGGGGTCAACATCTATAGCCCCTCGACCCAGCAGTTCGAGTTCCGCCAGGGCCCGATCTTTACCCAGGTCCTGCTTGCCGACGAGATCAACCGGGCCACACCCAAGACGCAGTCGGCGCTGCTCGAGGCGATGGAGGAGAAACAGGTGACCGTCGACGGCACGACCTACCCGCTCACGCTGCCCTTCGTGGTGCTGGCGACGCAGAACCCCGTCGAATTCGCCGGCACCTTCCCGCTGCCCGAGGCGCAGGTCGACCGTTTCTTGATGCGAGTCAACCTCGGCTACCTCGACGTTGCCCACGAGGTGCAGGTGCTCGAGCGTTTCCAGCGGGGCTCGCCCATCGAGCAGCTCGAGCCGGTGGCGTCCGCCGACGAGGTGCTCGCCGGACAGAGGGCGGTCCAGGAGATTTACGTCGACGAGCACTTGAAGGAGTACATCGCGCGCGTCACGCACCGCACCCGGTCGCACGCGGATATCAGCCTGGGAGCCAGTTCTCGCGGGTCGTTAGGCCTCTTCCGCGGGGCGCAGGCGCGGGCGGCGCTGGAGGGACGGGACTTCGTCACTCCGGATGACGTGAAGGCGCTCGCGCAGCCCGTGCTGGCCCACCGCCTCATCCTCAAAGCCAATGCCGAGCTACGCGGGCTAACGTCGGCGAAGGTCCTGGCCCAAATCCTGGAGACGGAGCCGGTGCCGCCGCCGAACGTGGTGTCGCGTTTCGGACGCCGGGTGGCGAGCTAGCCGGGCGAGTCATGCGGCTGCCGCGTCTTCCCCTGGTCACGGCGCTGACGCTGCTGTTTTTCTTCGCCTATATCACCGGGATCCGGCTCGCCTACAGCCTGTTCTACGCCCTGGTCCTCCTCTTCGTCGTCAGTTACCTCTGGAGCCGGCTGGCCGCCGACAACCTGGTGGTCGAACGCCAGAGCCCGGAGGGGCAGTACGAGGTGGGCGACCGCTTCGAGGAGCACTTCACGATTGAGAACCGCTCCTGGATCCCGGTGCCGCTGATCGAGCTGACCGATTTCTCGAATCTGCCAGGTTACAACCCGGGACGGGTCTTCAGCCTGAAGAGCCGGCGTAGCCGTCGGTGGACTTCCCGCGGTGCGTTCAAGCAGCGTGGCCTCTTTACCTTTGGGCCGATCGAGCTCCGTTACGGCGATCCCTTCGGACTCTTCGCCCGGACGCTGCGTGTCACCAGCAGTCGCTCGGTGGTCGTCTACCCGGTGGTGCGACCGGTCGGATCGCTCGATGCGCTGGCTCCCAGCACCGCCGGCGACGAGCAGCTCCGCGGCCGGGTCCTCGATATCCCGCCGAACGCGACCACCATTCGCGAGTACGTCCCGACCGACAGCGTCAAGCGGATTCACTGGGCGTCGTCAGCGCGGTTGGGTCGGCTGATGAGCCGCAGCTTCGAGACGCGCGAGGGCGGCGATGCCTGGATCGTCCTCGACCTGCAGGCCAGCGTCCACGCGGGAGAGGCGCCCGAGTCCACCCTGGAGTACGCGATGAGCCTGGCTGCCTCGATCACCGACGCCTCGCTTCGCCGTGGCAGTGCCATCGGGTTGGTGAGCAATGACAGCCGCCTGAGCGTGATCGAAGCTGCGCGCGGGGACCAGCAGCGTAAGAAGCTGTTCGAGCACTTCACCCTGGCTCAGGCCGACGGCACCGTGGCGCTGGCCACGTTGTTGACGTCACAGCGGCACCAATGGCGACATCGTGGGGGATTGATCGTGATCACGCCCTCCGCGGATGAGCATTGGCCGCAGGCGCTGCTGGATTTGGGCGAGCGCGGCCACCGAAGCCTGGTCGTCTACCTGGATCCGCGGGGATTCGGCGGCAGCCAGCCGACGCTGGCGACGGCCGGCCGATGGCGGCAAGCGTTGAACTGGTGGATCGTCCGCGGGGCCGATGACCTCGACGCCACGGGAGAGCGACGGCTTGCCACAGGTTAATCCGGCAACCATTGCCTTGCTGCTGGTCGCGGCCCTGGGCGGCGCCTGGGCGGCGGGCCTGGTCCGGCCGCACTACGAGGAGGGCCGCTTGACGCTGCGCGTCTCGCGCGCCGGCCGGGTGGTGGCCAGCCTCGACTTGCGCGACACCTGGCTCTTGCTGGCGCTGGCGCTGCTGATGGGATGGGCGGTGGCGGCCGCCGTGGAGCGGTCGGCGTGGGTCCCGGATACCGAGGGCCGGTTGGTCCCGGCGCTGGCGCTCGCGAGCGTGCTTGGATGGATCTTCGTCTGCGCCGGCCTGCACCGCCTGGCCTATGGCATCGCCTCGGTTGCCGGCGCGCTGGTAGCGGTGGCACTGCTGACACCTTCGCCGCTGACAAGCGCCGGCCTGTCCTTCCCGGCGCTCGCCAGATGGTTGATGGACCTGCCCGGGCAAACCAACCTCCTGTTGTTGATCGGCGTGCTGCTGATGTTCGCGCTCGCCGGGGTGTGGACCAGCTGGTGGATCCTCCGCCGCCGCAACGGGCTCGTCGCCCTCCTGCCCAGCGGCACCATCCTGGCGGTCGAGGTCATCAACGACACCAGTCCCGGCCTGGGCTTCTTTGTCGTCGTCTGGCTGGCCGCCGCCGCATCGGTCCTCTTGCGACTCAACTACGTCGCCCTCAAGGAGGGGTGGCGGACGCGACGCCTGCCACACGCGGCCGATACCGGCTGGACCTTCGCCGAGGTCGGCATCGAGGCGACCGTGGCCATTCTGGCGCTCGCGTTCCTCATTCTGCCCCCGCTCAGCAGCACCGACATCAGCGCCCTGCTGATCCCGGGGGCCGTGCATGCCGACCCCTTCCGCCCATTCGGAATCGGAAATGGCGGAGGTCCCGGAGGGACGATCGGCTCGATCGGTTACAGCGAGCTCGTTCGACCCGGCTCGCAGCTGAAGGCGAAGTCGCAAACGGTGATGGTGGTCAGCGGCGACAGCCCGGTCTACTACCCCTACTGGCGCGGCATCGCACTGGCCGGCTGGAATGGGATTTTCTGGTACGAGCTTCCCAGCAGCAAGGACCTTCCGGTCCGCCAGCAGCCGTTGCTCGCCCCCGGCGCGACGCTCCCACGCGATGACCTGCCGGTCGTAAGCCAGCGGATCCAGGTGTTGCACGATAGCTTCCGCGTGGTCGTGCCACCCGAGCAGACGCTCAGCGCCGTCTTCAGCGCCGGTGAAATCGTCTCCGTCAACCAGCCGACGACCGTGCGGGGCATCATGACTTCGGTTTCGTCCCCGCTGCCGGGTCCGAGTCCGGCGCTCGTCAACGTGTCGGGGGACGCCACCGGACCCGCCACCTTCGACACCGTCGATCGGATCCGCCTGGCGAAGCGACTGCAGCCGCCGTACACCTACGCCGTCACCGAGGCGATTCCCAACGTGGACGTGGCCGACCTGCGAAGCGCGGGCACCGACTATCCGGCCTGGCTCGCGCCTTATACCACTCTCTACGAGGACGGGCTGATCACCCAGGGCTATTCGACCGCCCGCGACGCCGACATCGCCGCCCAGGCCCAGACGATCGTCCGCGAAGCCAACGCGACCACACCCTACGACCAGGCCAAGGCGATCGAGTCCTGGTTCCTCGTCAAGGGACGCTTCACCTACACCCTGACGCCTCCGCCGGCGCCGGTAGGCGTGCGGCCGCTCGATTACTTTCTTTTTAGCTCGCACAAGGGGTTCTGCCAGGACTTCTCGACGGCGATGAACGTCATGCTGCGCACGCTGGGCATCCCCAGCCGGCAGATGAGCGGCTTTGGGCAGGGTGTGTTCGATCAGAAGACCCGCCAGTACAGCGTCAACGCGCTCGACGCCCACAGCTGGGTGGAGGTGTTCTTCCCCGGCTACGGCTGGATCCCGTTCGAGGCCACCCCGGACGGGATCAACGCGCCGATCAACCGGCCGGCGACCCGCGCGGAGCTCAACGCCCCGATTCCGGCGACCGCCGGGGCGACACCGCGCATCCCGGCGGGCCTCAAGGAGCCGGCGACGGAACCGGGTGGGGCAGCGCTGAGCGCGCCCCTCGCCGATCTCTGGCGCCCGCTGCTGATTGGCGCCGGCGGGCTGCTGCTGCTGCTGCTCATCGCCGCCCTGCTGGCCCTGCGCTGGCTGCTGGCGGTCAAAGACGTCCCCCGGATCTGGCGCCGCCTGCTCTTCCTGGGCGGCCGGCTGAAGGTTCCACGCCACCCGGGCGATACCCCGCAAGAATTCGGTGGTCGGCTGGGCGCCTGCGTGCCGCCACTCGACGCGGAGGTCGCACGCCTGGCGACGCTCTACACGCGCGCCAGCTTCCGTCGAGGCGGCCTCAGTGCGGATGAGCTCGCTGACGCACGCCACGCGTGGCACCGGATCCGCGCCAGCTATCCGGCACTGGTGGCCAGGGCCTGGCGTGAGGCGCTCCGTCACGGCCGCGTGGTCAGCGCAGCGGAAGGCGCAGCGTCAGAAAGTCGCGAGCCATCACGGCGCCGTTGACCGACCCATCGCTGCCGCGATGGGTGATGATGAAGCGGGTCGATGGGTGCCGCTGCATCAGACCCTCCACGTCCTTGCGCGCCAGGTGCATGCGACCACCCTCGTTCAGCACGATGTCACGCTCGCCTTTCCACTTATCCCGCGGCCTTTCCACACCGGGGCCGCTTATGACCGGGGCTCGCTGATCGTCGTAGGTCATCTCGGTGATGACATGGTCGGAGGCCGAAACCAGCGCCTCGAGCTCGGCTGACATTTCGGCGTCGCCGCTGTAGCCGAGACGCACGCCTTCGCGTTCGATCGTAAAACCCAGACAATCCATCCGGCGGGCGTGCTGCATGCGAAACGCGTGCGCCCGACTGCCCTCGACCTCGAAGGCATCACCGCCCGCCAGCTCGTGCACCGTCAGCTGCAGTCGCTCCCAGCTGAGGCGGCGCATCTCCTCGCCCCAGGCAAAGTCCAGGAGGCGCTCGAGATAGGCGGTGGTCCCGGTGGGACCGAACACGGTGAGCGGGGGCGATGCTTCGTGCAGCAGGACCCGGCCCAGGATCAGCCAGGCGATCCCGAAGGTGTGGTCGGCGTGAAAGTGGCTCAGCATCACCGCCCGCGGCTCGTCGAGCGAGACGCCGGCCTTGGGGAGATGGACGGTAAGCGGCGCGCCAGCGTCCATCAGGATGGTTCGGTCGACCAGGATGGCGGCGTTGTAGGCGTGGGGAGAAAAGGCCGCGCCGGTCCCGAGGAAGGTGACCTCCAATGAGGTGACGGTAACAGGTGTCATGCGAGAATCCGCGCTTGTGTCAGGCTCGCGGGATTTCCCGCGTGTATTGGTGTCAGGGTCGCGGGATTTCCTGCGTGTATTGTGCAGGGATGAGCACGGTAGAGAAAGTGCGGCTCACGCAGTGGTCGCACGGAGCGGGTTGAGCCTGCAAGATCGGTCCTGAGGACCTGGCTCAGGTCTTGAGCCACTTGCCGCCACCGCTCGACAACCCCAACGTCCTGGTTGGGCTGGAGACCGGCGATGACGCCGCGGTCTACCGGCTCCGGCCGGACCTCGCCCTGGTGGTCACCGCCGACTTCTTCACGCCCGTCGTCGATGACGCCTACACCTTCGGGGCCATCGCCGCGGCCAACGCCTTGAGCGACATCTACGCGATGGGCGCGCAGCCCTTGATGGCGGTCAACCTGGTGGCCTTTCCCATCAAGGAGCTGGGCCCGTCGGTGCTGGCCGACATTCTGCGAGGTGGCCTGGACAAAGTCCGCGAGGGGGGCATCGACATCGTGGGTGGCCACAGCATTGACGACCATGAGCCGAAGTACGGGCTCGCCGTGACCGGCACCGTCCACCCCGACCGGGTTTGGCGTAATCGGGGCGGCCGGCCGGGGGACCGGCTCGTGCTGACCAAGCCGCTGGGCACCGGCGTCATCAGCACGGCGATCAAGCATCAAGTGGCGCCGGCGGCCTCGGTCGCGGCGGCGGTCGAGGGCATGCTGCGGCTGAACCGCGACGCTGCCGATGCCATGGCGACGATCGACGTGCACGCCGTGACCGATGTGACCGGCTTCGGCCTGCTGGGGCACCTCCACTACATGGCCCGGGCGTCGGGCGTGGCCGCGCTCGTCGAGGCGAGGTCGGTCCCTTTGCTTCCCGGAGCCGAAATGCTGGCCGACGCGGGCGAGTTCCCAGGTGGCACTCGTGCCAACGAACGGTTTCTTGAGAACAAAGTCCGCTGGCCGGGCAGCTTGCCAGCCGCCTGGCAGACGCTGCTCTGCGATGCCCAGACCTCCGGCGGGCTTCTGATGGCGGTCCGCGCGCAGGATGTGGAAGTGTTGCTCGGGGCTCTGGAGGGCAAAAGAGTGGCGGGTGCCGTGGTCGGCGAGCTGACGGAGGGCGAAGCCGGCGCGATCGTGGTGGTCTGAAGTGGACCGCCTGTGAAACAGTCCCGTCTCGAGGTTGTCACGGCCCTGCAACGTCAGGTTCAACGGCAACATATGGCGGGCCCCCTATCGCGCGTATTAGAAGGTGACCATGCGCGAGCCTGTTTGTGAGAGCCTGACGCCTGTCCGTTTGGGCACCGGCCATAATGTCACCCAGTGCGCCCACTCGGAAAGGCGGCGTCCGACGACGATCGCCCACTCATCGAGCGGGTGCGGCGAGGCGACCAGGACGCGGCCCGCACCCTCTACGAGCGCTATTTCGACCGTATCTACAACTACGTCTATGCCCGCCTCGGCCGGGTCGAAGACGCGGAGGACCTTGCCATCGACACCATGACCCGGAGCCTGACGCGTCTCGATCTCTTCCATGAGCAGGGCGTGGCCTTCTCCTCCTGGGTCTACCGGATCGCGCACAACGCCACCATCGATCATTACCGCCGTCATGGCAAGGTGAGGCTCGTTCCGCTTGAGTACGCGACGCTCCCGCCATCGCCGGATCCGTCCGAGCTGGCGGTGGAGCAGCTGTCGAACGAAGACCTGCGCGCTGCGCTGCGTGACCTGACCGACGAGCAGCAGCAGGTGCTGATCCTGCGTTTCTTCCAGGACCTGACCGCCGCCCAGGCAGCCGACATCATGGGCAAGTCGGTGGGCGCCGTCCAGGCATTGCAACACCGGGCGCTGGACTCGCTGGAGCGCGCACTGCAGGGAAGGACGAACCCGTGATGTCTGAAGTCGAGCGGCTCGAGCGGCTGGCCGAGCGGCTGCGCGCCGTCGACTCGGTGATGGCGTCGCCCGGCGCAAAGATCCGCGGCTGGAACCTGGTGCTCGCGGCCGTCGAGCAGTCCGCGACCGTCCGGTCGCGCACACATTCAGTGCGGCGGCTGGTGCTGGCGGCGGTGGCCGCCGCGGTGCTGCTGGTAGCCGGGGCCGTCGCGGCGTCCGCGGACAGCCTCCCGGATTCCGCCCTTTACCCGCTGAAAGGCGTGCTGGAGAACGTGCGCGGAGCGCTGGCCTTCAGTCCCTCGGATCAGTTTGCCTACCATCTCGACCTCGCCCAGACGCGCCTGACCGAGGCGCAAGCCATGATCGCGCGTCACCGGCTGGACCTCGCCAGCCGCGCGCTGACTGGCCTCGACGAGCAGCTCGACGATGCCGCGCTCGTCGTCCGGGCTGAAAAGCAGAGTGACCCGGTTCTGGGGGCCAGCCTGGAGAACCGCCTGAGCCAGGCGATTGCCGTGCACGACCAGCAGCTCGCTGGGCTGCAGGGCCAGGTGACGAACCCGGCCGCCGTGCGCGCGATCACGGAGGCCCGCGACCGCGCCGCTCATGCACTGCAGGTCGCTGACAACCCCGCCTCGTCGACCGGCCACGCCAAATCCAGTGACTCGCCTAGCGGCGACGGCAAAGGCCAGGGGACCAGTTCGCCCCGCCCGGCCGCGAACCGCTGATATAGCTCGAGGGCCCTTGGCCCGATAGCATGGCCGGCATGCCGCGACCCGGAAGGGTCCTGATCTTCCCCGCGATCGCGCTCATCGTGCTGGTCCTGGACCAGGCCAGCAAGGCCTGGGCCCGTGGCTGGTTGACGCCGGGGCACGAGGTCGCCATCATCAACGGCTGGCTCTGGTTCCGGCTGGCCCGCAATACCGGCGCCATGCTTGGGCTCCTACGCGGCAACAACGGGCTGTTCGCGGCCCTCTCCCTGCTGGTGGTGGCCGCGGTCGTGGTTCTCGTCCTGCGTGGAAACGCGGGCGGCAGCCTCGGCATCATCGCCCTCGGTGCGGTGACCGGCGGCGCCACCGGCAACCTGGTCGATCGAGTCCGGTTGGGGAGCGTGACCGACTTCATCGAGGTCCACCTCTGGCCGACCGACTTCAATCTGGCCGATGCCGCCATCCGCCTGGGCGTCGGGCTCTTCGTGCTGGCCCTGTTGCTCGAGACGCGCCGCCGTCAGCGAGCCGGCGGCGTCTCCCATCGTGCGGGTTAGCTACCCGCCGGGCTCTCCAGCGCCCTCACGATCGCTGATTGCCTGATAGCACGGAGAGTTAAGGTGCTTGCCAGACTTTGGACGCACGGTTTAATGTTGCGCTAGGGAGCGATTTGACAATGGATGGGCGGCGGGCGCAGGCGCAGGAGCCGGACACGGCGGTCCAGACCAGCCACGTCCGCGAAATGGTGGCTAATCTGCTGCTGGGCCGGGCCCTGTACGCGCTCGACGGGGCCGGCGGCCTGGTCGTCTTCTGGGACGCGCAGGGCCGGTGGCAGAGAGACAGCTTCGCGCTGCCCGGGCGTCCCGACCACCTCGCGGAGCTGACGCCGGTGCTGGAGGCCTTGCTCGAGTGGACCCTATACACGGAGAAACCGGTCGCGATCGACGACCTGCGGCACAGCCGCTGGTCCCGGCACCTGCTCCGCGGCCAGGACCCGCCCCGCGGTGCCATCGTCGCCTCCCCGATGGCGCAGCGGGGCGCGATCTGGGGCGCCGTCGCAATCTATCGCGGGGATCCGGTGGTCGCGTCGATGGACCTGCTGAGCCGGCTGGCCGAGCTGGCCACCGAGCCCATCAGCTCGCTCGGGTCCGGCCGTCCGGAAGGCATCGGCTAGCCCGGCCCGCGTCCCGAAGGTTCGTATCATGATCGCCGATGCGAACTGATGAATCGGCGCGCCGGGTGGCTGCCGTGCGCCGGCGTCTCCTCGACCTCGAGCTCGACGGGCTGGTCGTCAGCGCACCGGAGAACATCCGCTATCTGTCTGGATTCAGCGGGAGCCTGGGCTACCTGCTGATCAGCATGGAGGCCGCCGAAATCCTGGGTGACAGCCGCTACTGGCTGCAGATGGAAGCCGAGGCGCCCGGCTTCAGCCTGGTACGGTCGGGGGAATCGCGGGGCCTCTGGGGGCTCGTCGCGCAACGTCTCAAGGCCCTCTCACTCCACCAGGTCGGCTTCGAGTCCCAGCAACTGACCGTCGATCAGCACCAGCGCCTGTTGGCGGCACTCTCCGGGGAGGTGACGTTGATGGCGACCGCCGGCCTGGTCGAAGAGCTCCGCATGCTCAAGACCAGGGAAGAGGTCGAGCTGCTGCGGCGGGTGGCCGCCATTGCCGGTCGCGCCTTCGACCGCGTGCGCCCGGCAATCCGCCCCGGCCTGCGCGAGCGAGACGTTGCCTTCCTGTTGGAGCAGACCTTCCACGAGCTGGGCGCCGACTCGCCCTCCTTCGAGACGATCGTGGCGGCCGGTGATCGCGGCGCTCTCCCGCACGGCCGTGCCTCCGACCGAGTACTGGAGCGCGGCGACATGGTTGTCGTGGACTTCGGCGCGCGCGCCGGCGGTTACAACAGTGACACCACGCGGACGATCGTGCTGGGCGATCCCACCCCCGAGCAAAGCCGGGTCATCGAGGCGGTGCGCCAGGCGCAGCGCGCCTCGATGGCGCTGATGACGCCGGGCACGAGTGCCGACGCCGTCGACCGGCGGGCCCGCGAGGCGCTCGCCGCCGAAGCGCATGCCTTCGGCCACGGCCTCGGACACGGCATCGGACTGATGGTGCACGAGCGGCCCTATCTGTCGGCCAGCGATCAGACCAGGCTGCGAGCCGGCATGGTGATCACCAACGAACCGGGGATCTACATACCGGGGTGGGGTGGCGTTCGACTCGAGGAGATGGTGCTGGTGACGGAAGACGGGCCGGAGGTGCTGACGCCGGCTTCGGTCGAGGTTGCCGTCGGATGACGCCGGCCGAGGCGCTTCGCGAGAAGGTCGACGTCTCCGTCTTTGTGGACGACCTCTTCGGCGAAAACTGCTACCTGATCCGTCGCCGGGATACGAAGGCCGCGCTTGCCGTCGACCCTGGGCTGCAGCCGGACCGAGTGCTCGAGCAGATCCGTGTGGCCGGGCTCAGCCTCGAGCGGATCCTCGTGACGCATGGACACATCGATCACATCGGCGGGGTGCCCACCCTGCATGCGGAGACTGATGCCCCGATCGCGATGCATCCCGACGACCTCGCCATCATCGACTGGGAGCAGTTCGCCCAGTACCCCTTTGTGCCGCGCGGTTTTACGTCGTTCTCGATCGACACGGCGCTCGCCCATGGAATGACGCTGTCCTTCCAGGACCTCAGCCTGCGGGTGCTCCATACTCCCGGGCACACGCAGGGCTCCGTCTGCTTTCTCTTCGGCCTCGACTGCTTCGGCGGCGACACGCTCTTCCAGAGGGGGATCGGCCGGACCGACCTGCCCGGCGGAAACATGCGCAAGATCGTCTTCTCGATCCGCAACGTGCTCTATGCCCTGCCGCCGAAGACTGTCGTCTATCCGGGTCACGGCCAGGCCACCACCATCGAGGAGGAGAAGCTGCTCAACCCGTTCGTTCCGGGCGGCTAACGGTGCGGATCGCCTCCCTCTTGCCCAGCGCCACCGAGATCGTTTGCGCGCTCGGGCTGGAGGAGAGCCTGGTGGCCGTCACCCACGAGTGCGATTACCCGAAGTCGGTCAAAGCGAAGCCGGTCGTCACTCGCAGCCTGCTCGACGGCACGGGCGGCAGCGCGGAAATCGACCGGCACATCCGCGAGCTGATCCACCAGGGGAGCAGCATCTACGCGCTGGATGCCGACCGCCTTGCCACCTTGCACCCTGACCTCATCCTCACCCAGGAGCTCTGTGAGGTGTGCGCCGTGTCCTATCCGGTGGTGGAAAAAGCGGCTCGGCGCAGTTCGACCTCGACGCAGCTGGTCTCGCTCGAGCCAGAGCATCTCGCCGATGTCTTCGAGCACATCCGCCTGGTGGGCCGCCTCGCGGACCGAGCGGCTGTGGCCGAGCGGGTGGTGGCCGATCTCGAGCGACGGCTCCTCCGGGTGCAGCAGCGCGTCGGCGACCGTCCGGTGCGCCCGGTCGTGATCCTGGAATGGATCGACCCACCCTTCAACGCCGGCCACTGGACGCCCGAGCTCGTCGGGATGGCGGGTGGGCGCGACCTGCTGGGCATTGCCGGCCGGCCGGCCCACCCCATCGGTTGGGAGGCCGTGGTCGGTGCACGGCCTGAGGTGCTGGTCGTCTCCGCCTGCGGTTTCTCGCTCGAGCGCAGCCTGGCCGAAGCCGCGGCCGCGCGCGGCCGGCTCGCCGCTCTCGCCGCCGAAATCTGGGTGGTCGACGGCAACGCCTTCTTCAGCCGGCCGGGTCCGCGGCTTGTGGACAGCGTCGAGATCCTGGCCGGCATCCTGCATCCGGCGGCGGTGGACTCTCCGCCGGCGACCGCGGCGCAACGCCTGCGTTAGATGTCGTTCCCAAAGAGGTTGTTTACAGGCACGGTGCGAGGGAGCACCGGCAGTCGGCGGGAAGGCACGCCCTCGGCCGCAACGCAGACAGGCCGGATCGCCGTGCTGGCCACGAGCTTTAACAAGTCCGGATTTTGAACAAGCCAGGCTCCAAGGCGTTTACGCCGGCTAGCCAAGAACCGATTTGGCCTGAGCCAGACCGGCCTGTCGAGCACGCTCGAGGGGTGTACCGACCTCAGCCGACTGCTGGAACTCACCCTGTCTGTGTCAACAAGGTCCGTGGGAACCACAGTTAGATCAGCCGCCGAACATGAAGCGGAAGAAGAAGGCCGCCAGCACGATCAGGAGCAGGCCGCCGCCAAGCAGCAGGAGCAGCGCCGCGACGGTGAACCCGATCGCCCGGCCGAACGCCAGCCGCAGCTCATCCTCCGCCGAGCGTTCCTCGGGCGCCTCGCTCATCGCTGGGTCAGCGTGCGGTCGGCCGGCTCCTCGGGCACAGCCTTGAACGGGCCGTGTGACGGGCCCAGATCGTTGCGCGTCCAGCGATCGACGATCGCGAGTGCCTCGCTGAGCTGCTCGGCGAGCGCCGCCGGCGCCGCTCGGCGGTCGTAGACCGCGACCTTTTCCGAGCGGAAGCGTCGCGTGTGCGCCGCCCGGTCGTCCACCCACCAGACCGCGCTGACGTCGAGGACGTGGCCGGTGCGTTCGCGGTAGCTGATGGCAATCACCGCCTGGCCCCCGACCCGGCGGGCGAATCGGAGTTCCCAGGCCGGCTTGCCGCGGCGGTAGCGCTCGATGAGCAGACCGTGCTCTCGAGCAAACGCTTCGACAGCTGGCGCCACCGCGCGAAAGGCGTCGACGATTTCGGCGGGGATTGGCGACAAGCGCGCCGAAGGCATCACCGGCCATTGTAGATTTGAATCGTGCGCGGGCAGCTTCCGGACGTGATCGAGAAGATCCTGAAGTCGGCGAGGACGATTGCCATCGTCGGCCTCAGTCCGAACCCCGCGCGGCCGAGTCATGGCGTGGCCCGCTACCTGCAACGGGCCGGCTACCGCATCATCCCGGTCAATCCCAACGTCGACGGGGTGCTCGGGGTGCGGGCCTATCCCACGCTTCGCGAGGTGCCGGGGCCGGTTGATGTGGTCGACGTCTTCCGCCGATCGGAATTCGTCGGGCCGATCGTGGACGACGCGATTGTCATCAGAGCCGGGGCGGTCTGGTTGCAGGACGGCGTCGTTGACGACGCGGCAGCCGAGCGGGCGCGGGCGGCCGGGCTCGACGTCGTCATGGATGACTGCATGATGCGCCGCCACGCCCGTTTGTTTCCCTCCCCCCTTGCGGAGGAGGGGCAGGGTGGGGGGTTCTAGGCCCGCCGCGCCCGCAGTCGGGCTTCCGCGATCTCTTCCGCCGCGCGACGGTTCGACACCCGTTCCTGCCTCGCCCGCGCAAGCAGCTCGCGGGTCGTGGTGCGCAGCTGGCGGCTGGTCACGCCGAAGATGGACTCGAGGTTCGGCTCGAGGCGCTTCTCCAACAGGCCGCAAAAGAGGAACGCCGCGGCCGCGTTGGCGACGAAGTCGGGCAGGATGGTGGTGCCGCGACGCTCCAGTTGCGCCTCCGCGTCGAGCGATACCGGGTTGTTCGCCGCCTCGGCCAGCAACCGGCAGCGGATGCGCGCCTGGTTGTCCGAACGGATCGCCTGGCCGATGGCGGCGGGAATCATGATGTCCACCGGTTGCTCCAACCAGGCCGGCTCGGGCGCGCGGCGGGCACTCGCAGGTAAGCGCGCGCGATCGATACGGCCGAAGCGGTCGCGGATCGAGAGCAGATGTCGGACATCGAGTCCCTCGTCGTCGAGGATCGCGCCGTCGATGTCTGCCACCGCGATCAAGCGAACGCCGGCCCGATCGAGGTAGCGCGCCGCCGCCCCGCCGACATTCCCGAATCCCTGCAACGCGAGGGTGGCGCCGCGGAGCGGCAGGCCGAGCACGCCGGCGGCCTCGATCGTGCATTCGGCCACGCCGTAACCGGCCATCAGCTCGGTGATGGGGATGCCCTCGCTGGTCAGCGCCAGCGCCTGCCGCACCCGGCTCAGGCCGGCGTCGCCTTCACTCTTGAAGCCGGCCTGCAGCGGATGGGTCAAGCCGACCAGCTGGCAGGCCGCGATGATCTCGTCCTCGCGGGTGCCAAGGTCCGCACCGGTCGCGTACCGCTCGGCGATGAAGGGACGGATCGCGTCGATGAAGCCACGGAGCACCGCCGGCGCCTGGGGCGAGGCGGGATCGCAGTCGATCCCCGACTTGGCGCCTCCGTACGGGATGTCCAGCACGGCCATCTTGTGCGACATGGTGCGGGCCAGGTCGGTGACCTCATCGACGTTGACTCCCGGACGCATGCGAATGCCGCCGGAGCACATCCCGCCGACCAGCCGATCGATGACGAACCATCCGCGGGCGCCGGTCGCCTGATCGTGCCATTCGCTCACGAGGTAGGGAGTCAGCGGCGGCACGCTCAGAAGACGCGACCCCCCAGTGGGACGTCAACGCTCGGCTCGAGCAGCACCACGGCGCCGTCGGGATCGGGGACGCCGAGAACGAGCACCTCCGAGCGCACCGGACCGATCTGTCGTGGCGGGAAGTTGAGGACGGCGATGACCAGCCTGCCGCGCAACTCTTCTGGACGATAGCGCGCCGTCAGCTGAGCGCTGGAGCGGCGGACCCCGAATGGCCCGAAATCGATGCGAAGCTTGTAGGCTGGCTTGCGGGCTTGTGGAAAGGGCGCGGCCTCGAGGACACGACCGACTCGCATCTCGACGCGCTCGAAATCCGAGACGTCAATAAAGGCAACCTCGACCAACATGCCTAGTGTAGTGTGCCCAGCGTATGCCGCTGACCTCGGCCGAGATGCGCGCCCTGTTTCCGATTGCCGGTCGCTATGCGTACCTCGACCATGCGGCAATTGCGCCGCTGGCGACGCCGGTGCGCTCCACGATGGACGTGTTCCTGACCCGCCAGGAGGAGGAGCCGTTCGACCATGCGCACTGGGAGCGGCTCCGCGGCCAGGTGCGCAGCCGGGTCGCCGAACTGATTTCGGCCGGCGCCGAGTCCATCACGTTTGTCAAGAACACGACGGCCGGCCTTGGCCTGGTCGCGGCCGGTCTCGACTGGGAGGCGGGTGACAACATCGTCGGCGTGGATCGCGAGTTCCCCTCCAACATCTACCCGTGGATGGGACTGCAGCGAAAAGGCGTCGAGCTACGCCTCTACCGCCCCGAGCAGGGCCGGATCGACGTCAAGGCCGTGGCGCAGCTCTGCGATCGCCGCACGCGCGTGCTGGCGATCAGCGCCGTCCAGTTCTGGAGCGGGTTTCGGACCGACCTTGGCGCCCTGAGCAAGGCGCTCAGAGGTCGCGACGTCCTTCTTGTCGTCGACGCGATCCAGGCGGTGGGCGCCGTCCAGCTGGACCTGGCGCGTGCACCCGTCGACTTCCTCTGCGCGGGTGCCCAGAAATGGTTGCTCGGTCCCATCGGGATCGGCTTCGCGTACGTCGGACCGCGCATGCTGGAACGATTGAACCCGGTGACCATCGGACCCGACAGCGTGATCCGCGACGACGAGTACTTCGAGTACGACCTCACGCTCAAGCCGGACGCGCGCCGTTTCGAAGAGGCCGCCCCGAATTATCCTGGCATTCTCGGCATGGGAGCCGCCGTCAATCTCCTGCTGCGGTGCGGTCCGCCTGCGGTCGAAGAGGTCGTGCTTCGGCTTGCCGACCGGTTGCGGGACGAGCTGCCGCGTCGCGGCTACGAGCTGGTGTTCAGGCCCATGCTGCCATCCGAACGTTCCGGCATTGCGTCGTTTCGCCATCCACGGATGGTGCCCGCCGAACTGCACACACGCTTGCGCGAGGCGGGGGTCATCATCTCGCTGCGTGGCGACTTCCTGCGGGCCTCGCCCCACTATTACAACAGCGACGAGGATATCGATCGCTTGCTCGAGGCGCTTCCCCGGTGACCTTCTGGCAGAAGATCAAGCGCGAGCTTGGCCGCGAAACGCAGCCGGTCGACACCGTAGTGCGCCTGATCATCCTGGAACGCGCCATCCGCGGCAGCCTGGTGGTCGTGCTGGGTCTGGCCCTGCTCACCAACAGCCGCCACGTGGTTTCGCTGGTCCGCCAATGGGTGGCCGAGCTGAACGTCAACCCCGAACGGCGGTTGCTCCCGCGGCTCGTGGAAACCGTGCTCCGGCCGGTCGGCGGCTTTTCCTCGCGTACTGTGCTGCTCATCGGGATCGGCGCGCTGCTCTTCGGGGCGCTGGAGCTGACGGAGGCGATTGGGCTGGCGCGGCGGCGCCGCTGGGCCGAGTACCTCACCGTGATCGCGGGCTGCATCGGCATCCCGCTGGAGGTTGGCGAAGTGCTCCGCCGACAGACCCCCGTGCGGGTCAGCATCCTGCTGATCAACGTCGCGATCGTGATCTACCTCGCCTGGCAGAAGCACCTGTTTGGTCTGCGCGGCGGCGTCGCGACGGAGACCGAGACCAGCTAGCGGCGGGCGGCGGACGCGCTCAGCGGGATGCCCACGCCGGAGACGCCCAGCGGTCCGGCGTGGCGGGTCAGCATGCCAACCAGGAATCCGAGCACGCGATCCGCGGATGGCCCATCGGAGATGGTGGCCAACAGTGACGGCTCGGGATTCCGAAATGCGCCCAGGGAGCCGGCCCGGGCGGCCCGCGTAAAGCTCGGCGTCCCGGCCGGAACGAAGGTCACCCGGATCTTGGTGTACCGGTCGCCTGAATGGACCAGGGTGAAGGGCGCCTTCTTCTGCACCTGCCAGGCACGGATCTCTTCGTTCTTCAGCCGCCGCTGCAGCGTGGCAATCAGCTTCTTGCCGCCAGGATCATGGTCGGCGTAGATCGCGACCTGCACGCGGAAAGCATAACTTACAGCGACGGGCTAGGCCGCTTCTGCGGCCCGGCCTTTCGGCCGAATGAGGGCAGGCGATGGACGCGGCCTGTACCGCGCACACGAGGCTGCTGGAATTTCAGCCGAGTCGCGCGATGGGCCGCGTCCATCACACCTGCCCGCTTAGGTCTTCCCGAGGTTTTCGAAAAAGCGCCGCATCGCCGCCCGAACTGGTTGTGGCTCGGCCGGATGGTCGGGGCTGGTGGGGGCCGCGTTCTGCCCGCGGAGGGCGCGCAGCTCCGCCCGGTTTTGCTGCCAGACCACCCAGATCCGCTGGACCGCGGTGAAATTGGTGCCGACCGCAAGGATTAGCAGGGCCAGCGTCAATGGCGACCACCGGCCGACGCCGAGGTGCGTGGATTCCAGCAGCAACCCGGCGACGATGATCACGACCCGCTCGGGTCGCGCCAGGATGCCGACGTCGCAGCTGAAGCCAAGGCTCTGTGCGCGGGCCCGCACGTAGCTCACCAGGAACGAGCCGGCCAGCGCGATCAGCACGATGACCGGCTGCAGGCCGTCATGCTGCCGGAGGAAGTAGATCAGGATGCCGAGATAGACGACCCCTTCGGAGTAGCGGTCCACGGTGGAGTCGAGGAATGCGCCGTAGCGGTAAACCTTGCCTGAGGCGCGGGCGAGCGCGCCGTCGAAGATGTCGAAGAGACCGGCAAAGGCAAGCACCAGGCCACCGAGCAGGAGCTGGTTGACAGCGACCAGCAAGGCGCCGACTCCAGTGATCACCAGGCCGAAAAGCGTCAGCATGTTTGGCGTGATCGGGGACTCCCGGAAAACGCCGACGATCCGCTCTGCCCAGCGCCGCACCCAGGCCTGGAATTTCTGGGTAAACATCAGCGCGGGCTCAGGCTCGGCTCGAACCGTACCGAGGGGGCCGGCTGCACCTGGTCAATCGTTTGCTGGTAGACCTCGCTGACCTGGTCGATCACGCGTTCCCAATCGTACCGGCGTGCGGTGAGGAGCCCGGCCTGGCCCATTTCCTGCCGCAGCGCCGGATTGTTGATCAACGTCTGCAGCGCGTAGGACAGCTGGCGGCGGCTTTTGCGCTCAACCAGCAGGCCTTCGCGGCCGTGGGTGACGACTTCCCGGAAGCCGTCGATGCTGGTGGCCACGATCGGCCTCCCGGACGCCATCGCCTCCAGCAAGACGATGCCAAAGCTCTCATCGCCGGTCGCCGGGGAGCAGAAGATGTCGCAGCTGGCGTAATAGCGAGGCAACTCCTCCGGCGACACGTAGCCGGCCATCACCACATCATCGAGCTGCTTGCGGGCGAGGAAGTTGCCGTACCAGCGCCGCAGCGGGCCGTCACCGACGATGATCAGCCGCAGTTTCCGGTACTCCGGCTTGAGCTGGGCGAAGGCTCGCAACAGGTAGCCGAGGCCCTTGCGGTATTCGAGCCGGCCGACGAACAGCAGGTTGCACATGCCGTCGCGCAGTTCCTCATAGGGCGGCTGATTCTGGAAGCGCCTGACGTCGATCCCGTTGGGGATGACCCGATAATCGCCCGGAAAATAGTGACGCACGAACTCGCGGGCCGGGTTCGATACCGCGATCCGCGCGTGCAGCTTGCGCACGTATCGCTTCAGCAGCGGCTTCCCGTAGTAGTAGCCGATGTTGGAGCGGGCGAAAGCGTGAAAGGTGCCGACATTACAGGTCTTGGAGAAGCGCAAGGCCGTGACCGGGAGGACCGGCATCAGCGGCTCGTGGTAATGGATGACGTCGAAGCTTAAGTCGCGGACGTAGTGCTTGATGCGGTTGGTCAGATGCAAGCTCACGGTGATCCGGGCGACCGAGCCGTGCATCGGGATGGGGAAGGGACGGCCGACCCGGACGAAGTCGCTGTCGCGCTCAGCCAGCTCACGGTCCGAGCAGGGCGCGAACACCGTGACGTCGTGGCCCCGCCGCCTGAGCCCGGCGGCCAGGTGACGGACGTGCTCGGTGACTCCGCCCGGGAACGCGTAATCGTAGGCGGAAACGAGCGCGATCTTCATGACCGCCTCAAAGGTTCGTCAGCGACTGCAATGCTTCCCTTCATCGCGTCAACCCCTGGCGAATGCTCGGACGGCGGACCGCCCCATGCGAGCCCAGTTGCGGCCGATCCGGCGGAACTTGAGCTCCGCGATCCGACGATGCGTCAGGAAATCCCAGTACTCGCCAAAGGCTTTCGTCTGGCTGGCCAGGAGCGCCTTCCTCATGTCCTGCGCGGTCGTCCCGGGAAAGGTCGTGAACCCGGTGCCGATCCCCTCCAGGTGGTGGCTGTCGGAGGAGCCAACCTCCGGAAGATGGAAGCGGGCCTTGTTCAGCCGGTGGATCTTGGCGGCACAGATCCGTCCCGCCACCGATGGGTTGAAGGTCTCGACGGCGTCGAAGTAGATATCCGATGAGGGGTTCTTCATGATGCCGTCGAAGGACCGAAAGCCGATGCTACGGGTGAGCATGGAGAAGGGGTGCACCGCGACGGCCAGCCCGCCCTGCTCGTGGATCTTGCCGATGGTCCAATCGAGTGGCCGCCACATCGGAATCGGCTTCTCGATAAAGAGGCCCAGCAGGTGACCGTGCAGCGTGGTGATCTCGCAGCCCGGAAAAATGTCGAACGGATACTCGTTGGCCAGCTCGAGCGCCGCGTAGCTGCCGGTCAGGCGGTCATGATCGGTGATGGCGATCACATCCAGATCGGTGCGATCGCGGACGTAGTTCAGCACTTCCCGGACGGTGGCCGTCCCGTCGTTGAGGGACGTGTGCATGTGGAAATCGGCTTTTCCCACGAGATCCTCCTTAATCGCCCACAGCCGCTTGCGCCGGCGGTGACGGAATCGTGACGACCGGGACGACAGGCTTCTCCGGCCAGATCGGCTCGAGTACGTGCCACTGGTCCGGATACCTCTTTATATACCGTTCAAACGTCGCCAGGATCTGTTCCATGGCACCTCGGACATCTCCCGCGTGATCTTCACTTGGCGTGAGAAACAACGGTGGGTCGCCAATGGCGACGTAGGCGTCATTGGCGTCTCGGAAACAGAAGGCCGGCAGGATGGGTGCGCCGGTCTTCAGCGCGATCTCAACCGGCCCGGTCGGAAACGATGTCAACCGGTCGAAGAACTTGAACCGCTGCCCGGTATTCAAGATGTCCCGATCCATGGCCAGCACCACCATTCGGCGATCCTTCAGCATCCGCATGATGTCGCGGGCCCCGGTTCGACTGAGGGGGATTACCCGGATGTTCATGCGCGAGCGAACCCTGGAGACGTGATCGAAGAGCCGCCGCGGCTCGATCTGCTCGACCATGACGCCGATCTCGCCAAAAGAGGCTGCCCAACTGGCGGCGGCCAGCTCCCACGACCCCATGTGAGGCGCGACCACGATGACACCCTGGCCTCGCGCCATCGCGGTGTCGAGGTTTTCCAGGCCGTACGGCGTCAGCAGGCCGCCGAGCCGCCGGCGATCCATCCGTGGAATCTTGAAGAAATCGATCCAGGCCTTGGTGTAGTTGAGCCAGTTGCGCCAGGCGAGCTTGCGAAGCTGCGGGCCCGGCATCTCGGGCAAGACATGATGCAGGTTAGACTCCAGCGCCCGCCGCTGGCGGCCCAGCAGTGGAAAGGCAAGCGTGCTGACGATCACGCCGACCGCGTAGGCCAGGCGTCGCGGCGTACGGGCAATGACGCCCTCGATCAGCCGAAAGCCGAGATAGGTGATCACGACGGGTCGAGCACCGGCTGCATCGGGGAGCCCGGAGTCTGGGACGCAGGCTCCACCCGCCACACCGGCAAGAAAACCAGCCACTGGTCCGGCTCGCGGCGGATGATCCGTTCAAAGAACTGGACAATGCGCTCGGTGGTCAGCTGGATGTCACGCGGTGAGTCGCCGGTACGGCTGACTTCGATCGGGGCTTCCACCTCGGCGACGTAGAGGTTATCGGGCTGGCGCCGGATCCAGACCGGCAGAATCGGCGCGCCCGTCCTCAAGGCGAGGGCGGCCGGCCCGGCCGGGAACATCGCGGGCCGGTTGAAGAACTCCACCCGGACGCCACGGTCACCACTGTACAGGTCGCTGGCCAGGGCCACCAACTCATTGCGACCGAGCGCCTTGAGGATCTGGCGCGGGCTGCCGGGGCCGATCGGGATCATCTTCATGCCGATCCGCTCGCGCGACGCGATCACCAGCTCGTTGAGGCCCCCGCTGGGTAGCTCATTCGTGACCGCGCTGATGGGATATCCGTAAACCGCCGAGGCGGCCGCCAGGATGTCCCAGTTGGAGACGTGCGCCGTTACGACGATGGCGCCCTTGCCGTCGGCCAGGGCCCGATCGATGTGCTCGATGCCTTCGGGACGGACCATGCGTCGAATCTCCTGCGGTTTGAGGGTGTCCATCAGCATGAAGTCGGCGAACATCTTGAAGTAGTTGCCAAAAGCGTGATGGGCGGTGCGCTTCACGAGGGGGTCGTTCCAGGGCAAGCCGAGCACCTGGCCGAAGTTCTCGAAGGCGACCCGCCGGCGCCGGCGCATGACGACGAACACGCAGCGTCCCGTCACCGCCGCCAGCGGATAGCGCACCCGTGGCGGGAGTGCCCGCATGACCCAGTTCCCCAGCCTGAACAGCCGAGGGAGAAGCATCAGCGCCGGGCGGTCCCTTCCGCGGCGGGCACGGTCTGAACGCGGTCCTGCGCTTTGCCGTTGACCGCCGTCCCGGCGATGAAGGCCTCGGTCAGCTGGTGGGCGACCCCGTCGGTGTACTGGGTTGGCGGCGACTTCATGAAGTAGGATGATGGCCCTTCGAGCGCCCCGCCCAGCTTCCGGTCGAGTCCGAGCTTGCAGCAGCGGATGGCGTCGATCACCACCCCGGCCGAGTTCGGAGAGTCCCAGACCTCGAGCTTGAGCTCGACATTGAGTGGGACATCGCCGAAGGAGCGACCCTCCAGCCGGATGTAGGCCCATTTGCGATCGCCCAGCCAGGGCACGTAGTCGGACGGTCCGATATGGATGTTGTCGGCGCCGATATCGGCCGCCATCTGGGATTTCACACTGTTGGTCTTGGAAATCTTCTTCGAGGTGAGGCGCTCGCGCTCGAGCATGTTCAGGAAGTCGGTATTGCCGCCGAAATTCAACTGATAGGTGCGCTCCAGCTTGACTCCCCGGTCTTCGAAGAGGCGGGTGAGGACCCGATGCACGATCGTGGCCCCGACTTGCGACTTGATGTCGTCGCCGATGATCGGGATGCCGCGCTTCTCGAAACGGCCTCGCCAGTAAGGTTCACGGGCGAGGAACACCGGCATGCAGTTGACGAAGGCGCAGCCGGCGTCGAGCACCAGCTCCGCGTACCACTTCACCGCTTCCTCGCTGCCCACCGGCAGGTAATTCACGACGACGTCAGTCCTGGTCGCCTTCAGGATACTCACGATGTCGGCGGTTGGGCCGGGGGCCTTGGTGATGATTTCGGACAGGTATTTGCCAAGCCCATCGTGGGTCATCCCGCGGTCCACCTTGACGCCCAGATGGGGCACCTCGGCGAACTTCACGGTATTGTTGTGCCCGGCAAAGATGGCATCGGACAGGTCTTTGCCAACCTTTTCCTTGTCGATGTCAAAGGCTGCCGAGAACTCGATGTCGCGGATGTGGTAGCCGCCGAGATCGACGTGCATCAACCCGGGAATCGAGGCGCCGGGCTTGGCATCCCGGTAATACTCAACGCCCTGGACCAGCGACGACGCGCAGTTGCCTACGCCCAGGATCGCAACCCGTACCTTGCGCCGGGACCGGGAATCGTTTTTGCGAGCAGTCGTTTTCGACACTCTACCGTCGTGCGAGCTACCGTTCTTGCTTGTTGCCATCGCTTGCTACACCTCGCTCCATTCATGCTGCAGCGCCCGAACCCGCGGTCGGGGCGCGATCAGGGTCGACAGTTCTCGATGGAAGGCGTGCAGGCCTTCGCGGTTGATCGAGTAATGGACAGCACGGCCGACGCGGCGGGCGCGAACCACCTGTCCTCGCCGAAGCATTCGCAGGTGCCAGCTCAGACGCGGCTGGCTGATGCCGATCGCATCGGCAAGCTCAAGCACCGTGATTTCCGGGATCCCGGCGAGGAACTGCAGGATCCGAAGGCGGGTGACGCTCGCCAGCGCCTGGTAATGGGCGCGATACTCGCGGAGCGAGGGATTGCTGAGGAGAACAGGAGACGCCATATAAAGAATCCTTTATGGATTATAGCAGGCCGAATAGATCGCTGCCCATGGCACGTGGCGCGTCTTCAGGGGCGCGGACCCGTCGGCCACACGCGATCCGAACGCGACTGGCTCAGCAGGTGCCAGGGCAGGCGCGTGCGAACTCGCATTCGGTCTGGTAGCGGCATTCGTTGATGCCCTTCAGGCCTTTCGCGACGACCGCCTGCAGTTCCCGGATCTTGTTCTGCTTCTCGGTGTCTTCCGCATCCATCAGAGTGCTGCTGTGACGTGGGCGGCGATGTTACTGACGACGGAATGCGACGAGCCTGCAAGTTTGACAGCGTCGCTGTCGGAAACGCCTACAGAATAGGAGTGGCCCCAGACACCGTCAAGGAAAGACTTGTTAAGGTGGCTAGGCAATGCCAGCGTCCCGGACACGTCGAGGGGCGGGTGCGGTTGTGCGCGGTTTTGCCGCGATCGCTGGCCATCAGCGGGCTATCACTGTCCTGCGGGCCCATCAGACTGCCAGCCGGCTGGCGCACGCCTATTGTCTGACCGGTGAGGAAGGGGTGGGCAAGACGGCGGTGGCGCGGGCGCTGGCGGAAGAGCTGCTCCTGGGTGAGGGACAGCCACCCCGGCTCGAGGTGCACCCCGACTTCTGGTCGGATGACCGCTCAGAGGCGATCAGCATCGACGAAATCCGCTTTCATCCCGAGCGTGGTGCGCCCGCGCACGACCAGTCGCTGCAGCAGTTCTTGAGTCTAAAGCCGTTCGTGGCGCCGCTTCGCGTGGCGCTGCTGGCGAACGCCGAGCGGATGACGGAGGCGGCTCAGAATTGCCTCCTGAAAACGCTCGAGGAACCTCCCCCCAACACCGTTTTGATGCTGACCACGGCCTATCCCGATCATCTCCTTCCCACTTGCCTATCGCGCTGTCAGCTGATCGCCCTGTCGCCGGTCGGCCGGCCCGCACTGGCGGAGTTCATCAAGGCGCGTCACGACAGCGAGGCGGAAGCTGAAGCCCTGGCGGGCCTGGCGCACGGCCGTCCGGGCTGGGCCGTGCGAGCGCTGACCGATCGGGACTGGGCGTCGCGGCTGGACCGCTGGGCCGACGAGCTGGCGGTGCTGGCGTTCGAGGATGCGGATGGCGTGCTGAGTTATGCCGCGCGCTTCGGGCAGGGCCCGCAGGCCGAGATGCGGGTCGTCGCGTCGGACGCGCTCCGAGGCTTCACCGCGTTTCTCCGCGACGCCATGCTGCTCCGGGCCGGCCTCCTGAGCCCGATGCCGGCGGCGCGGCAGTCCGCGCTGGAGGCCTGGGTCAGGCAGGTACCCGCGGACCACGTCCGGAGGGCACTGGCCGCTGCGCAGCGAACCCAGCTGCTGATCGATCAGAATGTGAATCCTCGGCTCGCCATGGAAGTCATGCTGCTCGACCTGCGGGTCCGGCGTCCCCAATGAGCCGGGTCTTCGTCACCCTGCCGCTGCCGTCTCCAGGCATCGATATGTTGAGGGAGCGGTTCGAGGTCACCATGATGGAGGCCGAGGGCATGCCGCCCGAAACCCTGAAAGGGCATCTCGCGCAAACCGATCCCGTTGGCATCGTCGGCATGGTCAACGTGCCGATCACGGACGAGATCATGGCGGCGGCGCCGCACCTTCGTGTGGTGGCGAACTATGCCGTCGGCTACAACAACGTCGATGTGGCGGCGGCCACCCGGCGCGGCGTGCTGGTCACCAATACCCCTGGCGTGCTAACGGACGCTACAGCGGACCTGGCATTCGCCCTGCTGCTATCGGTCGCCCGTCGAGTGGTCGAATCTGATCGCTTCCTTCGCGAGGGCAAATTCAAGGGCTGGAAAGCGGACCTCCTGCTTGGGACCGATGTCTACGGCCGGGTCTTAGGGATCATCGGCTTTGGCCGGATCGGCCAGGCGGTGGCCCGGCGCGGATTTGGATTCAACATGTCGATCCTCTACTCAGATGCCCGGCGCGCGAGCCCTGAGGTCGAATCCGAGCTGCACGCGCAATACGTGCCCCTCGATGAGCTGCTGCGCAAAGCCGATTACGTGACGATCCACGCCGACTTGAACGATCAAACTCGCCACCTGATCGGCGAGCGGGAGCTGAAGTTGATGGGGCCCGAGCATTACCTCATCAACGCCGCGCGCGGGCCAATCGTCGACGAGAAGGCCCTGGTGCGCGCACTCAAGGAAGGCTGGATCAAGGGAGCGGGCCTCGACGTTTACGAACGAGAACCGAAGATGGAGCCAGGGCTGACCGATTGCTGGAATGCCGTGCTGCTGCCGCATCTCGGAAGCGCCACCGTGACCGCCCGCGCCGCGATGGCCGAAACCGCGGCGAAGAACCTGATCGCTGCGGTCGACGGGCAAACCCCGCCTAACCTGGTCAACCCGGAAGCGCTCGCCGTTCGCCGCTGAGGTGACGATCCGGCTCCTGGCCATCGATCTCGATGGGACGCTGGTCAACCACGAGCTCGTCATGAATCCGCGCGATGTGGCCGCGGTCAAGGCCGCGGCGGCCGCCGGAGTGACCGTCGTGCTGGCCACCGGTCGCATGTTCAAGTCGTCGCTCCGCTACGCTGAGCCACTCGGCCTCAGGGGCCCGATCATCAACTACCAGGGTGCCGTCGTGCGCGAGATTGCCAGCGGTGACGTCTGGTATCGATGCGAGCTGACGGTGCCGATGCAGCAACGGGTGCTCGCGCTCGCCGAGCCCAGGGACTGGCACGTCAACGCCTATGTGGACGAGCGCGTGTATACGGCGCGCGCCCGGCCCGAGGCGGACCTGTATGGCCGGATCGCAATGGTGCCTTACGAGGTGGTGGGGCCGCTTTCGGAATGGGTGCGCCAGGACGCGACCAAGATGGTGCTCGTCGACCTGGACCCGGCAGAGGTGCCCGCGCGTATTGCCGAGCTGAGCGCCTGGATGGGGGAGGTTGCGCGGGTGACGCGATCGCTGGATTGGTTCGTCGAAGTCGTCAACCCCGAGGTGTCCAAGGCACGGGCATTGGCGATGGTGGCGGACCGGCTCGGTATCGACCAGGCCGAGGTCTGTGCGATCGGCGACAACCTGAACGATGAGGACATGGTGCGATGGGCTGGTTTCGGTGTGGCCATGGGCACCGCGCCGGCGGCGCTGAAGAAGCTCGCCAAGTACGTCACCGGCAGCATTGACGAGGCCGGGGTCGCCCAGGTCATCGAGCGCTTCGTGATCGGGAAAGAGGAACTGTTGGTCCGGGCGTAATCCAGCGCAACCTTATATATACTTGGGCTTCCGCGGCCCCGTGGTGTAGCGGTCTAACATGCCTCCCTGTCACGGAGGAGATCGGCGGTTCGAATCCGCTCGGGGTCGCCAGATATAGTCGATATAATCATTTATTAGTGTATTTGCATCAACTTGGTCGGCACTAAGATCCGTGGGCCGATGAGGCGGCTGCTAGCTCTTTTGGCGTAGGAGCTACTGGCTGGTGCGTCCCCTCCCAGCTGGCGATCTGGGTCCGAGAGTTGAACCCCAGCTTATTCAGGATGTTCAGGACGTGGTATTCGGCGGTGCGCTCGGAGATCACCAGTTTGGCGGCGATTTGCTTGTTAGTGAGGCCCTTAGAAACAAGGGCCGCTATCTCTTGTTCCCTGGTCGTTAGTGAGATGGGTGATTCAACAGAAGCCGCCGAGCCGGGCTTCGGTTTTACGGGCTCTTTCTGATCCACCGCAAAGGCAGCGCCTTCATCGATCGTCATGACTCGGCCTCGTGCGAATGCCACGTCAAAGGCGCTCTTTCCCATCTCCTGTACGGCGATAGCGACGGAATGTTCGTGTTGCTCCTGATTGATTGAGTGAGATGGCAGGAAACTCAACTCACGAACATGCTCGGCGGCACCAAGGAGCGTGGCGGCCCGTTGGTGTGCACCGCTCTCGGCCGCCATCCAGGCAAGCGTCTCTAGCAAGAAGGCAAGTCCGTTCCGGTCATCAAGCGCGTGCTTGCAGATAGCACCCTCTTTTGCCTCGCTTTCCGCGCGTTCTCGTTCGCCGCGCATCCATCTGGCTTGGGACATGAAGTTGAGCACATAGCCGCGATCCCAGAGCTCCCCGCACTCCCTGCTGATTGCCATGGCTTGCTCTCCGAATTGAACGGCGCGATCCGGTTCACCCAGCGTGACGGCGATCAAGCAGAGTACGTTCAGAGTCTGCATTTCAATTACCTTGAGTTTCATCAGTCGAGTAAGCGACAGCGCTGATTGGGCCAGTTCCATGGCCCCTGTTGCGTCTCCTGCGCTCAATCGAGAAACAGACAACAAGAACGAAGACCAGGCCACAACCTCGTCATCTTTCACGATCTTTCCTATTCGAAGGCTCTCGCGGCTAAGCTCGCCGCAGCCTGCGTAGTCGTTCTGGGCAGTGGCCGTGGTCGCCGCCACCCACAAAAGACGGGCGCGGGAAAGAGAATCCGACGGAGCTAGGTCGGCCAATGACATAAGCACTCGGTGCACATCCCTCCACGGCCCGCGGCACTCCCAATAGACCATCAGGTCTTGTGCCATCTCCGCGACGGCGGTCACTTCACCAGGCTGCGTCAGGCAGAAGTCAAGCGCCGCCCATAGGTTGTCACGCTCCCCATACATGTGGTTGACCATCTTGGCTTGGCTGCTGTCCCAGGCTCCCACAGACTTCGATAGGGTGCGGATCCAGTCGAAGTGCCGCTTCCGCATGGTCGTTTCCTCGCCGACCTCGCGCAATCGCAACCTGCCGTACTGCCGAAGCGTTTCCAGGAGCCAGTAACGAGGGACCTCACCCGTACTCAGTTCGCGCTTCAAGATCGATTTCTCGACCAGCGTCCCGAGGAGGTCAACGATCCGATCTGCCGGACGCAGCTGATCAGAACAGACCTCGATCGCAGCTTCCTCGTCGAAGCCTCCAGCGAACACCGAAAGCCTGGCCCAAAGGAGCCGCTCGTCCTCATCGAGCAGCCCATAGCTCCAAGCAATCGTAGACTGCAACGTCTGCTGGCGCGACTCCGCGCCGCGGTTCCCTGCTCCCAGTATTGAAAGCTCACTCGCGAGTCTCTGGTTGAGCTGATCGACACTCCACGAGCCCAGGCGGGCAGCCGCCAATTCCAGAGCCAACGCGATGCCGTCCAACCGTCGACAAAGGTTTAGAACAGCCGCTGCATTGCTGGCGTCGACGGCGAAGCTCGGAAGGACAGCCGCTGCGCGCTCGCTAAGCAGTCTCACCGCGTCGGAGCTTAGGAGGCGCGCAACCGCGACGGCATCCGCTCCCTCCGGCATCGCCAGCGGCGGCACCAGCATTCTGGTCTCTCCGGCGATGCCCAGCGGTTGCCGGGTCGTTGCCAGCAGGCGAAGCTCGGGACAAGCGGTTAGCAGCGTGGTGGCGAGCACAGCGCACCTGTCGAGGAGATGCTCGCAGTTGTCGAAGATCAGCAGCAGGTGCTTCTCGGCGAGATAGTCGGTCAGCGCCGACAATGGCCAGCCGGCCGAACGGTCCTGGAGACCCAGGGCATGGAAAACCGCCTGGGTCACCAGCTGCGGGTCCTCAATCGGCGCCAGCGGGACGAACCAGACGCCATCCGGAAAGGCGCGGGCCAGCTCGCTTGCGGCGCGGAGCGCGAGCCGGGTCTTGCCCACGCCCCCGGTTCCCGTCAACGTCAGCAGCCGCGAGGCCCCGAGCTGCTGTTTGATCTCGGCGAGCTCGCGGCGACGCCCAACGAAACTCGTCAGTTCCGCCGGGACGTTGTGTAGGCCGCGCCCCGAGCGCTGAGTGCGCATTCCACCCCTCTCTAGGCGATCAACGATAGACCTTT
>Ga0207646_10000123_pt1 | contig 105739 bp, 94 predicted proteins | sample KBSK5502metaG_FD_184343 | JGI IMG/M metagenome (GOLD analysis project Ga0207646, IMG submission 184343) | Corn, switchgrass and miscanthus rhizosphere microbial communities from Kellogg Biological Station, Michigan, USA - KBS K5-50-2 metaG... | ecosystem: Host-associated > Plants > Roots >... | reverse complement strand
CGCCGAAGCCGACCCTCGCTGGAACCGCTAGCCAGCCAAGACAAGTGTGGGCACGCGCCGCTTAACCCGTGGGCTGCCCCGCAGCCAGACCCCGTTTCCCCAGATCAGCGCCAAACGTGAAGACCTCACCCGTCCTGACCTGGTGTTTTTGTTATCCCTTTACCCTGGTCGATGACCGTTTCCGGGCCATGGTTGCTCCACGTTTGCTCGTCAGTCCGAACATAGTTGATCATGGTGCCGGAATGCCCGGCAAGGCCCCTACCGATGGTTATACACAGCGTGACATCTAGCGAGAAGGCGCAGGTAGAGGGCTCGTCGCCGATGCGGCCCGGCGGGAACGGCCGGGTGTCCCGCTGACGCCATGGTCTCTGCGCATGGGCGGCTGTTACGCCTGGATCGCCAGCCAGGTACACGCGAGGTCCATCGCAGGTAAATGCCAGGTCCAGCGCGCTCCGTAACCGGGAGCCGCGACGGCAGAGGTCGCGGGTTCTGCGGGCCGCTCTCAAGTCCAGCAGGCGGGTGGATGGAGTTCTCGCAATCCGCAGGCCACCGGGCCGGGGAGGGCCTCCCCAGTTCCCGCCGTCACCATCGATACGTTCCGCGCCCCATACGCCGGGGAGTCCCTCACGGCTGCGCTTCCAGGCTCTACACCGCTTCCATGGCCTTCGCCCTGAATTCGGGGACTCGGCACTCCCTGCTCCCGCCCTTGCGGGCAGGACCTCTAACGACGCCGCAGGCTTCGCGTCATGCCACGGACCGCATCGTCGCTCCCCCTTACAGGGCTTTCGACGCTGGGCTCCGGCCCCGCCCGTTTCCCGGCGAAGCCGCCAGCCTGCTACCGGGCCACCTGGCACCTACCCGGACCGGACTCACACCGGCAGGCGACGACGAGCTTGTCGAACACGAAGATCCACCATGGCACTACGTCACGGTGTCACCTCCCGCTCCGCTGGGCGCACGAACGATCGAGGCTAGAGATGCGGAGCATTCTGCTCCCCAACGATGCCGCCGCGGCATCGCAGCGCCGCAGACCGCCGGAGTCAGGTCAGCTTGGAGGACCCCTGCGGCCCGCGATCCGCGACTTCGCCCTGGATTCCGTCAAACCGGATCCGGCTCATCGTGCGTGAACTCTGGCGCGGGGAATGATCACGCTGGGCCTCGCCACGCCGACCGGTTGATGTGGAGTCCCGGGATGTGACTTTCAGGGCTTTATGCGCTCATCCTTTGGCTTCACGTGACGCAGTGCCGGCACGGTGTCCGGTCTTGGTTTGGGCTGGGGAAGTAGAACTCTGTGTGAATTCCTGTTCGGCAGGCGTCTGGTAGTCGGCCAGGATTGCTCCAGTCGCTGCCCCGCTGGCTTCGATAGATGCAAGGAGCTGGGAAATCTCGCGAATCTGCTAGCCGTCGGTGTCCATGCTTGGGAGGGATTGCCGCCGGCCTGGGCCTGGGCTGTCGTCTTGGCCGGCGCCAGGCTGAGGCCGGTGCCCAGGGTGGTTGCGGGCGCGTAGTTGTCAGGCGGGGACGGTGCTGGTGAGGTCGGCGGGGTCGGGGCGGCCGGAGCGGTAGAGCAGGGCGGTGAGCAGCGCGCCGGCGGTGAAGAAGGCGGTGGCGGCCCAGTAGGCGGTGGTGTAGCCGTGGACGGCGGCGTGCTGCAGGAGGGCCGGGGTGATGGCGGCGTGGGGGCGCAGGTAGCTGGTGGTGGCGCTGGCCGCCAGGGTGCTGAGCAGGGCGATGCCGACGGCGCCGCCGACTTGCTGGGTGGTGTTGACCAGCGCGGATCCGACGCCGGTGTCCTGGCCGCGGAGCCGGGCGGTGCCCAGGCTGATGGCGGGGGCGAAGATCAGGCCGAGGCCCAGGCCGAGGACCAGCAGCGGGCCGAGGACTGCGGCGGGGTAGCTGCTGGTCACGGTCAGGCGGGTCAGCCAGGCCATGCCGGCGGCGCTGGTGAGCATGCCGGTCGGCAGGGTCAGCCGCGGCCCGATGCGGGTCAGCAGCACGTTCGCGCCGAGAACCGAGCCGGCGATGGTGGTGGCGACCATGGGCAGGAACGCCAGCCCGGTGCGGACCGGGGTGTAGGCCTGGACGGCCTGCAGGTAGTAGGTCAGGAACAGGAACACCGAGTAGATCCCGGCGCTGGCCAGGGTCAGCGCGATGATCGAGGCGGCGCGGTCGCGGTCGGCGAGCACCCGCAGCGGCAGCAGCGGCGCGGCGGCCCGGGCCTGCCAGCCGGCGAAGGCGGCGAGCAGGACGGCCGCGCCGGTCAGCGACAGCCAGGAGGCGGGCGCGTGCCACCCGCCGGCCTGGGCCCGGGACAGCCCGAAGACGAGCAGGAACAGCCCGGCGGAGACCAGGACGGTGCCGGGCAGGTCGATCTTGGGCCGGTGTGCCGGGCGGTCCGGCCGGCGCAGGAACGCCGCCGCCCCGATCAGCCCGATGGCGGCAAAGGCCAGGTTGACGTACAGCGTCCAGCGCCAGTTCAGGTGCTCGGTCAGCAGGCCGCCGAGCAGCAGGCCGACCGCGCCGGCGATCCCGGCGACCGCGCCGAAGATCGCGAACGCGCGGCCGCGGGCCGGGCTGCCGGCGAACATCGCGGTGACGATTGCCAGCGCGGCCGGCGCGAGCAGCGCCCCGAACGCGCCCTGGGCGGCCCGGCCGGCGGCCAGGACCGCGAAGTTCGGCGCCGCCCCGGCCAGCGCGGACGCGGCGGCGAACCCGGCCAGGCCGGCCATGAAGGTGCGGTTGCGGCCGAGCAGGTCCGACAGCTTCCCGCCGAGCAGCAGCAGGCTGCCGAATGCCAGCGCATAGGCGGTCACTACCCACTGGCGGTCCGCGTCGGAGAACGCCAGCGCCCGCTGCGCCGACGGCAGCGCGATGTTCACCACGGTCACGTCCAGCACCACCATCAGCTGCGCCACGCTGGCGACGGCGAGCACCCACCACCGCCGCGCCACGCCGCGCGTCTCGCGTGCGCCGAGCGGAGCCGGGGCATAGATCTTCGTTGCCATGACTGGCCTCTCCTGTTCGGTTCGCGGGATCCCGGGCTGTCGCCGGGCCTCCGCCTTAATCTCTGAGACATTTTGTCTCACAAGGCCACTATGTCGCCTCCTCGACTATGAGTCAAGTTGTCTCATAAACTATGAGGATGACATCGCCCGCCACTGATCCACGCGCCGCCCGAAGCCGTGAGGCAATCCTTGCCGCCGCCTATGACCTGCTCGCCCGGGACGGACCGGGCGCCATCACCCATCAGCGGGTGGCCCAGCAGGCCGGCGTCGGCCGGGCCACGGTCTACCGGCACTGGGCGGCCCCCGAGGACCTGCTCGGCGACGTGCTCTTCTCAGCCGAGCTGCCGTTCTTCGCCACCCCCGCCCTGCCCCTGCGGCCCTGGCTGCACGCCGAGCTGCGCCAGCTCGCCGACGAGCTCGCCCTCCCGCCGGTCGCATCGCTCGCCATCGCGCTGATGGAGCAGACCCGGTCCGGCGGCGCCGGCGCCAGTCCGCACCGGCACATCACCGCAATCACCGAGCGGCTCGCCGCGGCGTTCGCGCTCGCCGTCGACGCCGGCGAACTCGACAAAGCGCCCGACGCGGACCTGGCCGCCGCGCACCTGATCGGCCCGCTGGTCTACCGGACCACCCTGCAAGCCGCGGCGGTACCCGACAGCCTGCTCACCGCGGTCATCGACAGCGTCGCGCACTGGCGGGCACCGGACCCGGCGCGATCCCGCCCGGCCTCAGCACCCGGCCAGCCCGCGGGCAGCAACCAGGTGACCAATGCGGTGGCCCAGCCGTGACCGGCAGGCGGGACCGCAGCAGCGGGGGCACGGAGGGAAGCCCCCTGCGGCGTCATTGCATGTGGGTGGCGAGCCAGTCGAGCATTGGCTCGGGGTGGCGCTGGAATTCCAGGTAGCCGTCCCACCGCCGGGTGGTGCCGCCGACCCACTGGAGCTTCTTGTCGGGGACGGGGATGTTGTCGAACATGGTCTGCACGTCGCCAGGCTCGGTGAGCACGTCGTCGTGCACCTGGTAGAGGAAGGTGGGGACGCGGACGTTGCGGGCCCATTCCCGGGGGGCGCGGCGCGCGAATCCGATGCTGGTGCGCAGGATGAGCCGCTGTTCCAGATCGTCGATGCGGTCAGCGGGGACGCCTGCCATGGCCAGGCGCCGCTGGACGATGGTCTTCATGGTGACCGGCTGCGGGCCCACGAGGCAGCGGACTCCGGCGAATGCCTCCGGGTACTGCGTCATGGCCGCGAACGTGGAGCTGCAGCCCAGGCAGCGGCTGAACAGGCCGATCGTCACGTCCGCGGTGTCGGGTCGGCTGCGCGCGTAGGCCAGCGAGCCGGCGACGTCACGCGCCTCGAAGATGCCGCTGGAGGCGATGCCGCCGTTGGCTGCGCTGCTGTGACCGAAGTTGCGCAGGTCGTAGGCCAGCACGCTGTACCCGGCGTCATGCAGGATCTTGTAGTCCGGGACGAGGTTGACCTCGAAGTCGTTACCGCTAGGTGCCCAGATTGACCGCCACGGCTCGAGATGGGCCGGTATCCCGGCGCGGCTGAAGCCCATAGGATGGTTGGCGATGATCAGCTTGTCCGACCCGGCGGCTGGGATGAACCAGCCCTCCAGCGGCACCCCGTCCAATGCCGGGAAGGTGACGTCCTGGTAGTCCAGGCCGTGCTCGGCGGGAGAGCGCAGGATCGGCGCGCGAAGCTGCTGGGCGAATGAGTCGGCCATGCCCTGCAGCAGGCGGTCGATCTGGTCCTCGGTCAGCGCGGGCGCTGCATGTTCCTCGGTCACGTGATGTCTTGCTGGTTGTTGCCGGTTATCAGGTGGAGGTCGCGGCGCGTCACCGGCCTCAGAGCCCGAACGCATTCCCGCCGTTGGCCATGATCGTCTGGCCAGTGATCCAGCCCGCCTCGTCGGCCGCGAGCAGGAAGACGCTCCCTGCGATGTCGGCGGGTTCGGCCTCGCGGTGGATCACCTGGCGGCCCAGGCTGGCATCCACGATTGCCTGCGGGAGCCCCTCGGTCATCGCCGTCCGGGTCAGTGATGGAAGCACGGCGTTGATGGTGATCCCCTCGTCGCCCAGCGTCGCTGACAGCGCGCGGGTGAAGCCGATGACGCCCATCTTGCTGGTGCGGTAGGCGATCGAGACGGGGCTGGCGATCGCGACCGTTGCCGAAGCGATATTGATGACCCGGCCCCAGCCACGTCCGCGCATGAGCGGCAGGAACGCCTTGCACATGAGCATCGGCCCGTTCAGGTCCACGGCCATGACGCGTTGCCAGAGGTCGAAGTCGAGTTCATCCCAGGTCGCAGCCTCGAAGGTCCCAGCGTTGTTGACCAAGATGTCGACGTGCCCCAGTTCTTCGGCGACCCGATCGCGGGCAGCTTCGATCGAAGACCGATCGCTGACGTCGAGCGTCACCGGGACCGCCTCGTGGCCCCCGTCGGCAATGAGGGCGATCGTCTCACTCGCATCGCCGCGGTCCCCGAGAACGACGCGTGCTCCGCGCTCGGCGAGGCCCACGGCTATGGCTTGGCCGATGCCCCGGGTGGTTCCGGTCACCAGCGCTACCCGTCCGGCGTGGGGTTCAGGGGTGTTGCTTGTTGGCATGTGACTTGCCTTTCTGTGATTGCGAGTCTGTGATTGCGAGCCAACTGGCGCTACGAGGTGACCGCCGGCTTCAGGACCTCGTCGGCCCACTGGCGGAAGCTGGTCGGCGTGGAGTTCTCGGGTGTGCGCTGGACGCCGTTGTCAAGGCCCTCGTTCTTCGCCCAGGCCATGTCGGTCATCCCCTGAGCCATCGCATCGGACATGCCGAAGCTGACGAACCTCTCCTTGTAGGCCTCGAACGCGGTCCGCTGGAAGCGGACCTCCTTCCCGAGCACGTCCGACATGATCTCGGCCATGTCGTTGAACGACAGATCCTCGGGTCCGAGCAGCGGGACCTCGCCGGCGCCGCCCCAGCTTGCGTCGAGAAGCAGGCGCGCTGCCGCGGCAGCGATGTCGCGGGTGGCTACCGTCGGTAGCTTGCGGCCGCCCGCGATCGGCGAGAAGAACACGCCCTGGTCCCTGATCGACGCGGCCTGGCGGAGCGTGTTGTCCATGAACGAGGGATTGCACAGCGCCCGGAATGCGACTCCGCTGGCCGCGATCAGGTCGTCCATCGCGAGCGAGCCGGTGACGTAACCGGCCCGGTCGGCCCAGGGCGTGCCCCGGCCGAGCGCGGATACTGCGACGACGCGGCCGACGCCGTGCCTCTTGAAGGCCTCGGCAGCGGGTTGTGTGAAGCCGACGAAGCCGGCTTCAACCGAAGGGGCTCGCGGGTCCGGCGGCACCAGCCAGAAGACGGCGTCGGCGCCAGAGAATGCCTTGTTCACGACCGCGGCCTCACCGTGCGAGCCCTCGACGATGTCGAGGCCTTTGCGGACGCCGGCCGGGAGTTCAGCCGGATTGCGGACGATGACCCGCAGCTCTTCGCCGCTGTCAAGCAGGTTGCCGAGGACCTGGCTGCCGATCTGGCCGGTGGGTGTGGTGATGACGATCACGGAAGCCTCCCGGGGTCGATTCTTTTGCTTGCACGTATGTGTGCATTCTTTTGCATGCTCACCTGCATGTCAAGAGTTCCTTGCCAACACGCCTGCATGTAATATGGGTTCTATGCCGCGCAAGTACTCGATGGACATCCGCCGCGAGGTGGCCGCTCTACGCCGGCGGCGCTTTATCGAAGCGACAGTCGAGGTGCTCGGAGAGGTGGGCGCAGACCGCCTGACGATGGACATGGTCGCCAAGCGGGCGGACGCCGCCACCCGGACGATCTACAACTACTTCCCCACGCGCCAGGACCTCCTGAGCGCGGTCCAGGCGGAGTCGTTGCAAGCGTTCCGGGATACGCTGCAGCTCGAAATCCCCGAGACCGGGGAGCCGGCTGAGCGTCTCGGGCAGTTCGTTGCCGTCCTGTTCGACATGTACGAGCAGCAGGGCGCGGCGCTCACCACGCTGCTCGAATTCGACGAACCCGGCATCCGTGCACAGGTGCAGGAGATGCGGGCATGGCGCCGGGATCGCCTGGAGCAGATCCTGCGACCGGCGAGGGACACCCTCCGGCTTCCGGTCGGCCAGGCCGTTGCCTTCGCGTTCGTGATGACCAACCACGTCTCGTGGCGCGTGCTCCGGGAGGAAATTGGCCTGACGCAGGGCCAGGCCGTCGAAACGGCCACTACCGGGATCGAAGCCGGATTGTTCCGCGTAAGCGCGCGCCGCACACGCGGCAAGGCAGCTGCGCGCGGCATCAGGTAGTGAGGCAGGACAGTGTTCATGAGTTCGGGTGCCAGGGCTGCCGTCATTGCGCGCTCCCCTTTCCGTGACGTCGCGGCCTGGGCGGCGGCGCGGGAGGCGCGGCCGAGACGGCGTCGGCCAGCGTGGTGAGCCACTGCTGCATCAGCGCCACCTCAGGTCTGGTGAGCGGCGTGTCCTCGGCGGCAAGCCTGCTGCTGAGTGTTGCCGCCGCGCTCGCGATCGTGAGCTCTCCCGCGCGTTCGGGCTGGTGAGTCTCGGCCGCGGCGCCTTGGGGCACGGTGATCCATGCGATCACTGCCTCTCGCAACTGCGTCGCGAACGTTCCGTCCCCGTACAGGTCAGGCTGTGAGATCAGCGACAGCGCGGCGCCGGTGGTCGCGGACAGGACAATGCGCGACGCAGCCTCCGCCGACATCCGCAGCTGGCCGCGGCCGGCGCCGAGCTCCAGCCGGTCGTAGAGCATCTGGTACGCCTCGCGTACCGCTGCGCTGTTAGCGGCAACCGCCGGGGACCACATCAGCTTGTAGAAGCTCGGGTTCTCGCGGGCGAACTCCAGGTGGTTGTCCCAGCCCGCCCGGATGTCGTCAGCCACATGGTCGTGGACGACAGCCGCGACGGCGTGCTTGGTCTCCAGGAAGGCGGCCCAGCCGAAGTCGACCACGGCAGCAAGCAGCCCATCCTTGTCGCCGAAGTGGTGGTACAGGGTCGGCGCGGTAACACCAGCTGCATCACAGACGGCCCGCGTGGAGACGTCCACGTCCGCGGACTGGGCAAGGAGGCCAGCGGCGGTCTCGATGATGCGGCTTCTCACGGTCATGAGCTGAGACTAGCGGTCTTGTATAGCGCTAGTCAAGCCGTTGATATAGCATCGCTATGGATGCTGGCTCGCTGAGCCCGCCGTCCCGTGCCCCCGTAACAACGGTCAGCTCCGATGACCATCAGTGCGTTGCTGGCGTGTGGTGCGGCCGTGGTCTCTGGCGACGCCAGCGAGGACTTCTGGGAGCGGCACGCGCTGCGCGCGGGCCTGGCTGCAAACGTGATCGTGGTGATGCAGCGGTGATTACACACAGCACCCATCGATCCGGCTCAGTCTCCGCACCCATGATTGCTCGAGCTTGATCGCTGCTCTTGTGTGGGGCCGCGCTGAGGCCAGTGTGGGGCCGCGAGAGAGTGCGCGAGAGAGCCGTTCGCGCTGGCTCACAGGACGCTGTCCCGTCTCCTCTGCCTGGTCAGGGTGTGGGCGCAGCAATACCTCCCGGCCGGGTGGCTCACCCGCCGAGTGTGATCCGGTGTTCGGTTTCGTTCCTTCCTGCGTCGGCTGTCATCGGCCAGGTTGCCCCTCGGGGCGCTGAGTGCGCGCGGTGGTGGGTCTCGTCAGCGGGGCCCGGCGCGGTCCCGGCGGTGGGGGGGCCGATCTCGCGGGCCGGGTGCGCCCGGGACCGTCGGCCGGGTGGCCGCCGGGTGTTTCTTCGCTTCCTCGCCTTTCCGGTGTCCCGGCGCCATCGACGGCGGGTGCCGGGGGAATAGCGGCGCCTCCGGTTTGGGCGCGCCGGCCTGGCAGCCCAGGCGGGCAAGCTGCAGCAGGCCGGTGGCGGGCTGGCCGTCGAGCATCCTGGCCAGCGCGCCGACCAGCAGGGTAAAGACCCCGTCGACCAGCGGCGACCGAGGCGGCGGCGGCCCCGGCGCCGGGCCCAGGCCAGCCGGGTCGTACCCGTCCAGGAGGCGCTGCAGCTGCCCGCCGGTGACCGCCTGGATCTGTGCGGTGGTGAGCCCGGCGTGCAGGGCACAGCGGATCGCGACGATCGCCGCCGCGGCCGGCGTGCCGTACGGGGCGTCGCTGCCCAGCAGGATCCGCCCCGGGGGCACGTGCGCGAACAGCGCTAGGTGGTCGGCCAGGTTCCACCAGGCGGTGTCGAAGAACACGCTTGGGTGGTCGCCGAGCCGCCGCCAGATCCAGGCCAGATCGGTGACGCCCAGGTGCGCCAGGATCAGCGGCGCCCCCGGATACCGGTCACCGAGCATCAGCGCGTCCCGGCCGAGCGAATCAATCCCCAGGCCAGCGTGGATGATCACCGGCAGCCGGCGCTCCGCCGCGGCGGCGAACACCGCCGCCACGCCGGCGTGGCGCAGATCGAACCGTTCCGCCCGCGGGTGCAGCTTCACGCCGCGGGCGCCCGCAGCCACGCATCGCTCCAGCTCGCGGACCGGGCCGGTGTCTGGATTGACCCGGCAGAACGGGACCAGCCGGCCCTGCGACGCTGCCGCGGCAGCCAGCACCGCGTCGTTGGCCTCCCGGTAGTCGGCTCGCTCCATGAGCGGGAACACCACCGCCCGCGCCCCGGCCAGGGTGAGCGCGCCGGTGAGTTCGGCGGGCGAGCAACGCCATCCATCGGAGTCGTTGCCGCCGAGGTGGGTGTGGGCATCGGCCAGCCGCATCCCCGGCACCCGGCCGCTTAGGCGGCGCAGCCACGGCAGCAACAGCTCATCCGCATATACGCGCCCACGCTAACCAGCGCGGCCAGGACGAAAGCCGCCGCCCCCAGCAAGCCGCCCCAGCGCCCAGTGCACCGCCAGCGCCGGCATCGCCAGCACCGCGATCACGACCAGGCTGGTTCCGACCGCTTGGTACATGCGCAGGCCGAAGACCAGCAGATACGCCGGGACGAGCAGGAACCCGCCGCCGTTGGCGAGCAAGCCGGTGAACACGCCGATTCCCGCGGCCGCAGCGACCAGCAGCGGCCGGTTCTGGCGGCGCCGGGTGCCGGCCTCCCGCGTCTGTTCTTTAACTGGCCACAGCACGCGCAGGCCCACCACGACCAGCACCACACCCGAAACGATGAGCAGGGCGCCCGAGACGGCCCTCTCAGGCATCCAGGCAACGACCCAGCCCTTGGGCCGGCCAACCCAGACCGGGATCATCCAGCACCACCAGGGAAAGGGGTGACCAGGCCAGCGAACGCACCGCCGAGAGCCGCCAGCACGCACAACCCGACCCGCCTTAGGGGTATTGACAATGGCCGACGTGAAAGGATTCCGGCATCGTTGGATGAGACCGGAAAGAGGTCAGAGCCAGCGCAGGTGCTCGTAGTCACCTTGCATCTGGAGGCGGCGCCACAGCACCCCGGCCGGGGAGATCTGGCTGGCGTGCTGCAAGGCGGCCCGCCGCTGCCTGGCGCGGCTGACCCGCACGCAGATGTCCACCTCGCCGGCCGGCCGGCGAACGGCGCGACGGTCGCCACTCCGAGTTCCGCGCTGGCCTGCCGCAGCTCCTCCCCGTACCACAGACAGATCGGCGTTGCGCTCGTTCAGCGTGGATGCTTCTCCGCGCGTGAAGCACAGGACGTGCACGGCCGAGCCGGCCGAGGTCATCGCATCGATCACCGCGCCGAGCCCAAACGTCTCGTCATCCGGATGGGCGACCACGGCCAGGGCACTCCGCCAGGCGGGCAGCGCCCGCCTGGGCCGGACCGCGAATGGGGCGTCGCTGCTATGCGGGGCGGATGGCATACCGGACTGACCTGCCATCGGCCACCTCCTCCAGCCCGGCCCGCTTCGCCCGTCCGGCCGTCGAGCCTGGGACCGGATTACCCCAATCAGATCTCGCCAGAGATCGCCCCCACGGCATCCCGCCGCCAGGCCACGGCATTCCGGCCAGCATTGGGCTCGGCCCGTCACGAGCGCGGCGCGGGTGGTTGGCTGAGGATGCCCAGCAGCTCATCCGGCGGGACCGGAGATGACCTGGGCATCTGCACCCCGCCGGGACGGCACGCCAGCAGACGAAACCCGCCGTCGCGGCCTCGCCGTCGCGGGCCGGTTCCGGCTGCGGCAGATCGCCGGGGGCTGGCACAGCGTGGACCGGGCCGCGCTGTCCCCGCCGCCCGCGCGGGTCCTCGACGCCGGGTGCGGTGACGGCGCCCTGTCCGCCTGGCTGGCCCGGCTCGGGTACCAGGTCACCGCGATCGACGTGGACCCGGCCGCCGTCGCCAGGGCGCGCGCGTCGGGAGTTCCGGCCGTGCAGGCCGATCTTGCCTCCTGAGCAGCCGCGACACGATGGCGCTCCGCGTCCGCCCGTGCTGCTCCGCGATCACCGCGAGGTCGGCGCCCGCCCGCACCGCCGCGACGAGCTCCTCATCTTCCTCCCCCGTCCACCGCGCCCCCGGCGAGGCAAGCGGAGCATCACCGACACCTTCGGCAGCAGATCCGGTGCTCACGCACGGATAATGCTCCCGTGCGCGGCGACACCGCAAGACACGAGCTGCCGCGATCGTCACCGTCCCGCGGCATGCTGGAAGGAGTGCGCATTGACGACACCGATCCCGATCCTGCTGCGACGCGACGGGCCAGTTCCGCAACATGAACGCCGCGGGTCAACAGTTACCACTTACATGCCTGGTGTTTGTAAAAGATCCCAAAGGATTTGTAAGGTCCCAATGTGGACATAGTGGCTTCTGAAAACGAACTCCGTGACGCCGCACGGCTCGCGCGGGAGAGCGTTGTCGTGGCTAACGCCGTCACGCTGGCCCGCTGGATCGGCACGGGCCGCCGTCCGGTGACGGCCGCGCAGGTGCTGCGCAAGGCCGACATTCCTGCGGCGGGCGCGGCTCTCGGCGTGGAGGTGCCGCCGCGGCCGCGCACGATGGCCGACATCCGGGCCCTGCACCGGCCCTGGCGCGTCGCGGTCGCGACCGGCCTGCTGCAGGTCGGCGGCGGCTGGGTGACCGGCGGTCCCGCGCTGGCACACTGGCCGCCCGCCGATGCGGACCTGCTCGCCGGATGGCTGGCCGCCCTGCGCGCGGTGTGCGCGGCGGAGTCTTATCCCCAGGATGAGGACAGCGTGCGCCTGCTGGTGCTGGCCCTGCTCAAGGTGCTCGGCGAGGACCGCGTGCCTCGCGCGGACCGCCTGTGGGACCCGGTGTACGCGACGCTGCGTGACCTGTGCGACCGATACGACAAGTCGTTCTGGGAGCCGTTGCACGCCGCCGACAGGTACTACGACCTGGACACCGAAACGCCGCTTGCCGGGCTGGTGGCGCTGCTCGCCGAGTTCGGCGCGGTGACCGGCGACCCGGGCAAGCCGATGATCACCCCCCTGGGCCGCTGGGCGGCCGGGCGTCTGCCTGAAGGCCTGCCCGGCCTCGCGGATCCGGGCCTGCCGGCCGCCGAGATGATCGCCGAGGCCGCCCGGTTCAGCGAACTCGAACAGCGGGACCATGTCGCGTGGGGTTGGCTGGCCGAACGCCGGCCCGTCGAAGCGGCAGGGGAGATCCTCGCCGCCGCCGAACAGATGTCACCGCTACTGCGCAGCGCGGCCATCGGGGTGGCGCAAAGGCTAGGCCCGGACATGCTGCCGGCCTGGCGGGACATGGCGGCGGCGCCGCGCGTCGGCCCGCACGCCCGCGCGGTGCTGGCCGCCTGGGATCAGGGCCCCGCACCCAGCGACGCCGACTGGCACTGGCTGGCGGTGGAGGCCGCGGCAGCCGCGCTGGAGGACAAGGGCGCGGACGAGGCGCTCACCCGCGTCTGGGAGAGCATGCCCGGGACGGACCTGGACACGCGCCTCGCGAAGGTCCGGGCCGCCGGCCACCCGGATGCCGCGAAACTTGCGCAGGCCCTGGCGGAGTTCGCCGCCTCCGGTGCGCCGAACAGCATCGACCAGGTGGCCGAACTGAAGGTTTCCCTCCCGGGTTCGCGGCCGCTTATCTGGCGGCGGGTCCGCCTGCCGCTCACCGCCACCCTCGGCGACCTGCACGACGCGATCCAGGTGCTGTTCGGCTGGGACGGCGACCACCTGCACGTGTTCCAGGCTGGGAAGAAGCACTACAGCGACCCGTTCGTGAACCTTGACGAGACCGGGGACGAACTGGCGGCCCGGGTCCGTGACGTGCTGGCGCCCGGCGGGAAGATCAGCTACACGTACGACCTCGGGGCCTGCTGGGAACACGAGATCACGCTGGAGAAGATGATGCCGCGTGACCCCGGGCAGGATTACCCGGTCTGCGTGGGGTACAAGGGCGACTCCCCGGTCGAGTACTGGTCCGAGGACGACCCGGAAGAACCCGAGCCGTTCAACCTGGCCGAGGTCAACCGCAAGCTGGCCGCGCTCGGCGAGGCGGGGGAATGACGTGGCGCTTCCAGCCAGGAACCACGACGAGCCGTCCCTCGCCTCCTCATCGAGCGCAGCGCGGAACTGAAACGCCCCGGTCGGTTCGTGGAGTTCTTCGGTACCGACGAACTGGTCCTGCCGCCCGCCAAGGCTCAGGAACGGCTCAACGACTATTACCGGCACCGGCAGGAGGCCGCGCTCGCCCGGCAGCCTGCCCGGCGTCGGCCGCGGCACGTCGTCAGCGTGGACGTGCCCGCCCTCGAGCTTCCGTCCGAACTCGTCGACGCCGACACGATTGGGGTCATCTACGACGACACCGACGGGCTGAACTTCTACGACGAATACGGCAGGCTCCGCGACCTGTTCGCCGACCCGGCTCTCGCGGCCGACAAGCGGTACGTGGACGTGCTGCGCGGATACCTGGGGGCGGAGACGATCGGCCCGCTGCCGTTCCGCCGCCTGGCCGCAGCCCACGCGCAGACCGTCAACGCGGTGTTCCGCAAGGTCCTGCGCCAGCCGAACTTCACCTGGGCCGAGCACGGCGAGGCCCTGCTACGGCGCCGAAAGCCCTGGTACAACGAGCACGAGCCCCGTCCAGACATCTCCGTGCTTGGCGCCCGCCTCAGCGAACTCCTCCGCCAGTAGATAATGACCGTTCATGGACCGCCACGACGGTAACGAGTGGGGACGCAAGGGCGCGACGATAAGCGACAAGACCGCCCGCTTGGAATACGGGCTGACGCAGGACGAGATCTACGACGCGATCGACGCGGGCAAGCTCCAGTACCGCCCCGCCGCGATGCACGGAAACCCGTGGCTGCGCCTGCTGCGTCGCGAGGTCGAGGACCTCGCCAGGACTCTGCACGGCGATCGGGACGTCCGCGAGAAGCAGGCACGGGCCGAACTGGCCCGCGTCAACCGCGAGCTCAAACAGCTACGCTCCCAGCTCACCGCCCTCGGGGAAAGGCGCGCCGCACTCCTTTCCGAGCTTGGCGAGAAATGACCCGTCGACAGGGTTGACGACTGCCGATCTGCCCGGACGCACCACGAACGGCTTGGCATCCGGCGCAACCGGCGGCTCATTCCACCACCCTCGCAGACGGCGGCAGCACCGGGATCACCACACAGTTGCCAAGGTCGACTTCGTGCACGTCGGCACGGTGAAACGCGCCCCGCCGCCCAGGCATCGGTGTTGCCCCATCCTTGACCGCCTGCAGGTAGGCCTCGGTGAGCTCCTCTTGCGAGTCACTGCGCAGCGGCTCCTGCAGCTCCCGTCCGACGAAACCCCCGGCAACCTTGGGATGCTTACCGAGCCTGTGCCGTGCCAAAACTCGCGCATAGGCGCTGACCTGGCGTTTCGCGCCCACTAGGCTGCCCTGCGGCATTCGCTGATCAGGCCGCCGAGGACCTGTCTAGGCTCGATTCGGGCGGTGATGTCGACGGCGTGGCTGGGCTGGCGCTGCGGAGGTTCTTGCTGCAGGCTCTGATGCGGACGGTGGCCGTTGTAGTGCCGGGTGGTAGTCGGCCAGACGCCGCGGAGATGCCCCTCGCCGAGGATCAGCGCGCGGTCCAGGCACTCGCGGCGCAGCGTTCCCACGAACCGCTCCGTGTAGGAGTCCGCCCGAGGCGCCCGGACCGGCGTCTTGATCACCCGTGTGCCGTTTCCGAAGAAGACTTGGTCGAATGCCGTGGTTTAGACACCGCGAAGCGGATCTCACGCCCCTCGGTCATCCGCGCGCGGAGACGTTTCGAGCAATTGCAACCACTCCTTGTCTCGCGGACAGAACGTCAGTAGCAGGCTCGCGCTCATCAGCAGAGTGTCAGTAGGGGTGGTCCGGATGTGTCTCGTTGTAGGCCGCGATCGCGTGTTCGGGGATTGCGCCGTCCACGGGAATTTCGTAACCGGCGCGCAGCGCCCAGGCCCGCACTCCCGCGGTGCCCGCCTGACTGGCCGGCTGGGTAGGTGACGAGCCGATCCCCATCGCGCACCTGGTGACGTTGCGGGCATGATCGCAAACCCGTTCTACGCGATCACCGTCGATGAGACGCTCGCTCTGCCTCATGAGCCCTTGATCGGCGAAGACGACTGGGTTAAGGCCAACGTCACCCTGATCAGCGAACTCGGCCCCGAACCATACCTCCGCAACCTGCTCTCCGTCCTGAAGGGCAACTATCCGCGCGGGCAGAACCACCGAAACTCGCTCATTCCGGTCCCGCTGTTTCGGCGAAAGTGAAGCGCGGGCCAGGGACAAGACAGATCTGCTGACCAGTGCCGGGCGGGCTTCGGCATGCGATCCGCAGCCGCCGAACTTGCGGCGGGCATCATGCTCGGCTTGTACAGCTGCCGACACGGCAACTCCGAGACGCTGCTGGAGTACTGTCCGGACTACGCAGCCGAGCGCGCGTCAGGTGTGGTGAGCGACTGCGCGAGGCTCGGCATCGAGCTGCCCCCGACCTCATGCCCGAGTGGAGCGCCATGCTGTATTGAACCCAGCGAGCAACCGTCGCTCGCGGCTTTAGCGTCGTCTTTGCCAGCGGCGATAGGTGCTCCTGGCCTCGTCAGCCGAGCGGCCCCATAGAGCCTTCGCCCCAGCCGGGACGTCCGTGAGCCCGCACCGGCGGGCGGCACGCACGGGGTCCCCGCCACCTGACGACAGTGCCCACTCCCAGTCCTCGCGCTCGAATTCGGCGATGAGGTTGAGGTCGGAATCGAAGAGAAACGCACGCTCGTCACGCTCGCGCCGCCGCGCACGCTGCTCCCGGGGACTCAGCCGTTTGCCCACGGCAAAGGACTATGCCACGGGCCCGTTCGCGGTGGCGAACGTTGCGCCGATGAGATGGGCCTCAGCGGCCGTCAAGCGCTGAGGCGATGTCTGTGCTGCTGAAGTCATCGCCTTTGAACAGCAGCGGCTCGCCGGTCTCCTTGGCCAGGGCATAGGCGAAGCAGTCACCAAAGTTGAGCGAAGCCTTGTGCCCCGAGCCCTTCCCGTAGTCACGGTAAGCATCCCGGGCGATTCGCCCCTGGGATGGCGTCACAGGTTCCACCCGGATGCCGGCTTCCGCGATGAACTGGTCGAAGCGGCGTGACGCTACGGGATCGCGGGCACTGTCGATGACAATAGCCGCCTCCAGGTGGTTGGCCGCCGACATCCACAACGCTTCGGCGGCGTCGATCGCGTCAAGGTAGGTCTCCGCATCCGTTTCCTGGCGCAAGACGGCAACGATGGCGGAGGAGTCCGCCACCGTCATTGTGGCAGCCCCCGGTCGTCATACAGGTAGCTGCCGATATCAGTGCTCTCGCCGATCCCGGCCAGCCGCGGTGCGGTGTCCCGGGCGATCGCCTGCAGCCGGTCCCTGCGGTTGTGCCGCAGCCGGGCCTGCTCACTGTCCAGCCGCGCCAGCCGTTCCATGACCGCTACCTTGACCGCGGCGACCTGGGTCTCCCCTGTCCGGCGTGCGAGCTCGCGAATGAGGTGATCGGTGTCCGGATCCTTGATGCTCACCGCCATCGTCGTCAACCTTTCTAGACATGCTAGCTGCTATTCTAGACAGCATCGGCGTTACCCGCAACTGCGGCGGCGCCGAACCCGATGCCTGCAGGCATTGCAACGGCGGCACCTCGCCGTCCCGCTATACCACGACCGGGCCGAGGGCACAGCAACCCTCGACGCGGCCGAGCCGTCGGGGCGCGCCAAGATCACCGAACTGTGGCTGGCCGGACGCGGAATCCCGCCAGACGAGCGGGCGTCCTACCAGGCTGTCGTCGAGGAACTGTGGGCAGGCGAGCCGCCGCAGGTGGCGGGGCAGGCGCTGCGCATGGCGTCAGACGGGCTGAGCCGCGACGCGGTCCTGGACAAGCTCGTCCGGGACCGCTAGCTGCGCCCCGCAAGGCGCTGTCCGCCGACCGCAGGCGGATGCACACGTCCGGCGGTAGAGTCGCTGCCGTAGAGGACCCCGCCTGGGAGGGGTGCATGGGTCGCACAGCGCGGGAACGGCTGGCTAAGCTGCTCGACGACGCGGAGGAGCCCGGGGCGTTCAGTGCGCAGATCCTGGCACCGGCGGACGCGCTGCAGGTTGAGGTCGATGGCGTCGGGGTCGTGCAGACTCCGGTGCGTGCGCCGCTCGCGAAGAAGCTGATCGCGGTGGCGCGGCCGGCGAAGTTCGGGCGCGGGGCGCAGACGCTGACCGACGCCAGCGTGCGTGACACATGGGAGATCATGCCGGACCTCGTCACGCTGGACGGCCCGGCCTGGGAGACCACGCTCGGTGCCGTGCTGGACGGCGTCCGGGACGAGTTGGGGCTGCCGGCCACGACGAAGCTGCGGGCCGAGTTGCACGCGATGCTGGTATATGGCAAAGGACAGTTTTTCCTGCCGCATCAGGACTCGGAGAAGGACGACGCGATGGTCGGCACGCTGGTCGTGTCGTTGCCTTCGGCGCACACGGGCGGGGAACTGGTCGTGGAGCACGGCGGCGAGAGCGTCACATACCGGACGTCGAACGAGGAGCTGTCTTTCGTCGCGTTCTACGCCGACTGCCGTCACCAGGTCAAACCCGTGAAGTCCGGGTACCGGGTGACGCTGACGCTCAATCTGCTCGCGGCCGGCGAGACCGGCGCGCAGGGAGCCGGGCCGGTCGGCGACTTGGCGCACTGCCTCACCGGGCACTTCACCACGCCCGCCACGCGACGCTATGGCCACGCCGGCCTCGACCCGCCGAACCGGCTGGTCTTTCTGCTCGACCACGAGTACACCCAGCGGGGCCTGAACTGGAACCGGCTCAAAGGCGCCGACGCAGAGCGCGCCGCGCTGCTACGCGCCGCCGCGGAGCGTGCCGGGTGCGAGGCAGTGCTGGCGCTCGCCGAGGTGAAGGAGACATGGGACGCCTGGCCCTCCGACGGCGAAGCGTGGGACGACTACGGCTATTACGACGAGGAGGATGAAGACGAAGACGAAGAGGACTACGGCGGCGTCTCCCGGGACCGGAGCAGCGACAACGACGACTACCAGCTCAATGATCTGATCGACGACGAGGTCACCCTCGGCTGGTGGACCAGCCCGGACGGCAAAGGCGGCGAGCCGATATCGCTGCACGTTCCCGACTCCGAGGTGTGTGCCACCACGCCGAGCGCGGACCTCGTGCCCTACCAGTCCGAATACGAGGGCTACATGGGCAACTACGGCAACACGCTGGACAGGTGGTATCGCCGGGCCGCGGTCGTGGTGTGGCCGCTGGACCGGGCGTTCGCGGCGCGCGCCGAAGCCGGGTCGCAGTGGGCGCTGTCGGAACTGCACACCCGTATCGAGGCCGGAGACCTGGAAGGGGCACGTGCTGGCGCGCAATCGCTCGCGCCGTTCTGGAAAAAGATCGGATCGCAAGCCGGACTGCTGGACACGGCGCTGAAGGTGGCGGCGGGCCTGGGAGCGGCCGGGACGGTGGCGATGCTGCTGGAGCCGTTCCGGGTGGAGACGGTCACCCCGGAGCACGCCGACGGACTGGCCGCGACGGCCGAACAGTACGGCGAGGAGTGGACACGCGGGGTCATCGCCGGGTGGTTCGGGCCGGGGCACTACCTTGAGGCCGACCGATACGAGTGGGTGGACAGACTGCCGGGGCTGTGCGCGGCGCTGCGTGCCGCCGGGGGTCCGGTGGTAGCGCGGCTGCTGGCCGCCGGCGCCTGGGGGTGGATGGGCGATCAGCTGCGGCTCTGGACCACCACCGCGCGGACCGAGATCCGGGAGCCGCGACTGGAGATGCTGAGCTCGCCGCTGGTGCGGCTGCTGGAGGCGGCCGACCACGAGCTGCGGGATCAGATCGTGGCGGCGCTGGGCGGGTACGGCGACAGCGTGCTGGGATGCCTGATGCCGGCGCTGCGTTCGGCGGCCGCGCTGCCGGCGGACGCACGGCGAGCGGCGGGGCTCGATGTGGTCGCCCGGGACTGCGGGCAGCGGCTCGAGGTGATCATCGCGCGGCCGCTGCGTGAGGAAGACGACTGGTCGATCGAATGGGCCGGGTGCGGATGCGACCTGTGTGGCGCTCTGGGGACGTTTCTCGGGTCCCGGTCGCGGCGGATCTTCGAGTGGCCGCTGGCGAAGGACGGGCGGCGGCACGTCCACACCCAGATCGACTCGGCCGCGCTGCCGGTGCGGCACCAGACCCGGCGGCAGGGGCGACCATACACGCTCGTGCTGGCAAAGACCGGCGAGCTTTTCACGCGCGAGAAGGACGCGCGGCACAAGGCCGTGAGCGACCTGGCGTGGCTGACGTCGGCGTGGGGAGACGGTCCGCCGGGAACGTCCTGACCCTCAACCTGGCGGCATGATGGTGATGTTCAGGCGCTGACCTGCTCGCGGTTGTGCAACGTCGCCATGTCGGCGGCGGCCAGGCCGGAGGCCCACCCTTCCTGGTCGCTCGCACGGCTCCCGCGGTCGTAGACGAGACCCTCACCGAACATCTCGCCGACGGCGTGATCGACAGCCTCGTGGCGCTCTTTGAGCACAGGCACCAGATCCTTGCCGGATGCGGCAGCCACCGCCTGCTGCTCCGCACCCACGGTCGCCTCCGACAGCCGCACCCCGATCCGGTAGGCGTAGGCCACCAGAAACGACTGGCGGAACGCCCGGGTCCGCGACCGCCCGTAAGCGTCCTTCTTCGCGCCCTCCCGCAGCATCGCCGTGTTGGCCTGCACCAGCAGCGACGTGTACAGGAGCTCCACCGCGTCCAGGTCGGACGGGAAACCGACCACCGTGGACATGCCGATCACCTTCTGCCAGACCGACCGGCAGCGATTGGCTTGCGCGATAGCGTGCAGGAGCGTCGCCTTCGGCGACTCGTACGGGCTGTCAACCGGCAGCCGCAGCGCGACCGGCTTGTCCTTGCTCCCGCACCGGGCGGCGAGCAGCGCGTGATCGATGCTGTGCTTGGCCATCAGCTCCTGCGCGCGGGCCGACAGCGCCTCCGGCGCGCCACACCGGACAAGCCGGGCGCGCACCGGGTGAACCGCTCCGTCACCGACGGGTGCAGCACCACCTCCGGCACCGCCTCCAGGCCCAGCCCGATACCGTAATCGGCCAGCCTGCCCGCGGCAGCCTTCCGGGCCGCACCGGATCGGTGTGATCCGAGGCGGTGCCGTCACCGAGGGAGATCGCCGGCATCACACCCAGCCCGGGGAAGGCGCCGCTGCCCGGCTGACGGAGTTCAGACACGCCAATCCCCGGAGCTCCGCGGCCGGGCGCGGCCGGTGGCCCGCTGGCCGGAAAGCTGCAAGACTCCGCGTGTAGCCGCGGACAGCAGGCCGGCTAGCGGCCTGTCCAGGGCGCCTGGCGGCCGCGTGATCCGCGGCTGCTGAGGCGGTGACGCGGGGAGGATGGCGTGGCGGGCCAGAGGCGTAGCTGGCTGGATGGCCGGGTCGATGTGCTGCTGGCGGCGCTGGATGAGTACGGCATGAGCGCCTCTGTGGTGTCGGCGGCTGAGCTGATCCAAGAGCGCGTGCAGTGGGTCGCCGCCCACCTGCGTGTCACGCCCGCCACGGCGCGGCGGTACCTGACCGATGAGGCGGTGCGGGATCTGGCCCGGACGATGGCCGTGACGGTTGCCGACGAAGCACCGGGCGCTGACGTGCTCGCCTCGCCGCGCACCGCGGCGGTGCCCGTCCCGGTGCTGGGCCGCTGCATCGCCGGCTTGTCGGAGGCGATCGTGCTGCGACTAGCCGAGCGAGACGACCTCGACCACGTCCGGACCACCACCGCCCAGCTCGCGCAGGCCCTCTCCGCGCTCGGTCAGGTGATCGCTGACCGGCACAGCAGCAGCGACACCGTGACCGGAATCGCGGGCCCGGTAGTGCTGTTGCCGCCGGCGCTGATGAACCGCGTTGCCCGCTATCTCGCCGCTGCGGCGGCGCTGGTGCGAAGTGAAGGAGTCTTGCCGGGCGGGTTCGATCCCGCCCACGCAACTCAGCTTGCCGATACCTTCGAGGCCGACTCGGTGGCCGCCCGCTACTACAGTGACGGCGGGTAGCGCCGGGCATAATTGCTCATGCCCGCCGTGCCAGCCCGCCGCCGTGGAGGCTCAAGGTCCCGCGCGGTGCCCGGCGCGCGACGCTTGACAGCCTTTCTTAGCGACCTCGTTATTTGGTGGTGTAGCGGCAGCGCTCCGGTGAGCACGGTTCGGCAACGCTTGATGAGCACTGCCGTTACTTTCGCCGCCTCTACCGGGTCCTCCCCGCGTCACCGCCTGAGCAGCCGCGTATCACGGACTGCCCGTTGACGGCTATCACGGTCACGTGTTGTGACGGATGGGATGGTACGACGCGCGATATCCGCCGTTACGCGCGCTGGTGGCAGTGAGCTGGCTGGCCGTTGAAGGCGCACCCGACGGAACGTTCTGCACCCGGGCCCTTGCGGTACTGGCCGGCGCGCCCAGCGAGCGGCGGTGCAGGTTCTGGGCATCGTCCGATCCGCAAGCCCGATGTCCGGTCATGGCCTGGGAGAGGTCGCGCCCGCGGCGATGGTGATCTTGGATGCTCTGCGGCAGCCAGGGCGTTGACCGGGGCCAGTGGTGGCTATAAGTTATAGCTATGGCTAATGTCTCTAGCGCGACCTCCTGGACGGACCGGCGGCTGGCACGCCGCCGGCAGACGATCGAGGAAGCGCTCGACACGGCGGTGGCGATCATGGAGGAAGCCGGCGTCGGCGGCCTGTCGATGTCGGAGATCGCGCGCCGGCTCGGGATGCGCCAGCCATCGCTGTACAAGTACTTCGATTCGCTGCACGCGGTCTACGACGCGCTGTTCGCCGGCGGCCTGGAACGCAGCGGCGCGGCCGTGCAGGCCGCCATCGCGCAGGGGCCGCGGGACGTAGAGACCATCCGGGCGGCGGCCCGGGCGCTGGTGCGCTGGGCGGTGGACAACCCCGCCCTGGCCCAGTTGTTGTACTGGCGCCCGGTGCCCGGGTTCACTCCGACGACGGCGACGTTCGCGGTCAGCGTGGCGCAGATGGACCAGCTGCGCGCCGGATTCGCCGAAGCTGCCGCAGCCGGGCTGCTCCACCCCGATGCCGCCTCCGACCAGGCGCAGCGGCTATTCACCATAGTGGTGAGCGGGGTCATCTCCCAGCAGCTGGCCAACGAACCCGGCGCGAACTACGACACCGGGATGTTCACCAGCCTCACCGACGCCGCGCTCGACATGTTCTTCGCCCGGTACACACCAGCTGGAGGAACCGATGCAGACCCTCGACCATGATCAAGTGACCGTGCACATCGACGCACCGCCCGAGGCGGTATACACGCTGGTCGCCGATGTCACCCGGACTCCGGAGTTCAGCCCGGAGATTCAGCGGTGCACCTGGCTGGACGGCGCCACCGGCCCGGCCGCCGGGGCTCGGTTCGAAGCGGTCAACAAGGTAACACGGGGCCCGGGGTGGAAGAACCGCCCGGTCGTCACCGCTGCGAAGCGGGGGCAGGAGTTCGCCTTCTCACGAACCGAGAAGCTCTCCGGCACCCTCGTCTGGCGCTACCAGTTGGAGCCCGAGGGCAGCGGCACCCGGCTGACAGAGTCCTACGAAGTCACCCGGCCGATCTCGCGGCTGGGATGGTTCATCATCGACCGCCTGTTCGGCTGCCACGACCGCCGCACGGAACTTCACGCCGGGATGCAGCAGACGCTGCAGCGCATCCGCGAAACCGCCGAGCGCGACATCACACCCGGGCACACGCCCCCGGAGACGACCACGGGGTTCTGATCTGCTGCGATGGCGGCTCCGCCTGACCCGATCGCGGCGCGCAAACCTCCTGCCCGAAACGGACACTGTCGGATAGATCCCTGGCCTCACCAAGCGTGGTCAGCGATTCACGAATGAACCCGCACCGCACCGCCGATCGGCGCGGCCCGCAGTTCGTTCACCATGATCGCGGAGTGCCCTGCAGAACAATCAGTTATGCGTGGAGTCTGGTTCTCGTGGAGGCGATGATGCCCAGCTTCAACCGTGTATCGCACATAGCGCTCACGGTCCGGGACATGCGGGTCAGCGTCGGCTGGTACGAGCGTGTGCTGGGCTTCGACTTCGTCAAGGAGTTCCAGGTGCCACCTGGTGATGCCGGGATACCCCGGATCCTGCTGCTTCACCAGCCCAGCGGCCTGCTTGTGAGCCTGTGCGAACACGCGCGCCGCACGGGCGATGCCTTTGACCCACGGCGCACCGGGCTTGATCACATCGCCTTCGAGGTGGCCGACCCGGCTGAACTCAGCTCATGGATGGCCCACCTCGACAAGCTCGGCGTCGGCCATTCGCCGGTGAGAGACCTGGGCCACGCTTGTTTCATGTCGTTGGAAGACCCCGACGGGGTTCAGATCGAGCTGTGGCTGACGGTCACACCGCACCGCCCGGCTGCGAGCCGGTGACGGCTATTGCGGGCTGATGCTGATGGGCATGTCACCGCCGAGCGCCCGCCGACGCCGCCCCTGCGGATAGGGCGGCGTGTCAGGGCTGCTCGCGGGCGCAGCAGGTCGCGGCACAGCGTCCCGTGCACGAGCCCCATCATCTGCGTGTCCGCCGGCCCGTCTGCAGCCCTTCATCTCGTGCTTCCTGTCAGCGATCCTGCGGGAACACGGTGGCGTCTGCGGGGCGGAGTGCGACGGTGAGGATATACCGGACCTTCGGCAGGTTGGTGAGCAAGACGCGGGCCATGGCTGGGTAGTGCCGGCCCATGTCGCCGGTGAGGTGCGATTCGGCGCCGATGATCCCTTCGGCGAGCGCCTGTTGCTGGTGCCGCCAGCCGGGCGGTTCCTGGCATGTCTGGACGGTGAGCCCGGCCTGCTCGGTGAGCTGGCGGTAGTCGGTGCGGGCGGCCTGCAGCAAGGGGTGGTCGTGGAATGTGGCCGCGAGCGCCTGGCGCCGGGGGTCGTCGTCATCGCCGGGGGCTGGGTGGGTGAGCTGTTCCCAGGTTTGAAGGCGAACCGGCCGCCTGGGCGGACGCCGAGTTGGCTGATCTGTGCGGGCTGACCCGGTGGCAGGCAGGCCGCGCCCGCCGGCTCCGGGCACGGTAGCTGTGATCCGCCGCAACTGGCGCACCAGGAGCTGCGTTGGCCCTGGTTTCAGTCCCGCCAGGAGCCCTTCCCGCCCTGTCAAGGTCGGCCGGTAGCCGGTGAACGGCCGAGGACATCAGGACCGTCGCCTCCAGGGCGCCGCGGGGAAGTCATTGGTGCGAGGCTGGCAGGGATCGCTCGCCACGGTCAGGGTGAGCCGCTTGCTGGCGAATGACCACCGATAGGTCCCCCGCTGGCCCGTACAGTCGCCGCCGCCAGTCTCGGTGAAGGTGATCTTGCCATTGCGGAAGGACCACCTGCCATCGATTGTCCCGCCGGCGGCCGTCTGCGTGTAGCGGCCGTCCGCGTTCAGCGTCAGCGCAGTCGACAGGTCACCGCTGGCGGCCCGGATGTAGGTTCCTAGTCCGCCGGGCGGCACCGCGCGCGAAGACGTGCCAGCGGCCGGGGTGGCGGGCTCCTTCGCGGGTGACCCGGGACTGCTGCCTGTGCACGCGGCAACTGCCAGCGATATTAGAGCTGGAGCCCCCATCGGCAGGAGGGAGGCCGTGGCAGCGGCCGCGGCAACGATCATCTTCTTCATTTCCTCTTCTCGCCGCCTTGCTAGAAGTGTGTGCCGATGAGCACCCCTCAAAGCTGGCCGGGCAGGCTGACAGCGCTCTGACGTCACCCTGACGGCGCCGCTCGGTGTCTGATCGTCGGCCGCGCAGCGGCCGCGCCTGCGTGGTTAGCCGCCCCGCGCCCGGCCGTATCAAGACGACCCGCGCCCGGCTCGCCGCTACGCGACGGCGCCACAAATCGACGCCGCTGGACCCGGCAAGCGTCACCGCTGCGCAACAGCAAGCCGCAGCGCCTACCCCGGCATGCTGCTGTCCCGGACTGCCGACTCGCCCCGAACGGACGCCTGCGTTCGGCGATCGGTGCCAAATCATCGGCCTGCCGCCCCGAGGCGGTTTCCGAAGCGCCGGTCACTATCGTCAACACCCACCAGGAAACCGGCGCGAGTAAGGCTCGGTCGCCGCGCAATTGTCCCTGGTCGGCGATGGCGCGCCTGAACGGGGCGATCTGTACTCCGCCGCATCCGTGCCGAGGCGTGGCTGCTTAGTGTGGGCAGACCTGCTGGTACGGGTGCCCTGGCACGAACGTGGACCACTCGGCCCGGGTCAGCTCGCGGTTCGCCAGTCGGCAGGCATAAGCCACCCACTCGGCCGGGGTGGCAGGGTAGAGCCACACCCGGCCGGTGACGTCGGTGACCAGGATCGTCCGCCCGTCCGGCGAGAACGTGGCGTAGGGGAAGTTGGCTCCGGGCGCCGGCAGCGGCGTGCCGATCTGCTGGCCGGTGTGGGCGTCGTAGAGACGCACCGTTCCGTCGTATCCCGCGGTAACGAGCCGTGACCCGTCAGGGCTCCAGGAGACGGAGTCCACGTAGGTTGCCGACGCCCGGATGGCAGGCAGGACTAGCTTGCCGCTCGCCGCGTCAACAACCCGCAGCCATCCTTCGAGATCGGCCGTCGCCACGCGCGTGCCGTCCGGTGACAGCGCCGCGCCGAGCATGTACTCGGCGGTCGGCGAGCCTTTCCAGCGGGCGAGCACCTTCCGGCGGGCCGGATTCACGATCGCGGCCTTGTTGCTGAGCTGGGCGACCACCACGGTCGTGCCGCGGGCGGCGAACGCGACGTCGTTGGCCTGGCCTGCGCCGGGCAGCAGCATGGGCTTCGCGAGAAGCCTTCCGGTCGAGGCGTTCCACTCCGCGACCAGCCCGTCGCCCTGCGCACCGGGCACCGGGCCACCAGGGTTGCTCGCCGGTCCGCCGGTGGCTGCCACGATCCGTCCGTCTGGGCTGAAGGTGGCCCAGGTGTAGTACGGCAGCCCGTGCAGCGCGTGCAGCAGCCGCGGGATGGGCCTGACGCTCCAGATCCGCATGTACCCGTGGATGCTTGCGAACCCGTGGGCCGGGCTCGCACGGTTGTCCCCCGCGACCAGCAGGGTTCGGCCGCCGGCCCCGAACGAGACCGCCCCGACGAAGCCGGGCACCGCGCGGAAGCTCGCCACCTTGCGCAGGGTGCGCACGTCCCACAGGTTCACCGTGCCGTCGACTCCGCCGACCGCGAGCGTCCTGCCGTCCGGGCTCAGCGCGGCGTTGTAAGCCTCGAAGCTCGGGTCGGACACTGCCGCGCGGAACGTCTGTCCGAAGTTCCGTTTCCCGCTCAGGTCCCAGGCGATGGCGGTGCCGTCCTCGCTGTAGGTGTACAGCGTCGAGCCGTCCGCGCTGATCACCTGGGCGAGGATCGCGCTGGCGTGCCCGGTGAACGTGCGCACGACCCGGTGGGTGGCGACGTCCCAGACGCGCGACCTGGCGTCGTCGCCGCTGGTGATCGCCGTCCGGCCGTCGGGCGTGAATCCGACCGCCTCGACCGCGCCGTCGTGCGCCGACACGGACTGGGTGACGGCGCCGGTCCGCAGGTCGAGGAACCGTACTGTCCCGGAGGAGTCCCCGAAGACCATCGTCGTCCCGTCCGGGGAGAGGGCCGCAACCGATCCGGCCACGTGCAGCACCGATCCCCCGACGGGGTACGTGCGCACGATCCGCCCCGTGCGGGCGTCCAGCACCGAGGTCCGCTGCCCGCCGGCGGCGACGAGCCGGCGTCCGTCGGGGGTGTAGGACACGTATCCCGCGCCGGGGACCGCGACGGGCGCCCCGAGCAGGCGTCCCTGCGGGAACGTCCACTGCAGGGCGTAGCCGTCGACCGCTACCGCGAGCCGGCTGCCGTCGGGCGCGAACGCGAAGTCGTTGCCGCCGAAGTTGGCATATCCGTAGCCGGGCTGGAACGGCCCGATCGCGGAGTTGACGGACGCGGGGAACGGGAGCCGCCGGGCGACCTTGCCGGTCGCGGGGTCCAGGAACGCGACGTTGCTGGGCTGATTCGCTCCGCCGAAGGTGACCAGGAGCCTGCCATCTGGCGCGTAGGCGATGGGAGCAGGACCGGGGACGGCCGCGATCTTGCGGATTCGCCGGCCGGTCGCGGTGTCGACCAGATAGATGTCCGGGTTGTTATCTTCGAGCGCCAGCGTGCGCCCGCCGGGCGACAACGCGAGGCTGATGGCGCGCAGGCCTGCGCCGTAATAGGTCCGCATCGCCGCGGGCGCGCGCAGCAGCGCGGTCAGCAGATCGCCCTCGGTCCGCTCCGATGGGTCGAGCTTTACGCCCTCGATTCCGAGCAGCATCGCCTGGTTGAGATCCGGGTCGGCGACGGCCTGCGCGCCGAGGCTGTCCGCGAGGGCAACGGTCGCCGACCGGTCCGCGTTGGCACGCGCGGAGAGGGCCAGGCCGCTGGCGGCCAGGGCCAGCACGAGCAGCACCCCGACTCCGGCCAGCAGCGCCCGCAGGCGGCGGTTCTGCCGCCGCTGGCCGCGAAGTTCCCGCTCACCCTCGGCCCGGCTGGCGTCGATGAACTCGCGCTCGAGTGCGTCCAGCTCCGGGGCATGCGCGGCGCTCCAGTCCAGGGCGCTCGCCAGCCGGGCACCCCGGTAGAGTTCGGCGGTGTCGCGGTCGCGCGCGGCCCACTCCCGGGCGCTGCCGGCCAGGTGCGCGCGGAACCGCCGCTCGTCGTGGCTCTCCGCCAGCCACGCGGTGAACCGCGGCCATTCCCGCAGCAGCGCCTCATGGGCGACCTCGACCGCACCGTCATCGACGGTCAGCAGCCGGGCCCGGGTGAGTTCGGCGAGAACGCGGGCTTCGCCCTCGGTGCGGCTGAGCTCGGCGACCGGCAGCCGACGGCGGACGACGGCTGCCTGGTCGCCGGCCGCCAGGCGGAGCATTATCGTCCGCGTGAGCGCCTGGTCCTCCTCACTCAGCCGCCGGTAGACGTCCTCGGCCAGGCGGGCGACCGCGCCCCGCACACCGCCCGAGCGCCGATAGCCCTCGAGCTGCAGGAGGTTGCCGTGCCGGAGCCGCCATAGCTCGAGCAGCGTGGCTGACAGCAGCGGCAGCCCCCCGGGCTCGCTCACGATGTCAGCCACGAGCGCCTCGGTGAGCGGCCGCTCGACCCGGAGCCCGGCGCGTCCGGCGGGGACCTCAATCGCTCTCGACAGCTCGTCCCGCTCCATGGCGCCGACAAGGACATGGTTGCGGCTGAGGAGTTCGGCAAGCCTGGGGTAGGCAGCGCAGCGACCGTAGAAATCGGCGCGCAGCGAAACACCCACCACGACCCGCCGCTCAGGATCGAGTGCCGCTTCGGTCAGGCTTGCCACGAACGCCATGCGTTCCGCGTCATCGGCGCAGATGGTGAACAGCTCCTCAAACTGGTCAACGGCGACCACCAGGCGCTGACCGGGAGAAAGGCCGGCGACGGCTTGCGGCACCGACTGGCCGCCCAGCGCTCGCCGGAGCTCGCCGCCCGGGTGCTCGCCCGGGCGGAGCAGGACGACCCGCCAGCCCTCGCTCCCCGGCAGCGCGCCCGCGGCCAGCGCGGCCAGGAGCCCGGCGCGCAGGATGGACGACTTGCCGCTGCCCGAGGGGCCGATGATGCCCACCAGCGTCGAATCGACGACCCGCGAGTACAAGTCGGCGACGAGCCGCTCGCGCCCGAAGAAGTAGGCCGCGTCGGCGACATCGAAGTGGGCGAGGCCCTTGAACGGGCAGAGCTGAACGCCGCGCGGCTCGCCCGCGACGTCTGCCGGCCGGTGCGGCGCGGGCTCGAGGCTCGCGTCCTGCAGCAGGATCGCCCGCTCGAGCTGCTGCAGCGCCCGGCTCGGCTCCAGGCCGAGCTCCTCCTGCAGGTTCTTGCGGGCCTGCCGGTAGGCCTCGAGCGCGTCGGCCTGCCGGCCCGCGCGGTAGAGCGCGAGCATCAGCTGGCCGCGCAGCCGCTCCTGCAACGGATCCGCGCGCACCAGCACCTCCAGCTCGCCGACGAGCTCTGCGCCCTGGCCGAGAGCCAGGTCGGCTTCGATGCGGTCCGCGACCGCCGACTGCCGCATCTCATCCAGCCGCCGGACCTCGGCCTGCGCGAAGCCGAGGTCGGCCACGTCGGCGAGCGCCGGCCCGCGCCAGAGACCGAGCGCCTGGCGCAGCTTCGCCGCGCCTGTCGCCGGCTGTCCTGCGGCCAGTGCCCGCCGGCCCTCGGCGGCGAGCCGCTCGAACCGGCGCACGTCGATCTGTTCCGCATCGGCGCGCAATACATAGCCACCGTGCTCGGTGACCAGCACCCCGGTGCTGCCGTCCCGCGGCGGCCCGCCGTCGAGCAGGCGCCGCAGCCGCGAGACCGTGGCCTGGAGCGCGTTCACGCCGGTTCCCGACGGGTCGCCCAAGGCTAGTTCGTCGATGATCCGGTCGGTCGACACGAATGCGTTCGCGTGCACCAGCAGGAGGCTGAGCAGCGCGCGCTGACGTTCTCCGCTCACCTTCAGCGGCTCGCCGTCCCTGAGGACCTCGAGCGGCCCGAGCAGACGGAACTCGAACCGGGACGCGGCAGGTTCCCCCCTGGCCATGGCCATGATTATGGGCCGGTCTGGCACGCTTGTCACCGCGCGGCCCATGGAGGGTGCCATCAGGCACGCAGGCGGTTGACGAGCGCGGTCAGCCGATCCCGTTCCGGCTCATTGTCAGCGGACTCGATGATGTCGAGGACCGTCACCGGCCGGCCGAGCCGGCGCGCGGCCGCGGTGGCGGCGCGATGCAGCTCGGAGAGTGTGGCCAGGCGCTCGGCCTGCACGCGGGCCTGCTGCTCGCTGGCCTCGAGCTCGTAGGCGAGCTCGTCGAGGAAATCGCCGGGCAGGTGCGCCGGCCGGGGCGTAGCCCCCAAGGCCGGCGAGCCTGCCCGCGGCCTTGCCGGCCGCCGCAGTTTCATGACTGATCGCTCGCATACGGATCGAGGCGGCCGATCTTGTTCCCGTCCGGGCTGAGGAAGCTCTCGGTGAACCACAAGGTCTGGTTCGATCCTGATGCGATCTGCAACGGCGCCGCCGCGCTGCTCGGTGTCGGGTACTCGTTGGTCACCGTGCCGTCCAGCGACATCCGCGCCACCGCGCTTGAGCCGAACTCTACGACCCACACCGCAGAATCGCCGGGAAGCACCGCGATGCCGACCGGAGCCGAGCCGGGTGCGAGCGGATACTCGGTGAGCTGACCACCGGCCGTGATCCGTCCCACCTTGCTGGCGGCGAGCTCGGTGAACCAGAGCGCGCCATCGGGCCCGGTCACGATCCGCTGCGGCGACGCACCGGGCGCGAGCGGGTATTCGGTGAAATCGCCGTTGGTGTCCATCCGCCCGATCTTGGAGGCGAAGCGTTCGGTAAACCACAGGGCACCGTCGGGGCCGAGGGCCAGCCCCTGGACGCCCGAGTTCGCCGTCGGCACCGGGAACTCGGTGAACGAGCCCGTGGACGGGTCGAGGCGGCCGATCTTGTTTCCCGCCTGCTCGGTGAACCACACGATTCCGTTCGGATCCTGCAAGACCGCCTGCGGGACGCTGTCCGGGGTGGGGATCGTGTACTCGGTGATCCGGCCGACCTCGTCGATGCGGCCGATCTTGTCGGCGTTGCGCTCGGTGAACCACATGCCCCCGTCCGTGCCGCGCGCCACCCAGCCCACAGCGGCGCCCGCGGACGGGACCGTGTAGATGGTGAAGTTCCCATACCGGTCGATCCGGTCGATCGTGTTCTGATCGCCGAACCACATGTCGTCACCCAGGCCGTTGGCGATGCCGAACGGCCCGTTGTAGACCACCGGGATCGGCACCGCGTACTCCGTGATGCACGACGACGAGCAGGTCGGCACCTCGGCGGCCGACGCCGCCGGCGCCGTCAGCGCGATCGGTGCGAGCAAACCTGCAAACAGCGCGAGCTTGCGCATGGGCGATTCCTCCTGTCCTGGCCGAATCCGGAACTCACCCCGAGGCTGCCAAGCAGGCCTGACAGTGCTCTGACATCTCCCTGACGCGGCCCACCGGCCGCCTGACACCCGCACGCGCGGCAGCGCGGCCGCTCCCGCTGCCGAGCAGCGCCGTCAGCGGCGCGTCAGCACCGTCAGCGTGGCGGGGCAGCCTCGGCAGTGCCTATCAACCCGCGCCTCGGCACACCAGGAGGAACGAGGACATGAAGAAAGCGATCCTTGCGGCGGGCCTTGCCACATTCATGCTGCTGACCACCGGTGCCGGGACGGCGCTCGCGGACAACCCGGTCGCCCACATCAAGACCAGCTTCTCCGGGGCGATCCTCTCTCCGGCAGGGACGGTGTGTAACTTCACCTTGGACGACACGTTCACGGTGGACGTGATCTTCACCGCCGCTCCTAACGGCGGGGTCACGCAGTTGCTGACCGAACACACCACGCACACCAACCTGGACACCGGCTACAGCCTCACCGAGACCGACCAGATCAACCAAGTAGCCCAGCCCGTCTCATCCACCGCCATCGAGGTGGGGATCTTCTGGCACCTCCGCGACGCCAGCGGCAACAACGTCCTGGTCAAGGCGGGCGAGGCGACCGTCGACCCGGCGACCGGTCAGCTGATCAGCTTCACCCCCAACAGCGGCTTCGACCAGACGTACGCGCAGATCATCTGCCCGGCGCTCGGCGGAAATCCGGCCTGAGCCCCGGAGGCGCAGCTAGCTTCCCTTCGCCCCGGCGGTGTTGGTGGCAGTCATGATCGGGGTCACGGTGTCGGAGATGAGGCTGGCGACGTAGGCAGTGCTGCCGTCCGGCGTGATCGCGATGGCGATGGGGTCTTTGCCGACGGTGACCGGCGCCCTGGCGGTGTTGGTCGCCGTCGCGATCGGGGTCACCGTGCCCGAGCCCTCATTGACGACGTAGGCGGTCCTCCCGTCGGGTGTCATCGCGATGGCCCACGGGAAGTTCCCCACCGTGATCGGCGGACCGGCGCTATCGGTGGCGGTCGCGATCGGGGTCACCGTGCCCGACCCGTCGTTAGCGATGTAGGCGGTCAACGGGCTGGCCGGCACCGCCCGCGCGGCTGGCGGGCCAGTATGTGCGGCAGCATCCGCCCTCGCGGGTGGCGCGGGAGCCAGCCAGCCCAGCCCGGCCGCAAGCGCGATCGGCACCGCCGTCAGTACCGGCCACCGCAGCGCCCCGATCGTCGCGGCCGACATTCCCCCCACCCGCCCATGTTGCCCGTCCCGTGCCGCACAAGACACTACTACTCTCCGTATCTGGCTACTACACATTGTGAGCGGCGCGCGAGCCGTTGACGGGAACGCATCCAGGCGGCCTGGGCCACCGCTCTTCTCGCCCGACGGCGGCGTCACCGGAGACCTCCGGCGGCCGTAGTACCCTGCGCTTACCGGCCGGGGAGTTCGGTGGGCGGCCAGCCGAACGCGTCGCCCGCGGCGATGGCGGCGCCGCGCGCGCCGGCCATGTCCAGGTCCGGCACCAGCGCGAAGGTCACCAGGGGACGCTGCTCGGCGCGCAGGTCGGTGTGCTCGACGACGGTGGCGAGGAACCAGTCGCGGAAGCCGGGCGTGGCCTCGACAACGCCGCCGCCGACGAAATACGCATGTGGGTCGGTGAAGTTCGCCGCGATCGTGAACAGCCGGCCGAGCGCGATCGCCTGCTGGCGGAAGATCTCCATGGCCATCGGGTCCCCCGCGCTGGCGTGGCCCCGGACCTGGACCGCCGCCAGGCGCGGGGAGCCCGCCGCGTGCAGCGCGTGATCGGGGAACCGGGTCAGCCAGTACGGCAGCAGGTTGTTCTCGATACCGGTCAGCGACGCGACGCTCTCCCCGTCCGCGGCCAGCCCGCAGTTGCACACCGGCGCGGGCTGCCCCGGTGCCAGCAGCCCTTCCATCGGGATCTGCATGTGCCCGAACTCGCCGGCCATCCCGGCGGCGCCGCGCACCACCTGCCCGCTCTCGACGACCCCGCCCCCGAGCCCGGTCCCCACGATCAGCGCAACCGAGGAGCGCCGGGCGGCCTCCGGCCCGAAGTGGGCGTGGTGGGCGTACAGCGTTGCGGCGTTCGCGTCGTTGTTGTAGATCACCGGCAGGCCGAGCCTGTCTTCCAGCGCGGCGCGGACGTCGAAGCCGCGCCAGGCGGGATCGGCGAAGTTCACCGCGCCGCGCGTCGAGATCACACCGTCGGCGCTGGCCGGGCCCGGCGTGTCCAGGCCCACCGCCCGCACCGCCTCCCGCGCAACCCCCGTCAGGCTGAGCACCGCCGTGAACGCGTCGTTGAGCGCCTCGATCGCCACCGCCGGGCCTTCCCCGACCCGGCTGGGCGTCTCCACCAGCCGGTCCACCAGGAACCGCCCGGCGGAGTCGAGCACCGTCGCGTTGATCGCGGTACCGCCGTTGTCGAGGCCCACCACGACCTCCATGCCCCGACCTGGCATTCGGCTCCTCTCCCGCCATCCCGAGAGCGCGTCGGCCTGCCATGGAACGCGCTTCCCGGGGGCTCTTCCCAAACCATGACAGCGCGGAAGGTTCCGGGCAGCGATGTTCCGTTCTTATTTACACCGCGAACCCGCGGCGCTCCGGCCCGGCGGGGGGATCAGGCCAGCGGCCCCGAACCTGATCTCGTGGTTGTCGCCGGGGGCGGCGAAGCCGAGCAGCCGCTCCGCCTCGGCGAGGATCGCGTCCCGGTCCTGCGGCGCCACAGCGCCGAACATCTCGGCCGTCAGCCCCGCGGACCCGCGGGATCTGGTGATCCGCCAGGCCCCGGCGACGAATCCGTCCACGAGAACCGTCCCGGGGAAGATGCCGTTCCGGGTGTACAGGCGCTGCCGGTTGCCGTCGCTGATCACGCGGGTACGGTCGGCGTGGGACAGGACGAGGTTGTCGAACTCGGCGACCAGGCGCACCGGTGCCGGGGTGCCCGCCCACGGGCGTGACGCGTCCGGCAGGTCGAAAAGCTCCTTCCCCGAGCACGTCGGTGGGCATCAGCGCTTCCAGTGCGTCAAAGTGGCCAGGCTATGCCGGCTCCCCAGCCTCCCTCACGGCGGCCCCTCACGGCGGCCCCTCACGGCGGCCCCTCACGGCGGCCGCTCGCGACGGCATAGACATGTCAGGCACACCCTAGGATTCGGCACATGAAGAAGGTTGCCGAACTGCTCCTGTGCTTCCTGCATCCGTTGGCGGTGGTGCTGATCTGGATCGACCTGCTGTCGCGGACCGACGTCTCCGGTGGCGCGAAGCTGGCCTGGGGCTTGTTCGCGCTCATCCCGCTGGTGCCGTTCATCTACGTGCTCACCGGCGGAGACCTATGGTGACGCTGCCCGGTAGCGGGGAAGGCCCGCCTTTCGGTCCTGGCATCCTCGTAGGGTGACGCAGATGGCCTCCCCCGGCACCGGCTGCCCCCCTACCGACCCCGCGGAGGTGCTGCACCGGGTTTTCGGATACGGCACCTTCCGGGACGGCCAGCGGGAGATCATCGATCACCTGGCCGGCGGCCAGGACGCGCTGGTGCTGATGCCCACCGGCGGCGGCAAGTCGCTGTGCTACCAGATCCCCGCGCTGCTGCGGGACGGGACCGGGGTGGTGGTCTCGCCGCTTATCGCGCTCATGCAGGATCAGGTGGACGCGCTGCGCGGCCTCGGCGTCCGGGCCGGTTTCCTCAACTCAACGCAGGACCTCGGTGCCCGCCGGCTGGTGGAGGAGGCGTTTGTCACGGGTGAGCTTGACCTGCTGTACGTGGCGCCGGAACGGCTGTGCGGGGAGCCCGCGCTGCGGCTGCTGGAGCGGGGCCGCGTCGCGCTGTTCGCCATCGACGAGGCGCACTGCGTGTCCCAGTGGGGGCACGATTTCCGGCCCGACTACCTGGGCCTGTCGGTGCTGCGGGAACGCTTCCCCGGAGTGCCGCTGGTCGCGCTGACCGCCACGGCGACCCAGGCCACCCGCGCCGAGATTGGCACGCGCCTGCACCTGGCCCGGGCCCGCCAGTTCGTCGCGAGCTTCGACCGGCCCAACATCTGCTACCGGATCGTCCCGAAGAACGACCCGCGGCGCCAGCTGCTGGAACTGCTGCGCACCGAGCACGCCGGGCACTCCGGCATCGTCTACTGCCTGACGCGGTCCTCGGTCGAGCAGACGGCGGAGTTCCTCACCGCCAGCGGGCACGTGGCCCTCCCGTACCACGCGGGGCTCGACAACCGCACCCGCGGCGAGAACCAGTCGCGCTTCCTCCGCGAGGACGGCGTCATCATGGTCGCCACGATCGCCTTCGGCATGGGCATCGACAAGCCGGACGTGCGCTTCGTCGCCCACCTCGACCTGCCCAAGTCCGTGGAGGGCTACTACCAGGAAACCGGCCGGGCCGGCCGGGACGGCCTGCCGTCCACCGCCTGGCTGAGCTACGGCCTGCAGGACGTGGTGCAGCAGCGGAAGCTGATCGACTCCGGTGGCGGCGACGAGGCCCACCGCCGCCGCCAGAGCCAGCACCTGGACGCCATGCTGGCGCTGTGTGAGACGGCCGGGTGCCGTCGCGTGCAGATGCTCGGCTACTTCGGCGAGCCGAGCGAGCCGTGCGGCAACTGCGACACGTGCCTGGTACCGCCGCAGGCGTGGGACGGCACGATCGCGGCGCAGAAGCTGCTGTCCGCCGTGTTCCGGCTGCGCAGCGAGCGCGGCCAGCGGTTCGGCGCGGGCCACGTCATCGACATACTCCTCGGCAAGCCGACTCCCAAGATCACCCAGAACCGCCACGACACCCTCACCGTGTTCGGCATCGGCACCGACCTGCGCGACACCGAATGGCGCGGCGTCGTCCGCCAGTTGCTCGCCCAGGGCCTGCTGGCGGTGGAGGGCGACTACGGCACCCTCGTGCTGACCGCCGCCAGCGCGCAGGTGCTCCGCGGCCAGCGGCCGGTCATGCTCCGCCGCGAGCCCGAGCGTGCGGCCAGGGTGCCCAGGTCCCGCAAGGCGGCCGAGCCCGCCGCCGGTCTTCCCGACGGCGCGATGGCGGCCTTCGAACGGCTCCGGACCTGGCGCGCCGCGACGGCGAAGGAGCAGGGGGTGCCCGCGTATGTGATCTTCCACGACTCGACGCTCAGGGAGATCGCGGCGACGTCCCCCTCGTCACTGGCCGAGCTGGGCAAGGTGAGCGGTATCGGGGAGACCAAGCTGGCCAGGTACGGGCAGCAGGTCCTGGACGCGCTCTGATCCGGGCGCCCGCTTTGCCCACACTGCGCACGCTTAGTCATCGTTGCCCAAAGAACCACTAATACGGTGACCGCAGAATAATCGAGCCCTGGTATCGCCTCGCGCCCAGCCGCACCCGTCCTGATCTGCGGGCCATACTCAGGTAGCCGGTAGTTGCTAGGATGCATTCGGGCTTGCTGGCGGCTGCCCCATTTGGGGCGGCCGGGGGGAAATTACCGCCATATTTGTTACCGACCGGAGGTGGCCCGGTGGCCGAAACGTCCCGCCCCGCTCGCTTCGCCCGGGACGTCGTGGTGATCGGCGGGTGCGGGCACGTGGGCCTGCCGCTGGCCATCGCGTTCGCCTCCCGCGGCCTGCGGGTGGGCATCTACGACATCAGCGAGCCCGCGGTCGCCTGCGTGAACTCGGGCACGATGCCGTTCGCCGAGCCGGGTGCCAGGCCCGCGCTGGAGCAGGCGATCGGGGCGGGCACCCTCGTAGCCGCGACGGACCCCGCGATCGTGGGCACCGGCGAGCATGTGATCGTGGTCATCGGCACGCCGGTGGGCGAGAACCTCGAGCCAGACCAGGCTGCCATCCCGAACGCCCTCCGCGCCTGCACGACGCACCTCGCCGCGGGCCAGATCCTGATCCTGCGGAGCACCGTCTACCCCGGCGTGACGGCCCGGGTCGAGAAGATGGTCGCCGGCCTCGGCTTGGACATCGACGTCGCGTTCTGCCCGGAGCGCATCGCCGAGGGACAGGCGATGACCGAGCTTTTCGAGTTGCCGCAGATCGTGTCCAGCCGCAGCGCACGCGGCATGGAGCGGGCCAGCAGGTTGTTCCGCAGGCTGACCCCGACGCTGGTGCCGATGACGCCGGAGGAGGCCGAGCTGGCGAAGCTTTTCACCAATGTATGGCGGTACATCAAATTCGCCACCGCCAACCAGCTCTACATGATGGCCAATGATCGCGGCCTTGATTTCGAGCGCATCCGCCAGGGGCTGACACTTGATTACCCGCGGGCCGCGGACATGCCGGGCGCTGGATTCGCGGCGGGCCCGTGCCTGTTCAAGGACACAATGCAGCTCGCCGCGTTCAACAACAATAATTTCGCGCTGGGCCACACCGCCATGGCCATTAACGAGGGGCTGCCGCTGTATCTGGTGGCCCGCCTGGAACAGCGTTTCGACCTGAGCTCGATGACCGTGGGAATCTGCGGGATGGCGTTCAAGGGCGGGTCCGACGACGTCCGGTCCAGCCTCTCCTACAAGCTCAAGCGCCTGCTGGCGTTCAAGGCGGACCGGGTGCTTTGCACCGACCCCTACGTCACCACCGACCCGGACCTGACGCCGCTGGCCGGCGTGCTGGCCGAGGCAGACCTGCTGATCATCGCGGCCCCGCATCCCGAGTATGCCGCCCTGGAGACCGGCAAGCCGGTCGCCGACGTCTGGAACGTGCTCGGGAAGGGAGTCGTTGTGTGACCATGGATGAGCCGCGCGTTTCGATCATCATCCCGGCATACAACGAGGGGAAGCACATCGTCCCCGTCCTGGACCGCTTGTTCGAGTCGGTGAGCCTGTCCTGCGAGGTGCTGGTCGTCGTGGACGACGAGAACGACGGCACGGTGCCGGTGGTCCGCGAGTATGCCCAGGCAGAGCCCAGGCTGCGGTGCCTGGTCAACACCTACGGCCCCGGCCCGGCGAACGCCATCCGGTTCGGCATCGCGGCCGCCGTGGCGAAGGTCGCGGTGGTGACGATGGCCGACGGCTGCGACGACTCCAGGCAGATCGACGACCTGGCCAGGCTGGTCGAGCGCGGCGTGGCGGTGGCCGCGGCGTCCCGGTACATGGCGGGCGGGCAGCAGGTCGGCGGGCCGCTCGTCAAGGGCATGCTGTCGCGCACCGCGGGCCGCTCCCTCCGGCTGTTCGCCCGGCTGGGCACGCGGGACGCGACGAACTCCTTCAAGGCGTACTCGACGAGCTTCGTCCGTGACGTCGGCATCGACTCGCGCGACGGCTTCGAGATCGGCATCGAACTGACCGCCAAGGCGAAGCGCCTGCGCCTGCCGGTCGCCGAGATCCCGACGATCTGGCTCGACCGGCCGACCGGGGTGTCGAATTTCAAGGTCGCCGAGTGGATTCCGAAGTACCTGCGCTGGTACCGGTTCGCCTTCGGCGGCCAGCTGACCCCCGAGGAGATCCGGGCCCGGGGCGCGAGGAAAGGGAGCTGATCAGGGTGGGGTGGCGGGGTGATGGACTAGCAGAGGTGGGGCGGCGGGGTGATGGACTAGCAGGGAAGGTTCTGGTCAGCGGCTCGGCCGGGTTCATCGGCGGGTATGTCGTCGGGGAATTGCTCGGGCGCGGTTACGAGGTCGTTGGCCTGGACAACTTTTCCAAGTACGGCAAGGTGGCGAAGTCCTATGACGGCCACCCGCACTACCGGCTGGTCGAGGGCGACGCCAGGGACGTCGAACTGATGACGGCGCTGCTGGCCGATTGCGACCACTTCATCGTCGGCGCGGCGATGATCGGCGGCATCTCCTACTTCCACGCCTACGCCTACGACCTGCTGGCCACCAACGAGCGGATCATCGCGGCCTCCTGCGACGCGGCGATCAGGGCGCACGCGGAGGGCCGGCTCCGCAAGGTCACCTACCTGTCCTCGTCGATGGTCTTCGAGAGCGCCGGCCAGTGGCCCTCCTACGAGGGGCAGCAGCGGGAGATCCCGCCGCCGCTGTCCTCCTACGGCTTCCAGAAGCTGGCCGTCGAGTACTTCGCCCAGGCCGCCTGGGACCAGTACCGGCTGCCGTTCACCATCATCAGGCCGTTCAACTGCGTGGGGATCGGCGAGAGCCGGGCGCTCGGCGACGAGCAGATCATGTCGGGGAACATCCGCCTCGCGATGAGCCACGTCGTGCCGGACCTGGTGCAGAAGGTGCTCAAGGGGCAGGACCCGCTGCACATCCTGGGCTCCGGCGAGCAGGTGCGGCACTACACCTACGGTGGCGACCTGGCGGCGGGCATCGCGACCGCGATGGAGCACCCGGACGCGCTGGGCGAGGACTTCAACCTGTCCACCAGCGAGAGCACCACGGTGCTGCAGCTTGCCGAGCTCATCTGGCGCAAGATCAAGGGCCCCAGCGTGCCGGTCCGCATCGTCCACGACGAGCCGTTCGCCCATGACGTGCAGCGGCGGGTGCCCGCCACGGACAAGGCCAAGCGTGTGCTCGGCTTCGAGGCGACGACCTCGCTGGACCAGATGCTCGACGAGGTGATCCCGTGGATCGCCCGGGCGGTGGAGACCGGCACGATATGACCTCACCGTCGGCCTCTGGGGGGCGGGCCGGCACCACGACGGCACCCGGCAACACCGATCGGGCACGGCACTCCGCCCGCCGCGCCCGGCTCACCCTGAGCGGCCTGCCCGGCCAGCGGCACCGCTGGCCGGGCGCCCTGGCCTGGCTACTGGCCGCCGGCGCGCTGTTCCTGTGCTACCTGCACATCTCCCGCACCCAGCCGGTGAACTCCGACGGCGCCGCCAACGCCCTGCAGGCCTGGGACATGCTGCACGGCAACGTGCTGCTGCACAACTGGTGGCTGTCCGACGTGTCGTTCTACACCACCGAACTGCCCGAGTACATGCTGGTGGAACTGGTGCGGGGGCTGAACGCGGACGTCGTGCACGTGGCCGCGGCGCTCAGCTACACGCTGCTGGTGTTGCTGGCCGCGCTGCTGGCCAGGGGCCGTGCCACCGGGCGCGAGGCGGCGGTCCGGATGCTGCTGGCCGGCGGCATCCTGGTGGCGCCGCAACTCGGCAGCGCCGCGGGCATCGTGCTGCTGTCACCCGACCACGTGGGCAGCAACGTGCCGGTGCTGCTCGTCTGGCTGCTGCTGGACCGGGCGCCGCGCCGCTGGTGGGTGGCGGTGCTGACCGGCGTCCTGATGACCTGGGCGCTCATCGGCGATGGGATCGTCCTGTACACCGGGTTCCTGCCGCTCACGGTCGTGTGCGGGATCCGCGCCTACCGGGCGGTCGTGGTGCGGCGGGAGCCGGGCACCGAGCACCGGTACGAACTGGGCCTGATCCTCGCCTCGCTGGTGGCCGCGGAGCTGAGCACCAGGCTCCTGTTGCTCATGCACTCCATCGGCGGCTTCCTGGTCTGGCCGGTGAGCCCGATGCTCGCCGTGTCCAGCCAGATGCCGCGGCACTTCGCGTTCACCGCGCACGGGCTGCTGGTGCTGTTCGGCGCCGACTTCTTCGGCCGGAAGGTCAGCTTCGCCACCGTCCTGATCCTGCTGCACCTGGCCGGCCTCCTGCTGGCGGGCTGGGCCGTCTGCGCCGGGGTGCGCCGGTTCCTCAGCGCGGGCGACCTGGTCGACCAGGTTCTCGTCGCCGGTGTGCTGATCGGCCTCACGGTCTACGTGCTCGGGCGGCGGGTCAGCGACATCAGCAGCACCCGCGAGTTCGCCGAGGTGCTCCCGTTCAGCGCGGTGCTCGCGGGCAGGCTGCTGGCGCCGCGGCTGATGAGGGCGCGGCTGGTGCCCGCGCTCGCCGTGGCGCTGGCCGGCTACCTGGTCAGCCTCGGCCAGGCGGCCGCCGCCGCGCCGGTGCAGCCGATGAACAGCCAGCTGGGCACCTGGCTGGCCGCGCACCACCTCCGGTACGGGATGAGCACCTACTGGCAGTCGAGCGTCGTCAGCCTGACCACCGGGGAGCGGGTCATGGTGGTGCCGGTCGCGACGGCCACCAAGAAGGCAGGCTCGCTGGTCCGGCGCGACGAGTGGGAGTCCACCGAGGACTGGTATGACCCGCGCCTGCACCGCGCGACCTTCGTCGTGCAGCTGACCAAGCCGAACGGGCTGCCGGCGTTCCTCCCGCTCGCCAGCGTGACGAACACCTTCGGCCGGCCGGACCAGGTGTACCTCGTCGGCCCCTACCGCATCATGGTCTGGGACAAGAACCTGCTCCCCGAACTCGGCTAGACGGGTCCGGGACGCGGCCGGCCGCCGCCGCGGGACCGGTGAGCGCCGCGGCTACCGGCCCGCGCGGTCCACCGTGGCGGGGCCCACGTAGGCGTTCAGCCATTCCGCCAGCGGCTGGGTCGCCCGCAGGAACCCGGCGATGCGGTCCTTGGCCTCGGGTGTCTCCAGCCAGGGCTCGGGCGGCCATTCCCGCCACGCGACGATGCCCTTGTACCGCAGCAGCCCGGCCCTGGGGTGATCGGCCGGGTAGCCTCTGGGCACGGTCTTCAGGACGTCGCGGCCGTGCACCCCGATGCCCTGCTTCTCGATCGCGGCGATGACCTGCTCCAGTTTGCCGCCGGTCCGGTCGGCCGCCACCGCCTCGCGGTACCGGCCGACCTGGTCGGAGGCCATGCCGTACATGCCGTCGCCGGCGGCGAGGCCCCGCGCGGAGAGCTGGATGTAGCCACGGCCCAGCGTCGCGCCCAGGTGCGTCTTGTACGGGGTCTTGTCCTTGCTGAACCGGATGTCGCGGTAGGGGCGGAAGACCTTCGACTCGCCGAACTCCCGCCCCAGTTCGTCCAGCAGTTCCAGCATCGGGCCCAGGACCTGCTTGTCGTAGACGGCTTTCTGCCTGGTCCAGTACGTCTTGGAGTTGTCAGCCTCCAGGCCCTCGTAGAACTCCAGCGCATCGTCGCCCCACCCACTGAAGGCCATGTCCCTCAGTCCTCCCCTTGGTTCCTGGATGTCCCTGCTGCCCCGGGCCGCCACGTCGCAGGGGCCTTGTCCTGGATCTCCCAGGCGTGGTCGAGAGCGTGCCAGGCGGTGCGGCGGGCGACGAACCGGGCGGGGCGCCGGCCCCGGCCAAAGCCGGCCGGCGCGGGCGCCGCCGCCGTGGCCCGGATCTCCGCGAGAATCCCGGCGCGGATCCGCGCCACAGCGGCCAGATCACCGGCCGGGAAGGGCCGCTCGGCAAGCCCGAGCATCCGGGCGTGCAGCACCTCGGTCTCCCGCACGTGCTCGATGATCTGGTCGCGGTCCCGGCCGCCGCCGCGCGGCCCCTTGCGCAGCACCGGCGGTGCCGCGGCGGCGGTCTGCTCGAAGTAGTCCCACGCGGTTTCCACGAGCGCAGCCAGCCGCTGCGCCTGGTCCGCGGTGCTGGGCTCGCTGTCCAGCGCGGGCGCGACGTCGAGGGCACCGTAATCCGTCGTGGCGCTCCCGGTCACCCGCTCGGCGATCGCGATGCAGTCCACCTCGGTGACCGGGTCGAACGGGATGCCGGCCAGGGTGGCGAGCACGGCGTACCGTGACGCCGCGATCGCCAGCGCTTCGAGTGCCTGCTCCTCGCCCCCGCCGGACCGGCACCAGCCCGGCCAGTCCACGGCGCAGGCGAAGACCCGTTTGGTGCCCGCCTCTAGGTAGACGCCCGTCATGGGGACCATCTTCCCAGCAGTTGCCCCGGGCGGGCACCTGTGGCGCCCTTTGCTCGCTGACCGGCCGCGGCCTGAATCCGCACGCTCCGGCAGCGCCGGTAAACGCAGCGTCCTGGCTGCGGCACTATCTGGGCAAAGACCCGCCTCATCCGGCATGACAAGGCCCCGGTCCCTTTACAGACCGTGCTGGTTGGTCAAGCATCACGAGTATCGCTACTGGGCTGTCCCTAATCTCAGTTCGTTGCCGGCTCCGCTCGGGCGGCTGACCGGCGCGGGCGATGCCTGGCCGGGTGCGCGCGGCGCCTGCGAGCGGGGTGCAGGCCCAGCGGCAGGACAGCCATGCCCGGCCCGACCGCCCAGGAGCCCGCTATGCCTGAGCCCGGAGCCATGCCGGCGACAGGATCGCGCACGTGGGAGGGGACCGTGGCGCCGTTAACACCGCCCGGGGACAAGGCGGCCAGCCTGGAGCCGGGAGGACCGCCGGCCAGCAGGGTCCCGCCAGGGCTGGCCGCGCTGGCCGGCCAGTTCCCCGGGCTGCGGATCGACGGGATGCTCAGCCACAACGGCAGGTCACTGCTGGCCGCCGGGCGCGCCGGTGACCAGCCGGTCATCATCAAGGTGCTGCCCGAGCGCGACCCGTCCTGGCGGCACCGGCAGCGCCACGAGATCGCCGTGTACCAGATATTCGCCAGGCACCCCCCGCCGGTGCGGGTGCCGCGGCTGGTGCACACCGACGGGCGGCGGATCGTCGTCATGGAACGGCTGGAGGGCACCACGCTGGGCACCGGCCGGTACCCCCGGGTGCTGACCTGCACGGAGGTCGAGGCTGCGGCCGCGCTGGTCGGCCAGCTGCATGACTGGCAGCCGCTGCCGGGCGGGTTCCGGCCGGTGTTTGCCTACCACGAGCGGATCGTCCGCTACCACGCCACCGGGTACTTCACCGAGGACGACCGGCGGGCGCTGGAGCGGCTGCTCGCCCGCTGCGGGCAGCCGCGGCAGCTCAACCACGGTGACCCGCTGCCCGGCAACATGCTCCGCCTGCCCGCCGGCGAGTGGGCCCTGCTCGACTGGGAGTTCACCGGCCTGTTCCTGCCCGGGTTCGACCTGGCGATGCTCAGCGTGCTGCTGGCCGGCACCCCTGGCGCCACCGACTTCCTCGAGGACCTGGCTCACCGGGCCGGGTGTGAGGACGCCTACCTGGTCAACCTTGCGGTCGTGCTGTCGAGGGAGCGCCGCATCCACCTCACGCTGCCCGGGGACCATGCGCTGCGGGTGGCCCGGCTGCCGGCCATCGACGCCGCGTGGGCGCAGGCCAGGGAGCGGCTCTGGGCCGCCGCCGGGCGGCGGTTATTCACCTCCGCGCGGCGCCGGACGATGGCGCCAGGCCCCGGGCATAATGCCGCTGGAGGTTTTCGAGCCAGCCGCGGTCCCGGCTGGCTCGTGCGCCTGTCTCGCCACTGCCGGGATCGCGGCCCCCGAGGATCCCTGCCTCACCTGGGCGCCCGCCCCCCGGGGTCCGCGGTGCCAGGGATCGAGCGTCACCGGTGGCGCCGCGGCGGTGACGCAGCCGACGGCAGCGCCGGATCATGGGCCCTCGTCCACCCGGCGGATGATCTCCCGGCAGAGCGCCCCCACCCCCGCCGGGTCGTCGGTGAACTGCGAGGGCTTGACGCAGAACGTGGTGAACCCGGCCGCCGCCTGCGGCGGTATCGTCGCCAGCGCCTGGCCGAGATCGGCCACCGTATCCGGGCCGCTGAACACGGCCCGGGTACCGCCGACAAGTTCCAGGCTGCGCATGTCCCGGCCCGCCGCGCGCATCGCGGCGCGGAGCCGCGACATTTCCTCCGGCGCCGGGCGGCCCAGCGGGTTGAACCCGTCGCCGTAGGCCACGACCCGCGCCAGCATCCGCCGGTGCAGGCCCGCGCCGCCCAGCCACAGCCGCGGGCCCTCGGGCCGGAACGCCTTCGGCTCGAGGTAGACGTCGCCGAACCGGTAGTGCTCGCCCGCGAACGAGGCCGGGGTGTCCCGCCACAGGACCCGCCAGGCCGCCAGGTGCTCATCGAGCAGGTCGCCGCGGTGCCGGAACGGAACGCCGAGCGCCGCGTACTCCTCCTCCAGCCAGGACACCGTCGGCTGCACGACCAGCCGGCCCCCGCTGAGCAGGTCGAGTGTGCCCAGTTCCCGGGCCAGCACCAGCGGGTGGCGCAGCGGCGCGATCACCGCGCTCGCCACGAGCCGGACCCGGGTGGTCACCGCCGCGATCGCGGAGAGCAGCACCAGCGAGCTTGGCCACGGCGTCGCCGGGTCCTGGTTCCCGGGCAGCGCGTACTCGCGGGGGTTGGCCATCGGCCCGTTCGCGCCGGCGGCCGGGCCCAGCACGATGTGCTCGCTGAGCATCACGGCGTCGAACCCGGCGTCCTCGGCCTCCCGCGCCCAGCGCACCAGCACCGGCAGGTCCCTGGCGCTGGTCATGGTCCAGTTCTCGCTGAGGATCAGGCACATCCGCGGCCCCGCCACCGGCTGTCCTCTCCGGGCTCAAGGCCCCGTGACGAAGGAATGGGGCCCTGGGGCACCCGAGGGTTCCGGGCCGCCGGGGCCCGGGGCTTGCCTCCGGTGAGGCGCAGTGCTCCCTCCGGGCAGCATTACCGGCGGGGCGGGCGGATGCCGCGGAACTCCCAGTCCCCGCCCAGGGCGGTGGACCGGACCTCCTCGCTCTCCGCCGGCTGCGCGCCCAGGCCGGCGGGCACCGGCAGCGGTCCCGCCACGATGTGGTTGCGCAGCCGGCCGAGCCCCTCCACCTCGACCTCGACCACGTCCCCCGGCTGCACCGGGCGGGACCCCGCCGGGGTGCCGGACAGCAGCACGTCCCCCGGGTACAGCGTGATCGTGCGGGCGATGTCGGCCACCAGGTAGTGCATGTCCCAGTGCATCTCGTCGGTGGACCCGTCCTGCGCGAGCGCACCGTTCACGAAGGTGCGCAGGCGCTTGCCGTGGAAGTCCCAGCCGGTGACCAGCCCCGGCCCGAGCGGCGCCATGGTGTCCGAGCCCTTGACCCGCAGCATCGACCCGGCGTCGGTGTCGCGGAAGTCGTGCAGCCCGAAGTCGTTGGCGATCGTGTACCCGGCGATGTACTCCGCCACCTCAGCGGCCGGTACACCGCGGCACGTGCGGCCGATCACGATGGCCACCTCGCCCTCGTAGTTGAGGTACTTGCAGTTCGCCGGCCGCACCACCGCGCCGCCGTGCCCGGCCAGCGCGGAGACCGGCTTGTGGAAGTACGTCGGGGCGGGCGGCAGCGTGGCGCCGAACTCGGCCACCCGGCTGTGGTGGTTGAGGTGCACCGCGATGATCTTGGTGGGCTGGACCGGCGGCAGGTGCACCGCCTCCTCCGCAGCCACCCTGCGCCCGTCCCCGGCGACCAGGCCGTCACCGTCCCGGCGCACCTGCACCTCGGCGCCGTCGAGCAAGATCCTCCGGTACTCCGTCGTCACGTGCTCACCTCGCCCGGTCGGACGGCTGCCACCAGCCACCGGCGGGCCGGTCGAACCACAGGTGCACCTGGCCGGTGCCCACCGAGTTCTCGTACTCGCTGAACGCGCGGGCCGGGGCGGTCACCTTCTCCTCCCCCAGCGCGCCCACCATCATCAGGTAGTGCGCGAACCGCGCCTCGGGCCGGACCTCCAGGAACTCCGGCATCGTGGCGATCACCCGGGCGTGGTCCCCCGCCTGGAGCCAGGCGATCCGCTCGGTGTCCGCGGCGCGCGCCCCGGCGGTCCTGATGTGCACCGTGTCGCTGGCCTCGTGCGCGCGCAGTTCCCGCAGCGACCAGAACGTGTGCGACATGGCGCCGGAGGCGACCAGCAGGACCGTGCGGCCGGTCTGCCCGATCGCGGCGCCGAGCGCCCGGCCCGCCCGCAGGAAGTCCTCGGTGTCCCCGGTCTGCGCGGTGCTGACCTCGAGCCACCGCTTGCCCAGGCCCCGGCCGAGGTAGTGCCACAGGTTGACGGTGGCGTAGTGGGTGGGCAGGCAGGGGTCGTCGATGGCGGTGATCCAGGTCCCGTGCGTGCCCGCCTGGGCGGCGATGGCGCGGGCGAGTTCCGGGTCACCCGGCCAGTCGTAGGGGATCCGCGACATGCCGCGCGGCAGTTCGTCGGAGGTGAACAGGCCCGCCCGGGTGGCCTGGGCCGACACGACGAACTCCACGGTGGTGTGCCAGTGCGAGTCGAGCACCACGACCGTGTCGTAGTCCAGCGAGCCGAACACCTCGGCGCGCAGCCGTTCCAGGCCGGGGACCAGGGTTATCTCCTTGCCCTCGTTCAGTTCGAGCCGCTCGGCGTACGGCAGCATGATCGTCGGCACGTGAGCCAAGAGCCCGGCCCCGGCAACCTCACCCATCGGTGCGCCACCCCTGTCCTGCGTAGACGGTGTTCTTGACGTCGCGGTAGAAGTCGAAGCTCCAGGTGCCGCCCTCGCGTCCGATGCCCGAGCGCCGGGCGCCGCCGAACGGCGCGGCCAGGTCGCGGACGAAGAAGCAGTTGACCCAGGCGGTCCCGGCGACCAGCCGCCCTGATACCCGCTCGGCCCGGTCCCTGTCCCCGGTGAACAGGGTCGCCGCCAGCCCGTACGGCGTGGCGTTGGCCAGCGCGACGGCCTCCGCCTCGGAGGTGAAGGTCTGCAGCGTGAGCACCGGGCCGAACACCTCCTCGGTGAGGATCTCCGAGCCGGGCGCCGCGCCGGCGAGCAGGGTCGGCTGGTAGTACAGCCCGCCCAGCGCGGGGTTGACCGCCCCGCCGAGCAGTGGGCGGGCGCCCGCCGCGTTCACCTGTGCGGCCCCGCCCCGGGCCATGTCGGCGATGGGTTCCCCGTCGATCGGGGAGGTGTCGGTGAAGGTGGCACCCGACCCGGCCCGGCGGCCGCCGATCCAGTGGCGCGTGTCCACCGCGACACCGGCCACCTGCGCCGTGCTCGTGGGCAAGGCAGATCACCATCCGAAGGTCGTTTGGAACCAAATTATCGTACAGTGCGGGGCCACGGCCAGCCCGCGCGGGGTGGCCAGTCGGCACGGGACCGTCGGCGCGCGCGGGACGGCCGGCCGGCCGCGGGGTCATCAGCCGCCCGCGCGGAGGTCGGCGAGGAGCCGCCCGCCGTCCCAGGTGACGCCCACCTGGCGGTAGTAGCCCGCGATGATCTCGCGGACCTCCAGGGCGGCCAGTTCCTCCGTGGGCGAGTCGAACAGTTCCAGGGAGGCGTCGCCGCGCCAGGATGGGCCGGCCTCGACGCTGGCGCTGCCCGAGGCGACCAGTTCGGCCAGCGAGTCGGGCGCGCCCTTCTCGATCGACGGCACCCACCGGTGGTGCGCCATGGGATGGGCGTTGACGAACCCGTTGCCCGGGGCCGGCTCGCGCAGCGTCACCACCGCCTGGGCGAGGCGGCGGTCGGCGGCGGCCAGCGTGCCGGCGAACCGGCCGCCGGGCGCGATCCGCGGCGCGGCCCGGCCGAACGGGTGCGGCCTGGTCTGGTGGATCGACCCGAGTTTCTTGGGGTACCCCTGGTGCAGCCCGCGCACCAGCGCGAAGTCGGCGTCCACCCAGATGTACACGCAGCGCGAGTAGACCTGCCCGGCGAGGGCGCACCGCACCACGGCGAAGCACTCGTGGTACTGGGCCCGGACCGGGTCCAGCAGTTCCTCGCCGGACTCGCCGCAGGACTGCCAGTCGGCCCAGATCAGCGCCACGGCGCCGGGGTCCTCGGGCGCCGGCTCCAGCGGGGCGGGCAGCAGTTCGGCCACCCGGGCCGGGTCGGTGCGGTACTCCACGGTGAGCAGGTCGCCGGAGTAGTGCCACGGCGGCGCGGGCAGCAGCGACGACCGCCCGGTCGCGGTCCTCGGGTAGAAAAACCCCGCCAGATCGCTCATAGGTGCTCCGAGATCGTTCGTATCCGCACGATCATGGATGCTAGACGGAGGGGTTCGTTCCCGCCAGGCTGGATGCCCGGTACCGCCTGGATTCCCGCGGGACCGCGCAGAGGGAGGACGCCGTGCCAGACCCGACCGACGCCGCCGTGGCCGCCGTTTCCGAGCGGCTCGCCGGGCAGGGGATCGACGTCGTCCGGGTGTCCTACCCGGACCTGATCGGCGTGGACCGGGGGCGGGACGTGCTGCTCGGCGAGCTTCCGGCGGCGGTCAGCCACGGGCTGGCGTTCTGCCGCGCGGTCTATCACACCTCCCCGATGGGGGATGTGGTGCCCGTCCAGGGCGGCCTGGAAGACGGGCTGCCGGACATCACCGTCCGGCCCGACCTCGGCACGCTGACCCCGTTGCCGTGGGAGCAGGGCGCGGCCTGGTGCCTCGGCGACGCGTTCACCCCGGACGGCGCGCCCGCGCCGGAGTCGCCGCGCGCCGTGGCCCGCCGGGTCGCCGGCCGGGTCGCCGGCCTCGGCTACACCCTGGTCTGCGGCCCGGAGCTTGAGTTCTACCTGTGCGAGCCCGCGCCCGCCGGCGGCTGGCAGCGGTACGCGAACGACCTGGGCAACGTGTACGTGGTGGGCCGCAAGGGCGACCCGCGGGGCGTGCTGCTCGACATGCTGCGCCAGTTGCGGGACGTGGGGCTGCACGTCACCGCGGCCAACCACGAGTTCTCGCCCGGCCAGTTCGAGATCAACCTCGGCCACTCCGCGCTGTGCGACGCGGCCGACCGGTCGTTCCGGCTCAAGTCGGCGGTGCAGGAGATCGCCAGGCAGCGCGGCCTGCTGGCCACGTTCATGGCGAAGCCGTTCAACGACGAGGGCGGGTCCGGGTTCCACGTGCACGTCTCGCTGGCGGACTCCTCCGGGGAGAACGTGTTCGGCGACCCCGGCGGCACGGACGGCCTGTCGGCCGCGGGGCGGCACGCCATCGGCGGGGTGCTGGCGCACGCCCGGGCGCTGAGCGCGCTGCTCAACCCGACGATCAACTCCTACAAGCGGTTCGGGCCGGACACCCTGGCCCCGTGGCTGATCGACTGGGGCCTCGACAACCGCAGCGCGATGGTCCGGATCCCGCCGGAGCGCGGCGCCGCCGCCCGGATGGAGGTCCGCCTCGGTGACGCCACCGCCAACCCGTACCTGGCCATGGCCGCCGTCGGCGCGGCCGTCTGCCTGGGCCTGTCCGGCAAGGTGGAGCCGCCCGCCAAGCTGGAGGGGTACGGCTACGACCCGTCGCGCGCCGAGATGCTGCCGCAGCGGCTCGGGGACGCGCTGGACGCGCTGGAAGCGGACCTGGAACTGGCCGAGGTGCTCGGCGAGTACTTCGTGACCTCGTTCCTGGCGTACAAGCGGAACGAGACCGAGCGGTTCGAGCGGTTCGTCACCGACTGGGAGTTCCGCGAGTACGCCTACCACCTCTGAACCCGCCCCGGCCCCCGCTGACCCTGGCCCCCTCCGCTAACCCCGGCCCGGCCCTTCGCTAACCCCGGCCGGACCCCGGTTTCTCAGCGTTCGCAGCCCGCCCTGCGGCTTCCCAGCCTTCCCCGGCCGGGGAAGGTGGTTGTTGGCACTTCACCCACACAAGAACGTGGGTGAAGTGCCAATGACCACAAACGCGGGAGCGCCTCAGGACTCGCGGTGGCAGCGCCTCAGGGCTCGAAGGTGGTCGTGAGCGGGACGGTGCGGCCGGTAGCGGCGGCGTTCTGCGCGGCCAGCATGATCTCCAGGACGTGCTGGGCCCGGGCGGCGCTGGCCAGCGGCTTCTCGGTGACCAGGTGCTTCCCGGCGGACAGGATGCGCAGCGAGGTCTCGTAGTGCGCGGCGATCGGGGTCAGGTTGATCACGGCGTCGACATCCGGCCGGGCGAGCATCGCGCCCAGGCCGTCGCAGACCGCCGGGATGTCCCAATCACGCGCCACCCGTTCGGCACGGGACCGGGTCCGGCTGGCGATCGCGGTCACCTCCACCCGGCCGCGCAGCCGCCGCAGGCCCGGCAGGTAGCCGGGCTCGGCCGTGGCGATCATCCCGGCGCCCAGGATCCCCGGCGCGGAGCGGGCCCCCGGGCGTCCGGGCGGCAGGGCCGGGCATGGTCACGCGGCCTCCTCGGCAGGCACTTCCCGCCGCCGGGCGAGGGTCACACCCGGCTGCTCGCGCTCAGGTCGGACAACTGGGTGCTCGCCGACCGCCTGGCGCGAAGCACGAACGTGGACGCGAACCCGGCCACGAGCAGCGCCAGGGCCAGCCACGGCGCCCAGATCGTCGGGCTGGTCACCTTGTAGAACGAGCCGAAGATGGCCCCGGCGGTGATCAGGATGCCGAGCACCGCGGAGAAGACCAGCGACACCCGGCGCGGGGACGTGGCGAAGCTGCGCAGCGAGCCGGCCGACATCAGCAGGTACACCACGACGAGGGCGAAACCGCCGAACGTGGACCCCCACGCGAACAGCGCGAAGTAGTGCGGGGTCTTCGGCAGCGCGAACAGGCCGGTCCAGAACTGGTTGATCAGCAGGGTCACGATCGCCGCCCCGACCACGAAGGCCGCCGCGCCCAGCGGCGACCCGTGCTTCTTGGACGTGATGGCCAGCGGCGCGGGGATGCGCCGGTCGCGGGCCATGGCGAAGATGCCGCGGGACGCCGACACCGCGCACCCGATGGCGACCGCCAGCATGTCGAACAGCACCACGAGTTCCAGCAGCCGGTCGATCCAGGTGCCGCCGAACCCACCCGCCTTAGCGGGAGCCCCGAGCGCGAACAGCGGCGCCGCCGCGGCGGCGGTGATCGCCTTGAGGCTGTAATGGAACCCGGCCACCTCGACGTAGGTCGCCAGCACGTAGAAGACCGTGGCGATGCCCGCGGTGGCCATCACCGCGATCGGGATCTCCCGGCGCGGGTTGGGCGTCTCCTCGGCCAGGTTCGCCGCCGTCTCGAACCCGACGAACACCAGCACCCCGTACAGCACGCCGAAGAAGATGCCGGACCAGCCGTCCGCCGCCGACGACGGGTTGAACGGCTTGAAGCTGTTCACCGAGCCCAGCTTCACGATGACCGTGATGAAGAAGATGGTGACGATGACGATCGACACCAGCGCCAGGGCAAGCTGGCTGCGGGTGGAGACGCGGACCCCGAAGTACAGGATGCCGGCGATCACCGCGATCAGGATCAGCGTCCAGGCCCACGACGGCAGCGGGTTCACCCTGAACTCGGAGGCGATCGTGCTTTGCAGGTACCCGCCGATCAGCAGCAGCAGGCCGGTGAGCAGCACGGTCACCCCGCCGTAGTAGAGCCAGCCCGCCGCGGTGCCGGTCCGCTCGCCCAGGCCGCGGGTCACGTAGTCATACAGCGACCCGGCCGCGTGGATCTCCTTGGCGTAGTTCGACACGATCCAGCCCAGCGCGAACACGCCGACCGCGGCGATCAGCACCGACAGCGGCGACGCCACGCCGCCGCCCTTGCCGGACGCGCTGATCACGCCGACCACGAGCGGGATCACGAAGGCCGAGGAAAAGACGGGGCCCATGAACCCCACCGACTGGGCGATCACGTCGGGGAGCGACAGGACCTTGGCACCCAGGCGCTCATAGGCCGACTCCGGACTTCCCATCGATTCCTCCCTGACACTTCTCATGCAATACGCCTGCCGGGGAACGCGCCGTGCCCCTCAGGCCGGAATCCGCAATACCCTCCCGGCGTTGCCGCCGAAGATCGCTGCCTCGTCGGCGTCCGGCAGGTCGAGAGCCTCGATGTCGGCAATCGTGTCCCCGACCACGTTGGGGCCGCCGAGCGGCATGTCGGTGCCGAACAGTACGTGCTCCGCCCCGAAGAACTCCACCGCGCACCGGACCGCGTGCGTGGCGCCGAACATCGCCGTGTCGGCGTAAAAGCCGCGGAAGTAGTCCATCGGGTCGCGGTCCAGGCCGGCCAGGATGGCCGCGCGGCCGGGGTCCTCCAGCGGCGAGGCGAGCCGCCCGGCGAAGTGCGGCACCATCGCGCCCGCGTGATGGGTGATCACCCGCAGCCCCGGATAGGTGTCGAAGACGCCGGAGTACACCAGCCGCGCCATGCACGCCGACGTCTCATACGGCCAGCCCAGGGACCACCAGATGCCGTACCTGGACCGGTCCTCCACCGGGTAGTCCGGCCAGGCCGGGCTGCGCGTGGGGTGAATCCACAGCGCGCCGTCCAGGCGGGTCACCGCGTCGAAGACGGGCGCGAACCGCCGGTCGTCCAGAGGCGCACCGCCGACGTTGGTGTGCAGTTGCGTGCCGAGCGCGCCGAGCTGGGTGATCGCCCGGTCGAGTTCTTCGGTAGCGGCGTCGATGTCGTTCATCGGCAGGGCCGCGCTGAACCCCACGAACCGGTCCGGGTGCGCACGCACCAGCTCGGCCAGCTCGTCGTTGGCGGCGCGCGCGAGATCGCGGGCGAGCGCGGGCTCGCCGAGTTCCGCGGGCGGCGGCACGGCCAGCGTCAGCACCTGGACGTAGTCATCGAACGCGTCCATGACCCGCCAGCGGGCGTCCAGCCCGATGAGCGCCGGGTCCTCGCGGATCCACGGCTGGTAGCCGAGGATGCGTTCGCTGACAGCGTCACCCGACATGATCGACTCCAGGCGCCGCGCATACGACGGCGGGAGAATGTGAGCGAAGGCGTCGATCTTCCTCACGTCCGTCCCCTCGGCGTTGGCCCCAGGCGGCACTGGCGCGGGCAGTTGCCGGGATCGTATGGAAGCAAACGATCCGGTGTCAAGGTCTGGCGCACCACCAGCAGAGTGCGGTCACGAAGCGTGGTGAGGTCGGCATCCCCCGGTGGGCAGGGTACTTCGCGCGGCTGCGGGCCGGCCTGGCCGCTGGGCCGCTGGGCAACAGGTCCTTCCGGCTGCTCGGCGCGGGCCAGCTTGCCTCGACCATCGGTGACCTCTGCTACGCGGTGGCGCTGCCCGCGCTCGCTCACGCCCGCTTCGGCGCGGCCGGCTACGGGGCCCTGATGGCCTGCATAGGCTTCGGCGCCCTGGGCGGCACCATCGCCGCGGCGCGGGCCACGGGCATGCACCGGCCGGCGATCGTCACCTACTGCGTGTTCCTGGGCGAGGGGATCGCGATCTCGTTCGTCCCCTACCTCGGCGGCCTGCCCGGTGCCGCCGCCGCGATCACGGTGGTCGGGATCTGCAACGCCTTCGGCAACATCCTGATCGTCACGCTGTTGCAACGGTGGGCGCCGCCCGGGCTGCTACGCGCGCCCGCGGATCTGGCCGTGGGCCCCGCGGTCTGGGACAGTGGAGGCGCCCTCTGCCTTCGCTAGGAGTTCCCATGCCCGAAGCGCTGGTCTACGAGTTTCAGGGCGTGACAGGCGCCCACTACGCCGCGGTCAGCAGGCACCTCGGCATCGACCCGGAAACCGGCGAGGGAGACTGGCCACCCGGAATGCTCTCGCACGCGGCCGGCACCGCCGACGACGGCACGTTCATCGTCTCGGAGGTGTGGTCCTCCCGCGAGGCTCAGGTGGCCTGGGAGCGGAAGCTGGCCCCCGCGCTGGCGGCCAACGGCGTGACGGGCATGCCGCGCGTCCGCTGGGTGCCGCTGATCGCCTACCACCGGGACTGACGAGGACTGCCCGCATCTCACCGGCTGGCAACGGCTTCGAGCGGCCATTGGCCAGGTGACCGGTGGGTCCGTGGCGGGCCGCTGGTTTAGGTCGCCCCCGGCGTAGCCGGCGCGGCCTGGCCACCCGGTGCGCCGCCGCTTGGGGTACCGCTACCGCCGGTCGTACCGGTGCCGCCGGTCGTGCCGGTCCCGCCGGTCGTGCCGGTCCCGGTGGTCGTGCCGGTCCCGGTGGTCGTACCGGTCCCGGTGGTCGTACCGGTCCCGGTGGTCGTACCGGTCCCGGTGGTCGTACCACTCCCCGGGGGCGCGGCAGCCAGGGCCTGGCTGACGAGAGTCTTCAGCTCGGCCACCTGCTGGGCGAGCGCAGTGAGCGCATCCCGGGTCTGGACCGCGGCCTCGGCACCCTTGGCAGCTGTGTTGCCCGCGCTGTCGAGCTTGGTGTGAAGGAGCCCGTCGGTGATGCCTTCCTGGACAAACTGCACGATTTGTTGCTCGGTAAACGGCATGTCATCCTCCACTGGCGAGACGTAGCCACTGAGCGGGCGCCCGGGGGCGCGTGGGTCCTTGCTTTCGTGTGCACCGTTGTAGGGACCGTCCTGGGCCACAGAGGAGGTGCTGGCCCATTGCTGGTCACTGCCCTGGCCGTTCTCGTCACCGCCAACGGTGATGATGGTCCCATCGGCGTTGACCTGGATGACGATGGCCACGTGGTCGGCGGAATGGTGCGCCGGGTCGTAGTTGAAGAGCACCGCGTCCCCGACCCGCGGGTTGTCCGGGCGTACCGGGCCGCACCTGTCGAAATTTCCGGCGGCCGGGGTCAAGCGATGTGTGTCGAGCGCGCCCGCCTTCCACCACACCCACCGGGCAAAGTCGGAGCACCACAATTCCGGTGGGCCGTTCTTGCCGTCGCTGTGGCAACTGGTGAAATAGCCTGGCTTCCCGTTCGTGGTGCGGCCACAGGCCTTCATGCCGAGCTCGCCCTTGGCGATCGCGGCAATCCTGGCCCCAAGAGAACTGGCTGTCTGGGTTTGGGCCATCTTCTGCACCTCACACTGCGGATAGCCGGAACGGCACCGGCACGGTCAGGGGCCAGCCGGTGCCGCCGACGTGCCGGGGCCGCCTGACGCGCGGGCCGCGGATCCGGGCAATGCCCGCTGGATGAGACCCTGCAACTCCGCTACCTGCTGCGCGATCTCATCGGCCGCGTCGCGGGCGCGGACCGCGGCTTGCGCTCCCTGGGCGGCGGTAATGCCCGTGGCGCCGGCACCCGTGCGCAGCCCTGCCGCGACGCCCTGCTGGATGAAACTCAGGAGTTCGTTCTGGGAGTACGGCAGGTCGTCCCTCGCTACGGCGGCGGCCAGTTGCTCGAGCGTGCCATGGAACAGATTGGTATCGACGTTTCCCGCGCCCGCCCACGCGGTGATGTGAGGTCCCTGCTTCCCATCGGTTGGCTGCCAGAGGATGTGACCCAGCGTTGGCTCCGCATCCCGGTAAGCGGCCACCCAGATGCTGCGGCCGCTGGTGCATACCTGGTCCAGCTGGCTGGTGAGGAAGTATTCCCCCGAATAGAGCCATGACCTCTTCGGCAGTGGCTGAGGCGACAGGCCCAGCGCGGAGTCGACGATGCCGAACCATGTCTCTGCGCGCCCGGACTGGTCGCCCGATCCCTCCTCGATATCCGCTATCGGGATCTCGTTGGGCGCAAGGTCGCCCACCCACTGGCAAAAGGCCCGGGCCTGGGCGGCGATGTCGCCGGGCAGGATGTACTGGTACAGGCCAAGGAAGGCGTACCCGTGGTGCTGGGCGGCCTGCCGATTACGGGTGAAGCAATGATCAAGGTGGTCGATGCCGTAGCTGACCCGGATGATCGCGGCCCCGCCGTTCTGCCGCATGACACCGGCGAAGTCCGGCGTCGGTATCCAGTCGGGCGCACCGCTCGACTGGTTCTCCGAGAAATCAGGTAACAACAACACCGCGCCCCCCTGATTCCGCTCCCCGTCGGGCGCTACCTCGGCCCCGCCAGGTCCGCCGCGGCGGAAGCTGGACAGCAAGTCAGATGCTGGTCCCGATTGAACCATATGAGCATAAGATCCGCACGTAGCGGAATTGGGCACGAACGTCCGGCCGCCGCGATCGCCGGGCCGCCGCGATCATCGCCCGCAGGCGGGGTGTTCATGCCGGGGAGACGCGGATGGGTAGGGACCTGAGGCCGTTGGTGAAGTTGGACCGGATCCGGCGCGGCTCGCCGGCCAGCTCGAACCGGGCCACCCGCCGGGCCAGCGCCGCGAGCACGATGCGCACCTCGAGCCGGGCCAGGTGGGCGCCCAGGCACAGGTGCGGCCCGCCCCGGCCGAAGCTCAGGTGCCGGTTCGGGGCGCGGCCGACGTCGAACACCTCCGGATCGGCGAACTCCGCCTCGTCCCGGTTGCCGGACACGTACCAGAGCACGACCTTGTCCCCGGCCCGGATCGCCGCCCCGCCCAGCTCGGTGTCCACCGTCGCGGTCCGCCGCATGAAGTGCGTCGGGCAGCTCCACCGGAGCACCTCGTCGGTCGCCGGGTCCAGCAAGCCGGGGCCCGCCCGCAGCCGGTCCCACTGCTCCGGGTCTTGGCAGAACGCCAGCACCCCCTGCGCGATCGCGATCCGGGTGGTCTCGTTGCCCGCGACCACCAGGATCGAGAAGAAGTTGTCCAGGTCGGTCTCGCTCAGCCGGTCGCCGTCCACCTCGGCGCGCAGCAGCCGGGACAGCAGGTCATCGCCGGGGGCCCGGAGCCGGTCGGCGACGATCTCCCGGCCCAGGTCCCACAGTTGCTTGCCGTACGGGCTGCGGAACGGGAACAGCCGGTAGGCGTCGGTGTCGTCCCGCCCCCAGACCACGTCGGTGACGTCCGGGTCGGTGTTGGCGATGAGCCGGTCGCCCAAGTCGATGAACGAGCCCAGGCCCGCCTCGGGCAGCCCCATGATCCGGGCCAGCACCCGGATCGGCACCTCTTTGGCGACGGCGTCCACGAAGTCCAGCGGCTCGCCGGCCAGTACCGGCCGCGTCAGCGCGGCGTCCAGCACCTGCTCGGTGAGCCCCTCCACGAAGTGCTGGTAGACCGCGACCGCGCGGATCGAGAAGGCACCGGAGACGATCTTGCGGAGCTTGGTGTGCTCGGGCGGGTCGGTGTCGATGATCGTGCGCCGGGCCGCCATGTCGTCGTCGGTCGGCTCCTCGAACGAGATGCCGCGCGCCGAGGAGAACGTCGCGACGTCCCGGCTGGCGGCGACAATGTCCGCATAGCCGCAGACCGACCAGAAGCCCGAGTTCGGCGGCGCCTCGCCGTGCCAGGCGACCGGCGCCTTCCGCCGGAGCCGGGCAAACTCGGCGTAGGGCACGCCGCGCGCCCACATGTCGAGGTCGGTCAGGTCGACGGCGTGCGTCATGGCTTAGTAGTTTGGCACCAAACGAGATCGCCGGCAATCGGAGGCACCATGCGGGTCGCCGTCATCCGCCACCACGAAGAGGACTCGGCCGGGTTCATCGGCGCCGCGTTCGAGGCGCGCGGCGCGCGGCTGCCCGCCGTGCTGTTCCCCAAGGAGGGCCCGCTGCCGGACCTGGACGGCCTCGCGCACATCGTGCTGCTCGGGTCCACCTCCTCGGTGTACGACGAGGGCGAGGCGCGCGCCTGGATCGACGAGGAACTGGCCTGGCTGCGGCGGGCCGACGCGGCGGGGGTGCCGGTGCTCGGGATCTGTTTCGGCGCGCAGGTGCTGGCCGCCGTGTTCGGCGGCACCGTGGAGCACGCGGGGCGCCATGAGATCGGCTGGGTCATGGTCGACTCGGCCGACCCGGAGCTGATCCCGCCGGGGCCGTGGCTGGAGTTCCACCACGACCGGTGCCGGCCGCCGGTGCAGGCGACCGTGCTCGCCCGCAACGACCTGGGCGTCCAGGCGTACCGCCTCGGCCGGCACCTGGCCGTCCAGTTCCACCCCGAGGTGGACGGCGCCCAGTTCCGGCTGTGGCTGAACGCCGGCGGCCGGGCGGAGATCGAGGCGCACGGCCAGGACCCGGACGCGATGCTGGCGAAGACCATCGCCGAGGAACGCGGCGCCGCCGCCCGGGCCGACCGGCTGGTCGCGGCCGCGCTCAGCATCGCCGCCGACACCTGACTCGAACGTCGTGGTACGCAAGGGCGGCACGCGGTAGGCGACCGTTCCGCGCGATGGGCGGTTTCGCCGCTGATCCGGACATTTCGCGCCCCCGGCCATGCCCGGCGGGCTAGCGTATCGGTCCGGGTATTGGTGCCGGATTGGCCGGCCGCGTCAGTGCGCGGGCCCGGCCGGATCGTGAAGGAGACCCGATGCGACGACACCGGGCCGTGTTGGTCGTCGCGGGCGCGGCGGCGGTGTGGTGCGCCGCGGCGGTGCCGGTCACCGCGGTGCCGGCCGCGCGGGCGGCCGCCCTGGCCGGCACCTGGGGCACGGCGATCGAGGTGCCCGGCCTGGGGGCGCTGAACCAGGGCGGGTGGACCCAGTTGAACCAGGTGTCGTGCGGCGCGGCGGGCAACTGCGTCGCGGTCGGGTCCTACGCCGACGGTGCCTTTCACACGCAGGCGTTCCTGGTCAGCGAGACCAACGGCACGTGGCGCAGCGCGGTCGAGGTGCCCCGGTCGGGGATCTTGAACGCGGGCGGGGGTGCCGGCGCCGACTCGGTGTCGTGCGTCTCGGCGGGCAACTGCACCGCTATCGGGCACTACACCGATGGCGCTGGCCACGGGCAGGCGTTCGCGATCAGCGAGACGAACGGCAATTGGGGCACGGCGGTCAAGGTGCCTGGCGTGGGCGGCCTGAACAGGTTCGGCACCCCGATCGTCCACGACTCGGTGTCGTGCGCCTCGGCGGGCAACTGCGCCGCCGTCGGCGCTTACCGGGACGGCGCGTCTCGCTCCCAGGTGTTTGTGGTCAGCGAGACGAACGGCACCTGGGGCACGGCGATCAAGATGCCCTTCTCGGGCATCCTGAACTGGGCCGGGTCTGCCGACGCCGGCCCGGTGTCGTGCGGCGCGGCGGGCAACTGCGCCGCCGTCGGGTCCTACCACGCCCGCGGCCCCGACTCCACGCAGGCGTTCGTGGTCAGCGAGACGAACGGCACCTGGGGCACGGCGATCGAGGTGCCCGGCTCACAGACCTTGAACGCAGGCTTGAACGCCAGCGGCGTCTCGGTGTCGTGTGTCTCGGCGGGCAACTGCACCGCTGTCGGGTTCTACTTCGACGGCGTTGGCTCACCGTCGGGCCGGCAGCAGGTGTTCGTGGTCCGTGAGACGAACGGCACCTGGCGCCACGCGATCCAGATACCCGGGGCGGGGCTCTTCGACGCGGGCTCGGGTGCCGGCGTCACCTCGGTGTCGTGCGCCACGGCCGGCAACTGCGCCGCCGGCGGGACCTACGAAGACAGCTTCTTGGCTCAGCAGGCGTTCGTGGTCAACGAGACGAGCGGCACCTGGGGCGACCCGATCGAGGTGCCCGGCTCGGCTGCGCTGAACGGGGAGCGGTTGGCGATCGTCGGCTCGGTGTCGTGCGCCTCAGCGGGCAACTGCACCGCCGGCGGGTTCTACACGGACGCCTCTCGTCCCAGTCACGAGCAGCCGTTCGTGGTCAGCCAGACGAACGGCACCTGGGGCAACGCGATCCAGGTGCCCGGCTCGGGCACCCTGAACGCGGGGGATGCCAAAGTCACCTCGGTGTCGTGCCGCGCGGCGGGTATATGCGCCGCCGGCGGGACCTACACCGACGCCGCCGGTCACACCCAGTCGTTCGTGGTCAACCAGTCCTAGCTGGCTTCGCCCCAGCCCGGCAAGATGTGCTCGTCATGGCCGAGGTGGGTGAAGCGGTGGCCGGCGGATTCCTAACCATGCGGCGCCGCCGGGCGTCCACAGGGCATGCCGGGCATTCAGATACCGGTCGCAGCGCCCCGGTTCGCAATGGCGCTGCTCGCTACCTCAATAGCCGTGGGCTGCGGAGCCGCGCAGCGCCCGGGCCGGGCGGCAACGGCCGCCACGGCGCACGCGGCCGGCCAGCCGGCGGCCACCGCCCCCGGCGCGTCCAGCGCCCGGCTGGGCGCGATCGCCTTTGTCACCCCGAAGGACGGGTACGGCAGCTTCACCGGCCAGGCGGGCGGGCGGTGCCACATGCTGGCCGGCCGGACCACGGACGGCGGGGCCAGCTTCGGCGCGCTGGCCGCCATCACCGCGTTCCCGTGTGGCGGGTATATGCCCGCCACGGCGCTTGCGGCGGACGGCCACGGTGACGTCTTCTTCTACGACCCCGGGTTCTACGTCAGCCACGACGGCGGGCGCGCCTGGGCGGCGGCACACCAGCCCGGCACCGTGCTCGCCGTCGCCGCCGCCGGGCGCTCGGTCTGGCTGGTGCGCGCCGACTGCCGTCGCGGCGCCAGCACCTGCCCGCTGCGGCTGCTGGAGTCGGCGGACGGAGGGCGGTCCTGGGCCGCCTCGCCCGCGCAGCCCCCGGGCGCTACGGTCCGCGCCGTCGGCGGCCAGCCCGCGCAGGAACCAGCGGCCGGCCAGACCTGGCTGCTGCGCACCGGCCGGTCCTCGGGCTACGTGCTGTCCAACCCAGCCAACGACGCCGCCCCGATGTGGTTCACCGCCGACGCCGGCATGTCCTGGTCCAGGCGGCAGGTCCGGTGCGGCCCGATCGGCGCGATGTCCGCGACGCTCACGGCCGCGCCGGACGGGACGCTCCTGGCGGTGTGCGCCGGGCAGCCCACTGCCGGTTACCAGGAGAAGTCTTCTGGACGCTCTGCCGACGGCGGCCGCTCCTGGACGGTGCGCACCCCCTGCCCCCCGCCCCGTTTCGCCTGCCACCCGGGCGTGCCGCTGGACCTCGGTTACCTGGCGCAGATCACCGCCGCCTCCGCGAGCACCGGCTTTCTCGCCGGCGACCGCAGCCCGCTGCTGGTCACCACGGACGGCGGGCGCCACTGGCGAACCGTCCGTCCGGTGATCGGCGACTCCGGCGGCGGCACCTTCCAGGTGATCTTCGTCAGCCGCCGGGCCGGGTTCGTGCTCGGCGACGATGCGCGAAACAACGAACTGCCCACGATCTGGCGCACCACCGATGGCGGGACGCGCTGGTCCTTCGTCGTGCCCCGCGCGTAGCTGCGGCTGGGGATCCCGGGGCGCACGGAACGTCGTTTGGCTGAATAAAAGCGGCGCGGGCGGTCAGCTCTCCTCGACCGCGCGGATGATCGTGCGCAGCAGCGACGCGAGCTGCTCCTTCTCCCGCTCGGACAGGCTGGCGCTGACAAACGCCTCGCCCATGTTGAACGCGGGGAACAGCCGCTCGATCACGCCCCGGCCCTTGGGCTCCAGGCCGACCATCACCAGGCGGCCGTCCGACTCGTGCGCCCGGCGCCGGGCCAGGCCACGTTTCTCCAGCGTCTTCAGCACGCCGGTGAGCGTCCCCTTGGTGACCCCGGCCTCGGCGGCCAGGTCGCGGGTCTGCTGCTCGCCCCAGATCCACAGCACGAACAGCACGGTGAACGCAGCCCAGGACAGATCCTCGTCCGCGAGCACCTTGCGCTCCATATGGTTGCGGATCACGTTGGCCGCGCGGTAGATGTTCGACACCGCGGCCATGGCGCCGAAGTCGAGCTTCTGGTCGCCGATTCGGCTCCGGATATCCCGCTCGGCCTGCACCAGGTCGCTGGCGTCGCCGGCGGCGAGGCGGCGTGGCATGCCACGATGGTACGTGCCGGCCTGAACCATCGTCGCTGCATGTGCGGCGGATCGCCGAACGGTTTGGGCGAGCGGGCGGGATCACCGGCGCCTCCGCGGGCGCCCGGCCCCGCCGGCGGCGCTAGGCGTCGTAGGCGATGGTCGGCAGGTCCACCGCCGTCGCGCCGCCGTCCACCGTCAGCACCGCCCCGGTCACCGCGGAGGCGTGCTCGCTGGCGAGGAACGCCACCACCGCCGCGACCTCGGCGGGCCCGGCCGGCCTGCGCAGCGGCACCTGCGCCGTGGCCAGCGTGTACGCGGCCTCCCGGTCCGCCAGCCCGCGCAGCGTGGCCAGCGCGTCCATCTCCTCGTCGGCCATCGGGGTGCGCACCCAGCCGGGGCACACGGTGTTGACCCGCACCCCGCGCGGGCCGAAGTCCCTGGCCATGGACCTGGCCAGCCCGATCACGCCGTGCTTGGCGGTGACGTAGCCCACCGACTCCGGCGCGGCCGCAAGGCCCGCGATCGAGGAGATCACCACCACGCAGCCGCGCCGCGCGATGAGCTGCGGCAGGCAGGCCCGCGCCGAGACGAGGCAGGTGGTCACGTTGAGGCGCCAGCTCTGCTCCCAGGCCTCGTCGGGCATGTCCGCGGCGGTGCCGGCGCCGTGGCCGCCCGCGTTGGCAACGAGAACGTCGACGCCGCCGAACCTTTCGGCCGCCGCGGCGGCCACCTCCGCCATCGCGCCGGCGTCCGCCGCGTCGGCGGGCATGGCCAGCGCCCGGTCCCCCAGCGCGGCCGCGTTGTCCCGCACCGGACCCGGCCGCCGCCCGACGAGGACCACGCGGGCTCCCTCGGCCACGAACCGCCGCGCCACGGCCGCGCCGATCCCGGTGCCCGCGCCGGTGACCACCGCCACCCGCCCGGCCAGCCAGCCGTCCGGTCCCGCCATGTCAGCCCCTTCGTGTGGCCCGGCGGCTAGCCGGCGGCCTGTGCCGCGAGGTCCTCGACCCGGGCGTGCAGTTCGCCGACGTAGCCCCGCGCCTCGGGTTTCATCAGGACGCTGCGCAGGATTCGCGCGCCGTCCCGGTCGGCGGTGATCCCCGGGTGCCGCCGGGCCATGCCGGCCGCGGTCACCCGCAGGGTGCTGAGGAAGACCGGCCGGTCCCGCTTCATGCCCTGAGCAAGCATCGAAACGGACGCACCGTCGATCCCGGACAGCGTCCGCCCGGCGGTGACCGGGTAAAAGCAGACGATGTCCAGTTCGGGGGGCTGGTAGAGCGCCAGCCGGCCTGATTCGGCGATCAGCACGGACCAGTCGAGCGCGGCGCGCCGGCACGCGGCCAGCACCCGGCCGAGCCCGTCCGGGGCCGGCGGCAGCAGCCGGAACGTCAGCCAGAGCGCGGCGGCGGCCGCCCCCGCGCGCGAGCACTCCAGGCTGATCTCACCCAGGTGCAGTTCGTCCGAGGTGAAGTAGGTGTACGGCGAGTCGTGCACGTAGAACCGGCCCACCTCCGGGTCTTTGAACAGGACCGCGCCGCAGCCGTAGGGTTGCAGGCCGTGTTTGTGCGGGTCGACCACGATCGAGTCGCACTCGGCGATGGCACGCCAGGGCGCCGGGTCGAGGCTGGGCTGGTCCGCGGCGCCGGGCTGCTCCGCGGAACCGGCCTGCTCCGCGGAACCGGCCTGGTCCGCGGAACTGGCCTGGTTCGGGGAACCGGCCTGGTCCGGGGAGCCGGCCTGCCCCCCGGAGCCGGCCAGCAGCGTGAAGAACCCGCCGTAGGCCGCGTCCACGTGCACCCGGGCCCCGTGGCGGCGGGCGACCGCCAGCACCTCGTGCACCGGGTCGATCGCGCCCAGGCCGGTGGTGCCGGCGGTCGCGACCACGGTCCCGATCCGGCCCCCGGCGAGCAGCGTGTCGAGTGCCCCGCTATCCATCCGGCCCGCGCCGTCGGCGGGCACCGGGGTGCCCTCGATGCCGAGGACGCCGCACATCCGGGCGTGGGTGTAGTGCGCCTCCTCGCTGTAGGCGACGCCGCGGCCGGGGTGGGTCTCCCTGGCCACGTAGAGGGCCTCCAGGTTGGCGATCGTGCCGCTGGTGGTCAGGTGGCCGAGGTGGGTGTCCAGCCCGAACATCGCGGCCAGCGTGGCGACGGTCTCCTTTTCCATCTGCCCGGTCGCGGGGCCACCGTCCAGCGCGTGGTTGTTCGGGTTGATGAGCATCGCGGCGAGGTAGCCGGCCACCGCGGCCGGGTGCGGGGGCTTGAGCATCTGCCCGGCGTACGACGGGTGGAAGAACGGGTAGTTGTCGCGCAGCCTGGCGGTGAGCTCGCCGAAGGCGCTGCCGAACCGCTCGTCGCTGACGAGCAGCGACGGGTCGGCCTGATACGGCCCGAAACCGTCCTGCCACTCCGCTATCGCCGCGACCGCGCTGTCGAGCCAGCGCTGCAGGTCCATCGGGAAACGGTACCGCCGCGTGCTGGCCGGCCGGCACCGCGGCCCGCGGCCGGACCCGCTGTCCAGGCGGGTCCGGCCGCGCCGATGTGCGGCTCCGCTACCGGCTGGGTCCCGCCATGAACGTCACGGGCAGGACCGCGGGCTTGGCCGTGGAACTGGTGGGCAAGGGCCGGAACACGACCTTCCCGGTACCCGAGCACGGCACGGTGATGCTGGTCGGGATGTTCTCCGGCACGAAGTAGCTGGTGAAACTGGCGAGGATCGTGGTGGTGGAACCCGCGGCGAGCGCCGCGGTGATCCTCTTCCCGGCGCTGCCGGTGAACCCGGTATCGAAGGTCCAGTACGGGCGGGAGACGATTCGCGATACTCGGGTAAACACAGCATGATTTACTCTATTAATCTAATAGAGAAAATAGATAATGCGACAGCCCACGATAAGATCGAAATCCTGGGCGGCGCACCGCGCCCGGGCGCGCCCTGTCCCCTTCGACGTCCCCCTCGACGAGCAGGAGTCCCATGAGCGTCATCGACGAGTATCTGGCCAACAACGCACGTTACGCGGAGACCTTCACCGGCCCGCTGCCGATGCCGCCGTCCCGGCACCTGGCGGTCATCGCGTGCATGGACGCCCGCCTGAACGTCTACGGGCTGCTTGGCCTCGGCGATGGTGAGGCCCACGTCATCCGCAACGCGGGCGGGGTCATCACCGACGACGAGATCCGGTCGCTGGCCATCAGCCAGCGCCTGCTCGGCACGACGGAGATCATGCTGATCCACCACACCGACTGCGGCATGCTCACGTTCACCGATGACGCGTTCAAGCGGGCGATCCAGGACGAGACCGGCATCAAGCCTCCCTGGGCTGCCGAGTCGTTCCCCGACTCGGCCGAGGACGTGCGGCAGTCCATCGCCCGGATCAAGGCCAGCCCCTTCGTGCCGCACAAGGACGTCGTCCGCGGCTTTGTGTTCGATGTCGCCAGCGGCAAGCTCAACGAGGTGAGCTGACCCGGTGACCGGCGGGGGCGTCCCGGCGGCCGCGGCGCCCCTCATCGACGCTCACCACCACGTCTGGGACCTGGCCGCGCACGACCAGCCCTGGCTGGAAAGTGATCCGGCGCTGGCGCCGCTGCTGCGGAACTTCACCATGGGGGACCTGACACCGCTCGCGGCGGCCGAAGGGGTTACCGCGACCGTGGTGGTGCAGACGCTCACAGACCCCTGCGAGACGCCCGAACTGCTGGCCCTCGCCGCCGGACCGGGGCTGGTCGCGGGCGCGGTCGGCTGGGTGGACCTGACCGCGCCCGATGTCGTGGACACGCTCGCCGTGCTACGGGAACTCCCCGGCGGCGACCGGCTGGCCGGTATCCGGCACCCGGTGCTGGCCGAGCCGGACCCGGGCTGGCTCGCCAGGCCTGCCGTGCTGCGCGGGCTGGCCGCGGTGGCCGCCGCGGGCCTGGCCTGCGACGTGGTCGGCGAGCCCCGCCACCTGCCGGCCGCGGTGGCCGCCGCCACCCGACTGCCCGGGCTCACGTTCGTCCTCGACCACCTGGGCAACCCCGGGATGCCCGTTCCCGCCAGCCCGGAAGCCGACGAACCGTGGGCCAGCGCGTTCACCCGGTTCGCCGGCCTGCCGAACACCACCGCCAAGCTGTCCGGCGTCCTCGGCGTCCCGCCACCCCCCGGCGCCGCCCCCGGCGGCCTGTCCCACCTCCGCCCTTACTACGATTTCGCACTGCACGCTTTCGGCCCAAACCGCCTCATGTTCGGCTCCGACTGGCCACCCTGCACCCTGCAGTCCAGCTACGCGAGGGTATGCGCGACGGCGCGGGCCCTCATCGCGGAGCTCAGCGGCGCCGAGCAGCAGGCAATCCTCTCCGCCACCGCCCGCCGGACCTACCACCTCCCCTGACCAGAAATCTCCGGCCTGGTTGCGCAGGCGGTAGCGCCCGGCGGGGCTTAGGGCCCGCAGACGAACAAACCGTCGGCGCGATCCCCCAACGGCCCAGGCCGCCGCGCTGACATGCCGCCAGAACCTGCGGTTTGTTCCGAGGCGACCCCTTAGCGGCGCCGGGTTCGGTGTTGCCGCTGGTCAGGGGGCAGGCGCCGGGGTGACGGTGAGCCGGAGGGCTCGAAGATCGCTGGCCGGTGGTGACCTGGGCCCCGGTCGGGGAGATGATGGCCTTTTACGTGCGCCCGAGGAGAGGAGGCCGGCATGGCCGATGTCGTACGTGCCGCCCTGGTCCAGCAGAAGTGGACCGGTGACAAGGACTCGATGGTGAAGAACGCGGTGGCGGCGATACGGGATGCCGCGGCGCAGGGCGCGCGCGTCACCTGCCTGCAGGAACTCTTCTACGGCCCGTACTTCTGCCAGGTGCAGGAGCCGGAGTGGTACTCCTGGGCCGAGGCGGTGCCCGACGGGCCCACCGTCCGGCTGATGCGCGATGTCGCGCGCGAGCACCAGATGGTGCTGATCGTGCCGATCTACGAGGCCGAGCAGGAAGGTGTCTACTACAACACCGCCGCGGTCATCGACGCCGACGGGACGTTCCTCGGCAAGCACCGCAAGAACCACATTCCCCAGGTGAAAGGCTTCTGGGAGAAGTACTACTTCCGCCCGGGGAACCTCGGCTACCCGGTGTTCGACACCGCGGTTGGCCGGATCGGCGTCTACATCTGCTACGAGCGGCATTTCCCGGAGGGCTGGCGGGCGCTCGGCCTGGCCGGCGCCAAGATCGTCTTTAACCCGTCGGCGACCAGTCGGGGCCTGTCGGAGTACCTGTGGCGCCTGGAGCAGACCAGCGCCGCGGTGGCCAACGAGTACTTCGTCGGCACGATCAACCGGGTCGGGATCGAGCCACTCGGCGACGACGACTTCTACGGGCAGTCCTACTTCGCCGACCCGCGCGGGCAGATCATGGGCGGGGCCGCGTCCGACACCGCGGAGGAGGTCGTGGTCCGCGATCTGGACATGGGCCTGCTCGAAGAGGTCCGGCAACTGTGGCAGTTCTACCGGGACCGGCGCCCGGACAGCTACGGCCCGCTGGCGCAGCCGTAGGGAGGGCAGCCATGCGCATCCTTATCCGCGGCGGCACGGTGGTCACCGCGACCGGGTCGTCGGCCGCCGACGTGCTCATCGACGGCCAGACCGTGGCCGCCCTGCTCGATCCCGCGCACACCGGGTCGTTCGCCGGGCTGGCCGACCGGTCCATCGACGCGACCGGGAAGTACGTCATCCCTGGCGGCATCGACGTGCACACCCACCTGGACATGCCGTTCGGCGGGACGTTCTCCGCCGACGACTTCGAGACCGGAACCCGCGCGGCCGCCTGGGGCGGGACCACGTCGCTGGTGGACTTCGCGGTGCAGCCCAAGGGCGGCTCGCTGCGCGAGACGCTGGACACCTGGCACGCCAAGGCCGAGGGCAAGGCCAGCATCGACTACGGGTTCCACATGATCGTCTCCGACGTCAACGAGCAGACGCTCAAGGAGATGGACGCTCTGGTCGGCGAGGGCGTGACCAGTTTCAAGATGTTCATGGCCTACCCAGGCGTGTTCTACGCGACCGACGGCGAGATCCTCCAGGCCATGCAGCGCGCCGCGAGCAGCGGCGCGATGATCATGATGCACGCGGAGAACGGGATCGCGATCGACGTGCTCGTCGCGCAGGCGCTGGCCAACGGGCACACCGACCCGGGCTGGCACGGCCGCACCAGACCGCCCGAGCTGGAGGGGGAGGCCACCGCGCGGGCGATCCGGCTGGCCCAGGTCACCGGCGCGCCGCTGTACATCGTGCACCTGTCCGCCCAGCAGGCGCTCGCGGCGGTGACCGAGGCAAGGGACGACGGGCGCAACGTCTTCGCCGAGACCTGCCCGCAGTACTTGTACCTGTCCCAGGACGATCTCGACGCCCCGGATTTCGAGGGGGCCAAGTACGTCTGCTCGCCGCCGGTGCGGCCGAAGGAGCACTGGGCGCACCTGTGGCGCGGCCTGCGCACCAACGACCTGAGCATCGTGTCCACCGACCACTGCCCGTTCTGCTTCAAGGAGCAGAAGGAGCTTGGCCGCAGCGACTTCTCCAAGATCCCGAACGGGATGCCCGGGATCGAGCACCGGGTCGACCTGCTGCACCAGGGCGTGGTGGACGGCGAGCTGTCGCTCGCGCGGTGGGTCGAGGTGAACTCGACCACCCCGGCGCGGATGTTCGGCCTCTACCCGCGCAAGGGCACGATCGCCCCCGGCTCGGACGCCGACATCGTGGTCTACGACCCGGCGCTGCGGCACGTGCTGTCCGCGCAGACGCACCACATGGCGGTGGACTACTCGGCCTACGAGGGCCGGGAGGTGCAAGGCGGGGCAGCCGTCGTCATGTCCCGCGGGGAAATCCTGGTCAGCGACGGACAGTGGCACGGGCAGGCGGGGCGGGGCCGGTTCCTCCCCCGTGGCGAAAGCCAATACCTCAGGTAAGGGGGAGCTTATGGATCTCGGCCTGGTGCTCCAGACCGATCCGCCGTGGAGCCGGGTGGCGGAGCTGGCCGCCCGCGCGGACCTCGGCGGGTTCAGCCACGTCTGGACGTTCGACTCGAGCGTGCTGTGGCAGGAGCCGTTCGTCATCTACTCGCAGATCCTCGGGCGGACCTCGAACGTGAAGGTCGGCCCGATGGTCACCAACCCGCTGTCGCGGGATTTGTCGGTGACCGCGTCGCTGTTCGCCACGCTGAACGACATGTTCGGCAACCGCACCGTGTGCGGCATCGGCCGCGGTGACTCCGCCATGCGCGTCCTCGGCCGTACCCCCTCGTCACTGACCACGCTGGGGCACGCCATCAAGGTCATCCGGGACCTGGCCGAGGGCCGGGAGGTCGACTACGACGGCACGAAGGTCCGCATTCCGTGGGTGCGGGACGGCCGGCTGGAGGTGTGGATGGCGGCCTACGGGCCGAAGGCGCTGAAGGTCTGCGGCGAGGAGGCCGACGGTTTCATCCTCCAGTGCGCCGACCCGGACATCGCCCGGTGGACCATCGGCGCCGCCCGGGCGGCCGCGGCGGCGGCGGGCCGGGATCCCGCGGCGCTGACGATCTGCGTCGCCGCGCCCGCCTACGTCGGTGACGACTACGCGCACATGCGGGACCAGACCCGCTGGTTCGGCGGCATGGTGGGCAACCACGTCGCCGACCTGGTGGCCAGGTACGGCGACACCGGGGACGAGGTGCCCCGGGCGCTCACCGACTACATCAAGGCGCGGGAGGGCTACGACTACGCCCACCACGGCAAGGCGGGCAACCCGTCCACGGCGTTCGTGCCCGACGACATCGTGGACCGGTTCTGCCTGCTTGGCCCGCCGGAGCGGCACGTTGACCGGCTCGCGGAACTGCGCGAGATCGGCGCCGACAACTTCAGCGTGTACCTGATGCACGACGCCCAGGACGCCACCCTGGACGCCTACGCCACGCGGGTGGTCGGCGCGGTCTGACCGGGCCCGGCGCGCAACGGCACGCCGAAGGGCTCCCGGCCGGGTGCCGATCCGTGGCGGGAGCCCTGGCCGTCATGGGCGCCGTGCTGGCCGCCGCCCCGGTAAACCACGGCGGCGGTCAGCCGCCGGGCGGCCACACCACGGGGAACAGCGGGTGGTCAAGCTCGGCCCCCGCGGCCAGTTCACCCTCCAGGCCCTCGAACGGCGGCGAGGTGCGCCAGTTTCTCGGCGCGAAGGTGGCGCCGGCCGACAGGTACCGCAGCGATAGGACCCGCCGCCTGCCCTGGTAGGGGAACCCCGGCGCGCCGTGCACGGTGAGGAAGTCGAAGAAGATGGCGTCGCCGGGCGCCAGCTCGAACCGGCGGATGTCGTAGGCGTCCCGGTCGGCGTCGATGTCCGGCAACTCGGCGAGGCTCCCCTCGGGGAACCAGCGCGCCTCCCTGCTGAGGAAGGTGCGCGGCATGAGCCACGGCCCGTTGTGCGTGCCGGCCACAAGCTCCAGGCAGCCCTCCAGCGGCACCGGGTCCACCGGTATCCAGGCGCTTACGCCGCGCCCGTCCACGTTGTAGTACGGCTGGTCCTGGTGCCAGGGCGTGCGCTGGTTCGTGCCGCCCTCCTTCACCAGCACGTGGTCGTGGTAGAAGCGGGCCCGCGGCGTGGGCATCAGCGTGGCCGCTATCCCTGGGACGCGCGAGTGCCGCGCCAGCTCCGCGATCTGGGGAATCTCCTGCCACCGGCAGAAGTCCTCGGTGAACCGGCCGGGGTCCCCATCGCCGCTGGCCACCAGGGCTAGCGGCCCGGGGCCGGCCAGGACCGCATCGATGCCCCGGGCGGCGGCCTCCACCTGTCCGGGGTCCAGCGCGGAGCGCACGCACACCACGCCGTCGCGGGCGTACGCCTCGGCCAGCGCGGCCGCTGCGGGCATCGGCTCCATCGGCAGTCGGGGCGCGGGGCCCGCCCCTCCCCCTCTCCGGGTCACAAACGCCGTTCTTGCGGTGACACCCACCAATGATGGTGGGTGTCACCGCAACGCCGGGAACCGCCCCCGGTGCCGGGTGCGGGGGGTTGCCGTGGTTTGCGTCTTTGCCGCCGCTGGCCGTGGCCGGTCAGCCGGCGGATGCCTCGGTGCCGTTGACGCCGAACGCGTAGGCACGCACAAAGCTCAGCAGCCTGGCGTGCGCGGCGAGCAGGCCGGCCGCCGGCTCGGCGGCGTCCCCCGCCAACTCCTCAAGTTCCGTCCGCACGTCGGCGAGAACCCCGGCCATCCCGGCGACCAGGGCGTCCGCGTCGCGGATGCCCTCCAGGTCACGGTCGGCCCGGTCGATGATCTCGCTGCGCACCAGCAGGTCGGCCACGTCCTGGGAACAACCCAGGCCCGCCTGCAGCAGGTCGCTCCAGCGGCGGCAGATGCGCCGCAACCCGGCCCGCGCGCGGTACCCGGCGAAGATGGACTCCCACTGCCGGGCGATGAACTCGTCCCAGCCGAGAGCCAGCACGTCCTCCAGATCGTGGTCGTACACGGGCGCCAGACTACGGCCGCCCCGGGGTGCCGCGCTCGCGGCGTAATGCGCTCCGGGCGTAAGACGGTACGTGGCGGCGCCGCAGGTACTTCAATGCAGTGGTGGACGTCTTGATCCTGGGCGGAACCGCCTGGCTGGGCCGCGAGTACGCGCGCGAGGCGCTGAGCCGCGGCCACGCGGTGACCTGCCTGGCCCGCGGGCAGGCCGGGCCGGTGGCGGAGGGGGCGGTGCTGGCCGCCGCGGACCGCGCCGATCCGGACGCGTACGCGAGCGTGGCCGGCCGCGACTGGGACGCGGTCCTGGAGGTGTCCTGGCAGCCGGGTTTCGTCCGGGGTGCGGTGGCCGCGCTGGGCGACAGGGCAGGGCACTGGACGTACGTGTCGTCCGGCAGCGTCTACGCCTCGCACGCCGCCCTGGCCGCTGACGAGTCGGCGGATGTGCTGCCCGCGGCCGACGGTGACGCGGCCGGCGTGGCGCAGTACGGCGAGGCGAAAGTCGCCTGCGAGCGGGTGTCCGCCGCGGCGGCCGGCGGCCGGCTGCTGATCGCGCGGGCCGGGCTCATCGGCGGGCCCGGCGACCACAGCGGCCGGTCCGGCTACTGGGCCGCCCGCGCCGCCCGCGATCCGCACGGCCCGATGCTGGTGCCCAACTGCCCGGGCCTGGCTACACAGGTCATCGACGTGCGCGACCTCGCCGCCTGGCTGCTCGGCTGCGCGGCGGCGGGGATCACCGGGACCTACGACGCCGTGGGGCCGGTCGTCCCGTTCGGCGAGTGGATCGAGATGTCCCGCGCGGCGGGCGGGCACACCGGGCCGGTCGTTCTCGCCGGCCCGGCCTGGCTGCGCGAGCAGGGCGTCGAGGAGTACATGGGCGAGGAGTCGCTGCCGATGTGGATCGCCGAGCCCGGCTGGGAGGGCTTCTCGGCGCGCAGCGGAGCGGCGGCGCTGGGCACCGGGCTGCTGCGGCACCGGCCGCGCAGCGCGCTACTGGCCGACACCCTAGCCTGGGAGCGGGACCAGGGCCTGTACCGGCCCCGCCGGGCCGGGCTGAGCGCGCAGCGGGAGCGGGACCTCATCCAGGCGCTCACCTGACCGCCGCCCGTGATCCCCCGGTGGGGCATGGATGTGACAACGCGGCCCCAAGAGGGGCACCGGCTTGACAGTCACGCCCCGGGTCATGCGGTACGGACGGCGAATCCGGTGTGGGCGCCACATCAGCCAGGGACAACAATGAGTGAGCATGAGAAGCAATCCGGAGCGGATCGCGCGTTGCCGTCGTACTGGCGGAGGTCGCGCTTGCGGCGCTTACCTGGCGGGATCTCCGGCGCCGGCCAGCTGACGAGATTCGCGGCAGCAAGCGACTCTGGCGGGTCATCAGCACCATCAACCCCGGCAACTCGGCCGCCTACTGGCTGGTCGGCCGCAAGTACGGGCGGTCACGCCCGTCCTAACCGGCACCACAATGGAGTGGTGACGCGACTGCGCGGGCGGGGCAGGATCGTGGCCATCGTCGCGGCGGTGGCGATCGCGGCGGGCGCGGCCACATGGCTGTCGGTGTCCGGCGGTGCCGCCGCACCGGGCACGCCCACCCGGCAGGGCGGGCCCGCGCCGGGGACGATCACCACGGTGGCCGGCGGTGCCGGCGGGCCGGGGCCGGTCACCAGCCTCCCGATCGCCGGCTGCCCGATCAGCGTGGCCGGCGGCGCGCTGTACGCCGGGGACGGGGCGGTGGTCCGGCGGATCGATACCCGGACCGGCTGGCTGACCACCCCGGCCGGCGACGGCGTGGACGGGACCAGGGGCAACGGCGGGCCGGCCACAGACGCGGAACTGCACCCCGAAGGGCTCAACCGGTGCGGCATGGCGGCGACACTCGACGCCACGGGGAACCTGCTGATCGCGGCCACCGCGATCCACGTCGTGGCGGCCAGGACCGGCAGCTTCTACGGCCAGCAGATGCTCGCCGGGCACATCTACACGATCCCGCCGCGCGGCGGCTTCTACGGATCGGACGTGCGGGCCGACCCCGCGGGCAACCTGGTCACGATCGTCACGGACGACCTGTGCAACTTCAACGGCGACTGCGGGGATTTTCCCGGCTCGGTGCGGGTCCTCGCCGAGAGGACCGGCGCGTTCTACGGGATGCCGATGCGGGACGGGCACGTCTACACGGTGGCCGGCCGCAACGAGAATGCCGCCGCGCCGGGGAACGGCGGGCCCGCGAGCCGGGCCGCGCTGGGCGACCTCACCCAGCTGAGCCTGGACGCGGCGGGGAACGTGCTGATCGCCGACGACGGCCGCACCGACATGGCGGACCACCCGGTGGTACCGGCGGAGATCCGGGTGGTGGCGGCCAGGGACGGCACGTTCTACGGCCAGCGGATGCGGGCCGGCTATATCTACGCGATCGCCGGCGGCGGCCGGCTGACCGGGAACGGGGTGCCCGCGACGAGCGCGGCGATCGCGGCCCTGGGCGTCACCCACGACCGCGCTGGCAACGTGATCATCGGCGACGCCGGCCGGCTGCGGGTCGTCGCCGCCCGCACCGGCACGTTCTACGGGCAGGCGATGAAGGCCGGGGACATCTATACGGTCGCGGGCACCGGGCCCAGCCGGTACTCCTCGGGTGACGGCGGTCCCGCCGCCAAGGCGCGGGTCGACGCCACGTTCGCCGCGGCCGACGCCGCCGGCAACCTGGTCTTCGCGGACCTCGGGTCGGGCACGATCCGGGTCGTGGCGGCCCGCTCGGGCACCTTCTACGGCATCCCGATGCAGGCCGGCGACATCTACTCCATCTCCGGCGGGGGCGCGGGCGGCCCCGGTGCGGCGGCGGCCCGTGGGCCGCTGCCCGGGCAGCCGGCCGGGGTAGCGGCGGACCCGTCCGGCGACCTGATCATCGGGTTCATCGCCTACTACCACACCGCCCCGGGCTTCGTGTCGGCCCGGGCCGGGACGTACTTCGGCGTCCGGATGCGCCCCGGGCGCCTCTACCGCATCCCGTCGGGCGGCGGGTTCGGCCTGGCTCCGGGCGCGGTGGCGGCGGACCGGTCCGGCAACGTCCTGATCGGCGACCAGGCCCAGAACCGCGTCCTGGTGGCACCGGTGCGCCCGGGCACGTTCTACGGCCAGCGGATGAGGGTGGGCCGCCTCTACGCCGTGGCCGGCGACGGGAAACCGGCCAGCGCGGGCGACGGCGGCCCCGCCCTCGCCGCCGGTTTCAGCCCCTACGGCGTCGCCAGCGACCGGCGCGGCGACATCGTCATCGTCGACAACCCGGGCAACTACCAGATCCGCGGCAACCGGATCAAGATCGTGCCGGCTCATTCGGGCACCCTGTTCGGCATCGCGATGAAGGCCGGGCACATCTACACCGTGGCCGGCGACGGAAGCAGCGTGGCCGGTCCCGGAGGCAACTCCGGCCCCGTCGCCAGCGCTGTGCCGGCCACGCGCACCTCCCTGGATCCGTTCGGCGCCGCGGTCGACGCGGCCGGGAACCTGGTGCTGGCGGCCGACCGGCGGGTCCGCGTCGTGGCCGCGCGGGCGGGCCGGTTCTACGGCGTCGCGATGAAGGCCGGCTACATCTACACGATCGCCGGGCCGTTCCCCGGGTCGCACAGCGTCGCGGTCGACGGCCACGGCAACATCGAGGTCCTCGACACGGTCGAAAGCGTGGTGCGCCTCATCGCGGCCCGGTCCGGCACGTTCTACGGGCTGCCGGTGACCGCCGGCCACGTGTACGTCGTCGCCGGGCACCACCGGGGCAGCGCCAGCCTCGGCGAGGGCGGCCCGGCGACGCAGGCGTGGCTGGAGAACCCGCAGGCCATCGCCGTCGATCCGGCGGGACGGCTGCTGATCGCCGAGTTCGACGGCCGACGGATCCAGGCGGTCACGCCCTGACCACGCCGGCGACGGAACCCGGTCACGTGCGGCGCCCGCCGGCCACCGAACCCACGGCAGGCCCGCGCGGGGCACCCGCCGCGGTGCGGCGCTCAGGCCGCGCCCGGCGCGGTCAGGCCGAGCAACTCGGCCGCGGCCTGGCCGCTGATCCGCGACGCTCCATAGGTGGCCAGGTAGGTGCGGGCGGGCGGGCGCCACACCGGCAGGCCCATCTCCACCACGATCGCGTCGGGCCGCTGGGCGAGCAGCCGGGTGACGACCGCCTGGGCCCCCGGGTCGCGGTGGGCGTCACGGACCACGGCGATCACCGTGCGGCCCGCGGCCCGGCGCAGCGCCTGCGCCACCCGCCGGTCCGCCCGCTCTCCCCCGGCCGGCACCTGGACGACGCTCCCGGCGGGCAGCCACGGCGCCAGCCCCCAGGGCACGGCGCCGACGGCGATGTTTCCCGGCGGTGCGACCTCGATCACCAGCGGGTCGGTCACCGTGCCCGGGGACCCGCTGACCCGCAGCGCGCGCCGCGCCGCCGCGAGGCCGACGCCGTCGCCACCGCCGAGGCTGCCGCCGCCCGGGGCGCCGAGCCCGTGACCCGGCGCCGGATCCGCGGCCCCAGCGGCATCCGCGGCCGCAGCCATGCCCACGGCCGCAGCCATATCGGCGGCTCCCGCCAGGGCCTCGGCGGTGCTCAGGGCTTCGGGGCCGGGGAGCCCCCGTGTCTCCGGCCCCGAAGCTCCGGGCAGGGTCTTGGCGGCGAGCGTGGCCCGGAAGCTGGCGACCCGCCCCGCCGCTTCCTCCAGCCGGGCGGGGTCCAGTTCACCGGCGGTGACCGCGGCGGCGATCGCGGCCCGGACCGCGAGGTAGTCCGCCTCGTGCTGGTCCCGGCCGAGGCAGAGCAGGTCCACGCCGGCCGCGACGGCCCGCACGGCGGCGCTGGGCACGCCGCCCCGGCCGCTCACCGCGCGCATCTCCAGGGCGTCGGAGATGATCACCCCGGTGAAGCCGAGTTCGGCGCGCAGCAGCCCTGCCAGCGCGGCCGCGGACTGGGTCGCGGGCAGGGCCCCGGTCAGCCCGGCCACCCGCAGGTGCCCCGGCATCACGGCGGCCACCCCGGCGGCGATCGCCGCCGCGAACGGGGGCAGGTCGCGCTCGCGCACCCGGGCGATCCCGCCCTCCACGGTGGCCAGTACGTGATGGGTGTCGTCGCGGGTGCTGCCGTGCCCGGGGAAGTGCTTCGCGCACGCCGCCACGCCGACCGACTGGAGGCCGTGCACCGCCGCGGCCGCGTGCCGGCTCACCAGTTCGGTGCGGTCGCCGAACGAGCGGGTGCCGATGACCGGGTTCCCCGCGGCCGCGTTCACGTCCACCGACGGCGCCAGGTCCACGTTGATGCCCACGGCGGCCAGGTCTGCCCCGAGCGCCCGGTACACCGCGGTGGTCAGCGCCACGTCGTCGACGGCGCCGAGGGCGGCGTTGCCCGGGTAGGGGCTGCCGGTCAGGTGCGCCAGCCGGGTGACGTCGCCGCCTTCCTCATCGATCGCGATCACCGGCTCGGGCGCCGCGGCGCGCAGCGCCGCGGTCAGGCCGGACAACTGTTCCGGGCCGGCCACGTTGGGGCCGAACAGCGTAACGCCCGCAAGCCCGTTTTCCAGCGCCCGCAGCAGCCAGCGCGGCGCGGACCGCCCGGGGAACGGCGGGACGAGGATCGCGTCGGCGAGGCGGGTCAGCGACCCGGTACCGCGGGCGGTCTGGCTCATCTCATGGCCTCCCTCGCGGGCGCTCGGCCTGGGACCTCGCATGGCCGCGCCGCAGGCGCGCAATGCAGGGAGCGGAAGGCACGGGGGGTTCCGGGGGGTCGTCCCCCCCGGCCAGCACCGGTCTCGGCGCCGGGGCGCCGCGACGGAGTCGCGGCGGCGTTCGGCCCGGCGCCTGCGGCGTGACGGCGGAGGCTGGCACGGGCCGACTCACCCCTTTACAGCCCCGGCGACCAGCCCCCGGGCCATCCGCCGCTGTACCAGCAGGAAGAACGCGATCGGCGGGATGGTGTACAGGGTCGAGGCGGCCATGATCGCGCCCCAGTCGGAACTGTGCTGGCCCATGAAGTAGGTCACGTAGATGGGCAGGGTGAACTTCCCCGGGGTGTTGGGGCTGAGGAAGGTGAGCGCGAAGATGTACTCGTTCCAGGCGAAGATGAAGGAGAACACGCTGGTCGCCACCAGGCCGGGCGCCACCAGGGGGAAGAGGATCCGCCAGAAGATCCGGGCGGGCCCGGCGCCGTCGATCGCCGCGGCCTCCTCCATCTCGCGCGGCACGGCGGCCACGAAGTTGCGCAGCATCCAGATCGAGATCGGCAGCGCGAACGCCGTATAGAGCAGGATCAGCCCGGGCAGGCTGTCGAGCAGGTTGAGCGCCCTGAAGTCGATGAACAGCGCGATGACCAGCGCCTGCTGCGGCAGCATCTGCACGACCAGCAGCATGATCAGGAACGACGTGCGGAACCGGAACGCAAAGCGGGCCACCGCGACCGCCGCCACCAGGGCGATCAGCGAGGAGGCGGCCACCGCGGTCAGCGTCACCAGCAGGCTGTTGACGAAGAACGTCCAGAACGTGATGCCGACGGCGCCGCCGCTGAACACGGTGCCGAAGTTGGCCAGGGTCGGATGGGCCGGCAGCGGGTGCGGCGTCAGTGAGAAGATCTCCCGCTGCGGCTTGAACGCCGTTGAGATCATCCACGCGATCGGGGCCAGCGTGACCACCGCGACCGCCACCCCGGTGGCGTTGAGCGCCACCGCCCGCAGCCTTCCGGTGGTGCCCCGCCCCGGGGCACGAACGGCCGGCCCGGCGGAGGGCAGCGGCCCCGGCCGGGCGGTCACCGCGGCTCCCTGCCGGGCGGTCACCGCAGTGCTCCCTGCTTGATGGACGCGCGCACGTAGCCGACCGTGATGAGCAGCAGGATGAAGGTCAGCACCAGGGCCAGCGCGCCCCCCAGGCCGTAGCTCGGCGGCGTCGAGAAGGCCCGTTGGTAGACGTAGATGCCGAGGTTGTACTCGTCCAGGTTGGCGCCGGAGCCGGTCAGGATGTACAGCTGCGTGAACACGCCGAAATCCCAGATCACCGACAGCAGGAGCAGCACTAGGAAGATCGGCTTGAGCAGCGGATAGGTGATCTTCCAGAACGTCCGCCACGGGGTGGCGCCATCGACCCTGGCGGCCTCGTACAGTTCGGCCGGCACGGTCTTGAGCCCGGCCAGGACGCTGACCGCGATGAACGGGAACCCCTGCCAGACGAGCAGCAGCGTGGCCACGGTATAGACCGGCAGGGCCGATGTCATCCAGTTGAAGCCGGTCCAGGTCGCCGCGCCGCCGCCGAGCCAGCCCGGCAGCCGCGCCAGCGCCCAGTCGACCACGCCGCCGTCCGGGTTGAACAGCCAGTAGAAGATCACGGTCGCCGCGACCGTGGGGGTGGCCCAGGCGAGCAGGGTCGAGGTGCTGACGACCACCGACATCCGCCGGCCAAGCCGGTTCAGCAGCAGGCCCACGCAGGTCCCGGTGACCAGCGTGAGCGGGACCACTACGCCTGCGAACAGGACGCTGTTGCGCAGGGACACCCAGAACTCCGGGTCGGAGAACGTCGTGGTGAAGTTTGCCAGCCCCACCCACCGGGTGGGCGCCACCCCGGCGACCTGGAGGATCCCGTAGTTCTGGAAGGAGAACAGGCCCACCTGGACGGTCGGCCACACGATGAGCCACCCGACCCCGGCCAGCGCCGGGGCCGACAGCAGGTAAGGGGCCAGGTGGTACCGGCGGACGAGCACGCCGGGGCGGACCCGCCACGGCAGGTGGTCCTGGCCTGATCGCCGCGCGCCGAACCGGGTCACCAGCCCAGTGTCCGCGCCCGGCGGCGGGGGCGCAGCCAGGTCGTCGGCCTGCGCCCCGGAGGGCCTGGCCCCCGGCCGGCCGGGCCGGCCGGGAGCGGGCAGCTTCGTCACATCTTTCCCGTGTTGAGGACGTTCTGAAGTTCGGCGTTGGCCTTGTCCACGGTCTGGGTGAAGTTCGCGCCCTGCATGAGCGCCTTCATCATGGTCGGGATGATCGCGTCGGTGGTGTCGGCGATCCCCCAGTTCTTGGAGTTCAGCGGCGAGATCTGGGTGACGGTCGCCGCCTTGGCGAACCCGGACAGGAGCGGGCTGCTGCTGTAGGCGCCGCCGGTGAGCTGGGAGGTGTACGGCGGGAAGAACCCCTGGGAGTTGGCGAACGACGTGGAGTTGGCGACGCTGTCCATCACCTTGACCAGGTCCCAGGCGGCCGTGGGGTACTTGGTCAGCTTCCATACCGCGAGGTCGGAGCCGCCCGCGAAGGCCGGTGACTGGCCAGTGGCCTGGCCGGGGATCGGGAACGAGGCGAAGTTGGCCGTGTCCACCGCGTTCTTGGGGAACTCCGCCTTTGCCCATGGGCCGTCGATGTACATGTCCAGCTTGCCGAGCGCGAAGTCCTCGTTCGAGCCGCCGGACGTGGCGCCCGGGGCGCCCAGCTCGGTTTGCCCGACGTAGGTCTTCGGCGACACGTGATCGGTGAGGTACAGGCCGGCGTAGAACCTGATGCCGGCCTGCGACTGCGGGCTGTTGAGCTCCGCGGCCCACTTGCCGCCCTGCTTGACCGCGACCTGGCCGCCCGCGCCCCAGATGAAGCTCACGATCGCGTTGGTGTAGTTGCTGGGCGCGCCCAGGCCCCAGGTGCCCGGGAACTTCTGCATGAGCAATTTCGCGTCGGCCACGAGCTGCGCCCAGGTGGCCGGGGGCGAGCTGATGCCCGCCTTGGCGAACTGGTCCTTCCGGTACCAGATGCCGCGCACGCCACCGAACCATGGCACCGCGTAGATGCTGGAGCCGACGGAGTCGTTGGCGAGCATGCCCTTCACCAGGTCCGAGCCGGGCCCCCACTTGTGCACGTCGCTGGCGACGTTGGCGAGCATGCCCAGGGACGCCTGGGTGGGTGTGTCGGTGTTGCCCAGCTCGGTGACGTCCGGGCCGTTCTTGCCGCTGGTGAACGCGGTCGTCCAGGCCGTGGAGCGGTTCCCCCACGGGACGAAGACCACCTTGATCTTGGTCTTGGCGTAGGCCGGGTAGTCCTTGTGGAACTGTGCGATGACCCCGTTCATCCAGCTCACCTGCGGCGGCGTGGATGCTCCCATCCGCCACACGGTCAGCTGGGCAGGGACCGAAGCGGACGAGGCGGCGGTGCCGTTGCTGGATCCGCAGGCCGCGGCCAGCCCGGTGAGCGCCGCAGCCGCCGTGATGGCGACGGCAGCTCGTCTGAGTCTCACTGCTTGCTCCCTTCGCGTCGCCGTCGGCGCACGGCCGGCGGGCCGGGCTTGAACCGGCGCGCGCCCCGCCGCACGCCCGTCTTCTGGCGCCACATGACGCCAGCTCAGCACCCCTGGGCCCGGGTGGTATGCGTAAACTAACAAGAAAGTTTCCTATAAGATAGAGCCCGCCGGCAAGAGGTTCGTATCTGTTGCCGGATCGAGACCTAGGGTGCACGGTAGGCGGGCCGACCGGGCACCACGCATAATGCCTGGCACGAACCGCGGGCCGCGCTCTGGACCGCGGCGCCGGGCGGTCAGAGGATGGCCTGGCGGACAGGGGGCACGATGATGGCACGGCCAGGCACACCGAGCCTGCTTCGGGAGATCAACGACCGCGCGGCGCTCGAACTGCTGCTCGCCGAGGGACCGCTCACGCGGGCACAGGTCGGCGAGGGCACCGGCCTGTCCAAGGTCACCGCGTCGCAGACGCTCACCCGCCTGGAGGAGCGCGGGCTGGTCGCGGTCACCGGGCAGCAGGCCGGCGGGCGGGGGCCCAGTGCGGCGGTCTACGCGATCGTCCCGTCCACCGCGATCGTGGCCGGCCTCGACGTCGCCCCCGAGGCGGTGACCACCGGCGTCGCCGACGTGACCGGCCAGGTTCTGGCCGAGGTGACCGTGGACCCCAACGGGGCGGGCAACCCGGTCCAACTGGTCCGCAGCGCGGTCGCCGCCGCGTGCTCCGCCGCGGAGATCGAGGCCACGCAGTTGCGCGCGGTGGTGATCGGGACCGGCGGCATGGTGGACCCGCGCACCGGGGACGTCCGGCTGTCGGTGAACATGCCCGACTGGCACGAGGGCGTGCTCGGCGCCCTGCGCGGGGACCTGCGCAGGCCGGTGACCATCGAAAACGACGTTAACCTGGCAGCGATGGCCGAGCACGCGCAGGGCGCCGCGCGCGGGGTGGACGACTTCGTGCTGGTCTGGATGGGCGTGGGCCTTGGCCTGGCGGCGATCCTGGGCGGCCGTCTGCACCGCGGCGCCCGCGGCGCGGCCGGCGAGATCGGCTACCTGCCGGTGCACGGGGTACCGCTGCCGGAGGACCTGACCCACCCCGCGGCGGGCGGGTTCCGCTCGCTGGCGGACGGCGGCCAGGTGCGCGCCCTCGCGGAGCGCCACGGCTTCACCGCCCCGGCCAACGGCGCGGCGGTCGCGGCGGCGGTGCGCGCGGCGGCGGCGGGCCACCCCGGCGGCGAGGAATTCCTCGCCGACCTGGCCCGCCGGGTGGCGGTGGGCGTGGCCGCCATCTCGGTGACCCTCGACCCCGGCCTGGTGGTGCTCGGCGGTGAGGTCGGCCAGGCGGGCGGGGCGGCGCTGGCGGACCGGGTGAGCACCGAGGTCAGCAGGATCTGCCCGGTGACACCCGACGTGGTGCCGACCGCCGTGCCCGACGCCCCGGTGCTGCGCGGTGCCCTCCTGGCCGCGGTCGACCAGGCCCGCGTGGCCGTGCTGGCCTCCGTCGCCGACGGCTGACGGCGGACCGGCGCCGCCAGGCCGGCATGGGTAAAGCCTTCACCCCGTTCGCGGGCGGTTTGTCATCCTCCGGCCATCCCGGAGATCAGGGACCAGGCCGCCGCAATGGCGCTGCGCCTGAGTTCCGCCGCGGTGCCCGCCCGCCCGGGCACCGCCGCCTGACGCCCGGCCGCGGTCCCGCGGCCTGTCCTGGAAAGGGCAGCGGACCGCGGCTGGGGTCGGCCCCGTCACCCGTGCGCGCGGGCAGCAGGGTTCCCCGGCCGCGGGCCCGGCCAGGTCCCCGGCCCACCGATTACGAATGGGTGACGTTCTGCCCAGTTCGTTGCGGTTGGCCGGGGTGGGGCGGCATGTTTGCCGCCAGGGTGCGGAAACATCCCGCCGGCCCAATTGGGCGGGCCCGAGGGACAGAGCCTGGCGCGGGCAGTCCCCGCCCGCCGCGTGGCCAGGCGCGCGTCGCGGCGTGCCTGGCCACGCCCATGCCTGCGCCTTGACGCGCCTGGCCCGCTATGGTGATGTTGACCAGTCCATCGTCGGCAGTGGAGGAAGCCGGTGCGAGTCCGGCGCGGTCCCGCCACTGTGACCGGGGAGCGGCCCTCACGTTAGCCACGACCGCGATGCGGTGGGAAGGCTGAGGGGAGCTTCGATCCGGGAGCCAGGACACTCCGGCCGTCGATCCTTCTCACCCGGGGCGTGGTTACCCCGAGGAAGGCCTGCCATGATGTCCTCGCCTGTCCCGCCCGCGGTCCCGCCCGCCGCCCGGCGCGCCCTGCCCGGCATCCGGGGTGCCCTGCCCGGCATCCGGGGTGCCCTGCCCGGCATCCGGGGTGCCCTGGCCGGCGTTCGGGGTGCCCTGCCCGCCCGCCGACCGCCGCGCCGCCGCTGATGCCCCGCCGGTCCGGGCTCGCCTCCGGCCTGCTGCTCGGCTCCGCGCTCGACGCCCTGTTCGCCGACCCGCGCCGCGGCCACCCCGTCGCCGCGTTCGGCACCGCCGCGGCCCGTGCCGAGCGACGGCTCTGGGCCGCCAGCCGCGCCCGCGGTGCCGCGTTCGCCGCGCTCTGCGCCGGCTCGGCGGCGGCCGCGGGCTGGGCCGGGCAGCGCCTGGCCGGGCGCCGCCCGTTGCCCGGTGCGGCGCTGGCCGGCGCGGCCACCTGGGCGGTGCTCGGCGGCGCCAGCCTGGCCGCGGAGGCGGCGGGGGTGTCGCGCGCGCTGGAGGCCGGGGACCTCGACGGCGCGCGGCACCGGCTCCCCGCGCTGTGCGGCCGCGACGCCGCCGGGCTTTCCGGGCCCGAACTGGCCCGCGCGGCGGTCGAGTCGGTGGCGGAGAACACCTGCGACGCGGTGGTGGCGCCGCTGCTGTGGGGCGCGGTGGCCGGAGTCGCCGGCCTGCTCGGGTACCGGGCGGTGAACACGCTCGACGCGATGGTCGGCCATCACAGCATGCGATACGAAAGGTTCGGGTGGGCCGCCGCCCGGCTCGATGACGTGGCAAACCTGGTACCCGCCCGGGTGACCGCCGCCCTGGCCGTGGCCCTGGCCCCGGCGGTCGGCGGGAGCGGGCGCGCCGCCGTGCGCGCCGTCCGCCGCGACGGGGCCGCGCATCCCAGCCCGAACGCGGGCCGCTGCGAGGCCGCGTTCGCCGGGGCGCTGGGGGTCAGCCTCGGCGGCACGAACGTCTACCGGGGCCGGGCCGAGCGCCGCGGCACCCTCGGCGACGGCCCGCCGCCCGGCCCCGCCGACCTCGACCGCGCCATCCGGCTGTCCCGCCTGATCACCGCCGCCGCCACGCTCCTGTGCGCGGCCGCCGCGTACCTGCTCGGTGCGCGCGGCAGAGCGCGGGGGCCCCGGCTTCCGGAACCGGGCGACCCTGCCCCCAAGGGCCAACGTTTGTGGTTGTTGGCACTCCACCCACATTCTTTTGTGGGTGTTGCACCAACAACCACAAAAGAGGCCGGCGACCGCGGCAAGGACGCCATGAACGGGCTACTGGTCGCCGTGACGGGGGCGGCGGGGATTCCGGCCGCCGGGGTCGCGGCGGGGACGCCATGAACGGGCTACTGGTCGCTGTGACGGGGGCGGCGGGGATTCCGGTCGCCGGGGTCGCGGCGGGGACGCCATGAGGGGGCTGCTGGTCGCGGGGACGGCGTCCGAGGCGGGCAAGAGCGCGGTCACCGCGGGGGTCTGCCGCTGGCTGGCCCGGCGCGGCGTGAAGGTGGCCCCGTTCAAGGCGCAGAACATGTCGCTGAACTCGGTGGTCACCCGCGACGGCGCCGAGATCGGCCGGGCCCAGGCGATGCAGGCAGCCGCGGCGGGCATCGAGCCAGAGGCGGCGCTGAACCCCGTCCTGCTCAAGCCCGGCGCAGGCGGCACCAGCCAGGTCATGGTACTCGGCAAGCCGGTCGCCGAGGCGGACGCTATGTCCTACCCGGCGCTGAAGCCGCGGCTGGCCCGGACCGTGCTCGATTGCCTCACCGGGCTGGCGGGCCGGTTCGACGCGGTCATCTGCGAGGGCGCGGGCAGCCCCGCCGAGATCAACCTGCGCGAGCACGACCTGGCGAACATGGGCCTGGCCCGCGCGGCAGGCCTGCCGGTGATCGTGGTCGCCGACATCGACCGCGGCGGCGCGCTGGCCGCGCTGTACGGCACGCTCGCGCTGCTCAGCGCCGGCGACCAAGCGCTGGTCGCCGGGTTCGTGGTGAACAAGTTCCGCGGCGACGCGGCGCTGCTCCAGCCGGGCCTGGACCGGCTGGCCGGGCTCACCGGGCGCCCGGTGCTCGGCGTGCTGCCGTGGACGGCGGGGCTGTGGCTGGACGCCGAGGACTCGCTGAGCCTCGGCGCCGGGCCAGACGACCCGCCGGTGCATGCCCAAGTGAAGGGGGAAGGGGAGGCGGGTGGGGTGCTCCGGGTGGCGGCGGTCCGGCTGCCCCGGATCAGCAACTTCACCGACACCGACCCGCTGGCGGCGGAGCCGGGCGTGGCGGTCCGGTTCGTCACCTCGCCCGCCGAGATCGCCGACGCCGACCTGGTGATCCTGCCCGGCAGCCGGGCCACCGTGGCCGACCTGGCCTGGCTGCGCGAGCGCGGCCTGGCCGGCGCCGTGACGGACCGGGCCGCCCGCGGCGGCCCGGTGCTGGGCATCTGCGGCGGCTACCAGATGCTCGCCCTGCAGATCTGCGACGACGAGGAGAGCGGCGCGGGCCTGGTGCCCGGTCTTGGCCTGCTGCCGGCCACGGTCAGCTTCGGCGCGGCCAAGGTACTGAGGCGCCGCCAGGATACCTGGGACGGTGAGCGGGTCACCGGGTACGAGATCCACCACGGCGTGGTCACGGCGTCCGGCGGCAACCCGTTCCCCGGCGGCTGCTCCGCCGGGCAGGTGCTGGGCACCACATGGCACGGGATCTTCGAGAGCGACGGGTTCCGGCGGGCGCTGCTGCGCCGGGTCGCGGCGGCTGCCGGGCGCTCGTTCGAGCCCGGTCACACTGCGTTCGCCGAGATCCGGGAGCGGAAGCTGGACACCCTGGCCGACCTGGTGGACCAGCACCTCGACACCGCCGCGCTGCTGGACCTGATCGACCACGGCGCGCCCGCCGGGCTCCCGTTCATCCCGCCAGGAGCGCCATGAGCGACGAACCAGCCATCACGCTGATTTCCGCATCGGACACCGACCTGCTGGCGGCGCGGGCCAGCGGGGCGCGCTGGCGCCTGGCCAACCCCGCGCGGACCCCGGCGGGCGAGGTCGCCGGGCTGGTGGCCGGATCGTATTGCGTGATCGTGCGGTTGCTGGGCGGGCGGCGAAGCTGGCCCGACGGCCTCGCCGCCGTCCTCGCGCAGGGCCTGCCCACGGTGGTGCTCAGCGGCGAGCCTGCCCCGGACGCGGACCTGATGGCGGCGTCCACGGTGCCGGCCGGCGTGGCCGCGCAGGCGCTCGCGTACCTGCGCGAGGGCGGGCCCGCCAACCTGGCCGAATTGGCCGCGTTCCTGTCCGACACGCTGCTGCTCACCGGGCACGGGTTCGCCCCGCCGGTGCCGCTGCCCGCCCACGGCGTGCACCGGGAGCGCGCCGCCGCGGCAGCCCGGCCCACCGTGGGGATCGTGTTCTACCGGGCGCACGCCGCCAGCGGGAACACCGCGTTCGTGGACGCGCTGGCCGATGCGGTCGAGGCGGCCGGCGGGAACGCCCGGTGCGTGTACTGCGCGTCGCTGCGCGCCGCCGGGCCGGAGGTCTACGAGTTGCTGGCCGGGGTCGACGCGCTGATCGTGACCGTGCTCGCGGCCGGCGGGACCGTGGCCGGGAACGCGAGCGCGGGCGGGGACGACGACGCCTGGGACGTGGCCGCGCTGGCCGCCCTGGACGTGCCGGTGCTGCAGGCGCTGTGCCTGACGTCCTCGCGCGCCGCGTGGGCCGCCTCGTCGGCGGCGCTCACCCCGATGGACGCCGCCATGCAGGTCGCCGTGCCGGAGTTCGACGGGCGATTGATAACGGTGCCGTTCTCGTTCAAGGAGGCCGGCCCGGACGGGGTGCCGGAGTACGTGGCGGACGCCGAGCGCGCGGCCCGGGTGGCCGGGATCGCGCTGGCGCACGCCCGGCTGCGGCACGTCCCGCCCGCGCGGCGGCGGCTGGCGATCATGCTGTCGTCCTACCCGACCAAGCACGCGCGGGTGGGGAACGCGGTCGGGCTGGACACCCCGGCCTCGGCCGTGGTGCTGCTGCGCGCGCTCCGGAACGCGGGATACGACCTTGGCGACGGGTTCCCCGAGGACGGCGACACGCTGATCCACGCGCTGATCGCGGCCGGCGGGCACGACACCGACTGGCTCACCTCCGAGCAGCTCGCCGCCGCGCCGATGCGGGTGCCCGCCGCCCGGTACGCGGGCTGGTTCGCGGCGCTGCCGGCCCCGCTGCGCGAGGCGGTGCGCCGGCACTGGGGCGACCCGCCGGGCGAGCTGTACGTGGACTCCGGTGAGATCGTGCTGGCCGGGCTGCGGTTCGGCAACGTGGTGCTGATGATCCAGCCGCCGCGCGGGTTCGGCGAGAACCCGGTGGCGATCTACCACGACCCGGACCTGCCGCCGTCGCACCACTACCTGGCGGCGTACCGGTGGCTGGAGGAGGAGTTCGGCGCGCACGCGATCGTGCACCTGGGCAAGCACGGCACCTGCGAGTGGCTGCCCGGCAAGGGCCTGGGCCTGTCCGCGGCGTGCGCGCCGGACGCGGTGCTCGGCAACCTGCCGCTGATCTACCCGTTCATCGTGAACGACCCCGGCGAGGGCACCCAGGCCAAGCGGCGCGGCCACGGATGCATCATCGACCACCTGATCCCGCCGATGGCGCGCGCCGACAGCTACGGCGACCTGGCCAAGCTGGAACAGCTCCTGGACGAGTACGCCATCGTCAGCGCGCTGGACCCGGGCAAGCTCCCGGCCGTCCGCGCCCAGGTGTGGGAGCTGATCAGCGCCGCGCAACTGCACCACGACCTGGGGCTCGACGCGGCCCCGGCGGCCGAGGAGTTCGACGGCTTCGTGCTGCACGTGGACGGGTACCTGTGCGAGATCAAGGACGCGGTGATCCGCGACGGCCTGCACGTGCTGGGCAGCGCCCCGGCAGGCGAGCAGCGCGCCGCCACCGTGCAGGCGGTGCTGCGGGCCACGCAGGTCTGGGGCGGGCGCAGCGCGCTGCCGGGACTGCGCGCCGCGCTGGCCGCCCATTTCATGCTGAACGAAAGGGCCCTCCTGGCCGATCCCGGTCAGCCGGCCGTGGTGCCCGGCGATCTCCCCGGCCTGGCGGCCGGTGCAGGGGGACGGGAAGGTGGGCGGGGCACGGGGGCGTCGCGCAGCGGGGCGGATGTGATCGACGCGCTGGAGGCACTCGCGGGCCGGCTGGTCGCGGGCCTGGACGACGCGGACTGGCAGGCGGAGAAGGCGGCGCCCGTGGCCGCCGGGGTCCTCGGCGTGGCACCGCCGACCGTGGTCGCCGTGCTGGAGTTCGCCGCCCGCGAGGTGGTGCCCCGGCTGGAGCGCACGGGTGACGAGGTGGCCAACGTGCTCCGCGCCCTGGACGGCCGGTACGTGCCGGCCGGGCCCTCCGGCTCACCGACCCGCGGCCTGGTCAACGTGCTGCCGACCGGGCGGAACTTCTACTCGGTGGACCCGAAGGCGATCCCGTCCCGCAATGCGTGGGACGTGGGCGCGGCCCTGGCCGAGTCGCTGGTAGCGCGGCACCTGGCCGACACCGGGTCCTACCCGCGCTCGGTCGGGCTGACCGTGTGGGGCACCTCGGCGATGCGCACCCAGGGCGACGACATCGCCGAGGTGCTGGCGCTGATCGGGTGCCGACCGGTGTGGGACGAGGCGTCCCGGCGGGTCACCGGGTTCGAGGTGACGCCGCTGGCCGGCCTGGGCCGGCCCCGGATCGACGTCACGGTGCGGATCTCCGGATTCTTCCGTGACGCCTTCCCGCACGTGATCGCGCTGCTCGACGACGCGATCGGGGCCGTGGCCGAGCTGGACGAGCCGGCGGAGTCCAACTACGTGCGGGCGCACGCGGAGGCCGACGCGGCGGCGCACGGGGACCGGCGCAGGGCGACCACCCGGATCTTCGGGTCCAAGCCCGGCGCGTACGGGGCCGGGCTGCTGCCCTTGATCGACGCGCGGAACTGGCGCACCGACGCCGACCTGGCCGAGGTCTACGCGGTGTGGGGCGGGTACGCCTACGGCCGCGGCCTGGACGGCCGCGAGGCGCGCGCCGACATGGAAACCGCGTTCCGGCGGATCGCGGTCGCGGCGAAGAACACCGACACCCGCGAGCACGACATCGCCGACTCCGACGACTACTTCCAGTTCCACGGCGGCATGGTGGCCATGGTGCGGCACCTGACCGGCACGTCCCCCGCGGCCTACATCGGCGACTCGGCCGTGCCGGACCTGGTGCGCACCCGGACCCTGGCCGAGGAGACCCGGCGGGTGTTCCGGTCCCGCGCGGTCAACCCGCGGTGGCTGGCCGCGATGATGCGGCACGGGTACAAGGGCGCGTTCGAGATCGCCGCTACCGTGGACTACCTGTTCGGCTACGACGCGACCGCCGGCGTGGTGGACGACTGGATGTACGAACAGCTGGCCGCCTCGTACGTGTTCGACCAGGAGACCAGCGCGTTCCTGCGCAGGTCGAACCCGTGGGCGCTGCGCGGCATCGCGGAGCGGCTGCTGGAGGCCGCGGACCGCGGCCTGTGGGCCGCACCGGAGGACGGCACGCTGGAGGGGCTGAGGGCCGTGTACCTGGAACTGGAGGGCGAGCTGGAAGGCGAGGACTCATGACGAGCCGCTGCCCCCGTCGGCCCGCCCCAGGCGCCGGCCACCGCTCCCTCGGCCAGCGCAGGCCCCGCCTTAGCGCCGGCCACCGCCCACCCAGCCCCAACCGCAACATCGGTCCCACGCTGAGCGGCCGCCAGCCACGGCCGTTTGTGGTCGTTGGGCCAACGACCACAAAAGAATGTGGTGGTTGCGCCAACCACCACAAACGACGACTGCGACGAGAGGTGGCCCGGTGAGCGGATTCCCCTTCAGCGCGGTCGTGGGGATGGACGAACTGCGGCTGGGGCTGGTGCTCAACGCGGTGTCGCCGGGCATCGGCGGGGTGCTGGTGCGCGGCGAGAAGGGCACCGCCAAGTCGACCATGGTCCGCGCCCTGGCGGCGATCCTGCCCGACGTGACCGTGGTGGCCGGGTGCCGGTTCTCCTGCGACCCGGCCGCCCCGGACCCCGGCTGCCCGGACGGCCCCCACGAGGCGGGTGCCGGGTCGGTCACCCGCCCGGCGCGGCTGGTCGAGCTGCCGGTCGGCGCCAGCGAGGACCGGCTGGTCGGAGCCCTGGACATCGAGCGGGCGCTGACCGAGGGGGTCAAGGCGTACGAGCCGGGGCTGCTCGCCGCGGCGCACCGGGGCGTGCTGTACGTGGACGAGGTCAACCTGCTGCACGACCACCTGGTGGACCTGCTGCTGGACGCCGCCGCGCTCGGCATCTGCTACGTGGAACGGGACGGGGTCTCGGTCCGGCACGCGGCCCGGTTCCTGCTGGTCGGCACCATGAACCCGGAGGAGGGCGAGCTGCGCCCGCAGCTGCTGGACCGGTTCGGGCTCACCGTGGAAGCCGCCGCGCCGCGGGACCCGGGGCCGCGCGGCGAGGTGGTCCGGCGGCGGCTGGCCTACGACGCCGACCCGGCCGGGTTCTGCGCGGCGTGGCGGGACGCCGAGGCCGGGCTGGCGGCGCGGATCGTCGCGGCCCAGGGGCTGCTGCCGGGCGTGGTGCTGCCCGGCGCGACGCTGCGCCAGGTGGCGTCGGTGTGCGCGGCGTTCGGCGTGGACGGGATGCGCGCGGACCTGGTGACCGCGCGGGCCGCGATCGCGCACGCCGCGTGGCTGGGGCGGGGTGAGGTCACCGCCGTGGACGTGCGGGCCGCGGCCCGGCTCGCGCTGCCGCACCGGCGCAGGCGGCAGCCGTTCGACGCGCCGCAGCTCGACGAGGAGGAACTCGACAGAGCGCTGGGCGGGGCCGGCGAGGAACCCAACGACGACCCCGATCCCGGGGACGGCGGGGATCCCGGGGACGGCGGGCCGGGCGGCGGGCAGGCGGAGGCCAGCCACGAAACCACGCCCGGCCAGGACGCCCCGGCGCCACGGGAGGAGCCCGGGGCGGGCGCTGGGCCCGCCGGGGGGCCCCACGATCCGCCGACGGAGGGGCCCAGCCAGCCGCGGGCGGGTGGCGCGCCGCAGCGACCGCCCGCGGCCCCGGGGCCGGTGTTCGCCGTCAAGCGGCTCGAAGTCCCCGGCACCGGCACCGGCGCGGCAGGGCGCAGGTCCCGGGCGCGCACGGAGTCCGGGCACGTCACCGGTGCGCGCCAGCCCCGGGTCGGGATCGGCCGGGTGCACGTGCCGGCCACGTTCGCCGCGGCCGCGCCGTACCAGGTGCACCGGGGCCGGTCCGCGGGCGGCAGGCTGCTGCTGCGTGCTGGTGACCTGCGCGAGGCCCGGCACGAGGGGCGGGAGTCCAACCTGGTGCTGTTCGTGGTGGACGCCAGCGGCTCAATGGCGGCCCGGGCCAGGATGGGCGCGGTCAAGGGCGCGGTGCTGTCCCTGCTGCTCGACGCCTACCAGCGCCGGGACAAGGTCGGCATGGTCACGTTCCGCGGCAGCGCGGCCGAGGTCGCGCTGCCGCCGACGTTCTCGGTCGAGGCGGCGGCCGCCCGGCTGGCCGCGGTGCCGACCGGCGGGCGGACACCGCTCGCGGCTGGCCTGCTGCGGGCCGGCGACCTGCTGCGCGCCGAACGGATCAGGGACCCGCGCCGCCGGGCCCTGCTCGTCCTGGTCACCGACGGCCGGGCGACCGGCGGCCCGGACCCGGTGGCGAACGCGCACCGCGCGGCGGGCCTGCTGGCGGCCGCCGGCGTCCACAGCGTGGTCGTCGACTGCGAGTCCGGCCCGGTCCGGCTGGGCCTGGCGGGCGCCCTGGCCCTGTCGCTCGGCGGTGTCCTGCAACGCGTCGAGGACCTTGCCGCCGGCCCCCTGGCCGAGTCGGTGCGGGCCCTCACGGGCCAGCACAGGGAGGTGGCCTGATGCCTCAGGGGAAACCTTTGGTGGTTCCTGACGACGGGCTCACGACCAGGCAGCGACGGAATCGCGCGCTGATCGTGGTGCACACCGGCGAGATGAAGGGCAAGTCCACCGCCGCGTTCGGGCTCGCGCTGCGGGCCTGGAACGCCGGCTGGCCGATCGTGGTGTACCAGTTCGTCAAGAGCGCGAAGTGGAAGACCGGCGAGGAGTCGGCGCTGCGCGCGCTGGCCCGGGTGCACGAGCAGACGGGCGAGGGCGCCCCGGTCACCTGGCACAAGATGGGCGAGGGCTGGTCGTGGATCGCCAGGCCCGGCACCGAGGCCGACCACGCCGCCAACGCCAGGGAGGGCTGGGAGCAGGTGAAGCGAGACCTCGCCGCGGAGGCGTACGGGTTCTACGTGCTGGACGAGTTCACCTACCCGATCAAGTGGGGCTGGGTCGGCGCCGGCGAGGTCGTCGCCGCCCTGGCTGGCCGTCCCGGCCACCAGCACGTGGTCATCACCGGGCGCGACGCGGACCCCGCCCTGGTCGAGGCGGCCGACCTGGTGGTGCAGATGACCAAGATCAAGCACCCGATGGACGCGGGGCAGAAGGGCCAGAAGGGCATCGAGTGGTGAACGTCCCGCGCCTGGTGGTGGCCGCGCCCGCGTCCGGGCACGGCAAGACCACCGTGGCCACAGGGCTGATGGCGGCGCTCACCGCGCGCGGGCTGGCCACCTCCGGGCACAAGGTCGGCCCGGACTACATCGACCCCGGCTACCATGCGCTCGCGACCGGCCGCCCGGCACGGAACCTGGACCCGGTGCTGTGCGGCGCGGGCACGATCGCGCCGCTGTTCGCCCACGGCGCGGCGGGCGCGGCCGTCGCGGTCATCGAGGGAGTCATGGGCCTGTTCGACGGGCGTGGCGCCACGGCCGAGGGGTCCACCGCGCACGTGGCCGGCCTGCTCGGCGCGCCGGTCGTCCTGGTCGTGGACGCTTCCGCGCAGGGCCGGTCGGCCGCCGCCCTGGTGTCCGGGTTCGCCTCGTTCGACCCGGGGACGCGCCTGGCCGGGGTGATCTTGAACCGGGTCGGGTCCGCGCGGCATGAGGAGATATTGCGTGACGCCCTCGCCGGGATCGGCGTGCCGGTGCTCGGCGCGCTGCGCCGGGACGACGGCGTCGCCGCCCCAGCCCGGCACCTGGGCCTGGTGCCCGCCGCGGAGCGCGAAGGCGCGGCCCGCAAGGCCATTGCGCGGCTCGCCGCCCTTGTCGCCGAGTCCGTGGACCTCGACGCCGTGGTCGCCCTGGCCCGCACGGCCGGTCCCCTGCCCGCGACCCCCTGGGACCCGGCCGCCGCCCTCGCGGTTGCGGGCGGCGGCGGGCGGCCCGTGGTGGCCGTTGCGGGCGGGGCGGCGTTCACGTTCTGCTACACCGAAACGGTGGAACTGCTGGGCGCCGCCGGGGCAGACGTGGTGACCGTGGACCCGCTGCGGGACGAGGCGCTGCCGGCCGGGACCGGCGCCCTGGTCCTGGGCGGCGGGTTCCCCGAGGTGCACGCGGGTGACCTGTCCGCGAACGAGGCGCTGCGCGCGGACGTGTCCCGGCTGGCCCGTTCGGGCGCTCCCGTGGTGGCCGAGTGCGCAGGGCTGCTTTACCTGGCCAGGGAACTGGACGGGCTGCCCATGTGCGGGGTGCTCGACGCAGCCGCGCGGATGACCTCCAGGCTGACCCTCGGCTACCGGGACGCGGTCGCGGCCGGGCCCTCGGTGCTCACACCCGCCGGGACCGCGGTCCGTGGTCACGAGTTCCACCGCACCGCGGTGGTCCCGGGGGGCCCGGCGGCCCCGGCGTGGTCGTTCGGCGGCAGAGAAGAAGGCTTCGTGCGGGACGGCGTGCACGCGTCCTACCTGCACCTGCACTGGGCCGGGTACCCGGCCCTGGCCCGGCGCCTGGTGGCGGCGGCATGACCGCGCCAACGCTGGTAGGGGTCGGCATGGGACCTGGTGACCCGGAACTGGTCACCGTGAAGGCGGTGCGCGTGCTGCGCGAGGCCGACCTGGTGCTGGTCCCGGTCATGGCTGCCGGCGAACCGGGCCAGGGCCCCCTGACGAAGGAACGGGGCCCTGGGCCACCGGGGGGTCCCGGAAGGGGCGCCCCCCCGGGCCAGCAGGGCCGGGCCGAGGCGACCGTGCGCGCGCATGTGACCCACGACAGGATCAGCCGCGTAGCGTTCGCGCTGACCGAGGGCGCGGGCATGGCCGAACGGGAGGCCGCGTGGGACGGTGCCGCCCGCGCGGCCGTGGCGGCGTTCGCCGGCGGCGCCACGGTGGTCGCGTTCGCCACGATCGGCGACCCCAACGTGTACTCGACCTTCACCTACCTCGCGGCGACCGTCCGGGCCCGCGTGCCCGGCCTGACCGTGGCGACCGTGCCGGGCATCACCGCGATGCAGGACCTGGCGGCGCGCAGCGGCACCGTGCTGTGTGAGGGCAGGGAGACGCTGGCGTTGCTCCCGCTGACCGCGGGGATCGGGCCGTTCAAGGCGGCCCTGGCCGGGTTCGACACGGTGGTCGGCTACAAGAGCGGCAGCCACCTGCCCGAGGTGCTGGACGCGGTCCGGGACGCGGGCCGCCTGGACGGCGCGGTGCACGGGGCCAGCCTCGGCCTGCCCGGTGAGGACATCAGGCCCGCGGCCGAGGTCACCGGGCCGGCGCCGTACCTGTCCACGCTGCTGGTGCCGGGAAGGCGCACCCGCCGCGGGGGCAAGCTATGACCGGCCAGCCAGAGCAGGCGCGGGCCAAGGTCTGGTTTGTCGGGGCCGGGCCGGGTGCGGCGGACCTGCTTACGCTGCGCGCGGCCGCGGTGATCGCGTCGGCAGACGTGGTGATCTGGGCGTCCAGCCTGGTTCAGGCCGAGGTGCTGGACCACGCCAGGCCCGGCGCACAGATCGTCGATTCCGCCGCGCTGCCGCTGGAGGGCGTGCGCGCCATCTACGAGCGTGCCCTGGCCGAGGATCTCGTGGTGGCCAGGATCCACTCCGGCGACCCGGCGCTCTGGGGCGCGGTGCAGGAGCAGCGGGAACTGTGCGACCAGCTCGGCCTGCCCCACGAAACCGTCCCTGGGGTGAGCGCCTACGCCGCGGTCGCCGCGCTCGCGGACCGGCAGCTGACCGTCCCTGAGCTTGCCCAGTCGGTGATCCTCACCCGCCTCGGCGGGGGCAAGACCCCCGTGCCCGCCGGGGAGGAGATCGCCGGGTTCGCCCGGCACGGCACGACGATGGCGGTGTTCCTGTCCGCGGCGCGGTCCGGGCAGCTTCAGGCGGAACTGCTGTCCGGCGGCTACGCGCCGGACACGCCGGTGCTGGTGGCCTACCGGGCGACCTGGCCCGACGAGCTGCTGGTGGAGTGCACCGTCGCCACCCTGGCCGACACGGTCCGCGCCCGCAAGCTGTGGAAGCACACGCTGTTCCTGGTCGGGCCCGCGCTCGCGGCCAGCGGCACGCGCTCGCACCTGTATCACCCCGGCCACTTCCATGGGTACCGCCGGTCGCAGCCACAGGCCCGCCGCGAACTGCGCAGCGCCGACGCGGCCGTGCGGGGGCGGGCGCAGGCCGGAGGCGGGCGCGAAGCGCGGGGGCGGGAACAGCAGAGCGCGGGGGCGGGACAAGCAGAGCGGGGGCGGGCGCAGGCCGGGGGCGGGCGCGAAGCGCGGGGGCGGGAACAGCAGAGCGCGGGGGCGGGACAAGCAGAGCGCGAGGCCGGGCCATGACCGGGCCGGGCCACCGTGGCGAGCCCGGGCTGACCGAGCCGGACCTGCCCCGCACCGCCAAGGTGCGGCCCAGGGCGCTGCGCACCGGGTGGACGACCGGCACGTGCGCCTCGGCCGCGGCGAAGGCGGCCACGACCGCGCTGCGGGACCAGGCGGCCCAGCGGACCGTGGAGGTCGCGCTGCCGGGCGGCCGGCGGGTCAGGTTCGACGTCGAGTCCTGCGATTACGACGCCATCAAGGCGACCGCGGTGGTCGTCAAGGACGCCGGCGACGACCCCGACGTCACCCACGGCGCGCACCTGACCGCGACCGTGCGGTGGCGCGCCGAGCCCGGCGTCGTCCTGGAGGGCGGCGAGGGCGTCGGCGTCGTGACCAAGCCTGGCCTCGGCATCGAGGTCGGCGAGCCGGCCATCACCGCCACCCCGCGGGCCATGATCACCCAGGCCGTAGCGGAGGTTACCGACCTGGTAAATCGTGGCGTCGTGGTGCTCATCTCGGTGCCCGGCGGGGAGAAGATGGCACGGAAGACCACCAACGCGCGCCTGGGCATACTCGGCGGGATCTCGATCCTCGGCACGACCGGGATCGTCCGGCCGTTCTCCACCGCGTCGTGGCGAGCCAGCGTGGAGCAGGCGGTATCGGTGATGGCCGCGCAGGGCGAGCGGACGATGGTGCTGTGCACCGGCGGGCGGACGGAGAAGGGAGCGATGGCGCTGCTGCCTGACCTGGCTGAGGTGTGTTTCGTCGAGGTGGGTGACTTCACCGGCGCGGCGCTGCGCCGTGCCCTGGCCGTCGGCCTGGACCGGGTGATCTTCGTTGGCATGGCGGGCAAGCTGGCCAAGCTCGCCGCGGGCGTGCTGATGACGCACTACACCCGGTCCAAGGTGGATCTCGGGCTGCTCGGCGACATCACCGTCGCCGCCGGCGGGACCGCGGGCGTGGCGGCGGAGGTCTCCGCCGCCAACACCGGGCGGCACGCGTACGAGATCTGGCAGCGGGAGGGCCTGCTGCGCCCCGCCGGGGACGAGTTGTGCCGGCGGGTCCGGTCCGTGCTGCTGCGGGCCGGCCAGGGCAAACTGGACGCCGACGTGGCGATGGTGGACTTCGGCGGAGCCCGCGTGGTCGCGGCGACCAGGCCGGATTGGGTGGCCGCCGCATGATCACGGTCGTGGGCATGGACGGCTCGGCCCTCAGCACCCAGGCCGAGGCGGCGCTCGCGGCCGCCACGCTGGTGGTCGGCGCCCGCCGGCACCTCACGGCCGCAGGTGCGCTGGCCCCCGCGCTCGCCACGCGCGGCGCGCAACAAACGCCCGGGCGGCCGCGCGGAGCCGAGGTCATCGTGCTCGCGGAACTGGCGCCCGGCCTGGACGCCCTCGCCCGGCACGAGGGTGACGCCGTGCTCCTCGCCTCCGGGGATCCGGGGTTCTTCGGGATTGTCCGTGTGCTGCGTGAGCGGGGGCTGGACGCCGTCGTGCTGCCGGCGGTGTCCTCGGTGGCGCTGGCGTTCGCCCGAGCCGGGCTGGCCTGGGACGATGCCATGGTGGTCAGCGCGCACGGCCGGGATCCGCGCCCGGCGGTCAACGTGTGCCGGGCCCACCCCAAGGTCGCCGTGCTCACCGGGCCGGGATGCGGCCCGGCGGAGGTCGGGGCGGCGCTGGAGGGCTGGGACCGCCGGCTCGTCGTGGCCGAGGACCTGGGCGGCGAGGACGAGCGGCTCACCGAGTGCTCCCCCGCCGGCGCAACCAGGCGCACCTGGGCGGACCCGAACGTGGTCCTCGTCCTTGCCGGTTCCCCCGGCCCGGGGAAAGTGCTGAACGCCGATGAACGTCAGGTTCATCACGAACAACGGCGACCGCGGGCGGCGGCGGGCACGGGTGGGCCGGCGGGTGCCGGGGCCGGATGGCTGGCGGGGGGACACCGCGCTCCGGGCGGCTGGGCGCTGCCCGAGGAGGAGTTCGACAGCCGGGATGCGGTGATGACCAAGGGCGAGGTGCGCGCGCTGGCGCTGGCCAGGCTCGGCCCCGGCCCCGGGATGCTGGTCTGGGACGTCGGCGCGGGCAGCGGGTCTGTGGGCATCGAGTGCGCCAGGTTCGGCGCGGCGGTGATCGCGGTGGAGCGCGACGCCATGCGCTGCGCACGGGTCCGCGGCAACGCCACCCGGCACGGCGTGGACGTCCGGATCGTGCCGGGCGATGCGCCCCAGGCGCTGGCGAGACTGCCGGACCCGGACGCGGCGTTCGTCGGTGGCGGCGGTCCCGAGGTGGTGGCGGCGGTGGCCGCCCGGCAGCCGGCCCGGATCGTGGTGGCGCTCGCCGCGGTCGAGCGGGCCAGCCTGGCAGGCGCCGCCCTGGCCGCGGCCGGTTACGCCACCGATGGCGCCCTGGTGCAGGCGGCCAGGTTCGCGCCGCTGCCCGGTGGCGCGCACCGCCTCGCCGCCATCAATCCGGTGTTCCTGGTCTGGGGGTGGCTCCCCGGTACCACGGAGGGCACCGGCCCCGGGGAGCACGCCGGCGCCGGGGACCACGCCGGCGCTGGGGACCACGCCGGCGCCGGGGACCACGCCGGCGCCGGGGACGACTTTGGCGCGGGGAACCACGCCGGCCACGCACATCCCGGCACCGGCCACGGAGGGCCGCGATGATCGGGTTCATCGCCGTCACCCTGGCCGGCCGCGCCGCCGCCGCCCGGCTGGCCCAGGCCTGGCCCGCCGAGACCCGGACCTACGACGGGCCCGCCCGGCAGGCGCTGCACCGGGCGTGGGCCGAGTGCGACGGGATCGTGTGCTTCCTGGCCGTGGGCGCGGCCACCCGGCTGGTCGCCCCGTTGCTGGACAGCAAGTGGGTCGACCCGGCGGTGGTATGCGTGGACGAACCGGGCCGGTACGCGGTCACGCTGGTCGGCGGGCACACGGCCGGGGCCAACGCGCTGTGCACCAGGGTCGCCCAGGCGCTCGGCGCCCAGCCGATCATCACCACGGCGACCGACGCCACCGGGCTGCCCGGGCTGGACACCCTGGGCTGGCCCGCCGAGGGCGCGATCGCCCGGGTCAGCCGCGCCCTGCTCGACGGCGAGCCGGTCGCCTTCGAGGCGGACGCCACCTGGCCACTGCCCGCGCTCCCGGTGACGATCGGCGCGACGGGCGAATGCCGGATCGTGGTGACCGACCGGATCGTGCCCGGCGACGACAGCACCGTGGTGCTACGCCCGCCGTCGCTCGTGGCCGGCGTCGGGGCCAGCACAGGCGTCGGCGCCGATGAGGTCCTCGATCTGATCGACGAGGCGCTGGCGGTGGGCGGGCTCTCCCGTGACTCGGTGGCCGCGCTGGCCACGGTGGACGCCAAGGCCGACGAGGAAGGGATCGTGGCGGCCGCCCGGCAGCGCCGCTGGCCGCTGCGCAGCTACCCGGCGGGCCAGCTCGCCGCGGTCGATGTGCCGAACCCGGGCGAGGCGGCGCTGGCCGCCGTCGGCACCCCCAGCGTGGCCGAGGCGGCGGCCCTGACCTACGGCGACGAGTTGGTGGTGGCCAAGCGCAAGTCGGCCATGGCCACGGTGGCGCTGGCCCGGGTCCGCCCGCGCGGCCGGCTGGCCCTGGTCGGCCTCGGCCCCGGCGACCGGGACCTGGTCACCCCCCGGGCCATCGGCGAGCTACGGCGGGCCTCCGTGGTGGTCGGCCTGGACCGGTACGTGGAGCAGGTCCGTGACGTGCTCAGGCCCGCCACCCGGGTGCTGCGCAGCGGCCTGGGCGACGAGGAGAAGCGGGCCGCCGCGGCCGTCGCCGAGGCCCGCAAGGGGCACGCGGTCGCGCTGATCGGCTCGGGCGACGTGGGCGTCTACGCCATGGCCAGCCCGGCCCTGGCGATCGCGGGCGCGGACATCGACGTGGTCGGGGTGCCGGGGATCACCGCCGGGCTGGCGGCCGCCGCGCTGCTGGGCGCCCCACTCGGACATGACCACGTGATCATTTCGCTGTCCGACCTGCACACGCCCTGGGAGATCATCGCGCGCCGGGTCCGCGCGGCCGCGGAAGGGGACTTCGTCGTCGCCTTCTACAACCCGCGCAGCAAGGAGCGCGACTGGCAACTCGGCGCGGCGCTGGAGATCCTGGCCTCCCACCGCGGCCCCGGCACGCCCGTCGGCGTGGTGCACGACGCCTTCCGCCCCGGGCAGGAGGTGCTGGTCACCACCCTGGCCGAGGTGGACCCGGCCGTCGCGGACATGCGCAGCGTGGTCATCGTCGGCTCGGCCAGCACCCAGATCATCGCCGGCCGGATGGTCACCCCGAGGGGGTACCGATGGCAGTGCTAGCCCCGACCCCGCCGCCCCGCCCAACGCTGGCCCCGACCCCGCCGCCGCGCCCAAGGCCAGCCCCGACCCCGCCGCGCCCGGGCCCAGGCACCGTGACGATCGGCGCCTGTCAGGGCTGTGGGGCATGCCTGCTGACCTGTCCAGAACATGCAATACGCCCTGACGGGGGCACCCTGGTCGTCCTGGCGCAACGGTGCACGGGGTGCGGTGAGTGCATCGAGATCTGCCCGGTGGACGCGATCACCGAGACCGAGGTGGCCCCGGCGCCAAGCGCGCAGCCACCTATTACGACTTCGCACGGTACGAAATCGTGGTATCGGCCAGACGGTTCCGCGCGCGGCGGGCACCACGGTCCCGGCGGGAGGACGGCACGATGGCCCGCGTAGTGCACCCAATAGAGAAGCGGTCGTATGAGATCCTCCGTGCGCGGGCGGACACCTCCGCGTTGCCGCCGTGGACCCGCGCCGTCGTGGAGCGGGTCATCCACGCCAGCGCAGACCTCGGCTACGCCGACGACCTGGTGTGCACGGAGGAGGACCTGGCGGCGGGCGCCCGGGCGCTGCGCGACGGCGTGCCGGTGGTGGCCGACTCGGCGATGACCGCGGCGGGGATCACCGCCCGCGAGGTGGTGTGCCGGATCGACGACCGGCGGGCCGCGGCGCTGACCAGGGTGCTCGGCATCACCCGCGCGGCCGCGGGCATCCGGGTGGCCGGCGGCGAGGTCGGCCCCGGCGCGGTGTGGGTGGTCGGCACCGCGCCCAGCGCGCTGGAGGATCTGCTCGCGCGCGGCCCGGCGCCGGCGCTTGTCATCGGGCTGCCGGTAGGTTTCGTCGGGGCCGTCGAGGCCAAACGGGCGCTGCGGGAGTCCGGGCTGCCTGCCGTGACCAACAAGGGGGAGAAGGGGGGCGCCGCGGTCGCGGCGGCCGCCCTCAACGCGCTGCTCTACGGGGACCCGCTCGAGGCCAACGAAGAGCCGTCGCAGGCGCCGGGCCGAGCGCCGCTACGCGGCATTCCCGGCGGCGACGACCAGCCTCCCGCCCTGTTTCCTGGCGCGCCTCCGGCACGACCAAGCGCACTGCCGTCTGGCGCGCCTCCGGCACGACGTCCCGCGAGGGAGGCAGACAAGTGACTGTCACCACCTCACCCCTGCTCATCGTCGGCCACGGCACCCGCAGCGACGCGGGCGTGGCCGAGTTCGCCCGGCTGGTCGGGCAGGTGCGGGACCGGGCCATGGGGCGGGTGCCTGCGGTCGACGGCGGGTTCATCGAACTGTCCCGCCCGTCCGTGGCGGACGCGATCACCCGGCTGGTCCCGCCCGGGGCGGGCGCGCCGCGGCCCATCGTCGCGGTGCCGCTGGTGCTCACCGCCGCCGGGCACGGCAAGGGTGACATCCCGGCGGCGCTGGCCGGGCAACTGGTGCGGCACCCGGGCCTGTCCTACCGCTACGGGCGCCCGCTCGGCCCGCACCCGGTGCTCCAGGACATCCTGGCGGCCAGGATCGACGCCGCACTGGCCGGTGCGCCCCGCCGGGACACCTGCGTCGTGCTGGCCGGGCGCGGGTCCACCGACCCGGACGCGAACGCGGAGATCGCCAAGGTGGCGCGGCTGCTGTGGGAGGGCCGGGGTTACGCGGGGGTGGAGTTCTGCTTCATCTCGCTGGCCGAGCCGTCGGTGCCGGCCGCCCTGCAACGGGCCGTCCTGCTCGGCGCGCGCCACGTCGTGGTGGCGCCGTACTTCCTGTTCCCCGGGGTGCTCCCGGACCGGGTGGTGGCCCAGTCGCGCAAGTTCGCCGCCGGGCACCCGGGGCTGCGGGTTGACGTCGCCAGGCTCATCGGCGCCTGTGCCGAGCTCACCGGGCTGGTGCTGGAGCGCTACGACGAGGCGCTGCGCGGCGACATCCGGATGAACTGCGACACCTGCGCCTACCGGGTGGCGCTGCCCGGGTTCACCGACAAGGTCGGGCGCCTGCAGGTGCCGCACTTCCATCCCGACGACGGGGCGGGGCGCGCCCGCGCCGCCCACGAGGTGGTGTCATGACGCAGCCCGCTGCCGCCCTGCCCGGCGAGCCCACGTCCGGCGAGCCGATGCCCGGCGAGCCGATGCCCCAGGAGGACATAGACGCGTTCTACCGGCTCGCCGCGGCACGCCGGGACGTGCGCAACGGGTTCCTCCCCGACCCGGTCTCCGACGAGGTGCTGACCCGGGTGCTGACCGCGGCGAACCAGGCACCCAGCGTGGGGCTGAGCCAGCCGTGGGACTTCCTGATCATCAGGGAGCGGGCCGTGCGCGAGCGGGTGCGCGCCCTCGCGCGGCGGCAGCAGGACGTGTTCGCCGGCTCGCTGCCGCGGTCCCGAGCGCTGCGGTTCGGTGACCTGAAGGTCGAGGCCATCCTGGACACGCCGGTCAACATCGTGGTGACCTGCGACCCGACCCGGGGGGGCCGGCACGTGCTGGGGCGGCACGCCCAGCCGCAGGTCGCCGCCTACTCCAGCGTGTGCGCGGTGCAGAATCTATGGCTCGCGGCCCGGGCCGAGGGGCTCGGCGTGGGCTGGGTCAGCTTCTTCGACGAACGGGAACTGTCGCAGGCCCTGGGCCTGCCGCCGCACCTGGAGGTCGTGGCTTACCTGTGCGTGGGGCACGTGACCGAGTTCCCGCCCGGGCCGGAGCTTGCGCTGTCCGGCTGGGCCCGGCGCCGCCCGCTGGCCTGGGCCGTGCACGAGGAGCGCTGGGGCCAGCGCGGGCTGCCCGGCGGGAAGCCGGCGAGCCTGCTCGCCGACACCCTGGCCGCCATCGCCCCCGCGGACGCCGGGGCGATGGCCCAGGCCAGGGAGCGCCAGGAGCGGCTTACCAAGCCGAGCGGCTCGCTCGGCGTGCTGGAGGACCTGTCGGTGCGCCTGGCCGGCCTGGCCGGCGACTGCCCGCCGCCGCTGCCCGAGCCCGCGGCCGTCGCGGTGTTCGCGGCCGACCACGGCGTGCACGCCCAGGGGGTCACCCCCTGGCCGCAGGAGGTCACGGCGCAGATGGTGGCGAACTTCCTGGCCAACGGCGCGGCCGTGAACGCGATCGCCGCGCAGGCCGGGGCCGAGGTGTGCGTGGTCGACGTCGGCGTCGCGGCGGACCTGCCGCCCGCGCCGGGGCTGCTGCCGCGCAAGATAGCGCCGGGCACCGCCGACATGACCGCCGGGCCGGCGATGACCGCGGGCGAGGCGCGGCGCGCGGTGGAGGCCGGCATCGAGACCGCGCGCGACCTGGTCGCGGCGGGCAACCGGTGCCTGGTCACCGGGGACATGGGGATCGCGAACACCACCGCGTCCGCGGCCCTGATCGCGGTCTTCACCGGCGCCGAGGCGCAGGAGGTCACCGGGCGGGGCACCGGCATCGACGACGAGACCTGGGAGCGGAAGGTCGGTGTGGTCCGCCGGGCGCTGGCGCGGCACCGGCCGGACCCGGCGGAGCCGCTGGGCGTGCTGGCCGCGGTGGGCGGGCTGGAGCACGCCGCGCTGGCGGGTTTCATGCTCGGCGCGGCGGCGCTGCGCACCCCCGTCGTGCTGGACGGCGTGATCGCCTGCGCGGCCGCGCTGGCCGCCAGGGCGATGGCACCGGACGTGGTGGACTGCCTGGTGGCCGGCCATATCTCCACCGAGCCCGGTGCCGGGCGGGCGCTCACCGCGCTGGGCCTGCGGCCGCTGCTCGACCTGGGCATGCGGCTCGGCGAGGGGTCAGGCGCCGCGCTGGCGGTCCCGATCGTGCAGGCGGCCGCCCGGGTGCTGCGCGACGTCGCGACGTTCGACAGCGCCGGTGTGTCCGGCGCCAAGGAGTGAGGGACGGGACATGGCAACCCCGTCCGAGCCGCACCCCGGCCCCGGGCCCGATGCCGGGCCGGGCCCGGACGCCGCGTCCCCGGCCACCCCCGGCACGGCGGCCGCCTCAGCCAAGTCACCGCCTGGTTCAGCCACTCCCTTCACGAGCGCTTCAGCTACCCCATCGGCCGGCCCAGACACCCCCACCACAGGCGCACCAGCCACCGCGCCGCCTGCCTCAGCCACCACCCCTCCCTCAGCCGCCGCCAGCACGCCACCCACCATTCCCTCAGCCAACACCCAACCCACAGCCGCCGCGGACACCCCCATTTACCCCCTCAGCTTGCGGCTCGCGGGGCGCCGGGTCGTCGTGGTCGGCGGCGGTTCCGTCGCGCTGCGGCGCGTGGCCGGACTGCGCGAGGCGGGCGCCGATGTCGTGGTCGTGTCCCCGCGGCTCACCCCAGCGCTGGACGACCTGGCGGCCCGCGGGCTGATCACCGCGCACCGGCGCGGGTACCGGCCCGCCGACCTTGACGGCGCCTGGCTCGTGCTGGCCTGCACGGACCAGCCGGATGTCAACGAGGCGGTGGCTGCGGACGCCGGGCGGCAGCGGGTCTGGTGCGCCCGGGCCGACGACGCGGCGGCGTCCGCGGCCTGGGTGCCCGCGGTGGGGCGGGCCGGTGCCGTGACCGTGGCGGTCAACGCGGGCCGCGACCCGCGCCGCGCCGCCGCACTCCGGGACCGTTTCGTGGACGCCGTGGACGGAGCCGACCGCCAGGCCGGGATGGCGGCCGAGGCCGGCACGCCGTCCAGGGCCGGGCGGGTGTCGATCGTCGGCGGCGGCCCCGGCGATCCGGGCCTGATCACGGTGACCGGGCTGCGCCGGCTGCGCGAAGCCGACGTGGTGGTGACCGACCGCCTGGCGCCGGTGGCGCTGCTGGAGCAACTGGCCCCCGGCGTGTACGTGGTCGACGCGGCCAAGGTGCCGGGCGGGCCGGCGATGCGGCAGGACCACATCAACCACGCGCTGGTGGAGCACGCCCGGGCCGGGCGGGCCGTGGTCCGGCTGAAGGGCGGCGACCCGTTCGTGTTCGGCCGCGGCCGCGAGGAGGTCGAGGCGTGCCTGGCGGCCGGTGTCCCGGTCGAGGTCGTACCGGGCGTGACCAGCGCCGTCTCGGTCCCGGCCGCGGCCGGCATCCCGGTCACCCACCGGGGCGTGAGCCAGGGTTTCTGCGTGCTCGCCGGGCACGTCCGGCCGGGGGACTCGCGCAGCTCGGTGGACTGGGCCGCGCTCGCCCGCAGCGGGATCACCCTGGTCCTGCTGATGGCGATCGACCACCTGGCCGAGATCGCGGACACGCTGGTCTCCGCCGGGCTGGGCGGCGATACCCCGGCCGCGGTCGTGTCCGACGGCTGGAGCCGACACCAGCGCGCGGTCACGGCCCCGCTGCGGGACCTGGCCGGCGCGGTGAAGGCGGCCGGCGTCACCAACCCGGCGGTCGTCGTGATCGGCGACGTCGCGCAGTTGGCCACCGGTGACCTCGGGCCCCCGGCCGCCACGCCGTCCCCGGCCCTTTCGCCGTCCCCCGGCGCTCCGCCGGCTCCCGGCGGTGGCAGCCCGGGTCCCGGCGGTGGCAGCCCGGCTCCCCCGGCGGAACGAGCGCCCGCGCCGGGTGCCCCAACCGGCGCTGGCCAGCCCGACGCCGGCAGCGGCGCCCTGCTCGCCGGCCAGGCCGCCCCTTCCCCGGCCGTTGCCGCCGATTACCGGACCCCCGCAGCCTTCCCCGCCGGCAGCGCGAGCACCGGCCGGCCCCCCTCCGCAGCCAGCATCGTGCACACCGGCCTGCCCCCCTCCCCGGCCAGCATCGCGGACACCGGCCGGCCCCCCTCCCCGGCCAGCATCGCGGACA
>Ga0207646_10000122_pt1 | contig 105908 bp, 94 predicted proteins | sample KBSK5502metaG_FD_184343 | JGI IMG/M metagenome (GOLD analysis project Ga0207646, IMG submission 184343) | Corn, switchgrass and miscanthus rhizosphere microbial communities from Kellogg Biological Station, Michigan, USA - KBS K5-50-2 metaG... | ecosystem: Host-associated > Plants > Roots >... | reverse complement strand
GACGCAAACGGCATCCACCACGGTGGTGGCGTCGCCGCGCAGGTTATGGTTGTTTCCAAGGATGGCGAAGATCAGCTTTTCACCGCGGACGGTGGCGGCATAGCCAGCCAGCGCGTTGGCGTGTTCAAGCGTGCCGGTCTTGGCCTGGATGCGCCTAGCAGCCGCCGTGTTTTTCATGCGTTCCGCCAGTGTACCGTCCTCGCCCGCCACCGGCAGGGTAAAGCGAAACGCTGCGGCCCACGGCTGCTGCGCCACGTATTGGAGCAGCTTGACCTCCGCCTGCGGGGTCACCAGGTTGCGCCGCGAAAGCCCCGAGCCATCAAACAAGACCACATCGCCTTCAGCAATCCCGATGGATTTGAAAAAATCCTGTGCAAATTGCAGCGCCGCCTCGGTCGTCGTCGCCCCAGTCTTCTCCCGCGCCGCCACCCGCAGTAGAAGCTCGGTGTGCAGGTTCTGGCTGATCTTGTTGGTCAGGCGCAGTGCTTCGGCAAGCGGCACCGAGATGTGCTCTGCCAGCACGGCTGGACCTCCCGAACGGGTGTCGCGGACGTCACTCGATTCCTCTCGGGATAGATGCCGCGCCCTTGCCTCACCATAAACACGCACGCCGCGGGCCTCGAGCAGCCGCAGCAGGAGCTGCGCCGCATGCTCGGCAGGTTCCTCCACGGCCACTGACAGTGTCCGTGGCTCGGCGCGCAGCGGGATCGTGCCGCGGAGCGCAAACAGCCGTGAACCCGGCGCGCGCGCCACTTCGGGCTTCCAGTCGGATCCTGCCGCGCCGGTGCGAACTTCGTTTTGGAAGCGGTAGTCGCCCGCCCAGGGTGCCACTTCGATGTGGGCCGGGGCTCCCTCGCGCTCACCAGGCCCGATGGTCAGCGAAATCGTGTTGTCCTGGACGGCCAGCGCCGAAACCGCAGCGCCGTAGCTCCACATCATGTCGTCGATCGTCCAGCCGGAGGGAAAGCGCTCGGAGGCAAAATAGCTGTCGTCGGCGATGATGTCGCCTTCGATCTGGCGGACGCCGCGGGCGACCACCGCATCGGCAAGTTCGGCCAACACCTTTTCCGGCGGGCCGTCCCGTTCGATCTGTTTGCTGAACGGGAACCGGCGGTTGGAGAGGTTGGGGTCGCCACGGCCCACCAGTACCAGGTCGCCGCGGAGCCGCCCGGAGGCGTCCACGGTGCCGCGGGTCTCGATGGTCGTGCGGAAACGGTAGCTGGGGCCGAGCGTGGCCATCGCCAGGGCGGTGGTGAACAGCTTGGCGCTCGAAGCCGGCGCGAAATACCGCTGGGCATTGAGCGCGTAGAGGGTCTCGCCGGTGTCGGCATCAACCACCAGCACTCCCCAGAAACCTTTCCCGGCGGCGCGGGCTTCGCCGAGCGCGGCCTCGACGCGGGCGCCGAAGCGGGAGACGTCGGCGCGGGGCTTTGCTTCCCGCGCCTCCTGCGCCGCCGCAATGCCCGCAAACAGCGCCACGCACAGCGCCGCCCGGAGGCCGCGGCGCAGATGTCGGTTCAATGGCAACTTGCTCTCCGCGCTAGAAAAACCGTAGGCGCGGGATTATAGTCCAATCCGCCATCGCGGAACCGGCGAGCTTTCGAGCGGCGTTCTGAGCCCGCATGTTTATCAAGTCAAGATCGGCTCGAAGGCGCCGGGCCGTCGCAACTCGCTGCCGCACGCGAACGGCGATTCAGGAGGAACGCATGCCAGTAAACTTTCTTGCCCGCCGGATCAAAACCCTCAGCGCCGCCCTGGTCCCGCGCTTCGTGATCTGCGCGCTCGGACTCGTGCTTGTCGCAGCGACGGCCGCCGGGCAAGCCAAACACCCCATCACAGTGGAAGAGATGTGGGCAGTGAAGCGCCCGGGAGCGCCTTCGCTCTCTCCCGACGGCCGCTGGGTCGCGGTCGAACTGACCTCATACGATATGAAAGAGAACAAAGGCACATCGGACATCTGGCTGCTCGCGACCGATGGGTCAGCGCAGCGGCGTCTGACCGCGCATTCGGGGCGCAGCAGCTCTCCGGCGTGGTCGCCCGACGGGAACTGGATCGCGTTCCTTGCCAAGCGCGAGGGTGACGAGGAGACGCAGGTCTATTTAATCTCGCCGACCGGTGGCGAGGCGCGCAGGCTGACAACGATTTCCACGGGCGCTTCGGCGCTGAAGTGGTTTCCCGACAGCAAGCGCATCGCGTTCCTCTCCTGGGTGTGGCCGGAGCTCGCGACCGAAGAGGAGCAGGCGCAGCGCCTGAGGGACCGTCGCGACGCGAAGGTGAAAGCCTACATCATCGAAACCACCAGCTTCCGCTATTGGGACCACTGGCTGGCCGACGGCCGTGTGCCACATGTATTTGTTGTAGAGGTCGAAACCGGCAAACATCGCGACATCCTGGCCGGGACGGGCGTGAGCCTGGTGCGGCAGGGCCCCTCGGCCGGTTCCTACGACATCTCGCCCGACGGAACCGAAATCGCCTTCACCGCCGACCTGACTAAAGACTTCGGCTACGACCCCAACCAGGACATCGTCACGATCCCAGTGGTCGGCGGGAAATGGACCAACTTGACCGCCGACAACCCCGCTAACGACACCAACCCGCGCTATTCGCCCGACGGCAAGTGGATCGCCTATACGCGACAGGCCATCAAGGGCTTTTACGCCGACCGGGAGCGCATCGTGCTTTATGAGCGGGCCACTGGAGCCAAACGCGTGCTGACCGAGAACTGGGACCGCTCGGCCGAGGCCCCCGTCTGGTCGGCGGATAGCCATCGGCTCTACTTCGGCGCCGAGGACAAGGCGAAGCAGCCGATCTGGGTGCTGCCCATCGCCGGCGGCGACCCGAAGCCGCTCGTGGCAGGCGGCACCATTTCGAGCCTGGCTCGCTCGGGCGACGGCCGCGCTCTCGCCTTCCTGCGCACCACCATGGGCTTGCCGCCGGCGGTTTATGTCGCCTCGGCCGACGGCACGGGCGAACGCAAGATCGAAGCCTTTAACGACTCGCTGGTCGCCGGCTGGCAACTGGGCGAGGTAAAGGAAGTCATCTACCAGGGTTGGGGCGACGAGCCGGTCCACATGTGGGTCATCTTTCCGCCCGGCTTCGACCCGACAAAGAAATGGCCGCTGCTACAGATCGTCCACGGCGGGCCGCACGGCGCGTGGATGGACCAGTTCCACTTTCGGTGGAACATGCATCTGTTCGCCAGCCGGGGCTATGTGGTAGCCGCGGTGAACTTTCACAGCTCGACCGGCTGGGGCCAGGCCTTCACCGATTCCACGACAGGTGACTACGGCAGGCGGGAACTCGAGGACGTCGAGAAAGGCACAGATTACCTTCTGGCGAAAGGCTATATCGACCCGGCTCGGCTCGCTGCGGCAGGCGGTAGCTTCGGTGGCTACATGATGGCGTGGATGAATGGCCATACCACGCGCTACAAGGCCATGGTGTGCCACGCCGGGGTGTACGATTGGATCTCCCAGATGGCCTCGGACACGGTGCGGGGGCGCGACCGGGCGCTCGGCGCGTTCCCTTGGGAGAACCCGCAGAAGGTGCTCCAGCAGTCGCCGCATTCCTACGCCAAGAATTTCAAGACGCCTACGCTGGTGGTGCACGACGAACAGGATTTTCGCGTGCCGGTAACGCAGGGTTTCGAATATTACATCACGCTGCGCATGCTGGACGTGCCAGCCCGCCTCCTCTATTTCCCCGACGAAAACCACTGGGTCCTCAAGCCGCAGAACTCGCGGTTCTGGTACAAGGAATTCTTTGACTGGATCGAAAAATACGCTGCCGCGGGGCCGCGCTGAGCCGGATGCTGGCGCTGCCGGGCGGCCCTCGCCGGCGCTTCTGGCGAGCGGCCTGGGTTGCGCTTGGCAAGTAAAAACCGTTATGATGGCCCTCTCAGCCAAAGGGGGAGAAACATGAAAAGAGTATTGGCATTCTTGCTTGCGGTGGGACTGATCTGCCTTCCGGCGCAACTCTGGGGCAAAGAATCCAAAGAGCAAGACCGCCTCGAAAACGCCGGCACGGTGTTGAAAGAGATCCTGGACATCCCCGACGACATCCCGGAGGATCTGCTCGGTAAGGCCGAGTGCGTCATTGTCATCCCCTCGGTGTTGAAAATCGCCATCGGTATTGGCGGCAGTTACGGCCGCGGGGCGATGGTCTGCCGCAGCGGCGAGCACTTCACCGGGCCGTGGGGCGCGCCCTCGATGATCGCGCTCGAAGGCGGCAGTATCGGGCTGCAACTCGGCGGGCAATCCACCGACTTTGTGCTGTTGGTGATGAACCCGCGGGGCGCCAATTCCATCCTTTCGAGCAAGGTGAAGCTGGGCGCGGACGCCTCAGCCGCGGCCGGCCCCAAGGGTCGCGACGCGAGCGCCGCCACCGACGTCACCTTGCGCGCTGAGATCCTTACCTATTCGCGGGCGCGCGGGCTGTTCGCCGGCGTGTCGCTTGAAGGTTCGACCCTGCGGCCGGACGGCGACGCCAACAAGCGCATCTACGGCCACGAAGTCAGCGCGAAAGATATCGTGCGGAACGGCAAAGAGGCTGTGCCCCCGTCCGCGCAAAAGTTGGTTTCGCTGCTCAACCAGAAATCGCCCAAGAACCTCTCCGACCCAAAATCCCTTCAGTAGAGGATTCGCAAGGTACCTGCAGACACCCCGGCGCTTCGGCCGGGGTGTCTGCGGCCATGTGTCGACTCCGCGCATTTCCTCTCACCCAGCGCCGCCCGGCTCTCTCCCAGCCGGGCGGCCAACTCCATCTGCCGCTTCCCGCTCGAGCACAACAATTTCGCCCGGGGATGTGAGTAGCCTATTCCACTGCGCGATCGGGATTGCGCCGGTGGGGCAGTTCCCGTAGGCTGGAAACTTTGCGGCGCTGCCCGGACGCGGACGCAGGGAGTCCCTGCGCGGGGTGAGATGAGCTGTCCGATCTGCAACAAACGCAAGCCGGAACGCTATTGTCCGGCCAAAGGCGAGAAGATCTGCGCGGTCTGCTGCGGGACCGAGCGCGAGGTGACGATCGATTGCCCTGCAGATTGCTCCTATTTGGTCGCCGCGCACCGCTACGAAGAGGAGCACCGCAAGCCGGTCCCGACCGCCGAGGTGCCTTTCCCCGATGTCGCATTCTCGCCCGACCTGATTCACGAGCGCCGCCCGGTGGTCTCCGGACTCAGCTACACCATCCTGAAGTACGCCGTTGAGCAGCCTTCGCTGGTGGACGCCGACGCGCTCGCGGCGCTGGCCGCCCTGGCGGAGACCTACCGCACGCTCGGCTCGGGCATCTACTACGAAAAGCCGCCCGACGCGGCGCTTCCGCAGGGCCTGTACGCCGAGTTAGTCAAAATGATCCAGGACTTCAAGCAGCAGAATGCTGACCGCCCGGGCTTCGATCGCCTGAAGGACACCGAGATTTTTCATTTGCTCGTCTTCCTGCTGCGCGTGGGGCGGCACCGCACCAACGGCCGGCCGCGGGCGCGAGGTTTTCTCACGTTTCTGCGCGCGCAATTCCCTCAGGCCCCCGAGTTGGCGCGCGCGCAGTCGCGCATTATCACGCCGTAGAGCGGTCCGGGCGCGCACGGCGAAACAGGTTGACCCGCGCCGCCGGCCCCGCCCCCAGGAAACAACGGCTCGCAGATCGGGCAGCTTCTCACCAACACAAAGGGTCATTCGCCGCGGCGGATGGCCTTTTTCACTATAGGAGGATCAGGGCGCGCCGGCGCCGCCCTGCCCGGTCGGCTGCAGGGCGCAAAGGCGTCGCGCCGGCAGTCGTCGAGAGGGAAGAAACCAGACGTGGCAGCCGCACACCCCGCGGCGGACCTGCCTGGTCCGGTGTGGGCTCAGCAGCAGCCTCGAGTGCAAGCGCAAGTTGCGGCGAGTGCCAGGCGAGCCGATCGGCATCATAGCGGCGCGCCGTGAAACCATATTTCGTGCGCAGCGCCCTCACTCGCTCGGCAATTTCGCGGCGATAGGCTTCCGGCGCGTAGCCCGAGCGGGCATACCAGTCGCGATACTGCCGCGCCAGCCGCGGGAATTTCTGTTCAATGAACGGAAGGAACTGTTTCAGCGCCGAGGGCATCAGGAAGAGGACGTTGCCAGAAAACCATTGGGCGCCGGCATCGCGCGCCGCACGGGCCAGCGCGTCCAGATCGGCTTCGCGGTCGGTCAGCCCGGGGATCACCGGCATGGCGTTGACCCCCACCGCCAGGCCGGCCTCGCGCAGCGCCCGCACGGCCTGGAGGCGCAGGTCGGGCCGCGGAGCGCGCGGCTCGAGCAGCCGCGCCAGGCGCGGCCGCAACGTGGTGACGGTGATGTTGATGTAGAGCGCCGAACGAGCCGCGATGCGGCAGAGCAGGCCAAGATCGCGCACCACCTGGTTGGACTTCGTGGTGATTGAAACGCTCAACCCTTCGCGGGCGGCCATCTGCTCGAGGATGGCGCGCGTCGCGCTGTACTCGCGCTCGGCCGGCTGGTACGGGTCGGTAGCCGTGCCGATCGCGATGTGCTCGCCCCAAACTTTTTCGCTGGCCAGGTCGCGCGCCGCCAGCGGCCCGGCGTCCTGCTTGACGTAGATCTTGCGTTCAAACTCGCCGCCATCGAGCTCCATGTACTCGTGCGTGTAGCGGGCATAGCAATAGCGGCAGCCGAACTCACAGCCGCGGTACGGATTGACCGTCCAGGTGAACGGCACGCGGTCGGAATCGCAGCGGTTCAGGATCGAACGCACGGGCAGAAGGAAGTATTCCGTCTCGCGCTTGCAGCCGGCGCGAGGGGAGGCAGCGGCGAGGCGGGCAATGCCGACGAGCTCGGCCGCAGGTCCCGGTGCTGCTCCCGACTTCGTCGGGGCAAGCTCTGGTCGGGGAGCGGCCGGCTGCTCGGGGTCCCGCTGGAACGGGGCTGTGGGGAATAGGGAGGGAGTGGGTTTGGGAGAAGTGGCCATGGCCCGCCTCGCAGCTAGAGGCCCAGATTGTATTCGCTTTTTCTTCGTCTTGTCAAGTGTAAATATTCGCTTTTTATTCGCTTACGCACCGCGGCAGGAAGTGTGCCGTGGGGGGCCCAGTGTGGGCGCTTCTAGCGCCCGCCCTCCCCCCTAGGACGACCGCTGCCCCGAAAGTCGCCCTGCGACACCGGCGGCTCCCAGGGATCGATCCAATGATCGAAGCCGAGCCAAAAGCTATAGGAATGCCGCATCAGCGCGAGCGACAAAAGGATGGTAAAGCCGAGCCACAACCCGATTTTGACCTCCTGCGAGAGCCCCGGCACATCCGGAAAGAGCAGCAGAAGTAAGTAGGCGGTCGTGACGAGCGCCGCGGTGACCGCGTAATTGATGATCATCCCCCCGACGTAGTAGCCGGATTCCCTGAAAAAACTCAGCCCGCACCGGGAGCAATCCGGGTACATTCGCAACCATCGGACGAACATCCGTCCTTGCCCGCAGTTCGGGCATCGCAGCCGGAGCGCGCGTCGGAAAGCCTGGCCGATGGGCGGTCTCATCGTGGCGTTGCCGGGATGCCCCCCTGGATTATACCGTTAGCATTGGCATTGGCTGATCTGCGCTCCACCGCCGCAGTCTTCCCACCTCACCCCGTTAGGGGAATATACTCGGTGGAGCATGGCGGGAGCCATATGTGAACCCGGTCAGCATCCTGATCATTGACGATGACGAAGCGAGCCAGGCCGCTCTGCGGCAAGTGCTCGACTCGGATGGCTGGAAGCTGCAGATTGTGCCGCTGGCCCACCAGGCGCTTGCCGAGCTAGCCAGAAGCAACTGGACGCTGGTCATCGTCAACGTGGCCATGACTGGGCTGGACGGGCCGCTGTTCAGCACGCTCAAGGAGCTGGCGCTGGCCGCCGCGGTCGAAGCCGGCCGGACGCGGGCGCGGGTGTTGTTCCTGGTGCCGGAGCTGGCCGGCCCTGCGGCCCAGCCGGTACTCGAGCGGGAGCGCGTGCCGTACTCGCTCAAGCCCTTCCACCTCCACGACTTTCTCGAAAAAGTCAGCGATTTGCTGCTGGAGACCAATGCCATCCCTGCGCCCATCCGGCGCGTCCGCTATGAGTATAAGGGCCCCGACCGCCGCGCGAAGGACCGCCGCTCCGGCCGCGACCGCCGCGAGACCTCCATGTTCGCCTCCCGTGCGGACTATATGATGTCGGAGGAAGAGATCGCCGAATTCGAGCGGCAGGAAGAAGAGGAACGCAAGAAAAAGAAGAAGCAGCCTGCTCGCGAATAAGCGCTCTGTCTAGCCTGATCGGCCCGGTAGCACGCCCCCACCTGGAACCCGCAGGCCGCCGATAGGCAGTACCGATCCGGCCGCCCTGGCGTCTTGCCACAAGTGCCTCTCCTCCCCAAAAAACCCTGCAAGAAATCCCGGCCTGTCCGTTCAGACCAATGGAGCCCATTCCCGGCTCGAAGCGCAAACCCCGAGCCGGATGGGTGCTGGTACGCGTAGGTTTCAGGAGGAGGCTATGGACCGAGCGAGTTGCATTACCTGGGGACTCTTAGGAGTTGCATCGCTGGGCGTGTGCCTGATGGCGGCGCGGGGAGCCAGCGGGCAAAAGACGGTACGGCAAAGCTCCGGCGGCTGGCGTTTGGCCGAGCCGGTCACCTACGAGAACTTGACGATCTTCCCGGTGGTGAGCCCCGAGTCGGCGGAGACCGGCGGCTTCATGAGTTTGGAGGAAGGGCTGGCCTCGGGCGAAGTCGTGGTAGCCGAGCAGGGCGGCGATATCCTCCGGCGTACGCGCGACGCCACGCCGATGGGACTGCCGCTGCAGGGTGGCGCGTCGGTCAACCAATTGGTGCTGATCAACCGCGGCAAGAAACCCCTGGTGCTGCTGGCCGGCGAACTGGTCAGCGGGGGTAAGCAGGACCGCATCGTCGCCAAGGACCGCATCGTCGCGCCGGGGGCTGACCCGCTGCCGCTCGATGTGTTCTGCGTGGAGCACGGCCGCTGGTCCGCCGGGTCGAAGTTCACTTCGGCCAAGACGATTGTCCACCCCAGCGTGCGCGAACGCGCCGCAGTGGACCAGAAGCAAACCGATGTTTGGGCCGCCGTGCGCGGGGGAACAACCTCCACGGCGAGCGGTGGGGTCGCCGCGGCGCCGCCGCGGATTTCCTCGCATGCTCTGGATGCCGCGGTCGCTACGGAGGCTCGGACCGAATCTTACGCCAAGCTCTACCAGTCATCGGCGGTGGGCGTGCCGATCGAGACGTTTACCGAAGAAGTCGAGCGACGCTATAACCGCGCCGTGGCCAAGCTCAACAAGGGCGAGCACGTCGTGGGCGTCGTAGTGGCCTATGGCGCCGAGGTGGCCTGGAGCGATGTCTTCGCTTCGCCGGCGATGTTTGAGCGTTACCGGTCGAAGCTGCTCCGCAGCTACGTCGTGGAGGCGCTGGCGCGGCCGCAAACTAAAGAGTCGGCCTCGGCTGACGACGCCCGCGAGTTCTTGAGGCCGCTCGAAGGTCGCGAAAGCGTCGAGAGCGAGCCTGGCGTCTATCGCTGGCGCCAGGTCATCCAAGGCCACTACGCCGAAATCGAGCTCCGAGCCCTGCGGCCTGTGAACCTCACGCTGCACTGGCTCAAGATCCACCGTACCAGCTAAGGACGCATCCAACGGGCCTAACGGTGGTTCGGAGGGGCGCTCGCTGCGGTGGGCGCCCCTCCGGCTTTTACCCGCGAATTCCGCTCCTCGTTTCCGCTCAGCCGCGCCAGCGGCGAACCTGGCTGCGGTCCGGCGTCTCCGCCAAAAGCTCCGCCACCGTCTTGCGCAGGGTGGGGTGGTGCAGCCCGGGAGCGAGTTCGGCCAGCGGGACCAGGACGAACCGCCGCTCAGCTAGGCGCGGGTGCGGCACCTCCAAATCCGGCGTGCGCACCACGCTCGAGCCATACAGTAAGATGTCAATATCTATCGCCCGCGGGCCGCGGCGCACCAGCCTCTTGCGTCCCAGGCTTCGCTCCACTTCCTGCAACACGCGCAGCAACTGCCGCGGGGGCAGCGCGGTCCCCGCTTCGAGCACGCAGTTCAGAAACCATCTCTGCGTCCGGCCCGCCGCGGTGGGCACCGGCTGGGTGGCGTAGAGCGCCGACCGGCGCACCACCCGAACGCCAGCTGCGGGGAGGGCCTCGACAGCGCGCGCAATCTGCCCGGCGCGATCGCCCACATTGGAGCCGAGGGAGAGGTAGATGGTCTTCGCCTCCGCCATGGTCGGAATTCTAACCACAGAGGGCTCCGCGGAACACACGGAAACAGAGCGAGGGTTGGAGGTCAAAACAAGTTCGGCTGGCGGCGAGGGGCGTCGAGGCCGAAATACTTGTAGGCGAGTGCGGTGGCTACGCGCCCGCGCTGCGTGCGGTCGAGCAGGCCCAATTGCATCAAGTAAGGCTCGTAGATCTCCTCGATGGCGTCTTCTTCCTCGCTGAGCGACGCCGCAATCGTGTTCAACCCCACCGGCCCGCCCGCATACTTCTGGATGATGGTGAGCACCAGGTTGCGGTCCATCTCGTCCAGCCCGTGGTCGTCCACGCCCAGCATCTCAAGCGCCTCGCGCGCCACTTCGAGCGTCACCTGGCCCCTGGCGCGCACCTCGGCGAAGTCGCGGGCGCGGCGCAGCAGCCGGTTGCCCACCCGCGGCGTGCCGCGACTCCGCCGGGCGATCTCCGTGGCGCCTGCGTCGTCCACCGCGATGCCCAGAATCTTCGCCGACCGGCGGACGATCTCGACCAGGTCGTCGGCGGTGTAGAAGTCCAGCCGGTGCACGATGCCGAAGCGCGAGCGCAGCGGCGCGGTGATCAGCCCGGCGCGAGTGGTGGCTCCAACCAGGGTGAACTTGTTCAATTGAAAGGGATGGATGCGCGCCCCCGGTCCCTGGCCGATGATCAGGTCAATGCGGTAGTCCTCCATCGCCGGGTAGAGGATCTCCTCGATGGCTGGCAGCAGGCGGTGGATCTCATCGAGGAAAAAGACCTCGCGGGGCTCGAGCGAGGTGAGGATGGCGGTCAAATCGCCCTTGCGCTCCAGCAGCGGGCCGGAGCTGGTCTTGATGGCCACACCCAGTTCGTTCGAGAGGATCTGCGCGAGCGTCGTCTTGCCCAGGCCCGGCGGCCCGTAGAGCAGGACGTGGTCGAGCGCCTCGCCGCGGCTGCGCGCCGCCTCGACGGCAATGGAGATGTTCTCCTTCACCCGCGATTGGCCGATGAAATCGGCCAGGCGCTGGGGACGCACGCTGGCTTCGATACGTGCGTCCTCGTCAAACGCCTGGCCGGAAACGATACGCTGCGGCGATCGCTGCATCTGCGGTTTCGTCATCTTCGTTGTCGCGCCGGTGTCACCCGCCTGCCCGGGCGCCCTTCTGCGCCGCACGGCTCAATTGCTGCAGCGTGGCGCGCAGCAGCGCCTCAAAGCTCGCACCGCCGCCGTTGCGCTGCGCCTCCTCGACCGCCTTCTCGGCGGCGCGGCGGTCGTAGCCCAGGTTGAGCAAGGCCGAGACAACGTCCGCCTCAAGGCCGGTGCGCGAGGTGGGTCTGGCCTCTTCAGGCGCTTCCATCGCCGCCAGCCTATCGCGCAGTTCGACCACGATGCGCTCGGCAGTCTTCTTACCCACGCCGGGGATGCGTGTCAGCAGCACTAAGTCGCTGCGGCGGATGGCCGGCACCAGCTCGTCCACGCTCATCCCGGAGAGGATTTTCAGCGCCAGGCCCGGGCCCACGCCGGAGGCGGAGATCAGCAGCTCGAAAAAATGCTTCTCGCGAGAGGTCAGAAAACCGTAGAGCGCGATGGCGTCTTCCCGCAGGTGTGTGTGCACCAGCAGGGTGACCTCGTCGTGCAGCTCGCCCAGGGCGTAGAACGTCGAGAGGGGAATGTACACCTGGTAGCCCACGCCGCCCACGTCCACCAGAAGCTGGTTCGGGCGTTTGTCCACCAGCCTGCCGCGCAGGTGTCCAATCATGCGCAGCGATTATTGATTAGCGCGGCAAGAGTGTCAACGCGGCGCGCAGAAACGAAACGCAAGGAAGCAAAGCAGCAGGGAGGTAGAGTGAACTACTTGACGTCGTCAACCAGCTCCACGGTGTCAATGATGCCGATGACGGCCATATCGATGGGGGAGTTGGGGCGTCCGACCGCAGTCATAGCGCAAAAGCCTTCGTTGACGACCAGCACTCGCTCGCCAACGCCGGCGCCCACGGCATCGAGCGCCAGCACGGCTTCGCCGCGGTCCGAGCCATCCAGGTTGAGCGGCTGAACGAAAAGGATCTTGCGGCCCTCGTGCGAGGCCGCCTTTTGCGTCGCCACAACGTCGCCGATGACGCGGCCGATCAGCATACGGTGAAGCCCGCTCTTAGATGATCTTCACAAACGCGGGTTACAACTCCTCGGCGGATTGAATGCAGGGCGTCTCTTCGAGCGTTCCGTATTTCATCGTTTCATCTCGGTCGAGGGAATGTGAATAGCGTCTACAATGCCGACAATGGTGGCCTCGGTCGGGACTTCCCCCGGCAGAAAGGGGAAGCTGGCCTCGCGGCCGCGGCACCAGTAGATGGTCTCGCCGGCGCCGGCGCCCACCGCGTCCACGGCGACGAATGCGCGCCCCTTGTCGCGCCCGTGACGGTCCACCGGTTGCACCAGCAGCAGCTTGCAGCCTTCGAGCGTGGCATTTTTCATCGTGCAGACGACGTTGCCGATTATGCGGCCGAGCATCATTTCAGAAAGTTGAGAGTTAAAAGTCCAAGTCGAAAGAAAAATCCCGCGAAGAAATGTGAGCTGCTCTTACGGGGCAGCTTCAGCTGCCATGGTTCCTTTACTTCCTCTACTTCCTCCTTGCAGTGGCGAGCTCGATCTCGTGCTGCGCGTCGAGTTTGACCGAATCCACGATGCCGACGATGGCGGCGTCCACCGGGCGATCTTTGCACTCGGCGGCGTTGCGCGCTGAACCACCTGAAACCACCAGCACCGTCTCGCGAAAGCCCGCACTCACGGTGTCCACGGCCACCAGATAACCGGCTTCATCCGCGCCCTCGGGTGAGACGGGCTTCACCACCAGAAGCTTCTTGCCTTCGAGCCGCGGGTCCTTCCGCGTCGAAACAACAGTGCCGACGATGCGCGCCAGAATCATAGGTCAGAGCAAAAGTTGAAAGTCTAAAGACCGGGACGGCAGAAACTTCAGCGCCAGCGACAGCTCTGCGCCGGCGCGGCCGTTCGGTGTTCAGCGCGGGTTACCGCGAACCCGCAGCCACCGCCGTCTTGCCAATAGGCAGCACGTCCTCGAGCGACTGGTGCGGCCGCGGGATGACGTGGACCGCGATCAGCTCACCCACGCGCCGAGCCGCTGCCGCGCCGGCATCGGTGGCGGCCTTGACCGCCGCCACATCGCCGCGCACCAGTGCCGTCACGTAGCCCGAGCCGATCTTCTCCCAGCCCACCAGCGTCACCTTGGCCGCCTTGGTCATGGCGTCCGAGGCTTCAATCATCGCGATCAGGCCACGCGTCTCGATCATTCCCAGTGCTTCACCCATTCTGCATCCTCCCCCTCAAGTCCAACGTGATCTGCAAGGCCGAAAATCAAGAACTGTCCTCGGCGGCTGAAGCCCCGCCGAATCTGACTCTAGACGGCACGCCTGAAGCCGTACCCTCTTAACCACTCGAAAAAACGGAACGGTCTTACCGCCGCGAGCGGTCGCTGCTCACGGCCTCTTCAATCAGCGCTTCGAGCTCTTCCCGTGTCACGGTGATGCGCTCGCCCGCTCCTCCCGATGCTTCGCTATCGGAGACCTCCGCGGTGATCGGACATCCCGGGCCGACCTGCGCGGCGGTGGTGGCCCCGTACCGCGCCCGCGCCGCGAGCAATTTTTCCACATCGCCGCTAGAAAGCAAGACCTGTTTGCCAAGCAGCTCCGTTACCAGGGACACCCGGGCGAAGTGCTCGACGGTCTCCATGCGGAAGAAGGCCGTCAGCAGGTCGGGGCCGTAGGTGACCACGCCGTGGTTGGCCATCAGGATGGCGTCGTAGTGCTGCACCAGCGGCTCCAGCGCATTGCTCAGCTCCGGCGTGCCTGGCGTGCCATAGCGCGCCACCGGGATGCACCCCAGCGAGAGCACCAGTTCGCTAACCAAGGCCTTATTGAGCGGCAGCCCGGCCGCGGCGTAGCCTGTGGCCACCGGCGGATGGGCGTGGCAGACAGCATTGACGTCCGGCCGGCGGCGATAAATGAGCAGGTGCATGTCCAATTCGGAGGAGGCATTGCGCCGCCCGGCGACCTTGCCGCCTTGGGCGTCGGTGATGACGAGGTCGTCAGGCGCCATCATGCCCTTACAGATGGCGGTGGGCGAGGTGAGCACGCGGCGAGGGTCGAGCCGGACGGAGATATTGCCGTCGGTCGAGGCCACAAAGCCCCGCTCGTGGAACCAGCGGCCGGCCGTGCAGATGTCGCGCCGGTGCTCGTCCTCACTTTTCGGGTGACCCGGCGAGATGGAATCAGCAGGCATGCGCGATGGGCTGGCCGGACGCCACCAGGCCGGGTGGGCCGCTCCGGCTCATTCTCTCCTGGCTTCTCCTAGGCGTAGATCCCGCGAAGTTTCAACGCGAAGGCTACGCGGTCGATGGCCAACATATAAGAGGCGATGCGGTTATTCACGCCGTGGGTTTCCGCGTACCGCACCACTTCATCAAAGCTGTTCTCCATGACGTCTTGCAGGCGCTCGTTGACTTCGCTTTCGCGCCAGAAGAAGCCCTGGCGGTCCTGCACCCACTCGAAATAGCTCACGGTGACCCCGCCGGCATTGGCCAGAATGTCGGGGATGACAAAGACGCCTTTCTTCTCCAGCACCGCATCGGCTGGCGCGGTAGTGGGCCCGTTGGCGCCCTCGCAGAGGATGAGCGCCTGCACACGGTGCGCGTTTTGGCTGGTGAGCTGGTTTTCAATCGCCGCGGGCAGCAGGATTTCGCACGGCTGGAAGAGCACGTCGTGGGTGGAGAGCCGGGCCCCACCGGCTGGGAAATCGGGCAGCGGGCGGTGCTGGCCATGGACCCAGTCGAGCAGCGCGGCGATGTCGAATCCTTTTTCGTTATAGAGCGCGCCATGGATGTCGGCTACGCCGACAATTCTGTACCCCGCCTGATACATCAGCAGCGCCGCCATCGAACCGACATTGCCGAAACCTTGCACGATGACGCGGGTGTTCTCGCGCTTCCTGCCCAGCCTGGTAAGGGCTTTGTCGCAAACGATCTGGCAGCCCCGCCCGGTGGCCTCCTTGCGCCCGCGGGAGCCGCCCAATTCGAACGGCTTACCGGTCACCACCGCCGTGGTGGTGTGGCGCACATGCATCGAGTAGGTATCCATCACCCAGGCCATCGTCTGTTCGTTGGTGCCCAGGTCGGGCGCAGGAACGTCGCGCTCCGGCCCGATCCACTCGCTCAGTTCGGCGGTGTATCGGCGCGTAATGCGCTCGACTTCGCCGTTGGAGAGTTTGCTCGGGTCACAGATTACGCCTCCCTTGGCGCCGCCAAAGGGAATGTTCACCACCGCGCACTTCCAGGTCATCCAGGCGGCCAGGGCGCGCACCTCGTCGAGCGTGACGTCGGGAGCGAAGCGGATGCCGCCCTTGCAAGGCCCCCGCACAATCGAATGGTGCACGCGATAGCCGATGAACACCTCCAGGTGGCCGCTATCCATGGCCACCGGGATGTACACGGTGATCTCTTTGTTGGGGTACTTCATGTACTTGTAGAGCCCTTCTTCCAGGCCCAGCTTCTTCGCCGCGACTTCAAAGCGAGCTTCCGCCGACTCGTAAACGTTCAATTCGTTTTGAACGGCGACACTGACCATGGCGGTCTCTCCCCGGTCGGATGGGTCGCGGCGGGGGCCAGTATACGGACACGCGCCCGACCACGCAAGACGCGGGAAAAACAGGCTTCGAAGTTTTTTGCTGGAAGCGCAACCAGGAGAAAGCGCGCGAGCTGGGCTCAGCGAGCCGGCGGGTGCTCGACAAACTCTTCGAGCAGCAGGCGGGTGAGTCGCTCGCGGTTGTGACGCACCACGCCGTGCTCTTCAAGCAAGTCATCGAAGACGCAGCGCAGGCCCATGCGCTGCAACTCGCCCAGGTCGGCGCGGACCGGCTCGGCGCCATCGGCCCGGTAGCGTCGCGCCACAGCCGGCGAAACCGCCTGGTGGTTGATCACCACCCAGTCCGCCAGCCGTCGCCGGGTGTGCTGGTAGATGGCCCGGACGTGGTCGGCCACCGAGTAGCCTCGGGTCTCGCCCGGCTGGGTCATGAGGTTGGCGATGTAGATGCACGTCGCTGGCGATTTCTCGATAGCTTCGGCCACACCGGCGACCAGCAGATTGGGGATGATACTGGTATAGAGCGAACCCGGGCCGATCAGGATCAGATCCGCCTGGGCGATGGCCTGCAGCACTTCCGGCAGGGGCCGCACGCGTCGCGGCACCAGGCGCACGCGCCGGATGCGTTTGCTGCTCCGCGCAATCCGCGTCTCGCCCGCCACCACCCGGCCGTCCTCCATCACCGCTTCCAGGGTGACGTTCTGCGCCGTCGAAGGAAAGATCCGGCCGCGGATGGCCAGCACCTGGCTGCTCAATCGGACCGCTTCGGTGAAATCACCAGTGACTTGGCTCAACGCTGCTAGGAACAGGTTGCCGAAGCTGTGCCCGCGCAGGCCGCGCCCCGCGTGGAAACGGTATTGGAACAGGCGCCCGAGCAGGGCTTCATCCTGCGAGAGCGCCACTAGGCAGTTGCGGATGTCGCCCGGCGGCAGGATGCGATATTCGCGGCGCAGCCGGCCTGAGCTGCCGCCGTCGTCGGTGACCGTCACCACGGCCGCCAGATCAGCGATCGGACGTCGCCCCACTTCCTGCCGGCGGCGCGCCACGTGCTCCTTCAACCCGCCCAGCAGCGCGGAAAGACCCGTGCCGCCGCCCACCGAAACGATGCGGACGGGTTGCACACGATGATTGGCGTCGGCTTTCAAATCCGAAACGTTCGATCGGGCTACCCGCCGGAACCCTCGCGTTCCGGGTAGAGCAGCTCGGTGAAGCGGGGGTCCTCCTGTAAGAACGCGAAGTCCTCGTCGTTGCGGGCGTGGTAGCGGTTTTCGGGCCGCAGGTCAATGGCCGCCTTCAGGTTTTCCATCGCAGATTCAGCCTCGCCGGTCAGGCAGTCAAGCGCGGCCATGGCATAGAAGATGTAATCGGACTTGGGAGCCAGCTTGCGGGCCCTCAGCAGGTGCTCCCGCGCCTCGTCCCAGCGGCCCAGGTTCATCATGGCCACGCCGCGCTGGTAGTGCTCCTCCGGGGTCCGCGGATTCGGTGTTGGGGGACGTGAAATACGTTGCTCGCAAATGCGCAGATGCATCTGGGCGCGGTCGGCGAGCTCCTTGCTGGGCCCGCCGAGCACTTTTTCCAGCGTTTGCTTGGCCTTGTGAAACTTTTGCTGCTGGAAATACCGGACTGCTTCCTCATACTGCTTGAGCTGCTGCTGGACGCGGGGGTCCACGATTTCACGAGGCTGCTTTCGGCCTGCCCCAGATGAGGACATACCCTTTGCCTTCAATAACTTAGGCCGCGGCGCTGAGGCCCGCGAACTCCTCGCGCTGCGCCGCTTTGCTGTCTTGCCGGTGCGTGCCATGCCCCCATGCTAGCAGAGCTTGGCAGAAGCGTCAACGCCCCCTTCTTTATATAGCTCTCAGTCAAGCCTCTTCAGCGGCCGCAAGCCACGATTGCCGGCGCGCCCGCTCGACATGTCATTTTCAGGCAACACGCCCGCGTTTGCAGATTGGCCTGCCTGCGGGCGTATGTTATAAGTAGCCCGCCCGGCCGTCTAGAGGAACTTGTGCCCTTCATCAACTTCCCCGCCCGCGAAATCAACTGCAAGCTGGTCTATTATGGCCCCGGCTTGGGCGGAAAAACGGCAAACTTGCAGTGGATTTACGACCATACGGGCGCAGGATTGAAGGGCAAGATGATCTCGTTGGCGACGGAAACCGATCGCACGCTTTTTTTCGATTTCCTGCCCCTCGACTTGGGTACCGTGCGCGGGTTCAAGACGCGCTTCCACCTCTACACTGTGCCCGGCCAGGTGTTCTACGAGGCCAGCCGCAAGCTGATCCTGAAAGGCGCCGACGGCGTGGTATTTGTCGCCGATTCGCAGGAAGAGCGCATGGATGCCAACCTGGAGACGCTTGAAAATCTCCAGGAGCACCTCAAGGAACACAAACTCTCGTTCGCCACCATCCCTTACGTCCTGCAACTGAACAAGCGCGACCTGCCCAAAACCCTCCCGGTGGACGAGCTGAAAAAGCAATTGCAAGCCAAGGGCGAGCCGGCGGTGGAAGCCGTGGCGGTTACCGGCCAGGGCGTGTTTGAGACGCTGAAAGAGGTCGCCCGGCTGGTCCTCGCCGAGTTGAAAAAGGGCGCCTGAAGCTCACTACAGCAGGCGAAACGTCACCTCGACGAGGACGCTTACCGCCGGTCGATGACTTCAAATCCCTCGCTGCGGTCACCAGCGATTTCGAGAACTCATCGGCCAAGACGCGCCCAAGTTCTGTTATCCTTATTAAATCCTGGGTATTTTAGGAAGAGTGACGCCTTGATTTGTTGCGGCGGCGGATCCGCTATCAGAAACTGGCGAGCGCGGTAGCCTCATCTTCGAAGGTTGGGATGGCGGCCAGCAGGCGCGCTGTCGAGAGCACCTGGCGCACGCGCCCGGCGGGCAAGAGCAGCTTCAGGCTCCCGCCCGAGTGCTCCAGCTCAACGAACGATCGCACTATCGTGCTTATGCCGGAGCTGTCAATCTTCGTTACGCCTCCGAGGTTCACCAGCAGTTTGCGCGTTCCGGCGTCGAACAGCCGCCGCAGCTCGCCGGCCAGCCGGTCGTTGTCCTCTCCGATGGTGGCGCGCCCCTGGAGGTCGAGGATGGTGATGTCTCCCGACTCCCGGATGGTCGCCTGCAGAACCACGACCGCCTCCTCTGCACCCGGGCACCGCCCAGGCGCGCGTTTGGCGCTTCCTAATTTCCGCACCGTGGCTGCCGCGCATTATACGCCCGGAAAGGCATCGGCTCATCGGCAGCTTGACTCTCCGTTGGCCGCGGTTTAGCTTCGCCTCTATGAAGCCACGCCATGGCAGGCAGCGATGAAGGCACTCGCGCTGCATTCTTGGGAGGTCACTCCGGCCGAGGCTCGCCAGATTCAGCTTGAGCTACGCCAGCGGATGGAACTCCGCGACCGCCTCCCGCCGCTTCGTCTGGTGGCCGGCGCGGACGTGGCGCTCGACCTCCGCCGCCGCCGCGCCATCGCAGGCATTATCGTGTACAACTTTCCTGAGCTTGCCGAAGTTGAGCGCGCCACAGCCGAGCGTCCGCTGACGTTTCCCTACGTTCCGGGCCTGCTGAGTTTCCGGGAGGTCCCCGTGCTGCTGGCCGCGTTTGAGCAGCTCGAGCAGGAGCCCGACCTGCTCTTCTACGACGGGCACGGCTACTCGCACCCGCGACGCTTCGGGATCGCCTGCCACCTGGGCGTGTTGTTCGACCGGCCCACCATCGGCTGCGCGAAGTCGCGCCTGATCGGCTCGCACGCCGAGCCCGGCCGCCGGGCCGGGCAGTGGACGCCGCTGGTGGATGCTCCGGGCGGCCGGCCTTGCGAAACCATCGGCGCGGTGCTGCGCACCCGCGACTCCGTCAAACCGATCTTCGTTTCACAGGGACATCGCATCTCACTCGAGCGCGCCCTCGAATTTGTCCTGGCGGTCTCCGACGGCTATCGCATCCCGCGGCCCACTCGCGAAGCCGATCACTTCGTCGAGGCCGTGAAGCGCGGCGAATGGCCGCGTCGGCGCACCCGCAGGGTTTCGCCCCCATCCCGCGACTGAGCCTGCCCTGAGGCCTTCGACTCCGCTGCCGCCGAGCAAAAGTTCAGCGAAGCCGACTGATGAATGGTTCCTATCTGACAAGAGGCATCCTGCGTTTTTCTCATGGCGAGTTTTGAGGCCAATTATAATTGCGGAAGCAGGGTCCACCCCGGCCCCTGGCCGATCGAGCGGTCCATGACAACAGTACCCCAGACGTTGCCTGAGCAAGCCCCGGAGAGCCGCATGCAAGAGATCCAGGCAACTCTGCGGAAGCTCGAGAAGCGCGACTGGTGGTTGTGGTCGCTGGCCATCGTGGTGATGCTGCTGCTGACGCTGGCGGTGGTGTCGCTCAGCTTTCCGGGCTTGCTGAAGATCGAGGACCCGTTCTTCCGGTTCAGCCTGAACCAGTCTGTGCGCGGGCTGGTGGGACTGGTGCTGCTGTTCAACACCTACACCATCTACCAGCAGGTGATGATCAAGCGGCTCCGGCGGCAGCTTTCCGAGCAGCTCGACGCGATGGGCCAACTGCGGACGCGCGCAGAGGAGTTCCACAAGCAAGCCACCGTTGACGCCCTGACCGGTCTTTACAATCGACGCTTTGCGGAACAGCGCCTCACGGCCGAGGCCGAGCGTTCGCGGCGCTATGGCCACCCGCTCACGGTGCTCTCGATTGACCTGAACAACTTCAAACAGATCAACGACCGCTTCGGCCATCCCGCCGGCGACCTGGTGCTGAAAGAGTTTGCCGCGCGGCTGAACAGAGCCGTCCGCGTCTCCGACCTGGCCGTTCGCATGGGCGGCGACGAATTCCTGGTCCTTCTCCCGGAATGTCCTGTGGGGCAGGTGCAAGTGCTACTGGCGCGCTTGAGGCCGCTCGAAGTGGATTATCACGGAAAAAAAATCCCAGTCACCTTCTCCGCCGGCTGGGTGGGCTACGAACCCGGCGAGTCCCCCGACAAGTTCCTCGAGCGCGCCGACCAGACACTCTACGCCGACAAACGCGCGCGCAAGCCGCCCCCCCAGGCCGTTCCAACGATGCGCTGACCGGCGCGCCGCTTTCCTTGCATCCCTGCAGATCGGAATCGTAACCCACGGGCGCAAGAGCTCATTGATTCCTATCTGTCGCGGCGGCCCAACCGTGCGCCGTTTGCCGCTGCCTTCTCCGGGCACGGGAGTCAAAGAAAAGGGAGGTGAAAACCTGGCGGCCTTCACCTCCCGGGGTGGGGTGGGGTGTTGCTGGACAGAACTCAACCTGGGCCCCGCCTCAGATCAGGGCCTGCACCTCGCTTGCGCAAACGGTGTTACGCCACATCTAGGAGACTCACCACCTCAGCTGCCGTCGTCTTGAAGCGCGAAATAGCATACACCGCTGGACCTGTCAATCGGATTCTAGGATAGCCCTGGTGCGATTCCTGGCGCTAGGCTTGACCGGTACGCCGCCGACCGCGGCCGCGCCCGATGCTTGCGGTTCCGTCGAGGACCTCGCGCACCTTGCGTCCCAGGTGCGCCGAACTGTAGGGTTTCTGCAAGATTGCCGCGCCATTTTTGACCAGCGCGTCGAGCGACGCCGCCTGGGCGCTATATCCGGTGGTGAACAGCACCGGCAGGCCCGGCTTTGCGGCCGCCATCCGGGTGTAGGCATCCGGGCCACCCAACTTCGGCATCACGACATCGAGCAGAGCCATCCCGATGGCGTCGCGATGCGCCTCAAGAATTCGTACAGCCTCCTCCCCGTTTGTTGCCAGCATCACCCGGTAGCCCAGGCCCTCCAGTGTGGCACGCGCCAGCTCCCGGATGCCGTCGTGGTCTTCTCCCACCAGAATTGTCTCGGTCCCGCCGCGGACTATCTTGGCCGCAGCATTTGCTTTTCTTTTGTTCTTGCCGGGCGTGCCGGTGCTGGCGGGAAAATAGACGTGGAAGGTCGTGCCGCGCCCCGGTTCGCTATAGACGTGAACAAACCCGCCGTGCTGTTTGACTACGCCGTAGACGGTGGCCAGGCCCAGGCCGGTGCCCTTTCCGATCTCCTTGGTGGTGAAGAAGGGTTCGAAGATGTGCTCGAGGGTGAGGGCATCCATGCCCACCCCATTGTCGGTGACCGACATCCGTATGAAGCGTCCCGGCTGGGCGTAGGCGTCGCTGCGGCAGCGCTCCTCGTCAATCTGCGCGTTTTGCGTCTCGATCAGCAATTGGCCGCCCCGGGGCATGGCATCCCGCGCATTCAGGCAGAGGTTCATCAACACCTGTTCGACCTGCGTGCGGTCGGCCCGAATCGCCCCCAGGTTCGGCGCCAGCACAGTCTTCAATTCGATATCCTTGCCGATCACCCTCTCGAACAGGCTGAGGAGGTCGGCAATCGTTTGGTTCAAATGGATGTCTTGTGGCTTCAGGATCTGGCGGCGTGCGAATGCCAACAATTGCCGGGTGAGCGCTGCGGCGCGGTCGGCCTGTTCCCGGATTTTTTTGAAATGGCTGTGAAGCGGGCTGCCCGATGGGACTTGCTCCCCGCCCAACTCGGCCCAGCCCTGGATGGCGCCAATGACGTTGTTGAAGTCGTGGGCGATGCCCCCGGCCAATTGGCCGATGGCTTCAAACTTCTGCACCTGGCGGAGCTGTTTTTCGAGCGCCCGCCGCTCGGTCACGTCCTCGGCGATGCCTTCAAAGCAAATGACACCGCTCGCCGGGTCCCGCACCGCCCGCCCGCTCAGACGCACGAGGACCGGCGAACCATCCTTGCGCTTCCACTCCACTTCCAGGCCTTCGACCCGGTCGCGGCCGGCTGCCTGCCCCAGCAGGCGCGTCCATGCGACGGGTTCGCGGTAAACGTCTGTGCCGAGATTCAGGGGCAAGATTTCTTCTTCAGAGGCGTAGCCGAGCATGGCCACCAGCGCTGGATTGAGGTCGAGAAACCTGCCCTTCCGGCTGGCCCGGAAAATCCCGTACGTCGCGTTCTTCACCAGCTCACGGTATCGCGCTTCGGACGTGCGCAGGGCCTCCCCGGCCTCCCGGCGCTCGGTGAGGTCGCGGGCAACTGACAACACGGCGGCTTGTCCTTTGAAATCGAATAGATTGGAGCTGATCTCCACCTGAATCCGCCGGCTGTCTTTCCCAATCAGTTCCCTCTCGAAAATGACGCGTTTCTCGGTGCGGAGCTGATCGAGGATCGCTGCGGGATGGCCGGTTGTCCCGGGGTCCTCGACATCCATCGGCGAAAGCCGGAGAAGTTCCTCTCTCGAATAACCCAGCATTTGACAGGCGACTTGATTGACTTCCAGAAACCTGCCCGGCAGCCCCTCGTCGGTCATGGCAAACACGAACAGACCATCGTTGGCGCTGTCAAACAGTCGGCGGTAGCGTTCCTCGCTCTCGTGCAGGGTCTCCTCCGCCTGCCGGCGCTCGGTGATGTCCTGCACGACGACCAGGGCCGCCCTGCGCCCGCCAAGCTCTAGCGTGTGCAAGGCGATCTCCACGCCAGTGATCCCGCCGTCTTTCAGCCGGTGGAGCCATTGCCCGGAAGCCCGCATCGACCGTTCTTTCGTCAACCACTGCAACAGCCGCGGGATCTCTTTCACCGGATGGATGTCGGTGATTTGCATGTGGGTGAACTCTTCGCGTGAGTAGCCGTAGTGCGCAATCGCCGCGTCGTTGACTTGAAGGAACTTCAGGGTTTCCAGGTCGAACATCCACATGGGCAGGGGATTGTTCGCGAAAAGGAGCCGGAAACTGACTTCGGTTTCTCGCTGGGCCTGCTCGGCGAGGCGCGCCTCACGGCGGGCCTTTTCCTCAAGGGCCCGGCGGACGGCGACGGGCAGCCGAACCAGTCGTTCCTTGAGGACGTACTCGGTGACCCCCTGCTTGACGCACTCGACCGCGGCTTCTTCCCCCAGCGTCCCGGTCACCAGCAGAAAAGGGATGTCCTTTCCCATCTGCTGCAACTGCCACAGGGCGTCCATTCCCGTCCACTGCGGGAGAAGGTAATCCGACAGAACAACGTCATAGCTCTGCGCGTGAAGCTTTTCGGAGAACTCCTCGGGCGTCTCCACCAGATCGGCGCGAAATTTGAATCCTGCCTTTCTCAATTCTTGCAGAATGAGTTCTGCGTCAGACCGCGAGTTCTCGATGATCAAGACACGCAAGAGCTTTGTTTGATCGGCGAAGCCAGCTACCGGGTTGTTGGGCGCTATCCCGCTCATTTCGGCTGGCCTGGCGGCTGACCCGCAAGCGAAATCGCAGACGGAGCTTGGCCCTGCTCCTCGACGGCTGGGCTGACGACCGCACGGTCGCGCCCCTCAGCCTTGGCGCGGTACAGGGCTAGGTCAGAGGCCCGCAACAGGGAACTGGCCGTCGCGGCATGTTGCGGGAAAATCGCCACTCCTGAAGACAGGGTGAGCGCTCCCAGAACCTGGCCGTGGAATTTGACCCTGAGCTGCTTGATCTCTTCCCGCAACCACTCGGCGCGTTCCCGGGTGACGTCCAACCAAGCCTCGGGCATGATGAGTATGAACTCGTCGCCACCGTAGCGGCAGGCGATGTCTTCCCGACGAACATGGGCTTGCAGGAAGCGGCCCATTTCGCGGAGCAGCGTGTCACCCACCTCATGGCCGTAAGTGTCGTTGAAGTGCTTGAAGTGATCCAGGTCGAGCATGATCACTCCCAGAGAGCGCTGCTTGCGGGTGGCCCGGTGCAACTCACGCTCGAGCGACTCTTCCAGGTAGCGCCGATTGAACAGACCGGTGAGGGGGTCACGAACGGACAGGTTTTCCAGCGCCTCCCTGAGCCGCAGGTTCGCCAGGGCCGGAGCAATGTGTTCGGCTAGATTCAAGGCCAGGCGCTGTTGCGACTTCGTCAGATGGTTTCGCGGTCCCGGGGACGCGCCCGGGTCCTCCGGGCCGCTTTGCAAGAGCAGCACACCGAGCGCCTCGCCTTGTGCCATCATGGGCACGCACAGGGAGTTGGCCTGAGGAGGTTCGCTCAGGTGCCCGCAGAACGGCGCGGAACGCGAGCCCTCAACCAGATGTGCCTGTCCTCGCCGGAGCGCCCAGCACTCGCTGGGAGCAAAGACGGGCTCTCTCGGCACGGAAACGCCCCAAACAGCTACGGCCTCGACGAGGTTTCGCGAAGCATTGAGCACACACAGCGCACCGGAGTCTGCGGGGAACAACTTTCCAGCGGATTGGCCAATGACAGCGTAAGCTTCCCCGGGAGTGACACACGTATGGAGCAGATCAATCATCTGGTTAACCAGGGTGACTTCGTGGGTGTGCTGTTCCAGTTCGTTCACCCGGGCCGCCAGCCCTTCGTTGGCTTTCCGCAGCGCGTCCTCAGCGCGCCGGCGCTCTTCACGCAGGATTTTTTCTGTTAGGGCCCGATGGACGGCCAGCGGCAGCCGGGTTAGACGGTCCTTGTGGATGTAGTCGCAGACCCCCTGCTTGATGCAGTTCACCGCGACTTCTTCTCCCAGCGCACCCGTGACCAACAAGAACGGAATCTCCTTCCCCAGTTGCCGCAGCAGCGCCAGGGCGTCCATCCCGGTCCACTGGGGGAGCTGGTAATCCGCCAGCACAATGTCGTAGATACTTGAGCGCATCCGTTCGCTGAACTCTTCGCGAGATTGCACGATATCGCAATGAACCTCGAACCCCGCCCGTTTTAATTCTTGCAGGCAAAGTTCGGCGTCGGACCGGGAGTGTTCCACCAGCAGGACGCGCAGGGGCTTGCCGAGGTCACGGAACTCGGCCTCCGGCGATTTGAACGCGATCTGGTTCATCCTGGCTGACCCATCGGTTGATCCTTAACGGGGTTGGAAGGAAACGGCAGTTTCACCATTAGCTTGGCCACTCCTCACCTCACAGCGTTGCCTTGGTTCTAGGAGCGACCTCCGCGGATAGCCTCGTGGTGAAATCAAGCGTGGCGCCCGATGGAGCTCCGCGTGCCGTTCCTCGTCTGTATCTGACTCTTGCAGGCTGGAAGGGGGAAGCCGGGAGTCGGTAAAGATCTTTCGAAGGGGAATTCTATTCTGCCCGAATCGAGGGGCTTGTCAAGAACGTGAAATCAGGGCCGTCTCCGGCAAGCTACGGGGTCAGGCGGAGCTCCCGACGCCGCCGACCCGGGCCGGTCAGTGCCGCGATTCGCCAGAGTTGAATGCGTGCCTGGCTGAGCCGCCCCGCTCGATGGGCTCACATCTTCACCCCGCTGCGGGGGATTCACGGCGGCGGCGCGAGGCGCCTGCGTCACTTCGGCGGGTGGCTCGCAAAATAGTGATCGATCCCGGCGGTGATCTGCGCCATACCCTGCTGGACATTGCGGTCCAGTCCCTCGACGACCGCCGAGACATCTTTGCCGTTCACCGGCTCGTCATGGGAATAGAACTGCGACCACACCGTCGTGCCGGACTTGACCTCAAAGAGCTCGATCTCCAGTGCCACCCGCGCCCGGATTGGCTCGCCGGAGATTTCCTCGAAACTCTGCAGGTGGCCGCGGAGGATGAAGTCTCCGCGGGTGTTGCTGCGCAGCAGTTGAACGGTCTGGTAGCGCCCGGATTGGCGCAGCATCCGCAGCAGAATGACCTCGAGCATCTCCGTGGGCGGCTCGGCCCAGCGGTGATACTCATAGGTGCCCAGTTGCTCTGCGCCGGTGCGATAGACGATGCGGTCGTCGCGGTATAAGTGCGGCGCCGTCAGCCGCCCCACCAGCAAGGCCACCGGATAGGCATCCGCCCCAGCGGCAACCGGGGGCATGGCGGGCACGGCGAGCTGATAGTACTTGCTGGGACGCGCCGCGCCGCCGCAGCCGGCCAGACCCAAGATGCCGAGCGCGACGGCCACAACACAGTTGACTCGACGCATGACGGCTCCTTATTCGCCTTTCGGCTACGGCTTATTGGCCCCGCCCGGCTTGCGGTCTGAGGGACTCGAGCTGCGGATCAGCGTATAGGGCCGCGTCTTGATCGTTTCTGTAAACTCTTTCAGGTTTTCGGCGGCGTGCCGGAAGCTATCGAGCAGCTCGTCAATGTTCTCGGCGTTGACGTTCATCGTGCGGTCAAGCTGCGCCGTGAGCGACACCGTCGAGGCCAGTGCCGCTCGCAGTTCGGCCACCGCCTGGCGCACATCGGCACGGTTCTCCCCGACCAGGTCATCGATGTGGATCAGCGCCTGATCGGCCTGCTGCACGGTCTTCTTGAAATCATCGAGCAGCGGTCCCATCTTCGCGCTGGAGGCTTCCACCTGGCTCATCGTGGACTTCAGCTTCGCCCGGTTTTCTTCCAGCATGCCCCGCACATTGCCCAGTGAGGCCGCGACGTTCGAGCGGTTCTGGTCGTTGAGCAGGTCGTTCACCCGCGCCAACGTCTCCTTCAGTTCCGTGGCTCGTTGGTTGAACGTCTGGATCAGTTGCTGGACTTCCGGGCCGAGCGTGTTGAGCTGCGCGGTGACGGCGTTGAAGTCCACGTACGGCTCTGTCGGCAGCGCCTGGCCGGGGCGCGCCTGGGTCGCCGACGCGCTGCCCGGAGAAACTTCCAGGTGGTTTTCTCCGAGCGGGCTGAGGCTCATGATCTTCACCTTGCTGTCGGCCTTCACCGGCACGCCCGGCTCGACGCTGAAGCTGATCTCGATGCGCGAGGGGTCCTGCGCGTCAATGCGCAATTGCTCCACCCTTCCCACCCGGGGACCTCCGGCGTAGCGCACCGCGGCGCCGGGCTCCAGGCCGCCGGCGAATTGGAAGTAGGCGCGGTAGGTGGTCGAGGCGCGAGCGAATGCTCCCGTGAGCGCAAACACTGTCGCCACCAGCACCGCCGCCACCACTAACACGAAAAAGCCCACCAGCGCTTGCTCGCGTTTCGCTTCCATGCTCAACCTCCTCTCACGGCGATGGGAACAACTCGCACCCCAAGAGGGATTCTTCGTCCCCTACGGCGCCGGACCTGAGAATGACGATCGCAAGGTCGCCATCCTGAACCCCTTGCAGGCCGGCGTAGGATCTCTTCAGCTGTACAATGCCTCTGCAAACGCCGAGGCTACCGGCGGCGGGGACGGTGCTCCTCGGTCAGCATCTGCAAATAATCGAGCTCTTCGTATACCTCCGGCTCCGGCATGCGATCCAGGAACTGCCGCACCCGCGGGTGGGCGCTCCGGCGCAACTCTTCCGGAGTGCCGATGGCAATAATGTTGCCCTTGTCGATGAGCACCATGCGGTCGGCGATCAGGAAGGCGCTCGCCAGCTCGTGTGTCACCACGACGATGGTGATGCGGAACGCCTTCTTCAGCTTCAGGATCAAGTTGTCGATCCCCGCGGCGATGATGGGATCCAGGCCCGCCGAGGGCTCATCGAAAAACAGCATCTCAGGGTCCATGGCCATTGCCCGGGCCACCGCAGCGCGCTTCTTCATCCCGCCGCTCAGTTGCGACGGCATGTAGTCTTCAAAGCCCGCCAGGCCCACCTGCTCGAGTTTCAGTCGGACGATGATCTCGATGGTCGAGTCTTCCAGCCGGGTGTGCTCGCGCAGCGGCAGGGCCACGTTTTCGCCCACGCTCATCGAACCGAATAGTGCGCCACCCTGGAACGACATCCCGAGTTTTTTGCGGATCTCGTCCATTTCTGCGGCGGGAATCTCCGCGATGTTCCGCCCCTTCACCCAGATTTCGCCGCCGCTCGGTTTTTCCAGGCCGACAAGTGCGCGGAGTAGGGTGCTCTTGCCCGATCCCGAGCCGCCGAGGATGACCAGGGTCTCGTTGCGGCGGACGTCGAAGCCGATGCCGTGCAGCACCTCGCGTTCGCCGTAGCGCACGTGGAGGTCGCGCACCCCGATCAGATCATCGTTGGTTGGGCCTGCGTCGGTCATGCGATTCCCGCGGTGCTCAGTGCGCCCCCATAAAATAGAACAGGGCAGTGAAAACTAGGTCCACGACAATCACGAGGAAGATAGAGACCACGACGGCGGCGGTGGTCGAGCGACCGACTTCTTCGGCACCGGCACCGGTGGAAAAGCCCTCATAGCAGCCCACCGCGGTGATGGTCATGCCGAACATGACGCTTTTCACCAGGCCGGTGGTGATGTCGCGCAGGAAGAGGGCGTCGAGCGAGGCGCTCAGGTACCCCATAAACGTGAACCCGGCGCTGCTGACACCGAACAGTGATCCGCCCAGCACCCCCATCAAGTCGGCCCAGGTGGTCAGGCAGGGCAGCATCACCACCATGGCCAGGAATTTCGGCGTCACCAGGAATTGGACGGGGTCGAGCGCCATCGTCTGGAGCGCGTCAATCTCCTCGGTCACCTTCATCGTGCCGATCTCGGCGGCGAAGGCCGAGCCCGACCGGCCAATCACTACAATCGCTGTCATCAGCGGCCCGAGCTCGCGGGTCATGGAGATGGCCACGGCGCTCGAAACGTAATGCAGCGCGCCAAATTTGCGCAGCTCGTAGGCGCCCTGCAGCGCCAGGATCACACCGATGAAAAACGTGATCAGCGAGAGGATCGGCAGGGCCTCTACGCCCACGGCCATGGCCTGATGCACCACTCGCTGCCAGCGCAGCGCCCGGCCCTTGAACGGCCCGATAAAAGTGAAATACGCCGCCCGGCGGCCCACCCGGGCCAGGCCTCCCAGGTAGGCCAGACCGCCCAGCGTTGCGCGGCCAACACGTGCGGTCACTTCCACCATGCACCCTCGACAGCGAAACGGCCGGCATCAGGTGCCGAGCGCCTCGTTCTCGTTCTCAAACACCTCGAAAACTCGAATCAGCCGCGAAAGCTCCAGCACCTCGCGAGCCGCCGGGCTGAGTCCAAAGAGAATGAACCGGCTGCCTAGTTCTCGCGACACCTTCAGGCCCTCCACCAGTGACGCCACGCCGGAGCTGTCGATATACCGCACCGCCTTCAGGTTGACCACCACCCGCTGCGCCCCCTTTTCCCGCAGCGCCTCGAGTAGCGCCTTGCGCACTTCGGGCGAGTTGTAGAGGTCGATGTCTCCCTGCACATCCACGATCGTGGCATTGCCGGACTGTCGGGTGGAGATCTGCACGAGTGGTTCTCCTTTGCGGCTCAGCGGGATCCTTCTTTACCCAGGTACTTCACCAGCCGGAGCCGGTTGCGGCCGGCACTCCGTTTGTATTCGACTTCGTCCATGCTCGCCCGGATGAAGTGCGTGCCCAAGCCGCCGGGTCGCACCTGGCTGAGCGGACGGCCGCGCAACTGGGAAGGCTCAACCCCGCGGCCACGGTCCACCAGCAGGAACTCAAGCCGGCCGGCGCGGCGCCGCGAGGCAGTGGAGCACAGACACCAGCAAGAAACTTCGATGGGCCGATCGCGCTGGTTGCGATACGCGTGGCGAATGATATTGGTCAGCGCCTCGTCCACCGCCAGCGTGACCGAGCGGCACTCGCCTTCCGGCAGCCCGACCACCTCGGCCAGCTTCTCGACCGCGCTGCGCACCACACTCAGCAGTTTCGGGTCGCTGGGCACCTTGAATTCTAGCAGCAAATTCCGGCGATGGCTGCGGGCCACGTTTCCTCGATGGGGTCTGCCCCCTGGGGGAACCGCCTTTGTGCCAAAGTTTGTCCCGATTTTCAACTTCTTTCGGGGCCGGAGGCGCGGCACCCGGAGAGCCCCGGGGAGCGGGTCGGATTCTAAGAGCGCTGGTCGATGGGGATGTAGGCGCGCTGCTCTGGGCCCAAGTACACCTGCCGCGGGCGCGCAATCTTCTGCTCGGTGTCGAGCAGCATCTCTTCCCACTGGGCGATCCACCCGGACGTGCGCGGGATGGCGAACAGCACGGGGAACATCGTCACCGGAAAACCCATCGACTGATAGATCAGGCCGGTATAGAAGTCCACGTTGGGATAGAGCCTGCGGCGAACGAAGTAGTCGTCTTCGAGCGCGATGCGCTCGCATTCGAGCGCAATATCGAGCAGCGGGTTGCGGCCCATCACCTCGAAGACCGCGTCGGCGGCGCGCTTGATGATGCGAGCTCGGGGGTCGTAGTTCTTGTAGATGCGGTGACCGAAGCCCATCAGCTTGGTCTCACCGGCCTTGACGCGCTTGATGTATTCGGGCACACGCGCCACCGAGCCGATCTCCATCAGCATCCGCAGCACCTGCTCGTTGGCCCCGCCGTGCAGCGGGCCGTAGAGCGCGGCGGTGGCCGCGGCTGTGGCCGAATAGGGGTCCACGTGCGAGCTGCCGACGTTGCGCATGGCGGTGGCCGAGCAGTTCTGCTCGTGATCGGCGTGCAGGATAAACAGGACGTCGAGCGCGTGCTCCAGGGTCGGGTTCGGCCGGTACTTCAGCTCGGTCGTCTTGAACAGCATGTTCAGGAAATTACCCGTGTAGCTCAGCTCGTTGTCGGGATAGGCGTAAGGCATGCCCAGGCTGTGCCGGTAGGCGAACGCCGCCAGTGTGGGCATCTTCCCGATTAGCCGCCAAGTCTGCTTCAGGCGCGATTCCTGGTTGAAGATTTCCTTAGCATCCGGGTAGAAGGTCGAAAGCGCGGCCATGGTTGAAATCATCATGCCCATCGGGTGCGCATCGTAATGGAAGCCGTCCAAGAACTTCTTGATGCTCTCGTGGATGAAGGTGTGATGGGTGATGTGGTAGGACCACTCCTCCAATTGCGCTCGAGTGGGCAGCTCGCCGCGCAGGATCAGGTAGGCAGTCTCCAAATAATTGCTCTTCTCGGCCAGCTCCTCGATTGGATAGCCGCGGTAGCGCAGGATGCCGGCGTCACCATCGATGAAAGTGACGCGGCTGTGGCACAGCGCCGTATTATTGAACGCCGGGTCGTAACTCATTAGGCCGAAATCGCTCCCGTCGGTCTTGATCTGGCGCAGGTCCAGGGCGCGGATGGTGCCGTTTTGGATGGGGAGTTCGTACTGCTTGCCCGTGCGGTTGTCGGTGATGCTGAGCGTCTCCCGGCTCGTGCGCGGGGCCTCGTCGGCGGCGACCGATGGTGCTGGCTTCGCAGGATTCATCGTTGGGAACCTCCGGGGGCGGGCGTCGGCCAAGCCTCAATGTACACCAACTGCGCCCCCTGCGGGAAGGGTATCAGCCCGACAGCTCCTGGCGCCGGTAGACGGCCATTCTCTACATTGAACGGGCTGGGCTCGCCGGCAGGAGACCGGCAACCGGAGGTCTTGAAACCATTTCGACTGAGCAGCATCAAATCCCGTAAAGCGACCGATCAACCCGGCGACCGAGGCACCGGAAGGAGGCACCCATGATGCAAATTATTCGCAGCGCCGATCGCTATCATTTTCAAAATGAGTGGCTTTCCACCTATTGGCATTTCTCTTTCGATCACTACCACGACCCGTCCAATATGTCGTTCGGTCCGCTGCGGGTGTTCAACGACGACGTCATCCGGCCCGCCGGCGGTTTCCCCCAGCACGGGCACCGGGAGATGGAGATTGTCACCTACATCATCGAGGGGCAGCTCGAGCATCGCGACGACCTGGGCAATGTCGGCGTCATCTCGCCGGGAGAAATCCAGCGCATGAGCGCCGGCACTGGTGTGCGCCACTCCGAATACAACGGCTCGAAGGAGAAGTCGGTCCATTTGGTGCAGTTGTGGCTCCTCCCGGCAGTGCCGAACCTGAAACCGTCGTGGGAGCAGCAGCGCTTTTCGCCGGCCGACCGGACCGGCAGACTATTGCCGATTGCCGTCCCCGCTGCTGCGGCGGACAGCAAGGCCAACGGTGCGGTGCGCATCCACCAGGACGCCAGCATCTATACGGCGCTGCTCCGCCAGGGCAACTCCGCCGCGCACACGCTCGCCGCAGGCCGCCGCGCTTACTTGTTTGTCATCGCGGGAGAGTTGCAGGTGAACGGCGAAACCCTGCGGGCCGGCGACCAGGCGCGCATTACCGGCGAGCGCGACTTGAAATTCGCCGTCCCGGCCGCTTCCGCCGGCAGCTCCACCGAGGCCGACTTTCTCCTGCTCGACCTGCCGTAACCGCTCTTGCCGGCTCTGACCTGTTTGTTTGACGGGCCTCCAGCCAGCCTGATCGTGGTCAGTGGGTCAGTTTCCGATTACCCGACTATACGTCCAGGTGGCATGAGAGTCGGTCAACACTGAAGCAGCCAATAAACATTGCCACCGGTAATCCCAGCGTAAAGCGTCACCAGCTCTAGAATCTGCGGCGGTGGACCGGAGCTTATGCGATTCGCCTCACTTCCGCCGCGGCACCGCCTCCATAAGAAGCGCGAGGGCCTGCTTGAAGCTCTTGTCTCCCGCTCCGCTGCCCTTGTAGTGTCCCAGGCGTACCACAACGAGGTCGTGAGACGGGATGATCAGAGCGGTCTGGCCGCCCGCACCCGCCATGTAGAATGCCTCCTTGGGTACGGGATACCTGCCGTCGCCATTGATCCAGAAGAAGCCGCCATAAATGGGGCGCTTGTCAGCTTCCCAAGCAGGCGCAAGCGTACTGACGAATTTGACGTACCCCTCGGGCAGAATCCGCTCACCGTTCCAGACTCCATCCTGAAGATAGAGATTGCCAAGCCGGGCCCAGTCCCGCGCAGACGCGAGCTCGTACCCTTGCGTCAGAAAGTTTCCAAAAGGGTCCGTTTCCAGCACCATCGTTCGGATGCCGATCTTGTCGAACAGGGCGCGCTGCGGAAAGGAGAAATACTCCTCCCCCCGCTTCTGGACGGCAAGTCGAATGAGATAGTTGATCAATACGGGGTCGGTGTTGTGATAACGGCCCACCGTGTTGGGCGGCCACTGTAGCGGGCGGGTGGCAGCATAGTGGAAGGAGTCAACGCTACCCGTGTAGAGATACAGGTGGTCAGGATACGTTCCTGATGGGTCGTAGTCTGGATCCTGGGGTGCCTTGATCCGCAAGCCGCTCGACATATGCAGGATGTCGGCAATCCGGATCTTAGCGCGCAGATCGCCCGCATCCTGCCACTCGGGAATGGGCGCCGGCTGCCAGAGGCCGTAGACGCCTTGCTTGACGAGGATCCCCATCAGCGTGGCCGTCACGCTCTTACCCATCGACCAGCTTTCGAGTGGCGTGTGCGCGGTGATGCCCTCTCCGTACCGCTCAGCAATGAGGCGTCCTCTCCACGTCACCACGAAGGCGGCAGTCATCCCTGCGGTCGGCTCGAAGGCCGCGTCCACTGCCTGCTTGACCTTGGACGCATCGAGCTCCGACGCCGGTGGGTCCTTGGGCAGAGCATCGCCCATTGGCCATAGCTGTGTGGAGGGGTCAGGCAGACGGCTCTTGAGTTTGACCGGCGCGAAATTCACAGAGTTCTTGCCCACGGGGAGCGTCACGCACCCTTGGTCACCCAGGTACTGAGCGGTGCGCGTAACGCCGTTCGGGAGCGTGATGTGCACGGCCTTGTTGACGCGATCGATCACCGGTTTTCCCACCTTTGCACGCTCCGCGTAAGGACTGGTGAAGTATCCGACGTTCTCGGCAGCGAAGTCGGGATCAAGGCCGGTAATGAACACCGCTGAGCACATGATCTTGGCGAAGCCTGACGTGTGATGTTCGAGCGGATCGCCCGGAGGTGGCACGTATGGAGTATTGAGTTCAAGCGATTTCGCGCGCGCGATGAGCGCGTCGCGGCTCGAGATCGTCGCTTGCGGCGGCGCCGGGGCGGCCGCCTTCACTGCGGGAGTCTCAGCCTGGTATCCGATGGCGGCCGTGCAGACTGTCAGAGCGAGTGCCGTTGCGATTGTGTGCATCCTCATCCCTTACCTCCTACGCGGAGAGACCTGACCTCACTTATAGTGGCGAGCGTAAAGCGTTAGCCGGAGAAACGTGCCAATTAGTTAGGCGCGAACATCATTATCCCACTCCTGACGCCGACTTGGACGTATAACGCGCTTATCGGAAACTGACCCACTACCAGTTCGTGAGCAGCATTGACTCAGTCGCCGGCGTCGTGCAGTTGGCCGATTGAGCGCCACTCCGTCCCAAAGGCCCATTCTGCGGTCACGTCTCCAATTTGAAGCGGGTCTCGGCCAGCCGGTAGAGCCGCTGCCAAACCATCCGATTCATTGTCACCACAATCGCGGCCATGATGATCGTGGCGGCGAGCAGCACGTGGAACTCTCCCGCATCAGTGGCCCGGCTGATCGCGGCACCCAAGCCCGCAGTCGAATGGATCTCCCCTTTGAAGTGGAAGTACTCGGCGATGATGCTGGCGTTCCACGCACCGCCCGCTGCGGTGAGCATCCCGGTCACCAGGTAGGGAAAGATCCCCGGCAGGATCAGCTTTCGCCAGCGTTCCCAGATGCCGAACCGGAAGATACCCGCGGCTTCCTTCAGGTCGCTGGGGATGGCCATGGCCCCGGCGATGACGTTGAACAGGATGTACCACTGCGTGCCGAGCAGCATCAACGCGATCGCGGCCAGGCCCATCCCGCCACCGGTGCGAATGAGCACCAGCAGCACCACCGGAAACAGCGCTGTGGCCGGGACTGACGCGGCCACCTGCGCAAGCGGCTGTGCGATGCGAGCCAGGCGCGGGCTTGAGCCGATTGCCACGCCGGCTGGCACCGTCCACAACGCGCCCAGCAGCAGCGCGACGTTCACCCGCAGGAAGGTGAGGCCGGCGCCTCGTCCCATTTCTACCACGTCGCTGCTGGTCAGCTTTCGAAGGGTCAGGCCTGCGCGCAGCGCGGCGTAGCCCAGCGCCGCCACCACCGCAACGCCCAGCGCGCCCCCGAGCCACGCTTTCCAGGCGGCAGGTTTTTTCGGCTCAACCACCGCGGCGGCGCGACGCGCAAAGAATAGCGTCATTCGCTCGCCGACCGGCCCGATCAACTTGCGGTTGAGCGCGGCAGCCACCCCGGACCGACGCAACAGCGCCAACACGGCCGAGCGCGATGCGGCCTCGCCCGCGGCGCTCTCGACCTGCTCGAACTTAAATTTATCCGACCAGGCGATCACCGGCCGCCAAACGAACTGGTCGAGCAGGACGATCACGCCGATCATCGCCGCCAGCCCCCAGAGAATGGCGGAGGTATCGCCGGCGCTGGCAGCGGTTTGCAGGTACGAGCCCAGCCCAGGCAAGCGGAAATCGCGCCGCCCGAGCACAAACATCTCGCAGGCCATCAGGAAAAACCAGCCGCCCGCCACTGACATCATCGAGTTCCACACCAGCCCGATGGCGGCATAGGGCAGCTCGAGCTCGGTGAAGCGCTGCCAGCGGCTGAAGCGGTAGATACGCGCCGCCTCCTCGAGCTCCCGCGGGATGGCCTTCAGCGAGGAGTAAAAACTGAAGGCGATGTTCCACGCCTGGCCTGTGAATATCAGCAGGATGGCGCCGAGCTCGAGCCCCAACTGGCGGCGGGGAAACAGCGCCACCATAGCCAGCATTACGCCGGGCAGGAAACTCAGCACAGGGATGGATTGCAGGATGTCGAGCAGCGGCAGCAGCAACCGCTCGGCCCGAGCCGAGCGCGCCGCGGCGTAGCCGTAGCCGAGAGCAAAGGCCAGGCTCAGCGCATAGGCGATGACGATGCGCCCGAGAGAGTAAGCGGCGTAGCCCGGCAGCGCCCGCGGGCTCCGCGAGATCTCCGCCGCCGGCGTGAACGGCCCGAGCCACGTCCGGCCGAGAGCCAATACCGCGTAGAACAGGGCCAGCGCGGCGGCGAAGATCGCCAGCTCGGTCAGCCGCGACCACGTGCGCCGGCGAAACACGGCCCGCGCGAGCACACCCGTCATTCGGACTCTCCAGGCGGTGAAATCAGCAGACGCACGGGCGCGCTACGCCTCAGTGAGGATCAGCCGGTGGGTTGCAGCGTCGTAGTCAAACAGCTCCGCGTAGCGTCCCCAGTGGATGGCGGTCTCGAGTTGCCGCTGGGTCTCGTCCTCGCTGAAGTGCTCATCGAGCACGTCGTGGAAGAAGTCATCGGGCAGGCTGCGGTCGGCCTTGGCTTTCAGCGCGCATTCGATCTGCCGCAGCAGCGGCACGTGCGCCAGCGCCGCCTGGCGGAACAGCACCTTGCGCGAGAGGATGTCGGCTTGGGCGAAGGCCCGGCCCTCCGGCGTCAGCTCGACATCGCCCTCGTGCACGCTGAGGAAGCCCAGCATCCGGCCGGCCTCGACGATGGGCAGCAGGTCGTCCACCTCCATTACCAGCTCCCCGGCCAATCGGTGAAGGTCGTCGCGGCCCTGCCGGCCCTCCAGGATCTCGAGCAGGCCGCTGATCCCGCCGGGGCGCGCGTGCGGCAGCATCGGATACTTGATTGGGGCGCCGCCCGGCGCCGCCGCGGGCTTCCCCTCAACCGGCAGAACGTGCCCAACCTCCGGCTGCGTCAGCACATTGTAGATGTGGTCCACCAACTCGAGGAATCGCTCCGATTTGCGCTCGCGGGGGCGCGCCAGCCCTACCTCGAAGTCGGCGCGGATGCGCGCCGGGTTGTGCCCCAGCACGATGATCCGGTCGGCCAGCACCACCGCTTCCTCGATGTTGTGCGTGACCAGAAAGATCGCACGCGTCGGCACTTTCCGGTCCAGCCACAGTTCCATTAACTCACCCCGCAGGGTTTCGGCCGTTAGCACGTCGAGCGCCGAAAACGGCTCGTCCATGAACAGCACCTCCGGCTCGACCACCAGGGCGCGTGCAAACCCCGCGCGCTGCTTCATCCCTCCCGAGAGCTCTTTGGGGTAGGCGGTCTCAAAGCCGTCCAGGCCCACCGCGTCGAGGATCTTCAGCGCGCGCTTGCGGCGCTCGAGGACGGCAACGCCGCGCGCCTCGAGCGGCGCTTCCACGTTTTCGAGCACGGTCAGCCAGGGAAACAGCGCGAAGCTCTGGAACACGATGGCCACGTTGGGCAACCGGCCATCGAGCGGCTGGCCGTGCCAGAAAACCTGCCCCGCCGACGGCTGCGCCAGGCCGGTGAGCATCCGCAATAGCGTGGATTTGCCGCAGCCCGACGGCCCCAGCAGGGCCACAATCTTCCCCGGATAGATGGCCAGATCGATGGGCACAATGACTTCGATGCACCCGCCGTCCGGCTGCTGGTAGAACTTTTCGAGCGCCCGCGCTTCGATGATGGGTTCGGCGGTGATTGCGTCCGTCACGTCCGCATTATGCCTTCCGCCGCTACCTGGCGCAAAGCGATGACCCCGATTTCGGAGTGCAGGAGCTGCTCCCGCTGTCGGTAGCACTGCTCGCTGCGCCCCTGGAGCTTTGGAGTGCGGCGACACCCGGCCTGAGCGCCGTCCAAGGGTGCCGCCGGGCTTAGCCAGGAGCCGCCGGCCGGGGACGCAAGACGATTCTGCATGCGCCTGCGGCGGTTATTCGGTATTCTCTGCGCTTCCCGGTTGACCAGGAACGATGATGCTTCCGGTTTGCCACGCCAACCCTCGATCCCGCCTGTGAGCACCCTCCGCACACTTTCTTCCCGGTGGTTTCCCGCAATCTTGGTGATGGCTGCGGCCCTGGCAGTCGTCGCGCCCTTCTTTTTCCTCGGCAACGCCTCCGGCCACGACATCGCGTTTCATCTCTCCTCCTGGATGGATGTCGCCGGGCAGTGGCGCCAGGGCGTGTTCTATCCGCGTTGGGCCGAGTGGGCCAACTACGGTTTTGGCGAGCCTCGCTTCATTTTTTATCCGCCAGCGTCGTGGCTCCTGGGGGCGGCGCTGGGATGGATTCTTCCCTGGCAGGCGGTTCCGGGCGGCTTTATCTGGCTGGCTCTGGTTCTGACGGGCGCCTCGATGTACAGCCTAGCGCGGGACTGGATGCCGGCGGGCGATGCAACACGCGCTGCGGTCTTCTACGCGGTGAACCCTTACCACCTGGTCGTGGTTTATTTCCGCAGCGACTTCGCCGAGTTGCTCGCGAGCGCTTTGTTTCCGCTGGTCGTACGCTATGCTCTGTGCAGCGGCGGCCCTGTGCCGCGGCGGGCCATTGTGCCGCTGGCGCTGGCCTTTGGGGCCTTCTGGCTCACAAACGCCCCGGCCGCGGTGGTGACCACCTACAGCCTCGTCCTGCTGCTGGTGGTGCTGGCGGTGATGCGCCGGTCGGCGACGCCGCTGCTGGCCGGGGCGACAGCCATGCTTCTGGGCTTCCTGCTGGCTGGCTTCTACATCCTCCCGGCGGCTTTCGAGCAGGGCTGGGTGAATATCGCCGAGGCACTCTCCTCCGGCCTGCGCCCGGAGCAGAATTTTCTATTCACCTCGACCGACGACCCGGAGCACTACCTGTTCAACCTGCTCATTTCCACAATCGCCACGGCGCAGCTCGCCGTCACCGGCGGTGCCGCTGTCGTCGCGCGCAGGCGGGGCGACGTGCAATACCGGGAGACCCAAAAGCTCTGGTGGGCGGCGTTGACGCTCTGGGCAGCGTCGGTGGCGCTGATGCTGCCGGTCAGCGCGCCTGCCTGGCGCTACCTGCCCAAGCTGCGATTTGTGCAGTTTCCCTGGCGCTGGATGCTGCCGCTGGGCGTGAGCTTTGCGGTTTTTGTTGCTGCGGCCATTCGCGAGAGGCGAGCGCGGTGGCTCTGGACAGCGCTGCTGGCGGTGAGCCTGGTCGGTGTGAGCGATTACCTGGTGCGCCACGCTTGGTGGGACACCCAGGACGCGCCAGTGTTGCGCGCCGCCATCCGCCAGGGCAGGGGCTACGAAGGCACCGACGAGTACGCCCCTCGCGGAATTGACCGCACCGATTTGCCGGAGGTCGAGCCGCTGGTGGACGTTGCGCCCGCCGATGATGCCGGCGGGCCGGAAGATCGCAGCAGCCTGGCTCGCGTTCGTGTCGAGCGATGGGAAGCGGAGACAAAACTCATTGATGTTGAGGCCCAGCAGCCGGTTACGCTCGAATTGCGCCTGCTGAACTATCCCGCCTGGCAGGTAGAGGTGAACGGCAAGCCCGCCCTCGCCCGATCGCTCCCCGATACCGGCCAGATGCTGGTCGCGGTGCCCAGCGGGCATAGCCGGGTGCGCGTGTGGTTCACGCGCACCGCCGATCGCGGCGCGGGTATCCTGCTTTCGATTGGCGCCGGGCTGCTATTGGTGGGTCTGGCGCTGGTCAACCGGCGACGCGAGCGCGCCGCTTCCTCGTCTTCTTCCCGAGGCCCGGCGGGGCAAGCGCCGCCGGGGAATTAGGTGCCGATCCAGCTTAATCGCCTGTGCTTGAGATCAGCACGGGCGCTGCGCGTGGCCTGCGGGGAGTAGCGCCAATCAGTCGGAACGCCATTACCGCCGGTCGAGCGCCGGATGACGGATGTCGTGCCCCTCTACCATGTAGATGACGTCTTCAGCGATGTTGGTAGCGTGATCGCCGACGCGCTCGAGGTTCTTTGCCACCAGGATCAGCTCAAACGCCGGGAAGACCACAGAAGAGTCGCCCATCATGTACGTGAGCAGTTCGCGGAAGATCTGATCGCGCAACCGGTCCACCTGGTCGTCGCGGGTAAGGACCGAGCGGGCCAGCTCGACGTCGCGACGCACGACCGCGTTCAGGCTGTCGCGCACCATTTCTTCGGCCAGCTCGCTCATCCTTGGCAGGTCCACGTAGGGCTTCACTTGCGGGTGGCGCACGATCCGCAATGCGGCCTCCGAAATATTGACCGCCTGGTCGCCAATGCGTTCCAGGTCGTTGTTGATGCGGGAGACGGCCAGAACCAGTCGCAGATCGGCGGCCATCAACTGCTGGAGCGCCAGCAAGTGCATAACGCGGTCGTCAATCTCGATTTGCAGCTCATTGATGGCGTTTTCTTCGGCAAGCACGCGCTGCGCCGGCTCTTCCTGGGCTTCCAGCACGGCTTCCATGGCCTGGTGCACCGCGCGCTCGGCCAGGCCGCCCATCCACAACAGGCGCTCCTTTAGCTCGTCGAGGTCGTGTACGAAGTGGCGTTCCATCTCTTGGCTCCTGGTTCCCTTCCAACTATCTGAGGCTGCTTCCCGCGGGCGGCACGCCCGGCCTTTGCCGCACAGACCGTTCTCCCTTTCCTGCTTTCAAATATCGCTCACGCCGTTTCGCTTCCGATACATAGGCAGATGAAGTTTCAACGGTACTAGCCGAACCGCCCGGTGATGTACGCCTCAGTCCGCGGGTCAGACGGCGTCGTAAACAGTTGTGGTGTTGGCTTGAACTCGATCAGCTGACCGCTCAGTGCAAACGCAGTGAAGTCGCTAACCCGCGCTGCCTGCTGCATGTTGTGCGTGACAATTACAATTGTGCAGTTTTTCTTCAACTGAAAAAGCAGTTCTTCGATCTTGGCCGTGTTCACGGGGTCGAGCGCCGAACACGGCTCGTCGAGCAGCAGCACTTCGGGGTCCACTGCCAGGGCGCGCGCGATGCACAGCCGCTGCTGCTGGCCGCCGGAGAGGCTGTAAGCCGACTTGTGCAACTGGTCCTTGACCTCTTCCCAGAGCGCGGCGCGCTGGAGGCTGTGCTCAACGGCCTCTGCGAGCGCGCCTCGGTGGCCGTTCACCCGCAACCCGTAGGCCACGTTCTCAAAAATGGACTTGGGAAATGGATTGGGCTTCTGAAAGACCATGCCCACGCGCCGGCGCAGCCCGGTCACGTCCAGCGAGAAGATATTCTCGTCATCCAGGAGGATCTCCCCGTCGAGACGCGTTTTCGGTACGGTCTCGTGCAGCCGGTTCAGCGTGCGCAGCAGCGTGGACTTGCCACAGCCAGAAGGGCCAATCAGCGCAGTGATGTGGCTGGCGGCGATTCCCAGGTTGACGCCAAACAACGCTTGCTTGTTGCCGTAGTAAAAGTTCAGGTTGGAGACCTTCATCCTCATGGGCAGATTTACCGCAATCGTTGGGGACTCGCCGCCCCGGGACATGGCCTGCACATTCTTCTCGAGGGATAGTCTAACCGACATTTGCATTGCTAGGGCCTCTGCACGGACATCCCTCGCGACAGTATCGCCCGCCCCGCCACATTCGTCAGCAGCACCAGTCCCAGCAGGACAAGGCCCGCGGCCCAGGCCTGGCGGTGCCAATCCTCATACGGGGCAACAGCATAAGTGAAGATCATTACCGGCAGTGATGCCGTCGGCTGGTTCCAGCCGGGACTCCAGAACCGGTTGCTGAACGCCGTGAACAGCAGCGGCGCTGTCTCGCCGGCCACCCGCGCTAAGTCCAGCATGACGCCGGTGACGATGCCTCGCACCGCGGCGGGAATCACCACCGTCGTAATTGTTCTCCACCTGCTTGCCCCCAGGGCCATGGCGGCCTCGCGGAGCGAGTTCGGAACTGCGCGCAGGAACTCTTCTGTGCTGCGCACCGCGATCGGAATCATCATGATCCCCAGAGCGATTCCGCCCGCCAGCGTCGAGAAGTGGCGCATGGGCAGGACCACAATCGTATAGGCAAAAATTCCGATGACAATCGAGGGCACGCCATTCAGCAGGTCGGTGGTGTACCGCACCAGGAATGGAAATCTCCGGCCGCCGAACTCGGCGAGGTAAACGCCACTGAAGAAGCCGATGGGCAGGCCGATCAGCGAGGCCAACAAGAGTAGCTTCGCGCTGCCCACGATGGCGTTGGCCATGCCTCCGCCAGCTTCCCCGACGGGCTTGGGGAGCTTGGTGAAGAAGTCTCCGCTCAGCGCCTTTCCGCCGTGCCAGACCAGGTAGCCCAAGATGAAAAACAGCGCAGAGACCGCCAGCAGAGCGCAGAGGCCGGTCAGGGTGAGCATCACCGCGTTGACGATTTTCCTCCAGCGCGACCGGAAGTTCATTCGTGTGCCGTCCCGCGCTGCGTGGTCAGCAGGATGAGCAAGCGCGCCAAGCCGTTCAGGATGAAGGTCAGCACGAAGAGCACCAGGGCGAGTTCGATCAGGGCGGCGAGGTAAAGGTCGCCCGTGGCCTCGGTGAATTCGTTGGCGATAACCGCGGCAATGGAGTAGCCGGGCGCAAACAACGACGCGCTAATCTGGGGGTTGTTTCCGATCACCATCGTCACCGCCATGGTTTCGCCCAGGGCTCGCGCCAGCGCCAGAAAAATCGAGCCCAGAATCCCGGCACGTGCGAAGGGAACCACCGCCTTCCACGTGGCCTCCCAGCGCGTGGCGCCTAATGCCAGCGCGGCCTCACGCTGGTCTGCCGGCACAGCCAGAAGCACCTCCCGGGAAACCGAGATGATGAAGGGCACAATCATCACTGCCAGGACCAAGCCGCCCGCGAGGAAGCCCACGCCGTAGGCCGGTCCCCGAAAGAACGGGAGAAAGCCGAGCGTGGCCCGAAGAAACGGCTCGACGTGCTCCCGGAGCAGGGGAACCAGAGTGAAAATCGCCAGCAAACCGTAGATGACGCTGGGAACCGCCGCAAGCAGCTCAACGACAAACGTCAGCGCGTCGGAGACCCGCGGCGGGGCCAGCTCAGCCAGGAAGATCGCGGCGCCCAAGCCTAGCGGCACGGCGATCAGAAGCCCCAGAATCGAGGTGACCAGGGTGCCGTAAATGAAGGGCAGCGCGCCGAAGTGCTCGAAGATGGGATCCCAGACGCGCGTGAAAAAGAAAGCCCAGCCGAACTTGTGCCGCGAGAGCGCTGAATTCACCCACAGTTCGTACACCAGCAGGCTGGTAATCAGAATCACGCTGCTTGCAATTAGGAGGGTGACAAGGTGTGCGATTTCGTCGCCGCTGCGGAAGCGGCGCAACAATGCGCGCGGGCCCCAACCCGGGCCCGGGCGCTCGACCGCAATGGGGGCGGTGGCCATCCTAGCGAATCTGCGCGATCGCCTTCATCTCCTTTTCGACCACCTCTTTCGGCAGCTTCGCGTAGGCCAGCGGCTCAGCATACTGCTGGCCGTCTTTCAGCATCCAGCGGAGAAAGCCCGAGATGACGTCGCGCTTCTTCGCGTCCTGAATCTGAGCGGGCACCAGCAGCCAGGTAAAACTCGCGATTGGGTAGGCCGACTTGCCCGGCGGATCGGTGATAGAGACCCGGAAGTCGTCGGGCATGGACTTCGCGGCTTCGGCAGCGGCTGCGGTGACACTCGCCAAGTCCGCTTTGATGAAGCTGCCGGCGGAATTCCGGACTCGTCCGTAGGATAGGTTGTTCTGCACGGCGTAGATCAGCTCGACGTAGCCAATCGAATTCGGCGTCTGCTTGATCAGCCCGGTGACGCCTTCGTTGCCTTTGCCACCCAGGCCGACCGGCCAATTCACCGAGGTGCCCTTGCCAACTTTGGTTTTCCAGTTGTTGCTCACTTTGGAGAGGTAGTCGGTCCAGATGTACGTGGTGCCGCTGCCATCGGAGCGGTGCACGACAACGATATCGTTGCCCGGCAGATTGACGCCGGGATTGGCGCCGGCAATGGCGGCATGGTTCCACTTGGTGATTGTGCCCAAGAAGATTCCTGCCAGCGCCTCGGGAGTGAAGTTCAGTTCTTGCTTCACACCGGGGATGTTGTAGGTCGGCACGTCCGCGCCGAGCACGGTCGGGAAATGCAACACCTTGACCTTAGCCTGGGCAACCTGCTCATCGTTCATCGGCCCGTCGGTGGCCCCGAAGTCCACCGTGCCGGCCAGCAACTGGCGAATGCCCCCTCCCGAGCCGATGGACTGGTAGTTGATCTGGATGCTCGGGTGGAGCTTGTGGTATTCGTCAAACCATTTAGAATAAATGGGATAGGGGAATGTGGCGCCGGCGCCGTTCAGAAGCAGCGGGTCTTGAGCCCACACGACTGCCGCGGCAAGCGCCAGAGACACCATCACTCCTGCGAGGGTTCTTTTGTTCATGCAGTCTTCTCCTCGCACGAGTGTGCCGTAGCAATGTTATCGCCCGGTTACAGCCGCTTTAGAGTTCCGTGAAATCCCCCGGCGCCTAGAACTTGTAGATCACATCAAACTGGAACCGCTTCAGGTAGTGCTCGAGTGCAACCGAAGTGGTGCTGCTGTTGGGAGACACGAGCTGTCGGCCGAAGAAGCCCGTGAAGCCCAGCGTGATTTGCCGGTAGGCCTGGTAAAAGATCTCCATCCGGTGTTGGGCCACGTTCGTGGCCTGCCGTTTGTCGTCGAACGTCCATGCCGAAAGGACGGCGTCGCGCTCGATGCGCATGAAGGTGTATCCAAAGCGCACGTCGCCTTTTTCCTGCGTCTTCCCGAGCTGGAGTTCCCCCCAATAAGCGCGTCGCTGCCGGGAATCGCAGAACGGCGCCGGCGCGGGCCCGGTGAATGCAGAAAGGTTCTCGCAGGCCTTGGTGTTCTGGGCGAAGTCGAACAGTAGCATCAGCGGGAACCGGCCGATGCCGGTGTTTACATCGAACCGGGCAATCGTGTCGAGGATGCCCCATTTCGAGGCGAACAAAGTCGTGAGGCTCGCGGCGGAGCCGACGGTGCCCACGAAGTTCGTTTGCCCGTTGCCCCCAATGACGCCGGCGGCCTGGCCCTGAGCGAGTTGGTCGGGGTTCCGGTAGTAGTAGTAAGCCGCGTACGCGCCAAATTTCACCCGCTCGTGCAGCCTCAAGTTGGTCTGGAGCTGTCCGCCGAACATGGCCGCGGCTGGCACGACGCTGGCCTTCGCTGCGCCGCCGCCGGTGAAGGCCGAATTGAAGGGCATCTGCAGGGCGACGATGCCCAGGTGCTGAAAGAAAGCGTTTTTCCAGTTCCAGTGTACCGCTTCAGACACCCCTTCCGGGTTGAGGTCGTTGTCCCAAACCAGCTCTGTGCGGTACCAGGTATAGGCGAACTTGCCCGCGGTGACGGTCAGGGGCTTGAGCCACGCGGGATTGTAGGCCACGAAGGCGCGGTCAATCCCGATCGTTCGACGAATATAGAACTGGTTGATGGACTGGTTGGTGGAAACCGGGTTGTTCAGGTCGCCGCTCGCCAGGCTGAACCCGCCGGAAAACTCGTCATTGAACTTGGCGTTGGCGTTCAAGCGAATGCGGTAGCGCTCGCGGTGCTGCGGCTCGCCCGCAGGCCCGCTGATCGGGCGCCCGCCAAAGGCGTTCTCATAGCGCAGGCGCACGTCGCCGCTGAAGGTGAACGGCCCGAACCCTTTCATCCTGCCTTCAACTGCTTTCTTAGTCTCGGCCAGGTCCTGCTCGACTTTCGTCACCCGATTGCCCAGGTCATCCTGGCTTGCCGCAACCCTTTCCCCGGAGATGGGCGAGCCGCCAGGATTGGCAGCGACGACGGCTGAGACATCCTTGCCGGCGCGGACTTCGCGGAGCTCTCCGGCGAGTGTTTCCATTCTCTGCTGCTGCTCGCGCATCGCGGCACGCTGCGCTTCCAGCTCTTTCGACTGCTCCAGGATCAGCACACGGAGCTGCTCCAGCTCCGCTTCCACCGCGGAGGGTTCCCGCGGCGGCGCTTTCTCGTTCTTTTCTGCTTCGGTCTTCTTCGCCGCGCCTGCCTCAGGCGACTTCGCCGCCTTTTTTGCCGCCACCGCAGGCGCGGCAGGCCGCGCCGGGGTGTCTTCACCGCCGCGAGCCGGCGCTGCGAACAGCAGCCCGAGCACAACCATTCCAATCCAGCTCCGTCGCATGCCTTCCTCCTGAGAAAGCTTCATGAAGATTCGATATGGAAATCCAGCGCCTGAGAACGCACCCCCTGTGTTGCCGGCCACAAGCTAGACGGCGCAATTCAATCGCAGGTGAACCGCAGATGAATTCTTCATTACACGCGGCGCCCCGCGCGGGGAAGGAGGGGAGAGTTCGGGGCCGGCGCCAAGGGAGCACCGGCCCCGCGGCGGGAGGTTTCCGGGAGCCTCGCCGGTCCTGAGGGGTGGCGCGGACCGTGAATGCTTTATTGCTTCCGCGAGGCTATTGGCCCAGGGTGAAAGTAGCGTCAAGCCCTCATGAATTCTCGGTGACACTTGCGGCCTGGCCCGGCGCGGCGGCGAGCCATTCAAGCAACCGCGTCATTTGCTTTCCTCCGCTACCGGGACTGAGAAGTGGAAGTCCGATCCCTGGCCGACCGTGCTATCCGCCCAGATGCGCCCGCCGTGCGCTTCCACAATGTGCCGGGCGATGGCCAGACCCAATCCGGTGCCGCCAGCCTCTCGCGAGCGGGCGGCATCCACGCGGTAGAACCGCTCGAAGATGCGCTCCTGCTCGGCTTGCGGGATGCCGATACCCGTATCTGACACGGTAATCACCACGGTGCCCTCGTTGGCCCGGGCGCGGACAATGATCCGGCCGCCCGCAGGCGTGTACTGCACGGCATTGTCGAGCAGGTTTTGCAGCACCTCCGCCAGCCGGCTGCGGTCGCCGCGCACCGCCGGCAGTCCGGCGGGGCAATCCGCGCGCAGCAGGAGCTGTTTGCCGTGCGCCTTGATCTGCGCGGTTGCCACGCACGGGTCCATCAGCTCCGCAACGGCCACCGGCTGAATCTCCAGTTCCAGCTTGCCCGCTTCGATCAGCGATAGCTTGAGCAAGTCGTCGGTGAGCCGCGCGAGGCGCTGGGCGTGGTCTCGGATGATTTCGAGAAATCGCTCGCGATTTTCCCGGTCGTCGAGCGCCCCGGCGAGCAGTGTTTCCGCAAAGCCCTGAATGGCGGTCAGCGGGGTCTTGAGCTCGTGCGTGATGTTGGCCACGAAGTCGCGCCGCACCCGCTCGAGCCGCCGCAGCTCGCTGATATCGTGGAGCACCAGCACCGCCCCGGTCGTGCTGCCGCGGCCCCCGGTGGCGCCCAGCGCGAGCACCGGCGCCGCTGTCACGCCAAAGCTTCGCGGCCGCACCGTGCCCATCACCACTTCGCTGTGCACGCTCTCGCGGCCTGCAAGCACCTGCTGGATCACTTGCAGCAATTCCGTATGGCGGATCACTTCCACCGGCCGCCGCCCCTCCGCTCCCGCGGGGTCCAGGCCCAGGATCTGCGAGAACGCCTGGTTCGAGAACACGATGCGCTCGTCCGCGCTGATCACCGCCACGCCCTCCACCATGCTGCGCAGGATGGCTGCCGAGCGATTGCGCTCGTCGGTGAGCGAACGGATGGTCTGGTCCATACGCGCCGCCGTTTCGTTGAGCGCGCGGGCAAGCTCGGCGAGCTCATCGCCGGCTCGCTCGGCTGCCAGCAGGCGGAAGTCGCCGTCGGCCACGCGCCGCGAAAACGCCTTCAACCGCCCGATGCGCGCGGAGAACGACCTCGAGGCCAGCAGCGCCGCGCCTCCGGCCGCCAGCAGGATGCCCAGCGAAGTCGCTGCTAATCGTCGGCGAAACTCGGCCATCGCCTCGTCAATGTGTTTGAGCGGCAGGGCGAACCGCAGCACCACTGGCCCGCCGGCGGCGGGTTGCTGCCGCAGAGCGAAATAGACCAGGTCGCGGTCGAGCGTGGCGCTGTGCCGGACCGCGCGCCCTTCGCCGCTCGCAAATGCCTGCTGGATTTCCGGGCGGCCGATGTGGTTCTCCATTTTCTGCGGATCTTCCGCCGAGTCGGCGAGCACGCGCCCGTCCGCGGCGATGACGGTAACGCGGGCGCCGCTGCGCGCCATCTCTTCCACCCAGGAGCGGAACGCCGCCGGGTCGTCGAGCTGCGGCGGCCGCGCACGGGCGACTCCCCCAAGCGCTTCGAGCTGCTCGTAACCGGCCCGCAGGTAGTCGCGCCGCAGCGTACGCGTGGCATAGACGTCCACCGCCAGCAGCACGGCAAGCAACAGTGCGAAGTAGGTGAGCGCGAGCCGCCAGAAGAGACTAAGATGCACGGCTCCCCCGACCCGCTTTGGCGGACGCGGGACCCGTCTCAAAAAGATAGCCGGCCCCGCGCACGGTTTTCAGATGCGTCGGCTTCTCCGGATCGGCTTCGATTTTTTCCCGCAGGCGCCGGATGTACACGTCCACGCTGCGCGGCGTGACGAACCGCTCGGTGCCCCACACCGCGTCCAGCAGTTGGTCGCGGGTGAACACCCGGTTCGGGCGCGACGCCAGGTAATACAGCAGGCGAAACTCGAGCGTGCTGAGCGTCACCGGCTTGCCCGCCCGCGTCACCCGGTACGCCGAGGGGTCGATCTCCAGGCGTCCGGCCTCGATCGGGCGCGCCGCTTCGTCCGGCGGCTCGGCGCGGCGCAGCAGCGCCTTGACCCGCGCCACCAGCTCGCGAGGGCTGAACGGCTTGGTGACGTAGTCGTCGGCGCCCATCTCCAAGCCCACCACCCGGTCGGCCTCGTCGCCGCGAGCGGTCAGCATCAGGATGGGCAGCCGGTTCAGCGCCGCATCCCGGCGGATCTCCTTGCAGATCTCCAGGCCCGAAAGCTTCGGCAGCATCAAGTCGAGGAGCAAGACGTCCGGCGGCGATTTTTTTACTGCCGCCAGGCCCGCGCTCCCATCCGCGGCCGCGCTCACCTGAAAGCCTTCGTTCACCAGGTTGTAGCGCACCAGCTCGACGATGTCGCGGTCGTCTTCGATAATCAGCACGCGCTTCATGTTTTGCGCCGCCCTCGCTCGCCCGCGCGCGACGCGGTCATTCGCGCCTCGGACTTGAGCAGCTTCGACTGAACCTTCTTTGGCAGGCTTGCGAGTGCCAAGTCATGTGCTTGACGAAGGTATTTCTCGACCTCAGCGCGCGGCAGGGCGCCCTCGGTTTCCAGCGAAACCCAGTAGGCCCGGGCAAGATAGGGTGCTGGCACGATCCCGGGGCGCTCTACCAGCTCGGCAAATTCTGCAGGAGTGCACTTGAATGACATCCAGTGGTAGCCTGGTTCCAGGGGCACGACTGCGAACATCTTCCCGCCGACTTTGAAAACAAGATCGTCTTTCCACTGGACTTGTTCTGTGGTGTTTGGCAGCGAGAGGCAGTATTGCCGAACCCAATCGATGTTCATGCGCCGCAGATTACAGCAGGAGAGCTTGCGAGTCGAGGGCTGTGGAACAGCCTGCGAGGCACGTTTTCAATCGGCGGTCGTAAAAAAGCCGAGTGTCGCGAGAGCCTTATGCAAATTGCAGGCGGAATTGCTGCGAAAACCGGGTGGCATTGGCGGTGTACGGCCAGGTGAAATCCGGGCAAACCGGTTCAGATTTTCACGAAGATGCGGCGGCGGTAGAGCAGCCAGGTCAGGCCGAGCCACACCAGCAGGAAGGCCAGCGCGAACAGCAGCGAGGCGTTCTTCGGGGTGGCGAGCGGCGCGAAGAACCGCTGATAGACGTACCCATGCCAGCTAACCAGGCGGCCGTCAGCGCGGGTCACCTTGAAAACGATGCTGGCCTTGGCCAGCAACGTGGAGAGGCTGAATACCAGGATGGAATTGGTGCCAAACACAATAAACGGCGCGCCCCATCGCCGGTAGCCGCGGATGTCCACCAGCCAGTAGATTGCCGCGAGCAGTACCATGGCGAACCCGCCGGTGAAAATCACGTAAGTGCTGGTCCACAGGTTCTTGTTGATTGGGAAAAACGGATCGAGCAGCCGGCCGGCCAGCAGACCCACTGCTCCCGCAGCCAGCAGGCCCGCGACCTTCCGCTGCGGCGTCTGCCTGGAGCGCAGCCATGCACCGGCAAGCGCTCCGATCAGCGTTGTCGCAATCGCCGGCAGCGTGCTTAAAAAACCTTCCGGGTCCCAGGTCGGCCTCCACAGGTGGCCAAGCATCAGCCGGCGGTCGAGGTAAGCCGCCAGGTTGCCATCCGGATCGAGCCGGCCGGCGCCGTAGCCCGGCACCGGCACAAACGTCATCAGCGCCCAGTAGCCCGCCAGCAGCAGTGCAATCACTGCGGAGACGACAACTACACCGCCCCGCCCGCCGCGTCGAGACCCCTCGGAGCGATCCGCAATGCCCAGCCCGCTGAAAAGAACGACGAGCCCGGCGGCCAGGTAGCACACCGCAATGCGCTGCAGCACGCCGGGGATGCGCATTCTCCCCAGGTGGAAATAGGGAAAGCCGTGGAGGAACACTCCGATGGCAAAGATGATGGCGCTGCGTCGCAGCACGTGCAGCGCCAGCGCGCCGCGCTTTGCGCCCCGCCCCTGGCGCGCCGCAAAAGAAAACGCCATGGACACGCCCACGATGAACAGAAAAAACGGGAAGATCAGGTCGGTGGGAGTCCAGCCGTTCCACGGGGCGTGGTCGAGCGGCCAGTAGATGTTGTCCCAGCTCCCTGGGTCGTTCACCAGGATCATCCCGGCAATGGTCAGGCCGCGGAAGATGTCGAGCGAACCGAGGCGCGCCGATTCCGTCGCGGGCCGGACCGCATCCAGTGGCGCCGCAAAGGGCGCCGGCGACGCAGAAGTATCAGCAGTGGCGATGTCAGGGACCTCCGTGTGGAAGCGATGCTAATGCCGTTCCACATAAACGGGCAAGTCATTTGGTATCGCCTCTGCGCCAGTGTTGGCGGAAGCTCGGAAATTAAATCTGCAAAGAGCGTCCCGGTGCCGTCCAGACCGCGCAAAAGCACCAGCGTGTCTAGGGTCGAGTCTTCACGACCCGTCGCTTCTTGCGCGACCGAATAATAGGACCGGTGGCGCATAGTGAGACGCTAAGACCACTTGGGTGCCGCACCCTTTGGTTCTCAAGGGTGTGGGTTTTGACTTTCCTTCCTGACCGCTTGCAGGTTCTTTTTCCGATTCGCCCTCTCACCGATGGCGTCGATTCGCGTTAACCCTTCTTCACCTTTCGCGTAATGCGACCAACTGCTCCACGGCCAATCCTTCGGGTGCTGCACCAGTTTCCGCTGCACGGGGTTTGCATGCATGTACTCCAGTTTCTCTCTGAGTTTCTTCCCGCTCCATACGTTGAAGTCGTAGAACCGCCTCTGGGCGGGTGGCGCATGGAATGTGCTCCGAAATGCGTTCGCTCATCAGACATAGACGGAGTATATCATTCGCGTACGACCCATTGTGGGTAGCAGATAAGGGTGCCGCAGCGTTGTGGCTTTCAGGCGTGCGGGTTTTCCTTCGATGCGTAACCCTTTGCGGCCCTTTACGGACGCGGGGATCTCCACTTCATCATCTTCAGTTGTTACCAGCGGCGCATCCCGCCAAATCATCCTGGGCGACGTGCCCTACTCTGTTCGAATGCCCTTTTTTCAGCAAGAGAAAATGCGCAACACCCGCAATCGCTCGACCTGCCTTGTGGTAACATGAACTGTAATACGGGTCATCGACCCGAGTGCTTTCCTGATCCTGAGCCACTGCGCCGCGAATATTCGGGAACGCAATCTCTTTGCGCGAAGAGGCACGTATGCCCGGCCCAAGCTTTCGGCTTTCGATTCTTGACTGCGAGCTCTTGGCCCTGACCATGTCAATGCAGGCGGCCCCGATGTTTACGCTGGCCGATTCTGCCTCCCGGCCGGAGATTTCTGCGCTCGTCCGCGCAGTTCGTTTGGAAATGCAAACTCATCCAGAATGTCCGCCGAGGCGGACAAGTCTTTTGGAATACGCACTTACGGAAAAATCGTGCGTGCAAGTCATTTAGAATCCGCACTTACAATATTATTGGACTTTAAGCCCCGTGGAATGAACACTTACAAAAAAAGGGGGTGGGGGGCCCCCTCCTTTGCTTCCTCTGCGTCCTTTACATCTTTTGACGCGCCAGCGCGAGGTTGTGCCCGCCGCTCAGCAACGAACTGGCCGTGCCCACCACCTGCGGCAGCCACCACATCCGGCGGACCCAGGGCTTCTCGCTGCGAATCATGCGCCGGCCCAGGTAGTCGAGCAGGCTCGGGCCCACCTGGATGGCGCCGTAGAGCGCGCTGGAGTTGGCAAACGGCCGCAGCAGCGGGTTGAGCTCCTGACCCAGGCCGCTCGTGATGACCCGGCGGGTGGTCCAGGCATCGAATGTGGCCGCGCCATGACCGGCCGCGGACAGCGCATACCACGCCTTTGGCGTTGCCTTGCGCTCCGCGGCGAAAAACGGCAGAGGCCTTGCCGCGGGCTCCGGCGTGGCCAGAGGCATCGAGCTCGAGGATGTGCCCGGCGCAAAGGGCCCGCTGTCCGTGTCCCCGGCTTCTCCAGCAGCCGCGGGCTGGCCCGGCTCGAAGTGAGCCGGCAAAACGGGTTTGTTCCACGAAGGCTCCGGAATGGCCACGGAAACGGTCTCAAGAACCGGCCGCGTTGACGGCTGCGCCGTCGTAATAGCTGCAAGGGTTCTACCGGCTGGAGTTGTCAGGGCTTGGGGTATTGCCGGAGATTGCGCGAGTACAATAGCAAGGGCCCAGAACATTGTCATCACCTCAGTGCGTGCGGAAGCTACGCAGGATCCCCTTTCCGCCCGCTGCGAGAAGCATAGGGGGTCGAACACCGGGCGCTCAATGAGAGGGAAGTCACAATCTGGCAAGCAAGAGTCCTAGTACAAAGGTAATCAAAGGAAAAGCGGCCAAAGTGGAACACGGCTCATTGGGCCTCTGTGTTGCGGTTGCGTTCTGTGGCCGCATTGCGTGGGGCTGTTCTTATCCGATAAAATGCAAGCGGATGAAGTGAGCCTCCACGGTTGCACGCCTGTTTTTTCCTGAACGCCCGTGCCTGAAAGCGATTCTGCCGACAACCTCCGCCGGCGCCCGTTGTTCCTGGCCGCCTGCGCCGCGATGTTCGTATTCGGGATTGTGCTGGCCCTGCTGGGCACGCTGTTCGGCTTGCCGGAAACGCGCGCCCGGCTTCAAGCGGACCTGGCCCGGCAGGGAGATCTATTTTTCCTGCTCTATCTGGGCCTGGCAGCCGCCACTATGGCGGTGGGCCCACTGATTGATCGGATCGGGAACAAGCTGGTGCTGATCTGCGCGGCACTGCTGGTGACCGCCGCGCTGGGGGGATTCGTGGCGGCCAGGTCGTACGCAGCCGCGGTGGTCTCCGCGGTGGCTCTCGGTGTGGGCGGCAGCGGATTGAACACGGCCGCGAACGTGCTCGTTTCGGACCTCTACGGCGCCCAGCGCGGGCCCCGGCTGAACCTGCTGGGCATCTTCTACGGCGTGGGAGCGCTGGCTATCCCTCTGCTAGTTGCAAGCGTGTCTGCAATTTTCACTGTGGGCCAACTGTTGCTCTTTGCGGTCGCGCTTTCCGCTGCCGCAGCGGCTGCCTATGCGCTGCTGCAATTCCCGCCGGCGCGGGAATCCCGTGGCTTTGCGGCGCGCGAGCTGGCGCAGGTGGCGCGCTACCCCGGCGTCATGCTGCTCGCAGCGGTGCTGTTCTGTGAGTCCGGCAACGAAGCCTCCCTCGGCGGCTGGACCTCCTCCTACCTGCGTACGATGGGCGCCAGCGCGCATGCCGCCACCTGGGTTCTTGCCGGATACTGGGCGGCCCTGATGACGGGCCGGCTGCTCGCCTCGCGCCTGCTCGAAACCATCCGCAAAGAGCAGCTCGTGCTGCTGAGCGGTATTGGCTCGGCCGCCGGATGCGCGGTGCTGCTTGCGGCGCGCTCTCTCGCGGGCATGGCAGCAGGGGTGGCGCTGGCCGGCCTCTCGTTCGCCGCCGTCTATCCCACTACGCTGGCGATGGCCGGTGATCGCTATCCGCGCTTCTCCGGCACGCTCTTTGGTCTGCTATTCGCCGTCGGCATTACCGGCGGTATGCTCTTCCCCTGGGCCATCGGGCACCTCAGCCCGGCGTTCGGCATGCGCGCGGCGCTGTTGCTTCCCGTCGGCAGCGCAGGCATGATCTGTGCGCTGATGGCTATATTCCGGGGGCGAAGTGGGGGCGGTCAGGCGCGTCCAAATCCGCCAGGTACCGGCCTATGAAGCCTGCATTTAATGGATCAGAGGAGGCACCATGAATCGCCGCATCAGATGGGCCGCGGTTTTCCTGCTGCTAGGCATCCTAGGGCTGAGTACGCTTCAGAATGTCGCTGGCGCCGGCCCGGCCGCACCACAAAAGGGCACGACTCGCGACCCAGCGGCATACCAGGCCAAGCTCGAAAAAGAAGTGCGACACGCGCTCTTGCTGCTCCCTTACTACTCGGTCTTTGACAATCTGGCGTTCAAGATCGAAGGCGACAAGGTGACCCTGCTCGGCCAGGTCGTGCGTCCCTCCACAAAATCTGAAGCCGAGGCGGACGTGAAAAAGATTGAAGGCGTCGCCAGCGTGGACAACCAGATTGAGGTGCTTCCGGCTTCGCCGATGGATGATCGCCTCCGCCGGGCCGTGTTTCGCGCCATCTACTCAGATTCCATGCTTGAGCGATATTCGATCCAGTCCGTGCCGCCGATCCACATCATCGTCAAGAGCGGGCGCGTGACGCTGGAAGGTGTGGTATCGAGTGAGGCCGATAAGAACGTGGCCTACATCAGGGCCAGCGGCGTCGCCGGAGTTTTCTCCGTCACGAACAACCTGCGCGTCGAAAAATAACCTGCGACCGCGCCCGCTGCGCCGCAGCCACGCCGGACACGGGGAGCCGGACACTGTCAGACGCGGCCGAGTTTCTCGACCAGGCGCAGCGCCGCCGAATTGATGCAATAGCGCTGACCGGTGGGGGGAGGGCCGTCTTCAAAGACGTGGCCCAGGTGAGCATCACAACGGCTGCACAGCACCTCGGTGCGAGCCATTCCGAAGCTCTCATCGCGCTCGAGGGCGACGTTCTGTTGATCCAACGGCGACCAGAAGCTTGGCCAGCCGGTGCCGGAATGAAATTTAGTTTCGGAGCTGAATAGCGGCTGGTCGCAGCAAATGCACTGATAGGTGCCCGGCGTTTCCGCGTCTGCGTATTCACCGGAGAATGCGGGCTCGGTGCCTTTCCTACGGGTCACGTGGTACTGCTCCGGAGTCAGGCTAGCCCGCCATTCAGCGTCGGATTTTGTGATTTTCTGCGCCATGCGCACCACGGAAGCTGCAGAAGGCTCTCGCTCACCCCGGCGGCTACAAGCGAGACGCCATCCGCATGTGCCAGTTCAACGTGCCGGTCACGGTCAGATTGTAGCTGAGTTTGGTCTCAGGAAAAGAAGTTATCAAGATGAAGAAAGTTGCACTTCGGGCAGAATTCGCTTGCGGGAAGGACCGCGGCGGCTTGAACGGCACTAATTCGCCGGTTTGACGTCTTCCATCAGCGCGAAAAAGCCTTCCGCAAGCGTCGGGTGGATGTACACCGCGCCCTTCAGCAGCGTGTAGGGCAGCCCGGCGAGCATGAGCACGCCGAGCATTTGCACCAGTTCGCCACCTTCGGTGGCCAGGATGGACGCGCCGAGTATACGGTTGTTTGAGGCATCCACGATGAGCTTCATCATCCCGGCGGTCTCGTCGCGCTCGATGGCGCGGGCGACATTCCTCATGGGGACCTTGCCGATTTTCAGCTTGTAGCCTTTCGCCAGCGCCTCCCTCTCGGTCATCCCCACGCCGCCGAGCTGCGGGTCGGTGAAGACCGAATAGGGCACGTAGCGGTTATCAATCGTGAGTTTCTTGCCCTCGATCAGATTGGCGTAAACGATTTGGAAGTCGTTGTAAGAAATGTGCGTGAAGGCAGGACCGCCTTTGACGTCCCCGAGCGACCAGATGCCCGGAACATTGGTCTCCAGGCGGTTATTCACCTTCACATAGCCCTTGCTGTCTGTTTCCACTCCCGCCTTGTCCAATCCCAGGCCGTCTGAGTTGGGCATGCGTCCCGTGGCAACCAGTAGATGCGAGCCGGAGAGCGTGGACGGGCCTTGCGGCGCCTCAAGGGAGAGAACAACCTGCCCGTTTGTTTTCTGCACGCGCTTGGTGCGCGCATTCAGGACGAAGGCGATGTTCTCGGCTTCGAGCGCTTTGCGCAGCTCCGCGGCGATTTCGGGGTCCTCGCGGGGTAGGATCTGCTCGCTCTGGTGCACGACGGTGACGCGGCTGCCGAAGCGCCGAAACATCTGCCCGAATTCGAGCCCGATGTAACCCCCGCCCAGCACCAGCAGGTGCTCGGGCACCTCGCTCAATTCCATGATGCTGGCGTTGGTCAGATAGCCTGCTGTTTCCAGACCCTCGATGCGCGGGATCGCGGCGCGGGTCCCGGTGTTGATGAAGATGCGCTCGCCCTCGAGCGTTTTCTTACCCACAACGAGTTGCCGGGGCCCGGTGAACTGCGCCTGCCCGCGGTAGAGATGCAGGTTCGGGCGCTCGTCCACCTTGCGCTGTTGCCCGGAGCGGAAGCTCTCGACGACCTGGTTCTTGCGAGCCACAATCGCGGGCAGATCGACGCTCACCCCCTTCGCACGCACGCCCCATCGTCCGGCGTTGCGGGCGTAATGGGCCACCTGGGCGGAGGCGACCATCGTCTTGGTGGGCGTGCAGCCTGTATTGATGCAGGTGCCGCCCAGGTGTGCCTTCTCGATTAGGGCAACGGTCCAACCCTGGTCGGCCAGCTTTTGCGAGAGCGGGTTGCCGGCTTGCCCGGACCCGATAACAATCGCGTCGTATTTCATTTCCGCGGACTCCTTTTCATCCCGGCCGCTGACGTAGGTGATCTGCCACGCGCCGCGCACTGGCCACGGACGGCATCGCGCGCCGCTAAGCCGTTCGACGGCCACCGGCGCATCGAGCGGCGACGCCTCTGCTAGAGCGCCGCAATTTCCAGAAAGACCTTGATCGCGCCCTGGGCCTCGGTCAGCGTCTTCATCAACAGTTGATAGTTCTCCAGGCCGGACACCGGGTGCGTCAGGAGCTTCGAGAGCCAGCCGGGGTAGGCGAGCTCCGCCTGAGAGAGGTCTTTCGCGCCCAGCTCGAAGTATTCCCGGTTCGCATTGACGCTGCCGACGGCGACCTTGTTGCCCAGCACAAAGCCCAGGTTGATGCGATCGGCCGGGATTTCCAGCTTGCGGTCGCCGCCGGTTACGCTGAACATAACCAGCACGCCGTTTTTCGCCAGTACTTCCATGGATTCGAAGACGAGGGCTGAAACGCCGGTGCCTTCCAGGATCAGATCGAAGCGGCCATACTTCGCGGAGGCTTGAGTCAGAGAGAGGTCCTGCGTGCTGACGTAGCGGGCGCCGAGTTCCGCGATCAGCTTGGCGTTCAGATACGGTGGCGGGGTGCGGCCGAAAGCGACGACATCGAGCCCCCGAAGGCGCAGCAGAAGCGTGGCCAGCAAACCGAGCGTGCCGGCGCCCAGCACGGCGGCGCGTTGCGGCCGCCAGACCCGCAAGCGCTGCTGGATTCGATAAGCCTGCTCGATCCCTTTTTCGGCGATGCTGGTGGGCTCCATCAGCACGCCCACTTGCTTCATGCCCTCGGGCACCCGGACGATATATTCCGGATGATCCACGTAGTATTCGGTCAGGAAGCCGTGTCGCAGGTTTATACCACGCTCAAAGTAAACGTCGTCGGTGGTCATGTCGTACGTGCCGATCTGGTCGTAGATACTCACGCCCGGACGCCGCACCGTTGCCGCGACATAATCGCCCGGCTCGAATTCGGTGACCTTAAGTCCCACGGCCTCTACCCGCCCAAAGCTCTCGTGGCCCAGAATCAGGAAGTCATCGCCTGGCGGGGCGGCGCCGTAGTCGGCGGCATTGATCTCCTTGTCGGTGCCATCCACGCCGACGCGCAGCACCTTCACCAGCACGCCGCGCCCGTTCGGAACCTGTTCCAGTCCGGGTTTGGGCACTTCCCTCAGGTGAATGCTGTTCGGCGTGCCCGGAATTACAGCAATAGCCTTCATGCTGAATCTCCCGATTTCTCTTGGGATTTCTTGCCCGCTTCCCGTCCACGAGGCGGGCTCACTTTCGGCGTCGCTGCCAGCGTGTTGGTTTCCTCACGCCGCCTGCGTTCGCGGTCACCGCTGCCCGCGGCGGCCATGGCCGTCCATGCGCGGAGCACTTCGGCCACGGTCCAGGCCTGCGCCGGGCATCCGCGGGGCGTGAAGGGCGCATCGCCATCAAAGATCTCGCTCGCGGTGCCAAGCCCGTGCGTTTTGATGTGCTGCGCCATCGGCTCAAGAAACGTCGCGGCCAGCGCCGGGTCGCCGTAAGCACGCAGGTGCGCCAAGACAAACGGCCCCAGCAGCCAGCCCCACGCGGTTCCTTGGTGATAGGCGGCGTTGCGCTCGCGGGGCGAGCCGACATAGTGGCCCTGGTACCTCGGGTGGCCCGGCGCGAGGCTCCGCAGGCCGTGCGAAGTGAGCAGAAGCGTTGCGCAGGCGTCTACGACAGCGCCCTGCTGCTCCGGCGCGAGCGCGCTTTCCGGCAGTGACACGGCAAAGATCTGGTTCGGCCGCAGCGAGGCGTCGTGGCCCTCCGGGCCATCGAGCACGTCGAAGCAATAATGTTCGGCTTCATTCCAAAAACGCTGAAAGCCGGCGAGGGCCCGCTTGGCCATGGATTCGTAGACGTCTGCCGGCCGCCCAAGCGCGCGCGCAAATTGCATCATGGTGACCTGCGCATTCAGCCAGAGCGCATTTATTTCCACCGGCTTGCCGATCCGAGGCGTCACCACCGAATCGCCTGCCTTGGCGTCCATCCAGGTGAGCTGCACGCCCGGCTCGCCCGCATGGAGCAGGCCGTCGGCGGGGTCCACGTGGATTTGATAACGCGTACCGCGGACGTGCCACGCCACGATTTCCGCCAGGACAGGAAAGAGCTCGCGCAACAATTCGAGGTCACCTGTTGCGGCAAAATGCTGCCGGACAGCTTCGAAATACCACAGCGTCGCATCGACGGTGTTGTATTCGGGCGCCTCACCGGTGTCGGAAAAAACGTTGGGCAGCATCCCGCGATCCACGAAGCGCGCAAAAGTGCGCAGGATGCTGCGGGCGATTTCGGGCCGGCCGGTCACAAGTGTCAAGCCCGGCAGCGCGATCATGGTGTCGCGCCCCCAGTCGCCGAACCACGGATAGCCGGCAATCACCGAATGCGCGTCGGGCACGTCCGCGAGCGGGCGCTTGACGATGAACTGGTCTGCGGCCAGCACGAGATGCTGCACCCACGCCGGCGCATGCGCTGCCAACACCGGTTGGTTGGCGCTCCAACGGCTCAGCAGGGACTGCTCCGATGTGAGGCGCGCCTCCAGAGCGACGCGGCCATCGAGCTCGGGATTGGCGTTGGTGCTGCAAACCAGGGTCAGCGAGCCGCCCGTTTGGAGGGTGGCGCGAAAAGTCCCGGCGTGCAGGTGGTCTTCGCAATCGTCGAGCCCGCGTTCGCGCTCCACTGCAAGGTCGAAATTGCGATACCACTCGTGCGCCGGCTCAACGCTTGCCGAAGCGCTCAGCAGGTAGTACGGCGTGGCACCATCGAACGCGACAATGCGCAGGCCATGCTCAACGGATTCGATGTTCATCCGCCAGTCGCCCGCATGTGTGTTGGCGTGGGAGTCGCGATAGTTTACCAGGACCTTCAGCTCGAGCCGCAGCGGGCCGCCACGAGCCAGACGATACTCAACGTACGTGCTGTTGGCGCCGGGTTGCATCCAGATATGCTTTTCGAGCAACGCATCGGCGCAGGCAAACGTCCAGACCGGCGTTGTCCCTTCCAGCCGAAACCTCTCGATTTCCCGGAAGCCCTGCGGATCGAGCGTGCCGCCCGTCCAGCGGTTGGCTCCGAACGCATAGGGGCGGCCGGCATACTCCGCGGTCTCCTCAAATTTCGATACCAGCAGCGTGCGGCCCAGTGGCGGCTTCAGCGCCGCCGTCAATAATCCGTGGTAACGACGCGTCAGCAGCCCGGCCACGGTGCCCGAAGCGAACCCGCCGATGCCGTTCGTCACGAGCCATTCGCGCTGCTCGGCCGCCGGTAGCTCGCCGCAGATGTCCCGGCCGAAATCGACCGGCGACGCTTGGCGATACGCTCGAGGATTCTTGACGCTCGGCACTATTGCCGCTCAAACCGATCAGTTTAGCTAGCAGCCGGTCCAGCTCTTCTGATGCCCGGCGCCGATGCTGGTGCCGTTGTTGCCGTAGAAGTATTCGTAACTCCATCGGCGCGCGTAACACTGCCATGATCTCACCAAACGCACACACCGGATCCCTGAATTCCTGCCAGCTTTCAACTTATTGGGGAAATGACGTTGAGGCAACCAGCGGAGCCGTTTCTAAATTGACTGCGCAAGCGGCCTGCGCATTTTCCCTTATTGCCTTCCGTCGCGGCTTCTCATCTGATGGTTTCTAACCGATTCTCTGGGGTTATAATCGCCCGCCTCTAGCCCACAGCAAGGAGGAGCTCATGCCTGAGAACACACCAATCGGCCGTGCGCGCGAAGACGCGCGAGAAGGAAAGTCGCCTTCAACGCAGGCGGGAGAATTTGTCCGCGAAGAAATCGAGCATGTCCGAGAAGGAAAACATGGTGCCCGCTCCGTCAGGCAGGCGATCGCGATTGCCCTGTCGAAGGCAAGGCGTGCGGGAGTGAAGCTTCCGCCACCGAAAAAGGGTAAAACTTCCGCGAGAACGCGGGCGCAAGCTCTGCGGGATTACCGCAAAGGAAGAGTCGCGCGCCGGGGGAAAGTGCGGAAGGTGTCGCGGAGGCGCTCGCGGGCCGTTTTGCGTGCGCTCCGGCGCGAAAGCCGCGGGACAGCCTCGCGCCGCGCTCTCGCCCGACAGGCGCGCCGCTCCGCCCGGGCGCGTGGAAGGACCGCTCGCCACCGCTCCGCGATGAAGGCGGTGCGAACAAAAGGAACCGCAGGTCTGCGCGCCGCCGCTCGCAAGGCCGCTCGTACTCGCAAGGCCCACCGCAAGCCGACTTAATATCACAGGGGCGGAGGGCGGCCTTCGATGCGAAGTTCACTCTGCCTGCCATGAGTCCGACGTCACGGATTGAAGGATCATTCCGGCCCCTTGCTCTGTTTGGGGCCGGCCGCCGTGACGGCCTGCGCACCTCCTCTTGTGGCCTGTGTAGCAGCGGCCTTACGCCGCCACGCTTGCCTTCTTCTCACCCGTATCTACGAAGGACGCGATTGGGTTATCGTCTGCCAGCCCGCCGACAGCAATGTCGTGCCCCGATTGACCCCGGACCGGGAAGGACCGCGACCCGCCGGCGATTCGACTTTCGGCTGCGAATCGCCGAAGTTAGCGTGGTGCCTGTACCGAGGAGCCGATGGCGATGCCGATCACCTCTCCGGAGACCACAAGCTCCACGCGGCGGTTGCGCCGACGGCCATCCGCCGTATCGTTCGAGGCGATGGGCTGTTCCTTGCCAAACCCGCGGGCTGCGATCGAATTCATCGAGATGCCCTGCGCGACGAGGTAATCGCGTACCGCCGCAGCGCGTTGTTCCGAAAGCCGCTGGTTGAACTCATCGCTGCCCACGCTATCGGTGTGGCCCTCAACCTCTAGCTTCAGCCCGGGATGAGCAAGGATGATACCGGCAATTTTAGCCAAGCGTTCACGTGCGAGCGGCTTCAACGTGTATTTGCCCGTGTCGAACAGAACATCCGCCATATTTACCACTAGTCCGCGAACGGTCTCACGCGTCTCCAGAATCATGTTCAACTGCTGCAAGATTTGCGCGCGAAGCGCGGCCTTTTCCTTCTCCGCCTGCTCCTTGTCCTTCTCCGCCTGCAGCCGCAGGCGTTCCGATTCTTCGGCCTGCCGGCGAGCTTTTTCGGTTTCGGCCTGGGCTGTCTGCTGCTGCGCCAGGGCCGCAGCGCGTTCTGACTCAGCGCGAGCGCGACGCTCGGCTTCGGCCCGCTGCTCGGCTTCCGCCTGTGCTCTCCGCTGCGCCTCTGACTGGGCTTCGGCCTGGGAGCGTGCCTCGCGTTCCTCTGAGGCCTGGCGCTCTTTCGCCAGCCGCTCTTGCTCGCGGCGTTTGATAGCGATTATGCGCGCGTCCTCCGCAGTTTGCGCCGCCTCTCTTGCCGTCTGAGCCACAGGTTTCTTGCCCGTCTTGTTCGTCTGGTCCGCCTCTGCCTGCTGCAGAAGCTGCTCCGCTCTCTGGAAACTCTCGGAAGCATACTGATTCGCTCCCGTCCAGCGGGCAATGCGCACCGCATTCCGGGCCTCGTACAGCTCTAGGGGCACTTTCGGGTCGAGTTGCATGGGACGGAGATCGGCAGGGCTCACATTCAGGGTGTATTGCCCCCGCTGCAATAATTCGTACTTGGCATCGATCTGCTCGACTTGGCCAAGCGTATCGGTTCGCACAATATTTTCCATGACGACCACGTCGCTCGGCTGGGTCACAGCGAAATAGGGCTCGGCCGTGACAATCAGGCCGAAAGCCTGTAAGTCGGTCGTTACGTCGAGCTTGCTACCCTCACCCTTCAATAGCACTTCGCCAAGATTCGTGGCGCGGCCTTCCGGGGTGACCGCCCACAGGACGTAAGTCAAATACTCAGGACCAAACTGCGTCGCAGGCGTCAGGCGATCAAATTTCGCATCGATCTCAATGCGTCCTTGTTTGCTATCCACTTTGGCTTCCCCGCGGGCCTGCGGCATCAGCGCGGTTCCGCGAAAGTCCACTTTAGTGGCGCCGCTGCGGTGGCGGTAATTGATTGCCTTGGTTGTGCGCGCCACTACCGTGACTTTATAAATCGGCACCTGCCCCGGGGGCGTCTCTGTGCGTTGCACCTGGCCCTCGGCTGATGCAATGCCCAGGCCGAGTACAACGACAAGCAAGCTTGCTGTTTTCATCGGGATCTTCTCCTCTTCATCTTTTGCCCTCGACCCGACAATCGCGAGTCCGCGAGAATTTCTAATGATGAATCTGGCCGTCCCATCAGGTTGAGGAGCAAGACGCTAGCAAGGAGCGACAAGCAAATCAATACGATCATCGAACTTCCCTGAAATCCCCTCAACCTACCTTTGCAAGGCAGCACGCCCCGCGCCAAGCTGCGCCCATCGATGGCGCCGCGTAAGACAATGATGGAATAAGAGTTACTCGCCACGGCTATATTCTTTTTTCATCTCCGGATGGTACTAGTCCTGGTAGACCTTACCTCTCGTCTGCCCTTCCTGCACTCTGAAAACGGCCCTAAGACAGGCCCGGCAGCGGCATCTGCGCCGTCAGCACCTTGAGCGGCAGGACCAGCTTCATTCCACCGGCGAACAGAAAGATGAGCGCGAGCAGCACCTGAACGATCCACAGTGCGTAAGTCATGATCGGCCTCCTCTGTAGCGACTCGTCGCCGCCGCAGACTGAACAGAGAGAATTTGGCTCCCCGGGCTAGATTCGAACTAGCAACCCTTCGGTTAACAGCCGAATGCTCTACCGTTGAGCTACCGGGGAGCGGAAGACAGCAGAGGAAAACAATCGGTGGCTCAGGCCAGGCCAGTCTAGCGAACGGCATGGAGGGATGTCAACGCGGCAGAGTAGAGCAGGCAGAGGAGGTAGAGGAAAGACCAGACTACTGAAGGCGCTGCGTTTGCGCGTCGTAGCAGATCAGGGCCTCGAAGATGGCCAGGACGTGGCGCCGGTATTCCACCATGCGCTCGAGCACATCGCGAAGGCTGGGCTCGCGTTGCGCCTCGCGGTGCCAGCGGGCCAGCACGGCGGGCGGAACTTCGATGTCGCGGCGCAACTCCTCAGCCGAGTGACCCCGCAGGAACAGCCCGTAAAAAAAGGCCGCCTCGCGCTGAGGGAACTCCAGCTCGTGCTCGCTTTCTCCCGCGACTGGTTGAACGGCCAGCATCGGTGCAAGAAAGCGCAGTTTACTCAAAACGTTTACGGCGTCAAGTGGTATGGAAGTACCCTGGATACGGGCGGGTACTAGGCGGGCTGGCGGGCCGAGCGGGCGTAGCTGCGCAGTGCGGAGACGTTAGGGCCGTAGGCCCCGATGCGGCTGGCGTCCACCGGGAGCCCCAGGCGCTCGGCCAGTTCAATGTTGATCCCGGCGTCATCGAGCTCGGCCAAGCTGAAACCGATAGCCGGCAGCACGCGGTTCAACCCGTTGGGATACACGGGCCGCGGCGGCCGGTGGCGCTGCCCCGGGCGGTTCGTTCTTTCGAAGAACTCCTGCCAATCGCGTTTGGCCCACATAACCTTATTCCTGCTGCCTCCGGTCCTTGCCGCCTCGACTAGTAAGATGCGTCTCGGGCCTCTTCGGTCGCTTCGCCGGAACGGTCGCCGGTATCCCGGTATACGCGAGATGCCCCCTTTGCGTCCACAGTACTTCCAGCTATGTTTCAAACACGTTACGGGGAGGAAAGTTCTGAGTTACGGCCGGCAAGGCCCCCCTTCGGGGTAGCTCACTCTCCAACGCCTCGGTCTCCACATCGGCGCTGTCGGCTGCTATACTGACCGCATCCGGACCGAACCCCGCCCGGGGACACTGCGCCCATGCTGAAGCCGGTCATTGTCGTCCATTACCACGAGCTCTGGCTCAAGGGCCGGAACCGTAGTTTTTTTCTCGGCAAGCTGGCCATCGCCCTGCGCCGCGCGCTCGAAGGCATCCCCATCGAACGCATGACGCGGCCGGGCGACCGCTTGCTCATCGAACTGGCCGAAGGCGCTCGGCTCGAAGAGGCAATCGCCCGCATCCGGCGGGTCTTCGGCGTGGCCTACTACGCGCTGGCCCGGCCTGTTGACCGCACGGCCGCCAGCGACGCCGACGGCGAACTCAACGCCATCTGCCGTGCTGCGTGGGAGGAAGTTGAGCCCGAACGCTTCGCCACGTTTGCCGTGCGCGCCAAGCGCAGCGACAAGACCTTTCCGCGGCGCACCGCCGAGATCGAAACTATTGTCGGCCGCTACCTGCTGGAGAAATTGCGCGCCGCCGGCAGGGACGTCCACGTCCACCTGGACGACCCGGAGCTGACCTGTCGCATCGAGATCACCTCCGGGCCGGCGCTGATCTATGCGCGCAAGCTCGCCGGGCCGGGCGGCCTGCCGGCCAATACCGGCGGACGAATGCTCTGTCTGCTCTCGGGCGGGTTCGACTCCGCCGCCGCTGCGTACAAGATGATGAAGCGCGGCGCGCACCTCTCCTTTATCCACTTCTGGGGCGGCGGGGCGCTGCCGGGCGAATCCTCGAGCCACGTGGCGCGCGAGCTAGTGCGGAAACTGGTGCCCTACCAGTTCACGACCAAGCTCTGCCTGGTGCCGTTCGAGCCCATCCAGCGCGAGATCGTGCGTTACGCGCCGGAGTCCTATCGCCTGCTGCTCTACCGCCGGCTGATGCTGCGCATCGCCGAACAGTTCGCGCACAAAGACCACGCGCAGGCCATCGTCGCGGGCGACAGCCTGGGCCAGGTGGCTTCGCAGACCCTGCAAAACATGGTCGCCGTCGGCGACGCTATTCGGATGCCGGTGTTCCGGCCGCTAGCGGGCGATGATAAGCTGGAAATACTGGCGCTGGCGCGCAAGATTGGCACTTACGAGATTTCCGCCGAGCCCTTCCACGACTGCTGCCCGGCCTATCTGCCACGCACTCCGGCGCTGCACGCCTCTGCCGAAGAACTGGCACAGGCCGAAGCCACTCTCGACCTCCCCGCTCTGGTGCGCCGCGGCCTCGAAACCGCTTCAGTCGAATGCTTCCGCTATGCCGCCGGCCGCGCCGAAAAGGTCGAATCGCTGCGCCCGCCCGCTGTTCTCGGTAAGAGCGCCGCAATGGCGTAAGGGCCCGGTACCGCGCCCCATCCTTCCTCACCACCCGCCCTATTGCCGACTTATAATGCCGCCTGAACGCGCCCGCCGCAGGCGGGTGGAGGGAGGCAGCCATGCTGCTGGAGCTGAGCGTTATTCCGTTAGGGCGCGGGCGGTCGATCAGCGCTGACCTGGCCGACCTGGTGAAGATCATTGACGCCAGTGGGCTCGACTACCGGCTGACCGCCGCCGGGACAATCCTCGAGGGCACCTGGGACCAGCTCTTGGACGTGGCCAGGAAGTGTCACAACGAGATGCTGCGCAAGACCGAGCGGGTGATAACCCTCATGAAGATTGATGATTATGCGGGGCGCACCGGGAGACTTGCGGCAGCCGTGGCCTCAGTCGAAAAAAAAGTTGGGAAGGCACTGAAAAAATAGGCGACACCCGTTCCATTCGGGCACCGCGGAGCGGGCACACCAAAACCTTAAACCCTGCGTGTGAGATTAAGTAGGGGGAACAGTGTCTCGATTCCCGTGAAGGGGAGACCGAGAGAGCTACCAGTCGCGCCGGCGCCCGCCGCCTCCGCCGCCACGCCCGCCGCCGCCGCCTCCGCCGCCGCGCCCGCCACCGAATCCGCCGCGGCCACGGCCACCACCACCGCCTTCGCGGGGCGGACGGGCTTCATTCACCACAAGGTTACGCCCCATGAAGTCGTGACCGTTCAGTGCTTGGATGGCACGCTCGGCCTCTTCGTCGCTGTTGATCTCGACGAAGCCGAAGCCTCGCGGCTGGCCGGAGAAGCGGTCGCGCACCAGCGTGATGTTGGCTGCCGTCACGCCTGCCTGGGTAAACCAGTTGCCTAGTTCCTCTTCGTTGGCCTGGAAGGGCAGGTTTCCGACGTAGAGTTTCTTCACTCGTTGACTCCTTTTGCCCGTGGCGGATGAGCGCCCACGGGACGCCAGGCTGAAGAGGCAGGATCAAGTTCGCGGGCAGTCCAAAGGTGGCTAGGCTACGCCGGCGTGAGGCTGACGCTTCAGCTATCTTCCGCATCTTCACCCCAAAAAGGGTTCGGCGTCAATCAAAACATCCTCCAATGAGCAGCCGGAGGCAATCCGTCAGCTCGACCGCAAATTTGGTGGTAGGATGCGCGACGCCGGCCGGGAGGCCTGCCATGCGCGGAATGATGATGGACTTCCCGCTCACCCTGCCGACGATCCTGGAGCGTGCAGGGAGGCTCTTCGGCAAGATCGAAATCGTCTCTCGCCGGCCCGACCGCTCGCTTCACCGCTACACCTACGCCGACTTCTATCGTCGAGCGCGGGCGCTGGCCGAGTCGCTCACCCAGGCGGGACTGCGGCGTGGCGACCGAGTCGCCACACTGATGTGGAACCACTCGGCGTACCTGGAGGCTTACTTCGGCATCCCCGTCGCCGGCGGCGTAGTGCACACGCTCAATCTCCGGCTCCATCCGGCTGAGATCGCTTACATCGTCAACCACGCCCATGATCGCTTCCTGATCGTGGACGACGTGCTCCTGCCCGTCTACGAAAGCTTCCGCGAGCGGGTGAGATTCGAGCGCGTCATCGTCGTGCCCTTCGGCGGCCAGCCGGCGCCGGCGGGCTGCGAAGACTACGAATCCTGGCTCGACCGCGCCCGGGGCGAACTCGGCTACTCTGAGCTGGACGAAAACGAAGCGGCGGCGATGTGTTTCACCTCGGGCACGACCGGCAAGTCCAAAGGGGTGCTCTATTCCCACCGCGCGCTCGTGCTGCACTCGTTTGCTATCGCCCTGACCGATACGTTCGGCCTCGCGCACCGCGAAGTTTTGATGCCGGTTGCGCCGATGTTCCACGCCAACGCCTGGGGCCTGCCCTACGCCGCCGCCATGGTTGGCTGCAAAATCGTTCTGCCAGGCCCGCACACCGACCCGGAAAGTCTGCTCGACTTGATCGAGCGCGAGGGCGTCACCATCGCCTGCGCCGTGCCCACAGTCTGGATCAGCGTGCTGGCCGCCCTGGAGAAAAATCCCGGCCGCTGGAAATTTTCCCGCGACGTCCGGCTGCCCTCCGGCGGCGCCGCACCACCAGAGACGTTGATCCGCGCCCTGGACCGCTACGGCTTCCAGATCGTGCATCTCTGGGGCATGACGGAGACGGCTCCGCTGGCGACCGCAGGCCAGCTTAAGTCCTACATGGAAGCGTGGCCCGAAGACAAGAAATACGAAGTGCGCGTCAAGCAGGGCCGCCCGGCGCCGTTCGTCGAGCTGCGTGTCATGCGCCCCGACCAAACAGAAGCCCCGTGGGACGGCAAGACCGCCGGTGAGCTCGAGGTTCGCGGGCCGTGGGTGGCGGCAGGCTACTACAACGCGCCGGAGGAGCAGCACCGCTGGACCGCCGACGGATGGTTTCGCACCGGCGACGTTGCCAGCGTAGACGCCGAGGGCTACGTCAAGATCGTGGACCGCAGCAAGGACCTGATCAAGTCGGGCGGTGAGTGGATCAGCTCAGTGGATCTGGAAAACGCGCTAATGGGTCACCCGGCTGTACGCGAAGCCGCGGTGATTGCCGTGCCGCATCCGAAATGGCAGGAGCGGCCGCTGGCGGTGGTCGTCTTCAAGGACGGCGCCGCGGCGACCCCCGAGGAGCTACGCGCTTTTCTCGCCGGCAAATTCGCCAAGTGGCAATTGCCCGATGCCTTCGTCCCAGTGAATGAAATCCCGCGCACCTCAGTGGGAAAATTCCTCAAGACAAAACTGCGCGAGCAGTTTGCCGACTGGAAGTGGGAATCGTAGCTCCCGACTTAGCAGGACCAAGACGAGGGCCAGTCGCGTTTGTTTAGGGTTTAGTGATGCAGGCTTCCATTAATAATTCTTGACAGACTTAAACTCCCGAGACAGACTCCCGAAACCTTTCCGGTGAGGAGGACTCATGCTCACCCGGCCCAAGACGCTATTCCTTCTGTTTTGTGCCCTGCTGGTTCCTCTCTCCCTAGCCGCACAGTATGCACCCATCTGCGATGTGATCTGCGGGCCAGATCCGGGGTCCCCGACTTACAGCGGCGGCACCATCCAGGCGCGACCGTTGCCTCGCAATGGTCGCGGGCGCTCTACTGTTCTAGCGGTTCCGGCGCGCGGCGATTATCGCCCTCCCAACGAGGATGCGGCGCCCTGGACTCTCCCCGGGAGTGAAAGCTACAGCTATGCCGTACCCATCCTGAGTTTGCCGGGCCGCAATGGGCTCGACCTGAACCTCACGCTTTATTACAACAGCCGGGTCTGGACCATTGACGGGGTGAACGGGACGGCCACGTTCAACGCCGACAAGGACTTCCCCTCTTACGGCTTCCGCCTGGGCTTTGGCTTCATCGAGGGCACGTACACAGATTCGGGCGGCATTGCTGGCTACATCTTGACCGAGCCGGACGCGAGCACCGCGAGCTGCGGTTCAACTCCACCACAGGCCGGTATGAAAGTTTCGACTCCTCCTACGTGGACTTCAACGCTACGACTCTGATCTTGCGCCGCAAGGATGGCACGCAGTGGGTCTACGAGTTGTCGCCCAACACCACGACGATCTACCGGCCGATCAAGATCAAGGACACGAACGGCAATTTCATCTCCATCACCTACAACGCCTTGAAGTTCACACCCAACTATCATGCCATCGGGACGATCACGGACACGCTGGGGCGAGTGGTGACGTTCAACTACGATGCAAACAGCCTGCTGACCTCCATCACCCAGGGGCCAAAGACCTGGGCCACGTTTTCCTGGAACACCGGTTACGCCTTCAAATACAACTTCAGTTCCAGCCTCTCGGTGGTGGACAGTCCGGCCAACAACTCCACGCAGAAAGTGGTCACCGGATGCACCTACCCGAACGGCACGCGCTACGTCTTCACCTACGGCGATTGGGGGATCGTGAATCAGATCGCCAGAACAAGCGCGACCGGTCTGACGCGCACCTCGGTGAGCTACGACTACCCCTCGGCCACGGCCTTCATCCTCTCCGACAGCCCCGTATACACCACCGAGACCGTTTTCGACGGAGTGAACACAGGAAATTGGGCGCACACTGTTACCAAGACGGGCGGGCAGGTGAGTTCGTTCGCGATCACCGCCCCGGTGTCCAATGCACTTATAACGACCAACCTGTACACAAGCGGCTGGCAGACGGGTCTGGTTTCCTCAGTGACGCTGCAGCAGGGTGCCACGACATTTCGGACCATCACCAACACCTGGACGCAGGACAACCCCAGCGGGTCCAGCGTGGCCAATCCGCGCCTCAGCGGCGTCACGACCGCGCTGAACGACGCAAGCCCGATCCAGCAGTCCAAGGCGGAGGTTGATTACACCACCAACGGGAACGTCAGCGAGCTGCGCGAGTTCGACTGGGGGCTGCTGCTGAAGCGCAAGACCCAGACCGACTACCTGACCAGCTACACGGGCCAACACATTCTGGACCGGCCCGTCCAGGTGCGCGTCCTTGACGGGGGCGGGGCGCTGGTCGCCCGCACCGACTTTGCCTATGACGCCGGCTCGCTCACCTCCGTGAGCGGCGCCGCTCAGCATGACGACGCCGGCTACGGCTCGACCTTCTCCACGCGGGGCAATCTGACTTCGGCCACGCGCTATCCGAACCTGCCCAGCACGTCCGGGTCAATCGCCCGCAGCTTCACCTACGACATCCTTGGCAACCTGCTGACGGCCCAGGTGGACTGCTGCCAGCTCGAGCAGTGGAGCTTCACCGCGACCACGCAATACGCCTACCCCGACACGATCAAGCGCGGGCCCACCGGCACACAGCTCACCACCACGCGAACCTACGACTTCAATACCGGCCTGCTGCTCACCGAGACCGACCCCAACAACCAGCAGACCAGTTTCGGCTACGATGCGATGAACCGTCTCACCAGCATCACGCGCCCGCTGGGGGCCAATTCGACGCTCGGCTACGACGACAACGCCGCCCTGGCTGTGGTGACCACCACGAGCGTCATCGACGCCAGCAACAGCCTGGTGCGAGTCACCACGCTCGATGGAGCGGGCCGCGCAACCAGGCAGGAGACCCGCAGCCTGGCAGGCACCACCTATTCCATTGTGGAGACTCAATACGACGCCGCCGGTCGGGTCACGCAGCTTTCCAACCCGCACGCTCCCTCGGAAACCGCCGTGTGGACCACCTATCCGTCCTATGATGGTTTGAGCCGCCCCACGGTGATCACCCCGCCCGGCAGCGCCGGCAGCTACCAGTACACCTATGCGGGGAACGCCGCGACGGTGACCGACCCGGCCAACAAGCAGCGCAAGACGTTCTCGGATGCCCTGGGCCGGCTCGTGCGGGTGCACGAGCCAGGCTATGAAGGCTCCACGCCCGGCGCGGGTTCGGTCAACATCGGCGGCAGCGAACAGAGCATCATCGTGGGCGACCCGTGCCAGGACCTGATTCCGCCAAGCTCGTGCCCCACCTACCTCTATGACACCGGCACGGTCTCAGTCACGGTGAACGGCTACACCGCGACGGTGAACTACAACCGCAACAGCACGCCCTCCTCAGTGGCCAGCGCCCTGGCCGGGGTGTTCAACGGCGACGCGAACTCGCCGGTCACCGCCAGCGCCACGGGCAGCGTGGTGTCGCTGACCTCCCGCGACGTCGGGGCGCACACCAACTACAGCCTTTCGGTTAGCTCGGCTACGAATGACTCTGTGGACTTCGCCTCCGCCTCTTTTTGGGGCACGCCTTCCGGGCCCACTCTGACCGGAGGCGCGGACGGAAACCCCACGGGCAATCCGCCCTCTCTCAACACGCCGCTGGTGACCGTCTATACGTACGACCCGTTGGATGGCCTCACGGTGGCGACGCAGGGCGTGCAGAACCGCACGTTTTCCTACGATAGCCTGGGTCGTGTGCTGAACGCGACAACGCCCGAGGCCGGCACGGTCGGGTACAGTTACACCGATTTCAGTGCCGTTCTCACGCGCCTCGACGCTCGGGGTGTCACGACCACGTATGCCTACGACGGCCTGAACCGGCTGAAGACGGTGACCTATACCGGGACGCCCGGGGCGCCCACGGTGAACTTCAACTACGACGCGGGCGGAGCCGCGGCGTTTGCCCTGGGGCGGATGACCAGCATGACTGACGGGGTGGGGAGCGAGACGTACACTTACGACGCGCTGGGCCGCACCACGCAGCTCAGCAAGGTGATCTCCGGGGTGACCTACCCCATCCAGTACGGCTACAACCTGGCCAGCGAGCTGCTCTCCATCACCTATCCTTCGGGCCGCGTCGTCACGCAGACCTACGACCCCATCGGCCGCCTCGGCCAGATTACCAGCCAGGGCACGAACTACCTGTCGGGCGTGGTCTATAATGCGGCGCACGAGCCCACGTCGGTGAACTACGGGAACGGCGTGCAGGCCACCATGGGCTATAACGCCCGGCTGCAGTTGCAGTCGCTGGCCTATGCGCAGGGCGCGCAGCAGCTTCTGAACCTGACCTACGGCTACGGCACCGGCAACAACGGGCAGATCCAGAGCATCACCGATGGTGTGGACGCAGGCCGCACGGTGAACTACACCTACGACGCCTGGGCGCGGCTGAAGACGGCCGTAACAACCGGCTCGGTGAATTACCCTGCCTGGGGCCTCTCCTGGGACTACGACCGGTACGGGAACCGCAAGGCGCAGAACGTGACGGCCGGCAGCGGGCCGCCGAACCAGGTGACTCCCAGCGCCACCACGAATCGGCTCACCGACCCCAGCTACAGCTATGATTTGGCCGGCAACATGACGAACGACGGTGTGAACACGCTGACCTACGACGCGGAGAACCGCGTGCTGACGAGCGCAGCCGCCGGCGTCACCACCACATATACCTACGATGGCAACAGTTTGCGGGTGCAGAAACAGGTGGGCACCGGCACGCCGACGATCTACCTCTTCTCGGGCACGATAGTAATAGCCGAATATGCTGCCGGCGCGGCGGTTAGCTCACCCACCCGGGAATACACCTACTCCGGGAGTCAACTGCTCGCCAAGATTGAAGGCGGTGCGGTCAAATACTACCACCAGGACCACCTGTCCAACCGCGTGATGACCGATGCGAACGGCTCTGTGGTCGAACAGAAGGGACATTTGCCGTTCGGTGAGACTTGGTATGGCGGCGGCGACAAATGGAAATTCACTAGCTACGAGCGCGACGGCGGCACAGGCGAATCCGGCAACGACTACGCTATCTCCCGTTCCTATGTAAACCGCTTGGCCCGGTTCTCCTCGCCCGACTTGGCTCCCGGAATGATTAGTGACCCGCAGTCGCTTAACCGTTACAACTACGTCGAAAATGACCCAGTTCGACTGGTTGACGCGCTCGGCCTTCAGCCTGGCCGCGAATCGGCAATATGTCCTGCAGAATTTCACGTGTGCTATCTGCTCGATGATGGAAGCATCGTGGGCGTAAACGGGCCAGTGGTACAGGTCTGCAGATATGTCAACGCACATGAACCAAGGGACCCTCCGGGGCATTATGAATGCGAAGATGCCCAATTCAATGTGCGCCTTGAGCGTCGGGCAGGGGATGGCGGCGGGGGCAGCCCCGAAGACTGCATCCCAAGTGTTTTCAACCCATCATGCAAACCGCCAACGTGCCCCGAAGTTTTTTTCAAGGCAACGGGAAACGCTCTTAGCAAATTCCCGGTATTTCCCACTGGACAAGGTCCCGAAGACGCCGCAAGGGCGGCAGCTGCGGCGGCAGCGGCCAGACACATCATCAACCGAGGATTGCCGGTTCCACTCCGATCATCAATCGTGCGCGGTATCCTTGGGGGTGGAGAAATCTTGGGCTATTCGATCGCTTTGGGCCCGGTTATTTATGCAGAGTCGAAAGGACTCAAAGCCGAAATACAGGCGTGGCGTTCGGGAACATGCCGCACAATCTGGACCAAGTGACAGCGTATGGAAATGCCGGAAAAGGCGTCAGCGAAGAAAATGATAACATCCTATCCGGTGCTCTTCGGGGCTCTAATCGCTCTCCTACTCTCCGGCGCGCTCATGGTCATCGTGATCTGGTTCCCCTGGCTTGGCGAAGCTTGGGACAGGCACGATAGACTCGTGCAAGCGATCTGGTTCACGGCAGCTTTTTTCGCGGTCTGCATTCATCGTCTTTGGCGCTGGCGGCGGCGGCGGATTTTCTGGGCCTCGATGTCTGCCCTGTTTGTGCTTCACGTGCTAGGTGTTTTCTTCTATACGACACACGTTCAACCGCTTCTTGTATGGCAGTGGATTATCCTCTTCTATATCGAAGCTCTTATTACTGTTTCTTTCCTAGATTGGTCAATACGGCGGTTCGGCCACCTCGACAGGCATAGAAATCCTCGATAAGGACAACGAAAACGGCTTCCTTTGCCTTCTTGTCGCTCGCTGACTGGCGTGTGACCACGGATGCGTCGGGCAACGTCGTCAGCACCTCTGGACATTTCCCATACGGCGAGAGTTGGTATGGGACGGCCCCGGCAGGCAAATGGAAGTTCACCAGCTACGAGCGCGACACTGAATCCGGCAACGACTACGCCATGTTCCGCTCCTATGTGAACCGCCTCGGCCGCTTCTCCTCCCCTGACCCTGTCGCCGGCTCGATCATCGATCCTCAATCCCTCAATCGCTATTCCTACAGTCGGAATGATCCGATCAACAAGGTAGACCCCACGGGCCAGGACTGGTTCGATGAGTTTGTCAGCGCAGCCAACGGAACTTTCCGCCTCGGCCCAGCTCTACTCCTGGCAGCCGCAGAATCCGACCTCCGTGCGACATTTGGATACAGTTACTGGGACCTTCCGGGCCATACAGATCCCATCGCACAAGAGAGCAGCAGGCACGATTCGATCATCAGAACCGGATACGACCCCGCTTTCGGAATATTTCGTGGCGATGTAGAAGTGACATCCTGTCGCGCCAATTCGCCCATCTGCTACGTACTGCTACTCAGTCGTCCCACGCTTACCCAAGTTAATGAAGTCCTAACTGCGTCGATTCTCTGGGCTGCGGGGCCCGCAGGATTCGCCCAAGGCCAATTACCGCCCCAAGCTGCTGCTGCGGGAGCCGGCGGGGTAAGCGTCGCAGTGACGTGGTTCGGCGGTGGCGGCATTATATTGATTTCCACACCAGTGCTAGTCACCGCCGGAGTTGTGGCCGTCGTTGCCGTCGGCGGCTACTATGCCTGGCACTATTTCAGTAACCGGGCCCAGAATAGAGAATTCAGAGAGGCCGTACGCCAGATAGAAAAGCAGATAGGCCGTAAGTTGACTCAAGGCGAGATTCGTTGGCTCCACGATGAGATAAGTAAGCAGGGTTTCAGCCTGTGGGAAATTGTCGAAATCGGCGTGGAAATGTTCAAGTGATCTAGGTAAGACGCGTGGGGATGCAATGAGTTTGAAAATCATTAGGCCAACGGTTGATCGCCTGGTGGGAAAGAGGGCTTGGGGGGTCTCGCTTGGGTTCGGGAGTTTCATCACACTTGAGTTCGGGTCGCGAGTAAGGACCTTGGGTGGGCGTATTCACGGAGAATGGCATCTGTGGATCTACGACTGCGCTTGGCGTATCGAAAAGGCGGGAAAAGTGATGGCCGCCTCAGAAGACGACCGTTCCCTTCTGTCAAGAACAGTCATGATACTGAACCGAAGAAAGCTAACAAACGTCAAGTTGGGACAACCGATGTCAGACACCGTATTCGCATTTGAAGGGGGGGTGACACTTAAGACTTTCGGCGTTTACTCACGAGACGCGGAGCATTGGATGCTTTTCACACCAGGCGGAAAGGTATTGACAATTGGCCCCGGATCCGCCGCATCTTTCGCTCCAGCGGGCGGGAACGCAACTGGTGGACAAAAGTAGAAAAGAACACGACAAGGAAATTCCGGTTCACCTCTTACGAGCGCGGCGGTGAATCGAGCAACGACTACGCCATGTTCCGCTACCACGTGAATTGCCTCGGCCGCTTCTCCTCGCCCGACCCCATCGCCGGCTCGCTGGCTGACCCACAGTCGCTGAACCGTTACACCTATGTACTCGACGACCCCGCAAATCTGGTTGACCCATTGGGGCTGGATGGGGTGGCGTGCTGGATAAACGGGGAATTTGGATTTTGTGTGACCGTAACTGGGCAACTCTATGACATCGGCATCGGCCGGGCAACTCACGCCCCGCTCCTGGACGGCGGCGAGGGCGGCGGCGGTGGTGGTGCTGGCGGACACTCCTTCTCCGCCTGCTCGAACAATTTGGTCAACCAGACAAGCTTACAGACGACGTTTCACGCGGGGGATAGTTTCCTGGCTAGCGCTCTCCTAGGAAACAACGTTCAATCGGTGGTCCAAGGGTTTCAGAAGCTGTTCAAGGGGAACTTCCTAAGAGCGGGGCGTGACTTCGCCTCCGCGGGCGCAAGCAGCCTCGCTGGCCCGGCAGCTAGCCTAGTGCCAAGCCCCGCAGCAATAGAATCGGTGACTGTCACAACGCTATCTGTTTCGACTTCGGCGTCCGAAGTAGCGGTGAGCGCCACGCAAACAACGGCATCCGTCGTGACCTCATATACCCCGCTGGGCGAGTTGGCACAAGGCGCTGCGGGCATCCTTGATGTTTTGTTCGTGCCTAAACTGACATACGATGCTACTGCGTACGCGCTTTCTGCCGTCGCCTGCAAGCTGCAGACCAACGACCGACATTGAGGTTTACCCATGGGCACCGTCCTTGTAGCTTCGGATTCCTTGAAGGAAACTCTAGTGGTCGGCGTGAGCATCGCTATCGTGTTTTGGGGTCTGCGCGGACTCTGGAAGTATCAGCACCGACTTGATCGCAGAGGGTACCTCGTGCAGGTTGCAGCGATCATTGCCGGAGGCCTCCTAATAGGCCTCGGGTTTCTCCCGCATGGAGGTCTCCCGTTAACGATACTGTTTTGCCTGGGAGTGTTCTTAGTGTGGGCCTTTCTGCTCTTTCCGGACATCGTTTACTACTTGCTTCGGCTCTGGGATAGGATGAAAGAGGGCGGGTGGCGCATAGCGAGGCGCTGAGACCACTTGGGTGCCGCACCCCTTGCGCTTTTCAAGGGTGCGGGCTTTGACTTTCCTTCCTGACGGCTTGCAGATCCTCTTCCCGATTCAGCTCCTCAGCGATGGGTCGATTCGCATTGGCCTTCTTCACCTTTCTTTTCGAATGCCTGATTTTCTCCGAAGAAAATGCGCAATGCGCGCAATCCACGCGCCTGACTTGTGGTAACATGAACTGTAATACGGGTCCTCGACCCGAGTGCTTTCCTGATCTTTAATCGCTGCGCCACGAAATTTCGGGAACAGAATCTCTTTGCGCGGAGAGGCACGTATGCCCGGCCCAAGCTTTCGACTTTCGATTCTTGACTGCGAACTCTTGGCCCTGACCATATCGACGCAGGCGACCCCGATGTTTACGCTGACCGATTCTGCCTCCCGGCCGGAGAGTTCTGCGCTCGACCGCCCAGGTCCTTTGGAAATACAAACTCACCGGGAATGTCCGCCGAGGCGGATAAACGCTTTGGAATACGCACTTACAGAAAATCGTGCGTGCAAGTCATTTAGAATCCGCACTTACATTTTCATTGCACTTAAAGCCCCGTGGAATGAACACTTACAAAAAACACGCGGGTGGGGGGCTTGCCTTCTCCTCACTTTTGCCTCTTACTCTTTACCTTTTTCCTTTTTCCTTTTTCCTTTTGCCCTTCAGCCTCCCTGCTCTCCGTGTTCCCACAGACCGCCATGTTGGGATTCACGGAAGGGTACCCTTAGGTTCGATAGGACGCGTTGATGCGCACATAATCCGCGGTGAAGTCGCAGGTCCAGATACGGCCGCGCCCGCGGCCATGCTTCAGATCCACGACAATCGGGACGCACAGGCCCAGCAGCCGGCGATGCGCGGCGCGTTCGTTGAACGGATATTCGCGCCCGCGGCGGCACACCACCACGCCCGCCAGGCGAATCTCGACGCGCGCCGGGTCGAACCGCACTCCGGCGCGGCCTGCAGCAGCGAGGATACGGCCCCAGTTCGGGTCGCCGCCGGCGAGCGCCGTCTTGACCAGCGGCGAGCCGGCAATCGTGCGCGCCACTTGCTCGGCGGCGCGATCCGAGGGCGCGCCGCGGACTTCGATTTCGACCACGCGCTTTGCTCCTTCGCCGTCGGCGACAATCGCGAGCGCCAGCGCCTTGCAAACTTTCTCCAGCGCCGCAATGAATTGCTGGTGACTGCGCCCCGTCGCGCCGATGGCGCGGCAGCCGGACGCGCCGTTTGCCATCAGCAGGAGCGTGTCGTTGGTCGAGGTGTCGCCGTCAATGGTGATGGCGTTAAAGGTGCGGCCGACCACATCCGCAAGCGCGCTCTGAAGTACACGCGAATGCGCCTTCGCATCGGTCATCACAAACGCGAGCATGGTGGCCATCTGCGGGTGGATCATCCCGGCGCCCTTGGCGCAACCGACCAGCCGAACGCGCTTGCGGCCGATGCGGCAGTTTGCCGCGGCCCATTTGGGGCGCGTGTCGGTGGTCATGATGGCGCGGGTGAGCTGAGCAAATGCGCCAGGCGCCGCTCTTAATCCGCGGGCGAGGCCAGGCACTGCGCGCAGGATGCGCTCGACGCGCAGCGGCACGCCGATGACACCGGTTGAGCAGACCAGCACCTGCCGGGCGTCACAGCTCAATTCGCGCGCCACCGCCAGTGCCGTTGCTCGCGACGCGGCCAGTCCGGCCGGACCCGTGGCGCAATTGGCGTTGCCGGAATTGACCACGATGGCGCGGATGTCGCGGCCCGAACGGCGCAGGTGCTCGCGGCAGAGCACCACCGGAGCCGCCTTCACCAAGTTGGTTGTGAACACGCCGGCCGCCGCAGCGGGCGAATCGCTCGCGATGAGCGCCAGGTCAAGACGCTTTCTTCTCTTCAGGCCGCACGATGTGGCTGCAAAGCGAAAGCCTCTTGGCAAGAGGGCGCGAGCAGGCATCCGGCCCGAGCGCTTCAAAGCTCCGGGAGAGGCAGGCTTCATACAGCGGGGGCGGGTTTGCCGGCAGCCGCGAGCACGGGGAGCGCGACGCGCTCCGGGCAGACCGTGGCGATGACGGCGACCAGATCGCAGTAATTCGCCTTGGGGCAGGTGCGGCAATCCCGCGCCAGCTTCTCCGGCACCGCCCAGCGCGTTGAGGTGGCAAACCCATGCCGGCCGAAAAAGTCCGGCGCATGGGTCACCGCAAAGACGCGAGCAATCCTGCGCCGTCGAGCGGCGGCCAACGCGACCCGCAGCAGCCGGGTGCCCAGTCCGCGGCCGCGGGTCCCGGGTGCGACGGCGAGCGAGCGGATCTCCGCCAGATCTGTCCCGTAGGGCTCGAGCGCGACGCAGCCCAGCAGCTCGCTTCCTTCGGTGAGCACCAGGAACCGCCCGATGTGCGCCCGGATCTCGTCTTCGGAGCGCGGCAGCAGCAGGCCCTCGGCGGCGTAGTGTTCCACCAGGCCGTGGACCCCTGCGACATCATCGGGGCGTGCGCGGCGCGCCCTCACGACGCCACCTCCACCGCTCCCAGGCGGGCCCGGCACTCGGAGATCGCGGCGCGCACCGCCGCGGGCGCCGTGCCGCCTGGCACCGACCGGCGCGCCAGGGCCGCTTCGACGGTCAGCGCGGCGTGCAGGTCTTCCTCAAACAGCGGGGAGAACGATTTCAGCTTCCCGAGCGGCAGCGCGGCCCAGGAGTGCCCGTGGCGCTCGGCCTCGCGGATGATCTGGCCGACGGTTTCGTGTGCCTGGCGGAAGGGTACGCCGCGGCGGACCAGATAGTCGGCCGCTTCGGTGGCGAGGAGGTCGGGATTCGAGGCGGCCTCGCGCAGGCGCACCTCATTGATGCGCGTGGCGGCCACCGCGCCGGTGGCGATAGTGACCATCACGAGCGCCTGGTCGTGCGCCGCGAAGACCGGCTCCTTGTCTTCCTGCAGATCGCGCTGGTAGCTGCTGGGCAGCCCCTTGAGCGTGATGAGCAGGGAGACCAGCGCCGCTGTGATCCGGCCGGACTTCCCGCGGATCAGCTCCCAGGCGTCGGGATTTTTCTTCTGCGGCATCAGGCTGCTGCCGGTGGAGAATTCGTCCGGCAAGATGATGAAGCCGAACTCGGGCGTGGCGAATAACACGAAATCCGTCGCCAGGCGCGAGAGTGAAGTCGCCAGCACGGCCAGCGCGTAGAGGTAATCGAGCGCAAAATCGCGCTGGCTGACGGCGTTCAGGCTATTAGGCGTGATGCGCGAAAAGCCGAGCTCGCGCCCGAGCGCCTCGCGGTCGATCGGAAAGGCGCAGCCGGCCAGCGCGCCTGAGCCCATCGGGCAGGCGTCGGCGCTCGCGGACGCCGCGCTCAGCCGGTCGAGATGGCAGAGCAGTGCCTCAACGTGAGCGAGCAGGAAGTGCGAGAAAAGAATGGGCTGCGCATGTTGCAGGTGCGTGTTGCCGGGCATGGGCACGCCCAGGTGGCGCTCCGCCTGGTCCACCAGCGCCGTGGCCAGGTCAGCCACCGCCCGGCGCATCGCCCGTGAAGCCTCCATGACGAACAGACGGAACTCGGTGGCGACCATCTCATTGCGGCTGCGGCCGGTGTGCAGCTTCGCGCCGAGCGGGCCCAGCCGCTCGACCAGCGCCAGCTCGATGAAGTGATGGACGTCCTCGGCGGCCGAACGGTCGAGCCAATCGGGCTCCGCGGCGGCGCGCTCGGCGATCGCCTCAAGCGCGTCGCCGATCTGGCCGACTTCCCCAGCATCCAGGATTCCGGCGCCCTCGAGCGCTCGCGCCCAGGCGTGGTCCACGGCCAGCTCGTAAGGCAGCAGCCGGCGATCGAACGAAAAGGACCGCTGAAACTCATAGAAGGTCTGGTCCGGTGGGCGCTCAAACCGCCCGCCCCACATTTTGTCTTTGGGAGCGCCGCTCACCGCGTCGTGTCTCCTTGCGGGACGGTGACGGGCAGGGCAAAAAGGTTGATGAAGCCCTCGGCGTCCTTCGGGTTGTAGTGCGTCATGGTGAAACTGGCGAGGTCGGTGCGGTAAAGCGACTGCGGCGAGCAGCGCTTTGTGACGCTGACGTTGCCTTTGTAGAGCTTCAGCGCGATTGCGCCGGTGACGCGCCGCTGCGTGGCTGAGAAAAACGCGTCCAGCGCCTCGCGCAGCGGGGTGAACCATAGCCCGTAATAGACCAATTCGGCATAGCGCAGTGCGAGCTGTTGTTGGAAGTGCGAGGTTTCGCGGTCCAGGCAGAGCGATTCGAGCTCCCGATGCGCAGTCATCAGCAGCGTGCCGCCGGGCGTCTCATAGGCGCCGCGGGACTTGATCCCCACCAGGCGATTTTCAACCAGATCGATCCGCCCGACGCCGTGCGCCGCAGCGATGGCGTTTAATTTTTCGAGCAGCGCAACCGGGGCCAGCCGCTCGCCATTCACTTCAACCGGAGTGCCGGTCTCAAAACCGATTTCGACTTCGGCCCCAGCGTCGGGCGCGCGTTCGGGCGGCACGACCCACTGCCACATGGCCTCTTCGGGCGCGTTCGCAGGGTCTTCCAGGCGCCCGCCCTCGTGGCTCAAGTGCCAGATATTGCGGTCACGGCTATAGATGTTGGCGATGGTCTGCTCGATGGGAATCTTGTGCGCGCGCGCATAGGTGATGGCGTCTTCGCGGGAGGCAATCTTCCACTCGCGCCACGGCGCGATGATCTTCAGCCCGGGCGCCAGCGCTTTGTAGGTCAGCTCGAAGCGCACCTGGTCGTTGCCTTTGCCGGTGCAGCCGTGCGCGACGGCGTCGGCGCCGAGCTTCAGCGCCAGCTCCGCCTGGCGCTTGGCCAGGACGGGACGCGCAAACGAGGTGCCCAGCAGATATTTGTGCTCATAGACGGCGCCGGCGCGCAGCGTCGGCCAGATGTAGCCGGTGATGAACTCTTCGCGCAGGTCTTCGACGCTCGCGGCCGAGGCCCCGGTGGCCAGCGCCTTGCGCCGCGCCGCTTCGAGGTCTTCTTGCTGGCCCACGTCCCCGATCATGGCGATCACTTCGCAGCCGTAGGTCTCCTTCAGCCACGGGATGATGATCGAAGTGTCGAGCCCGCCGGAATAAGCAAGCACAACTTTCTGTGGCACCGGCGCTCCTCAGCTCATCAGCATCAGCAGAATGGCCTTCTGGACGTGCAGGCGGTTCCCGGCCTGGTCGTAGACAATTGAGCGCGGCGAATCCATCACCGCGTCGGTGACCTCTGCACCGCGGTGCGCCGGCAGGCAGTGCAGGAAGACGCCGTCGGGAGCGGCAAGATTCATCAGCGTCTCGTTCACCTGGTAGGGCGCGAAGATCGAGGCGCGCTCGGCGGTTTCGTTTTCCTGGCCCATGCTGGCCCAGACGTCGGTATAGACCGCTTGCGCGCCTGCCACGGCTTCTTCAGCCGAGCGCAGAAGTTCGATTTTGCCCTGGGTCTCCCGCGCGATGTGGCGGGCCTCGGCGACGATTTGCGTGTCCGGGTCGTAGCCGGCGGGCGTGGCCACGCGCACGTGCGCGCCGACGCGCGCCCCGGTCACCAACAGCGAATGGCAGACGTTGTTGCCGTCGCCGACGTAAGCGAGTTTGAGCCCGCGCAGGCCGCCGAAGCGTTCCTGGAGCGTGAAGAAATCGGACAGCGCCTGGCAGGGATGGAACCGGTCTGAAAGCGCGTTGATGACGGGGATGGCGGCGTGCTCGGCCAGCTCCTCGACCGCGCGCTGCTCGAACGTGCGCGCCACGATGCCTTGCACCCAGCGCTCCAGGTTGCGCGCCACATCTTTGATGGACTCGCGCTGGCCCAGCCGCGTGCCGGTATGGTCCAGGAAGACGGCGGCGGCGCCCATGCTCTGAATGCCGACCTCGAACGTAACCCGGGTGCGCAGCGAGGGCTTCTCGAAAATCAGGGCAAGAAATCGCCCGCCGAGTGCGCTGCGGTAGCGATCGGGTTGCGCCTTGATGGCTGCGGCCAGGTGATAGAGTTCGCGGACCAGCGCCGCGCTCCATTCGGTGCCGGTAAGAAGGTCGCGGGTAAGCAGCAGAGTAGTGGTCGGGGCGTTCATGTTCACCTCGTTGCGGCCAGCGCGAGCGGCCGGGCCGGCGCTTCGTGCTTCTCAGGCGCTTGCGAGGGAGACGTGGCCTTGGCCCGCCGGGTCTTGGCGAAGACAGTTTCCAGCTTCGCGAGGAACTCCCGCACCTGCTGCGGGCGAATAATGAACGGCGGAAGCAGGCGCAGCGTGTAGTCGTGCGTGCAGTTGATCAGCAGGCCCTGCCGGAGCGCTGCGGCGACGTACGGCCCGCCTTCGACGCCCAGCTCCAGGCCCAGGATGAGGCCCTCGCCGCGGAGTTCACGGACGAAATCGAATTTCGCTCCGAGCCTTGTCAAACCAGCGCGAAGCTCCCGCCCACGCTCCGAGATATTCGCCAGCAGGTTTTCTTCTTCGACCGTGGTGAGGAATTCCAGCGCCACAGCGCACACCAGCGGCCCGCCGCCGAATGTGCTGCCGTGCAGGCCCGGCGAAAACGCCGCCGCGAACGGATCGCGCGCCAGGATGGCGCCGAGCGGCAGCCCGCCGGCCAGCGGCTTGGCCACCACGACGATATCGGGCAGCGCCGCAAATCGCTGGTAGGCGAAATAACGCCCGGTGCGGCCCAAGCCGCACTGGATTTCGTCGGCGATGAATGCGGCGTCGTGTCGCGTCGCCAGTTCCCGCGCCCGCCGCCAGAAGGGTTCGCTCAACGGGAAGATACCGCCTTCGCCCTGGATGGTTTCGACCACGATGGCGCAGACGGTGGAATCAATCTTTGCTTCAAGGTCCGCCAAGTCGTTGAAGCGGACGAATTCCACGCCGGGCACCAGCGGCGCAAACGGCTCGCGGTACTTCGCCGGAGCCGTAATCGCCAGTGCGCCGAACGTCCGCCCGTGAAAGGAGTTTTCCAGCGCCAGAATGCGCGTCTTGGCGCCGCCGGCCTTCTGCCGCGCATGGAGCCGCGCCAGCTTCAACGCGCCCTCGATCGCTTCGGTGCCGCTATTGGTGAAAAAAACGCGATCCATCCCCGACCATTGCGCCAGCTTGCGCGCCAGCGGCCCCTGGTAGGGATTGTGAAAGAGGTTCGAGACGTGGATCGCCCGCGACGCCTCGCGCCGGATCACTCGCACCAGCCGCGGATGGGCGTGCCCCAGCGCGTTCACGGCGATGCCGGCAAGAAAATCGAGGTACCGCCGGCCGCGCTGGTCGTAGAGATAGCAACCCTTGCCGCGAGTGAAGACCACCGGCGGGCGCTTGTAGGTGTTCATCAGGTAGCGGGCGGCGTCGCGCATCGCCCCGGGCTTTCCCGATGCCTTGAGAGCGCCGGTGCGGGCCGCCCGGCTCGTCTTTTTGTACTTTTTCATTTTTTTAGCGGTGGGCCACCGCCGCCGCGGCGGGAAACATTGGCGTGACACGGGTGCCAGGGCCTTTGCCACCGTTCGCGGCGGAGAGCAGGCTGCCCGGCAGAGCCCCGCCGACAATACGCACCTGGCGCACGCCGGCCGCCAGCGCCCGTTTGCAGGCCTCGAGCTTCAGCACCATGCCTCCAGACACCTTGTTCTGGCGGATGAGCTCCTCGACCTCGTCGCAGGAAACGGCCTTGAGCACTTTTGAGCCGTCAAGCACCCCGGCAACGTCAGTGAGATAGATCAGCCGGTCGGCGTGAACGTACTCCGCGCAGGCGGCGGCCATGTGGTCGGCATTGATGTTGTAGAGCTCGCCGTCGGCGCCCAAGCCGAGGCAGGCGGCCACCGGCACGATCCCTGAGCGCCATAGCGATTCGAGGAAGTCCAGGTTGACTCCGGTCAGGTAGCCGACAAATCCCAACCCGCCGACCACCTCGTCGTGCACCATCGGCTCAGCCAGGAAGCAGGCGGCATCGCCGGCGCAGATGCCCAGTGCCGGCTGACCGGCTTCGGAAACGGCTGAAGCCAGGCGTTTGTTGAGCAGTCCGCCCAAGACCATCACGGCCACGTCGCGGGTCTCGCGGTTGGTGACGCGCAGGCCGGCGACAAACCGGCTCTGGATGCCCATGCGCGCCAGCGTCGCGGTGAAAATCTTGCCGCCGCCGTGCACCACCAGGATCTCGTGGCCCTCGTGCGCAAGCTGCGCCATCTGCCGGGCAAGCTGCTGCACGGCTTGCGGGTCTTCCAGGAGCGCCCCGGCGACTTTGACAACAATTCTCATAGCAGTGCGGCCACCTCCTCGATGCCCAGCATCCCGTTCAGGTTTTGTACGGCCTGCCCGGCGGCGCCTTTGCCCAGATTGTCCAGGCAGGAGACCGCCACGAGCCGCTCGCCCGAGCTATCGAGCGCAAAGCCGATGTCACAGAAATTGGTGTGTACGACATGCTGCAACTCCGGCAAGCTCCCCGCCGGCCACAGGCGCACCATCGCATGCCCGGCATAGAACTGCCGGTAGAGGGCATCGATTTCGTCGGTGCTGCGCCGGCGGTCGAGCCAGACGTAGAGTGTCGAGAGAATGCCGCGGGCCACCGGCAGGAGGTGCGTCGAGAAGATCAGCTCCTCGGGCGCCACGCCCAGGTGGTCGGTGATCTCGGGCGTGTGCCGGTGAGTAAACAGGCTGTAAGCGCGGAAGTTTTCGTCCACTTCAACGAAGTGCAGCTCGCGTTTGGGCTCCTTACCGGCGCCGCTGGCGCCTGACTTGCAATCGCAGACGATGCCGCGCTCGCGGGCCAGCCACCCGGCGTCCACCAGCGGCCGCAAGCCGAGGATGACCGAAGTCGCATAGCAGCCGGGATTGGCCACCAAACGGGCCGAAGGCAGCGCCCCGGCGTAGAGCTCCGGCAGGCCGTACACCGCCTGCTCGAGCACCGCCTGCGCCGCAGCGGGCAGCTTGTACCAGGCCGCAAACGTTTCCGGCTCGCGGAAGCGAAACGCCCCGCTCAGGTCTACCACGCGCAGCCCGGCACCGAGCAGCGCCGGTACAAGTTCAAGCGAGGCCTCGTGCGGCGTGGCCAGAAACGCCACGCTCGCGCCGCTCGCCGCCACGGCTTCGACAGAAAACGGTCGGCAGGGCGCCTCGCCCCAGCCGCGCAGTTGCGGGAAGATCTCCGTCAGGCAGCGCGCCTGCACCGAGCCTTCGCGCAAATAAAACGTCGGCTTTTCGATCTGCGGGTGCCGCAACAGCAGTCGGGCCAGCTCGAAACCCACGTAGCCCGTCGCCCCGACGACGGCGATGCGCGGTTTTTGTGCCCCTACCAAGCCGGGATGGCGCGCATCACTCATCGGAGCAGCTCCTCCATCCTCTTCTGGACCGTAACGCGGGCCGGGCGGGAGGGCGTAACGATCAATACCGTGTCGTCGCCCGCGATTGTGCCGGCGACTTCTTTCATGCGTTCGGCATCCACTGCGGCTGCGAGCGGCTGGGCGCCGCCGGGCGGGGTCTTGAGCACGAGCAGGTTGGAGGCCGGGCGGAGGTCGAGCAGGAATTCGCGCAGTGCGCGGCCGAGCGGCGGCAGCGAGGCCGCCTCCTCGGTCACCGCCGTCAGCGGCTTGTAGCCCGCGGCTGTCTTCACCACCTTCAGGTCGTGGAAGTCCCGCGAAAGTGTGGCCTGGGTGACGCGCACCTTGATGTGCGCCAGCCGCCGCCGCAGCTCATCCTGACTGGAGATAGCTTCGCTTGAGATCAATTTCAATATCTGCCCCTGTCGAAATCGTTTCAGTACGCCCACAGGTGAATCCCGTCGGCTCCGGTCACGCACTATTATACATCAGAATGCATATTTATACGAATGGTTGCCGGGCGTGTCAACAGGAAAATGTAAATTTTTCACAGCCGCGGCCCGGCTGGCCAAGTTGGTGAAACCGCTATTCCTGTCGGCTCGTCTTCCATGCCGATGCGTTTCGATTCTGGTCTGCATCGGGCCCACGCGGACGACCGCGGCCCGCCAGCAGCGAAATCCCGACGCGAAACAGGCGCATCTAATGAGCAGAGGGTGAAATGGACGATCTATTGGAAGAGGTTCAGCCCATCACTCCGGCGCAGACCCGGCGTTTGCACGCTGCCTGGCGCGACTGGACGCGCAGACTGAGGCTGCGACCCACGGCCGACGGCAGCCTGCGGCATTACTACGTGCAACTGTTTTCCGGCGGCTCCGGGGAGGCCTGGGAACTGACCGCGGCGCAGGCCAGTCGCGTGATTACGTGGTTCGAACGGCTCTCGGGCCGGGCCTCCACGGAGGAGGATTACGCCGCCGGCACAGCGGGGCGCCGCGGGTTCCCCGAGCGCCGCTGGGTGCGTCCGAACCCTGCGGCCTGGCGCGCCCTGTGGGCTACGGCCGAAACACTGGGAATGGATCGCGAGAGGCTCGAACGATTTATGGCCAGGCAATTTGCCGGGCTCGGCCTGCACGGTTTCCGCGACATCCGCACCATGGCGGACCTGAACCGCGTCCTGTGGGCCTTGAAGGCGATGCTCCGCCGCCGGCAAGCGACGAAGCCCGTCAGCGGCCCGCACAAGCGCGCCGCCTAGTCTCCCTACGCTCCTCTTCTAAGCCCCTGCAGGGGCCGGCTTCATGCTAGCCCGCGGGTCGGTCGTAGGCCCACCATTACACGAACCAAAGCCGTCCAGAAGCCGGCGCTGCCGACGCAGCGGCCAAAAGTTGAGCCGCGGTGAACCAGGATGCTATCCTGACCGTATGGCCGACGCCTCGGCGAAGCCTTCGCTGGCGGACTCCACGCTCGGGCAGCACCAGGCGCTGCTCGAAGTGACCGAAGCAATCGCGCAGCACCGCGATCTGGGCGAGTTGTTCCACGACCTGGCGCAGCGGCTGCACCGCCTGGTGCAGTTCGACTACCTCAATCTGGTCCTGCACGACGCCTCACACCAAGTCATGCGGCTACACATCCTGGAAACCTTACAGCCCACGCGCATCCAGCCGGGCATCGAATTCCCCATCAGCGAAACGCCAGCGGGTTGGGTGTGGGAGACGCAGCAGCCGTTCCTGGTGGCCGACATCGAGCAGGAGACCCGCTATCCCGCGGTGACCCAGATGCTCAAGCAGGAGCAGGTGAAGGCGTTCTGCCTGCTGCCGCTCACCACCGCGCAGCGGCGGCTGGGCGCGCTGGGTTTCGGGCGCGGCGTGGCGCACCCCTACGCCGGGGCAGAAGTGGAGTTCATGCAGCAGGTGGCCAAGCAGGTGGCCGTGGCGGTGGACAATGCACTCAATTACCAGAGCGCGCAGACCTACCAGCAGCAACTGGCGCGGGAGCGCGACCGCTTGCGGGTGCTGCTCGAAGTGAACAACGCGCTGGTTTCAAACCTCGATCTCCGCGAGCTGTTCGAGGCCATCGCCGCATGTCTACGCCGCGTGATGCACCACGAATACACCAGCCTGGCGCTGTATGACGCGGAGACCAAGCGCATGCGCGTCACGGCGATCGATTTCCCTCAAGGCCGGGGGGGCATTCGCGAGGAGATGACCGTCGCGGTGGAGACCTCGCCCTCCGGCTGCGCTTTCTCCAACCGCAAGCCGCTGCTCGCTAACCGCGCCGAGCTCGAGCGCTACGACTCCGAAATCGCTCGCCTGCTGCTTGCAGAGGGCGTCAAGTCAGTTTGCTGCGTGCCGCTCATCACCCGCGACCGTGTGCTTGGCGCCCTCAACCTCGCCAGCCTCCGCGACGCTGCATTCACTCAGGAGGACGCCGACCTTCTCAGCCAGGTCTCCGCTCAAGTGGCCATCGCCGTGGAGAACGCACTGGCGTTCCGCGAGATCGCCGCGCTGAAAAACAAGCTGGCCGAGGAAAAGCTCTACCTCGAGGACGAGATCCGCACCGAGCTCAACTTCGAGGAGATCGTCGGAGAGAGCTCCTCGCTGAAGAGTGTATTGAAGCAAGCTGAGACCGTTGCGCCCACCGATTCGACCGTGCTGATCCAGGGCGAGACCGGTACCGGCAAGGAGCTGGTCGCCCGCGCCATCCACAACCTCAGCGCGCGCCGCGAGCGCACTTTTGTGAAGATAAATTGCGCCGCCATTCCTACTGGGCTGCTCGAGTCAGAGTTGTTCGGCCATGAGCGCGGCGCGTTCACCGGCGCCATTGCGCAGAAGCTCGGCCGGTTCGAGCTGGCCCACGGCGGCACGCTTTTCCTCGACGAAGTGGGCGATATCCCGCTCGAGCTTCAACCCAAGCTCCTGCGGGTCTTGCAGGAGCAGGAGTTTGAACGCCTGGGGAGCACGCGTACTATCCGTGTGGACGTGCGCGTGGTGGCCGCGACCAACCGCGACCTCGCCAGCATGGTGGCCGACCGCACCTTCCGCAGCGACCTTTTCTACCGCCTCAACGTTTTCCCCCTGGTCGTGCCGCCCCTGCGCGAGCGCCGCGAGGACATCCCCACGCTGGTGCGCTACTTCACCCAAAAATATGCTCGGCGCATGAACAAGCGCATCGAGACCATCCCGGCCGAAGCCCTCGACCTGCTCACGCGCTATCACTGGCCCGGAAACATCCGCGAGCTGGAAAACCTGATCGAGCGCGCCGTCATCGTCTCGCCCGGAACCGCGCTACGGGTGCCGCGCGTCGAACTCAAGCGGCAACCCGAGACCCCGACCGAAGGCGTCTCGACACTGGAAGTCGCCGAGCGCCAGCACATCCTGCGCGCCCTCGAAGAGACTAAATGGCTCCTCGGCGGACCACGCGGCGCCGCCGCCCGCCTCGGGATGAAGCGCACTACCCTGCAATCCCGGATGCAAAAGTTGGGCATCGCCCGTCAGCCGCGATAACCGGCCACCGACCAGTCACTCGTTCGCACGACCCATCCCCGCTCATTCTGTCTCAATTACCAAATCGCTCGGGTCAGACCAGGTTGCCGTTATTTCGGCAAGTGCCGATATCTCGGCACAGGTTGTTCGGCAGTCGATGCTTTCCGGCGCGAGAAGTAACCTCGTGTACTTCACTAAGCTGTTTAGATAGAAATAGTTAGATACAATTGGCACTTTTCCAGCAAGAGTGGAATTCAGACTGCCCTCATGTGCCGCCGTGAAGGGCAAAACCGCATGTTGAGAATCAATGTCAAGACGCAGGATCAGACAGCCATTCTCGAGCTGGAAGGCAAGCTTGCCGGACCATGGGTGGCCGAGCTCGAACAGTCCTGGCGCTCAACAATCACCTCGTCGGCGGGCGCTGCGATCGTAGTGCACCTTCGGGCGGTCAGCTTCATTGACGCTGCTGGCAAAGAGCTGCTCGCCGCGATGCACCGTCAGGGCGCGGAGTTGGTGGCCACTGGCTGCATGACGCGAGCCATCGTAGCCGAGATCAAAGCCGGTGCCGCAGGTTCCGCGGAAGCTCCGCGCCGCGGATGGTTCGGTAAGAGATCGTTGTCCCTTTTCCTCTTGATGGCTGCACTCGCTATCGAGCCGGGCGCGCGCGCTCAGGAAAACCCCCAAGAAAAACCAATGCTGCGGCTGACCCTCCGAGACGCCGTCAGTCTGGCTCTCAAGCAGAACCCGCAGGTGCAAATCGCGATTTTGAACGTTGCAGAGAGCACCCAGGACAAGAACATTGCGCTTTCGGCGCTGCTACCGCAGGCGCGGCTCGAAATCAGCGATGCGGTGCGCCGCGGCAACATCGAAACCAGCTTCGGCCGGCGGCTTCCCGGGGTGCCGCAACACAATGGCCCGTTCCAGATTTTTGATGCCGGGCCGCAATTCTCCATGCCGATCCTCGACCTGACGCTTTGGCGGCGCTGGCAGGCAGCGCGGCAGGGCGTCCGGGCAAACGAAGCGCAGCAGCAGTCGGTGCGCGAGCAGGTCGTGTTGCTCGTGGTATCGCAATATCTTGGCTGCCTGCGTGCTGGCGCGGACGTGAGCGCCGCCCAATCTCGTGTCGAGCTGGCGCAAGCGCTCTACAACCAGGCCGGCGACCTGCAAAAGCACGGCGTGGGCACGAGCATCGACACACTGCGCTCCAACGTGGAATTGCAAAACGAAAAACAGCGGCTGATCCTCGCCGAAACTTCGCAGAAGACGGCGCTATACGGCCTAGCGCGGCTGTTGAACCTGGACCCGCGGCAGCCTATCGAACTGGGCGATGCGATGAGTTTCTTCGAGACGCCGGAGTTTCACCCCGAGCAGAATCTGGATCGCGCCTGGGCCGCCCGGCCGGAGATGCGCGCGCTCGCCGCTCGCCAACGAGCCGCCTACGAGCAGAAGCGCGCCGCGAGCGAGTCGCGGCTACCGGCGATCCGGTTTGTTGGCAGCTGGGCCTACGAAGGCATTTCGGCGTCCTCGGGGATCCCGGTCTATCAATACCAGGTGGGTGTGGACATGCCGCTGTTTACCGGCGGACGCATCCGCGCTGAGGTCGCCCGCACTGAGGTGGAGCTGAAGAAGCTCGGCCAGGAGCGCGAGGATCTGCGCAGCCAGATCGCGCTCGAGGTGAAGACGGCGAGCGCGAATCTGGATTCGGCGCGGCATCAAGTGGACGTGGCCAACCTCGGCGTGCAACTCGCCCGCGAGGAGGTCAGCCAGGCGCGCGACCGCTTCAACGCCGGGGTGGTCAACAATATCGAAGTCATCTCTGCCCAAGACGCGCTGGCTCGGGCAAACGACAACCAGATCGCCGCGCTTTATCTTTACAACCAGGCGCGCGCCGACTTGGCGCGCTCGATCGGCCAGATGGAATTGCTCTACGCAAAGTGAGGAGCCATGAGCGGTATTGAATTGGAAGTCGGACTTGAAAATTTCGACAAGGTTCCCAAGCTCCCCGAACCGCCGCGGAAGAACGGTTTTTCGGGCGGTTGGGCCAATCCCAAGATCCGCTGGGCCGCTTTCACCGGCGCGGCGCTGTTACTACTGACCGCGGTGCTGCTCTTCCTCCACTACCACGTCCGGGAGTCCACCGACGACGCGCAGGTGGATGGGCACATCGCGCCGGTGGCGTCGAAAATCTACGGCAACGTCGCCGAAGTGCTGGTAGACGACAACCAGTCGGTGAAGGCCGGCCAAGTCCTGGTGCGCATTGACCCGCGGGATGACCAGGCCAGTCTAGTCAAAGCGCGCGCCGCCCTGGCCGTGGCCGAGGGGCAGGCAGGCTCGGCGCAGGTGGGCGTGCCGTGGACGCGGGAGACGATGCAAAGCGGAAGCTCGAACGCAACTGCTTTGCTCGCCTCCACCGAGGCGGACTTCGCGCGCGCCAGGTTGACCTACGAGCAGGCCACCAGTTCCGATCTGGCCTACGCCAAGGCAAACGTCGAAAAGAGCCAGGCTAACTACGAACGTGCCACAGCGGACCTGGAACGCATGAAGCCGCTCGCGGCCAAGGAAGAAATCTCGAAGCAGCAGTTCGATAGTTTCGTGGCCGCCGCGCGGGTCTCGGAAAGCGAGTTGAAAGCCGATCTGGGGCGGCTGGCACAGGCGGAAAAGAACGCCGAAATCAGCCTGGCGGCGCTGCTGGCGGCCCAGGCGCGGGTCGAGCAGGGCCGCGCCGGCATCTCGCTCGCGCGCGCCAACTTCAGGCAAGTGAACATGCGCACAGCCGATGCGTCGGCGGCGTCAGCAAACGTGGCCGCGGCCCGGGCAGCGCTCGAAGCGGCCGAGTTGCAATTGAGCTACACCACCGTAGTCGCGCCGGTAAGTGGCGTGGTGACGCACAAGTCAGTCGAAGTCGGACAAATAGTCCAACCGGGCCAGCAACTGCTGGTCGTTGTGCCCCTCCAGGACATCTGGGTGACGGCGAACTTCAAGGAAACGCAGCTTGCCAAAGTGCGCCCCGGGCAGCGCGCCGAGGCCACGGTGGCCATGTACGGCAAGACGTTTACGGGCCGCGTGGATTCGATCGCCGGCGCCACCGGCTCGCGGCTCAGCCTGCTGCCGCCCGAAAACGCCTCAGGCAACTTCGTCAAGATCGTGCAGCGCATCCCGGTGAAGATCGTGCTTGACCCCATCCCGCCGGAAAAGGCGATCCTCCGGCCGGGAATGAACGTGGACGCGACGATTCTGACGCGGTAATCGTCGGGAGCGCAGACAAAACCCTCGAATGGGAACAGCCATGAAGCGCCTGCTTGCAAGAATTCGGACCGAAAACGGCGAAATCAACCCGTGGGTCATCGCCGTAACCGTCACGCTGGCGACCTTCATGGAGATACTCGACACCAGTATCGCCAACGTGGCCCTGCCGCACATCGCCGGCAGCCTTTCGGCCGGAGTGGACGAAAGCACCTGGGTGCTGACTTCGTATCTGGTCTCGAACGCCATCGTGCTCCCGCTGAGCGGCTGGTTCTCCTCGCTGATTGGCCGGAAGCGCTTCTACATGCTCAGCGTCGCGCTGTTCACGTTGAGCTCGTTCCTGTGCGGGCTGGCGCCCAACCTCGGCATGCTGGTGGTGTTCCGGATCCTGCAGGGCGCGGGTGGCGGCGGGCTCCAGCCCAGCGAGCAGGCCATCCTCCGCGACAGCTTCCCGGCGAACAAACTGGGTATGGGCCTGGCGGTGTACGGCGTTGCGGTCGTCGTCGCGCCGACCATCGGCCCGACGCTCGGCGGCTGGATCACCGACAACTATAGCTGGCGCTGGATCTTCTTCATCAACATCCCGGTCGGCATCCTCTCGCTGCTGCTCACGTCGTTTGTGGTGACCGATCCGCCGTACATGGCCCGGAAGAGTTTCCGCAGTGGCCTGAAGATTGATTATATCGGCATCGGCCTGCTGAGCCTGGGTCTCGGCAGCCTCCAGATTGTGCTCGACAAAGGGCAGCGTGAGGACTGGTTCGCATCGCACTTCATCGTGGTCTTCACTGTGCTGATGGTCGTGGGCCTGGCGGCAGCCGTCATCTGGGAGCTCCGTCAGAAGGAGCCGGTGGTGGATCTGCGCATGCTCGGCGAGCGCAACTTCATGCTCTCCACGGTGAGCATGTTCTTTCTCGGCTTCGTACTCTACGCCAGCACCGTACTCCTGCCGCAGTTGATGCAGACGCTGCTCGGCTATCCGGCCACGACCGCGGGCCTGGCGCTTTCGCCCGGCGGGCTGGTGATCATGGCCATGATGCCGGTGGCAGGCCTGCTGGTATCGCGGATGGAGGCGCGCTGGCTGATCATCGGTGGATCGCTGATCAGTGCCGCAGCGCTGTTCTGGATGTCCCACTGGAGCCTGAGCGTGGACTTCCGCACCGCGGTGTTGGCGCGAATGTTCCAAAGCCTGGGCCTGGCGTTTCTGTTCATCCCCATCAACGTGGCTGCGTTCAGCTTCGTCCCGAAGGAAAAGACCAACAACGGCACTGGGATCATCAACCTGGCGCGGAACATTGGCGCCAGCGTCGGCATCGCCATGGTCACCTCGCTGCTCGAGCGCCGTACACAATTCCACCAGCAGGTGCTCACCAGCGACGTCAACCCCCTCAACCCCAGCTATCGCGCCTTGATCGAAGGCGTGAGCCAACGGCTCGCAACGCAGGGTTCGAGTGCGACCCAGGCCACCGCGCAGGCGCACGGCGTGCTCTACAACCTCGTGCAGCGCCAGTCGGCCATGCTGGCTTTTCTCGACAATTTCTGGCTGCTAGGCGTCGTATTCCTCGCCGTCATCCCGTTGATGTTCTTTATGAAGAAGGCCCGGCCGCAACCGGGAGCGGTGCCCGTGCACTGAGCAGTGGGGGCCGGCCCTGTCCCGGCGTGTCCGCCCGGCGATTCAGCGAGAGGTTCCAATAAGGAGGGTGCCATGCAATCGAAAAGCGTTTCGCAAGCGCAGCAGATTTCATCCAACCCGGACGACGACCAACTGATTCGCCGTGGCCTTCGGGGCGACCCGGACGCGCTCGAGACGCTTTTTGCCCGCCACAACCGCGCCCTTTACCAGACCGCCCTGCGCGTGCTCGGCAATCCCGAAGACGCCCAGGACGCCCTCCAGGAGGGCCTGCTCGCCGCCTACCGCAACCTGCGGCGGTTTGAGGGCCGTTCGCAGTTTTCCACCTGGCTGACGCGCATTGTAATCAACGCCGCACTGATGCGCCGCCGCAGCCAGCGCGCCCGGGCAGCCGTCTCGCTCGACGAGCCTCCGCGGGGAGATGAGCTCCCGCTCGCCGAGCGGTTCGCCGACGCCGGCCCCGACCCCGAGCAGGCCTATCGCGGCAAGGAGCTCACCGAATTGCTCGAAGAAGATCTCGCCGTGCTCTCCCCGCTGCTGCGCTCGGCGTTTCTCCTGCGCGAGGTCGAAGGCCTCACAACCGGCGAAGCCGCACGAGAGCTCGGCGTTACCCAGAACACGCTCAAGGCGCGGCTGTGGCGGGCGCGCCAGCAACTCGCGTCGCGCCTGGGTCGACGCCTGCGCCGCGACGATTCCGCAACGGCGTCATCCGGCGTGGGCACGCAGCGCGCCCTCGGCGCGATGGGTTATGCTTAGGGCGCCGACTGAAGGAGGCACAGCATGGCTACTGCGCAGAACCAGCCCGCAGGCGCGCTGCCGCAGCGACGCCTGGGGAAAAGCTCATTGGTGGTTTCAGCCCTCGCCCTGGGCTGCATGGGGATGTCCGAATTCTACGCCGGGCGCGACGACACTGAGTCCATTGCCACGATCCACCTCGCTCTCGACCGAGGAATGAATTTTCTCGACACCGCCGACGTCTACGGCATGGGCGAAAACGAGAAACTAGTCGGCCGCGCAATCCGCGGGCGACGCGGGCAGATGGTCCTCGCCACAAAGTTCGGCAACGTCCGCCGCTCCGACGGCAGTTGGGTGGGCGTCAACGGCCGCCCGGAGTACGTGCGCGAGTGTTGCGAGGCAAGCCTCAAGCGGCTGGGCGTCGAGCGCATTGATCTTTACTACCAGCATCGCGTCGACCCAGACACCCCGATCGAAGATACGGTCGGAGCCATGGTGGAACTGGTCGAGCAGGGCAAAGTGTGCGCGCTGGGGCTTTCCGAAGCCGCGCCCGCAACCCTGCGTCGCGCCGCGGCCGTTCATCCGATCGCGGCGCTTCAGACCGAATATTCGCTGTGGACCCGCGACCCCGAAGACGAAATCCTGCCACTCTGCCGCGAATTGGGCGTCGGTTTTGTCGCTTACTCCCCGCTGGGCCGCGGCTTCCTGACGGGACAAATCAAGCGCTTCGAGGACCTTGCGCCCGGCGACTATCGCCGCAATGCGCCGCGCTTCCAGGGAGAAAATTTCGACCGCAATCTCGAGCTTGTCCGGCGCATCGAGAAGATCGCCCGGGAGAAAAACTGCACGCCCGCGCAACTCGCGCTTGCCTGGCTGCTGGCGCGCGGCAAAGAGATTGTTCCCCTCGTCGGCACCAAGCGACGCACTTATCTGGACGAGAATCTCGGGGCGGCGGAAGTCATGCTCACGCCGCAGGACCTGGCGCGCATTGACGAAATGGCGCCGCCGGGCGCCGCCTCCGGCGCGCGCTACGCCCCCGAGGCCATGCGTCGCGTCCACCTCTGACGCAGCAACTGTAGAGGCGGGTTTAGCCCGCCATCCGTGACTTGGTAGCGCCGCCGTCTTGGCGGCTGCTGAAATCAGCCGGCGCGAACCCGGCGCTGGGAACGGCAGGTTGAACCCCGCCGCTCCACGGGAGACATGCCTATATGGCCACAATGTACGAGAACATTCAGCGCGTCGTGCGGGGCGAACTCCCTCCGGCGCCGGTCGCCACATTGATCGGGTTCAAGCTCGTCTCGGCGCGCCCCGGCGAAGCCGTCGTCGAGCTGCAGGCTGACCAGCGCCATGCCAATCCCATGGGCACGCTCCACGGCGGCGTGCTCTGCGATATCGCCGACGCCGCCATGGGCATCGCCTACGCCTGCGCGCTCGGAGAAGGCGAATCGTTCACCACGCTCGAGATGAAAATCAATTTCCTGAAGCCGGTCTGGAAGACGCATCTGCGGGCCGTGGGTCGGGTGGTCAAGCAGGGCCGCACCATTGGCCTAGTCGAGTGCGACATCACCGACGAGCAGCAAAGCCTGGTCGCCCGCGCCTCCTCCACCTGCATGACCCTTCGCGGCGATATGGCCCGCGGTCGCTAAGGGCAAACCTCGCCGCGGCCACGGCGCCCACCGGCGCAGCCCTTGTGGTGGGCCCGCCGCAGCGAAATCCTCATGCACCCAACCGCGGCCACGCCGTTCTGAGATTGACACGAGAGGGCGGCTGGTGTATGGCTTTGCGCGAAAATTGAGTTGCAATCGCAAATTCCGCTTTACCGGAGGCGACCGATGAGATTCCCGAACACCTGTCTGTGTGGAGTCCTGGTGTTCGCGACGTCCGTGGCGGGCTTCGCTCAAGCGAAGAAAGCCAAGACCCCTGCCCGCGCCACCAAGCCTGCCCACGTCATCATTGCGCCGGATGCGGTGAAATGGGTGGCTCCACCGGCGGGGATGATCATCGGCACGCCGTCGGTTGAGGCAGGCGGCCCTCTGCAGTATGCAGTTCTCGAGGGCGACCCCACGAAGGTAGGCCAGCCGTACACCATTGAGCTGGGCTGCTCCGACGGCTACAAGGTGGCGCCTCACTGGCATCCCGGCGACGAAAACCTCATCGTGTTCCGGGGCACGTTTGCACTCGGTGCTGGCGACACCTATGATCCCGCGGCCCTGCGCGACATGGGAGTAGGCTCCTATGGGTTCATGCCCAGGCGCATGCACCATTTCGGCTCGTGCAAAGGGGAAACGCGCATAGTGGTCTATGGCACCGGGCCCTTCCAGCTCAATTTTCTGGGCTCGTCCGGCGGCGCACAGAAAAAACCCGCTGCCAAATAGTGGGCTGTTTGCCGGGCTGAATCTCCCGGCGGGTTGTACTGCCACGGACCAATTCTGAGATTGCAGCCCCTGGCCGATGCGCGTGGCATCTCCATTTCATATCCTTCAAACGCTGTGCCCGGCGTGCCGCCGCCTCGGCGCATCCGCCGCTAAGTCCAAACCCTCTCCAGCTTGACACGAGACGCAGATCGCCGTATTGTGGTGAGGATGGAGTTCAAATCGCGAATTTCGGAGAGGAGGCAGGAAGCGTAGATTCAGAAGGGAGACGAACATGGCACAGCCAGGGATGGCTCCGATCACCTGCAATCACTGCAACGCTTGGTATAATTCGGAAAGGGAGCTGCGCGAGCACAAGAAGACGGCTCATCGCGAGGGCGCCTCAGAACAAGTTAGTTCCCAGCATGATGGCGCGCAACAAGACAGCTCCAGAATCCAGCCGCACGAAGAGCAGAACACGCACCGATCCTGAAGACGGCTCAGGACAGGGTAGTTCCGGACGAGGCGGACCGTCCTTTTTACGCACGCCGTAGACACTGCGGTCACATCTCCTGCTCAGCGGCCTGTCTTTCCGCAGGCCTGACACAACAAATGCCTTGGCTATCTCTCTGCAGAGTTAGGCACTGAATCGAAGAGGCTGCTGCTTGCGAAACGTGGTGCTTTGAACCGGCGCGCTTTGCCTAGGACTTTTTCTTGAGGCCTATCACCACCAGCACGATGCCCCCGGCCAGGACCAGGCCGCCCACCACGGGTGGTATCGACAGGGTCTTGTGCGTTTCGATGCTGGTCTGCATCGGGCCGACGCGGACGACATCCTTCTCGGAATTGTAGGGGATCCCTTGATAGACCAGCGCGAAAATTCCAAGCACGATCAGTACAATGCCGACGATGGTCATGACTTTCATCTGCGGCTACCTCCCTTGCCAGCTAGCTCGCTGCCCGGCAGCTCTCCCTGCACCTAGCGTACGGCGAGGTCCTTCAAGCGCGACGTACTAGACGGATCAGGAAAAGAAGCACGACGGCGCCGACGACGGCCATCAATAGCCGGGCGATCAATCCATAGGCGCCGAACCCAAGCAATCCGAACAGGAAACCACCGAGCAGGGAGCCTAGGACTCCGACAATCAGATCGCCCAGCAAGCCGAAGCCGCTTCCCTTGGTGATTTGACCGGCTAGCCAGCCGGCCACAATTCCGATCACTACGAACCAGAGCAATTCCAGCATGTCAGATCTCCTTCTTTCCGGTTCGCGGGGACCTTTGCTACGGGCGTTTCGGTCATGCTCGAGGCCACCACGCCAGGATTTGCCAAACTTTATCACAGGCGCGCCGTATTGTGCAGGTAGAGGATGTGAGCGCTGCTCGCACGGGGCGGGCACACGCCGGCCCGCGGTTCAGTCTCTAAGCAGATAGACGGGATATGGGGTAGGCAGCTTAGCTGTGCCGGACGGCGCGTGCAGCCGGAGCCGCGGTCGTCTTCCTGCGGCGCTTGGCGCGCGCAGGCCTGGGCGGCGCTTCGCCGACCAGCTCGGCGCTCATCAGGCTGGTGACAAACTTCTTCTTGCCGTGGCTATCGAAATCAATCGTGGTGCGCTCGGCGTCGGATTCGGTCACGACACCAAAGCCATACTGCTCGTGCTTGATGTACTGGCCTTCCGGGAGAACCTGCACGACTTCCTCCTTGATGACCACTCGCTCGGTGAAACGGGGAAGAATCGGGCGGGCCCGCCATGGCGGACCCGCCCTTGCCTGGCTAGAGGCTGGTGACGTTCTCGGCCTGCAGGCCCTTGGGGCCCTTGCGGACCTCGAATTCAACGGCCTGGCCCTCGTTGAGCGTCTTATAGCCCTCCGCCTGGATGGCGGAGAAGTGCACGAAGACGTCCTCGCCGGACTGGCGCTGGATGAACCCGTAGCCTTTGCTGGCGTTGAACCACTTCACTGTTCCTTGTTCTTTCACTGCGATTCCTCTTCTTTTGTTTAAGCTATTTGGTGCTTTGGTGCCCGGCCTTCGGGGTGCCTCTAGCCCGTAAAAAAAGGGCTGCAGGTTTGTCCTCGCAGCCCCATTGAACGAGTCAAAAGGAATTCCAAGAGCATCAAACGCAACCCCATACTAGCACGGGACCGGGCCGAATGTCCAGCCCAATCAGCCGCCAATAGCCCGGCCGCACCATGGCTGTAAGTCATTGATTATAAATATGATGAATACACCCTGCTGGCTCTCGACGCGCCCTCGCTGGCTCTCTGCTTTGTGTAACTGACCGAACCACTGCCTCCCAGCCAGGTGGGCTTATAATCCCGGTGCATGGCCCTGCGTGAACCCAAAGCCAGCCTTCAGCGCCTGTTTGACCGCCTCGCAGCGCCGTATGCCCGCTTTGTATTCTCCCGTCTGTGGCGCGAAACCCGGAACGACGTGGCCTGGGTCCATCCCCGTGCGCAGGAGAAGGTGCTCGACCTCGCTTGCGGGCCCGGGACGCTCGCGCTTGAGCTGGCGCGTTATGGTTGTCGCGTCTATGCGCTCGACCTAGCGGAGCAAATGGTTCTCCGGGCGCATCGCGCCAGACGTCTGCAGCGATCTGCGCCGGTTCACTGCGCCGTAGCTGATGCAGAGCAGCTTCCCGTCCGCGATGAAACCTTTGATTTGGTGACCTGCGCCTTTTCTTTCCCCGATTTTCCCGCGCCGCTGCAGGCAGCGGCCGAAATCTGCCGCGTCACCCGGCCGGGCGGCCGCATTGCAGTGCTCGAGGCGGTGGCCCCGGATGATTTCGCGCAGAGCACCGAGCTCAACCGGCTGGAACAGTTGCGCTCGGCCGGGGTGCCGACGCATCTGCTGACGCTCTCCGATCTGCTCGGCCTGTTCCGAGCACGTGGAGTCAAGCTGCTCGACGCCGCCGTTTCCGAGAGAAGGCGACGGCTGGAAGACTGGCTCGGGTCGGCGGCAGTGCGCGGCGGCGCCCCGGCGCGGCGCCGTCTGCGCCAGCAGTTGCTCAAAACCGCCAGGGGCGATGCCGCGGGCCTGCACCTCGAGCGATACCGGGGACACTGGTTTTATAGCGCAAAAGTGGCACAGCTCTTGTGGCGGAAGTAGCCTTCCGCACCGTGAATCACCTAGGAGCTGCACTTCTGGGCCAACAGCACCGCCGCCCGCTCCGACGGCTTGGTCCGGGTGCAGGCCGATTTCCAATCCGACGGCACGCATCGTTCGCAGCCAGCGCAGAAGAAGGTCGTCACCATGCTGGTGAATTTGTTCAAGAGCTTGCCTTACACCAAGTGCTGGTTCGTCACCGGCGCCACCTGCCCGTAAATCAGAAGTGCCGACCAGGAGTGGCTTGGAATGCAGGCCATTTCGGCCCTGCTAGCTCCTCACGATGAGGCTTTGGGCGGCGACAATCTCCCACATGCCCCCAAACTGCGCCAGCACCAGCATCCAATGAAGCCGCCGGTGTTCTGAACCCTTTGCGCCGGCGAGTTGCCAGTCGATTCGCAGGACCACAACATCGTAGCTGACAGACAGAATGTCGCTCGCAGCGCTCGCGATCTTGCTTCCCTTGCAATCCCTCGCGTGCAGGTCGACAAAGCCCTGCCCGGTCTCGCGGGTGCCTTTCCACAGCGTTCCCTGCGCATCCACGAACTCACCCTCTTCGACAACCAGCGCGGCAAACTCCACTGGATCGCCGTCGTTCCACACACCAGCCAGTCTCGCCGCCATTTCGCCCGCGGCATCTAGCTCCGGTTTTCGCGTCGCCGCCATATCGAGGTCTGGCTTCTGCGTGGCCTTGATCTGGTCGCGCACGGTGGCGAGCTGCACTCCGCGCTCGCGCAAGATTTCCGCAGCCATGCACTTTTCCTCTCGCAAAATGCCCAGCAGAAAGTGCTCGGTGCCTACATGCCGGTGACCCAGCCGGTTGGCCTCATCGACGGCGTAATGCAGAACACGCTTGCATTCCGGGGTGAGCGGTACCTCCACCGACGTGGAGATGCGCTCCCGGATGGTGATGCGCGATTCAATCTCTTTGCGGATGGATTCGCCCGCCCGCAGCAGGCTCCGGATCAGTCTCTGGTCTTCCCGCAGGAGGCCCAGCAGCAGGTGTTCGGCTTCGATGTAGGCGCTGCCGTACTGGCTGGCTTCGTACCGGGCGAAGAAGATCGCGCGCCGCGCCTTCTCAGTGAAGCGCTCGAACACGGCTTAACTCTCTTCTCTATCCAGTGAACTCCTGCCTTGTTCCGGATGATAAGCCTTCCAGCCGGCTGTTGCCAGCCTGGCTATCAGCGGCGGATAAAGAAGTAAGCCGACATCGCCAAGCCAAGGAAGATCACAAACTGGCGGACGCGTCGAGGGTCCATTTTCTGCGCGAAATAAGCGCCGCCATAGCCGCCGAGCATCGCGCCCACTAGCATCAGCAGCGCCTGCGGCCAGACGATTACTTTCGCCAAGATAAAGGCAATGATCGCCACGGCATTGGCCACGCTCACCAGCAGCACCCGCATTCCATTCATGGCGTGGATGCTCTGGACGCCCATCAGCGCCAGCATGGCCAGCACCAAGATGCCCACGCCGGCGCCGAAAAATCCGATGTACACAGCAATCAGCAGTTGCAGCAGCACCCCACCAGCCATCGCCAGCCGCGTCGAGCCGGTCAGGCGAATGCTGTGGGCGCGAATCCATGCAGACGCCCTGCCGCTCGAGGCGAACAGCAACGTAGCGACCAGCAGAAGCCACGGCACCAGGCGCATGAACGTCATCTGGCGCGTGCGCAGCAGCAGACCTGCTCCCAGCCAGCCGCCAAGGAGGCTCGCGGCAACCAGCGGCGCCAGCAGCTCGCGGATTTCTCCCGTCAATTCGCGCCGATAGGCGCCGGTGCTGGCGACCGTCCCCGGCCAGAGTGCGGCGGTGTTGGTGGCATTGGCGTTGATCGGCGGCATGGCGGTGAACAGCAGCGCCGGGAACGAAATGAAGCTGCCGCCGCCTGCCACGGCGTTCAGCGCGCCGGCCACGAATGCAGCCACGAACAAGAAAACTGCCTGAGCTAAGGACACGTGAGAGCTTCCTTCAGCGGCCGAATTCTATCAGTTTCGCTCTTTGCCGATAGGCGCGTCCGCCGCGGCAGGCTGCAGCCCCTACTCGAAAGCCGTGTGCTAGAGTGCAAAGATTCTGCGGGGCCACTGAAAGGGGGCACGATGCGCAGCGAGCGAATGGGAAAACTCTTGGCGGCGGTGATTTGGCTGGGCGTCGCAACGCCGCTGCTGGCGCAGAACACGCCGGCACAGGCAGTACAGGTTGCGCCGCAGGAGGGCGATTTCGTCGTCCGCGATTTCCGTTTCAACTCCGGCGAAGTCTTGGCGGAACTCCGCCTGCATTACACCACCCTGGGTGCGCCGGCGCGAGATGCCAGCGGACGCGTGACCAATGCCGTAGTGATCCTGCATGGCACCGGTGGCTCGGGGCGGCAGTTCCTCTCGCCGCAGTTCGCCGGAGTGCTTTTCGGCCCGGGACAACTGCTGGACGCAAGCCGCTACTTCATCATTCTTCCCGACTCGATTGGCCACGGCCGCTCCAGCAAGCCAAGCGACGGCCTCCGCGCGCGCTTCCCGCGATACGACTATCACGACATGGTTCGAGCGCAAAACCTGCTGCTCGCCGACGGGCTGCGCATCAACCATCTGCGCCTCGTGATGGGCACCTCGATGGGTTGCATGCACTCGTGGGTCTGGGCCGAGACGTATCCCGATTTCATGGATGCGGTGTTCCCGCTCGCCTGTCTACCCATCCAGATCGCCGGCCGCAACCGCATGATGCGCAAAATGATGATGGATTCGATCCGCACGGACCCGGAATGGAACAACGGCGACTACAAATCGCAGCCCCGCGGCCTACGGGCGGCGCTCTATATCCTGCTCATCATGGGCAGCAGCCCGGTTCAGATGCAGAAGGCCTCGCCGACGCGCGCCGAAGCCGACAAATTCCTGGAGGACTGGGTACAAGCACGGTGGGCTGCAACTGACGCCAACGACTTTCTCTACCAGGTCGATGCCTCGCGCGATTACGACCCTTCGGCCGCGCTTGATCGCATTCAGCCGCCCGTTCTGGCCATCAATTCCGCCGACGACCTTATCAACCCGCCCGAACTGGGCATCGCGGAGCGGGAGATTCAAAGAGTCAAGCGCGGCCGCTTCGTCCTGCTGCCCGTCACCGATCGGACCCGCGGCCACGGGACGCATACCTATGCCGCCGTCTGGAAGCAGTACTTGGCCGAGCTGCTGGAGTCGTCCGCGCACTAAACGCGGGCGATTAGGAAATTGTTTGGGAAGGGGAATGGCAGGCCTGTGCGAACTGGCCCGGATGCCTCAAGGCGCAGACCTCAGGATGTCGAATTCCTTAGGAACTGATGAATTCTATAAGTTTTATCTGGAGGTACCTGTGAGCCGGTCGTGCCCCTTCTCTCTTACATGGACATCTTGTGCGGCGGCAAGAGGTCCCAGATCCGCCAGAACTCCTGCATGTCTCCGGGCCTGCCCAGGGAGACGCGAATGTACTTGCCCATGGAGGGATAGCCACCCGCGACAACGATGTTGTTCTTGCGGAAGTGCTCGACGACCTCTCCGGCCGGACGCCCCGTATTCAGCATGGCAAAGTTGGTGTGCGAGTCAATCACCCGCAGCATGCGGCCATTGGCCTGATTGAAGAATTCCTGCCGGTCGTCTGCATTCCGCTGCACGCTGGTCCGGATGTATTCGGCATCGTCGAGCGCAGCCATCGCGGCTTTTGCCGCAACCACGTTCACTCCGTCCAGCAGCCGACCGGCAGAGATGCGTCGCGCCGTTTGCAGCCCGGCAAGGGCGTATCCAATTCGGATTCCCGCAAGTCCGTAGATCTTAGAGAACGTGCGCGTGACGATTACGCGGGGATCGTCCACAGGACGATCGATGAAGGAGCGGTAGGCGGATGATCCACCGACGTAATGATGGTAAGCCTCATCCATGACTACATGCGTTGTCGCCGGAAGTTTCCGGATAAAGGTTTCCAGATCTTTTCGTAATGTGAGACTACCGGTCGGATTGTTGGGATTGCAGATGTAAACCAGTCCGGCCGAGGCGTTAGCACGGTCGAGCATCGCGTTCAGGTCATGCGAGTATTGCTTGTCGAGCGGGACGCCCACGACCTCTGCCCCTGCCGCCAGTGCATAATGAGCGACCGCATCAAAGGTCGGCGAGGCCAGCACAAGCTTCTTGCCGGGACCAAGAAACGCGGCCGTGGCCATGCGCAGAACTTCGGTCGAGCCGCAGCCCAGGCTCACCTGTTCCGGCTTCACGGCGTGCAAGCTGGCAATCTTGCCCTGCAGGGCTTCAGAATCCGCATCCGGAAAACGGTTGGCGAAGTTCGCGGCTTCCCGCATCGCCGCCATCACCTTCTCCGACGGACCGTACGCGTTTTCGTTCAGATTCAGTCGGATTGGCCCGCGGCCTTGGGTTGGGTGCACCGTCCCGGTCACCCCGGCAAATGAGAAATGACTGACTGATGGCATCGCCGTCGTGGCCGCAGCCGCCAAACCTAATCCGCGAAGAAGACTTCTGCGCGAGATCTGCATATCTCCCCTCCTCATTGGTTGGATTGTCGCTCACGGCGGGCGGCGAGGGAAGCTCGACGGAGACAGTTGTTGCGGCGTCTAGGAGCCGCCCCACCAGAATCTGGTTATGAACGACGGCGGTGTTGTTCTATTGCACCGTCAGACTCGCGGTGTTCGAATGGATCAGGCTGCCACTCGTTCCGGTGATTGTCAACGCATACGCCCCGCTGGGTGTGGCCCTGTTAGCCTTCACCGTCGGCACGGAAGAACCTCCCACCGACAGAGGACCACGCTTTGGCCGTTCTCTCAACTTATTCCTGGTTCAGTTTTCCGGTTTTGGGTCAGCGGGGCCAACGAACCCCCGCTGTTGTCGAGGCGCCTTCGCACTGGGGATGTTAGAATAGCCCCTGAGGTTTCCAGCAGCATCGGTGGCGCGCACCCGGTAGGAGTAAACATTGCCGCTTAGCAGCCCGGTGTTGCTGTAGCTGGTGGTGGTGGAAGTGCCCACCTGGGTGAAATTGGTGCAGCCGGAGCCTGTGCACCGCTCAA